>Ga0137397_10000835_pt1 | contig 21249 bp, 21 predicted proteins | sample czorhiz116metaG_FD_106658 | JGI IMG/M metagenome (GOLD analysis project Ga0137397, IMG submission 106658) | Vadose zone soil microbial communities from Angelo Coast Range Reserve, California, USA - czorhiz1.16 metaG | ecosystem: Environmental > Terrestrial > Soil > Vadose zone | place: USA... | reverse complement strand
CGCGTAATCCAGTTGCGTCGCCGATGAAATAGTCCTGATCTCCGAAGTTCCCCAGATTGGTGTACTGCCAGAATGTGGCGGAGCTGTAAACCAGAGCGCATCGTTAGCGCACCCGGCCGCGAGCGCCGAGTTCTGAGGTCAGTTCCTGTTAATGAATTATTATGTTTTACCTCCAGCCAGCGGGGAGGGGGCCGGGGGGGTTGTTCTGGTCGATGATCCACAGCGGGTTCGTCGAGCCAAAGGCTGTGCTGCTGGCCGTACAGTAGTCCCACCACTGTTTGGGGGTGAAAATCACTAAACACTGGTATGAGACGATCGCGACGCCGCAAAGCCAAAAGGGGAGCAACTTTCCTGGATACCTATCCAGAACGCGAGGGCGTCAGTCTGAGTATATAATACGAAGATGAGAAGAGGGGGGGGAGCCTTTACCGGGTCGTCTTTGAACGGTAGGTATTAGAAAAGTCCTTGATCCACGCAACCATCTGCGCCTCATTCAAGTCGCCACAACCGCCTGAAGACTCGAGGAGTGAGGACAACTCTCAGATATCAAGAGACTGGAGACCGCACCTGAGAATCTGACGGCCCCAGGGAGCGTGATCCCATCATGAGTCCACGTGCCTGCATCAGACAGTGAGACGAAGACAAACTTGAAGAGCACAAGGGTATACACAGACCGCCATTAGCGAGGAAATACGCAGCCTGAGAGGCGCCACTCGATGTACTGGTTGGTAATCCAACATGATACGCCCCTCGTAAGACACCATTATTCGCAGCGTCAGCAAAGTTACTGGAAAAGCGGGAGTCGACGGCCGCTGTCATAGGTGTGCATGTCAGCCTGTCTGTCGATAGACATAGTGCAGCAGGAATCAGTGTTCGAGGCACGTACGGGTGCCCTCGGTCGCCTTGAAATATGCAAACACCACGCCCTGAGAGTGCGCCAAAGTCCAATCGACAGGACTCCCGAAGCTGGTAACGTCAATGCCCAGTGTAACCGTCGCCCGCTTCGCCAGCGGAATCGCAACCACAGCAGCAGAGAGAGCAGACAACGTGATGGTGTGGGAGAGGAGTCGCATGCTATCCACCCTGGGGATGTAACCTGTCGAAGCAGCGCAAACCAGGACGGCCAAATCCCGCCCAGTTATATGTGAAACCTTGCCTCGAGCGCTGTATGCGACAGCAATTTTGCAATTGTCAAAAGTCGACAGCAGCCACATTCCTCCCTCAAAGTTTAGTACTAGCCCTAGTAGAGGTACATGGGTGGTCTCCACCACGCCGTCTGGATAAGTCAAGACTCGCAGCTCTAGCAACACAAAAACGAGGATGTCTTGTTGGGGTGGCATTGATGTGTGCTGGCATATTCGAGAATGATAGTTCCAAGCAGCACAGCGGAGAGCGTGAGTACCGCTGGAGGCCAGGAAGAAAGTGGTTTCTATGAGTAGTGGGCAGGGCGGTGCGCGATAGTGGCGAATCACGGGGCACAGAAAGCAAACCCAATGAGAGAAGGGCCAGGAACGCGAAAGAGCATTTGGTTAAGTGGACTCGGATGACATAGCGTTCTCGTTGTTCAAGGGGAACGGCGGCGGCGCATGTCGGGGGTTTATCAGAGCATAGCCAGTAGAGCGCAAACCTGTCAGGAGAACGAGTCTGTTAGCGCCTGCAAATAGGCCCATCTCATTGGCAGCTATTCATAGCCAGTGAAGGCAGGATCAGGTGATACTAGTAATGTGCCAAAAAAGGACGCAGTTTGCTATTCGAGGTGGCCAGCCAGGACGTAGTGGCTTGAAAGAAAGGGAAGACTAGTACTGTATGCTGGCGCCAGAGAAAGGTACACAAGTCGCCTGGGTCAGAAATTGTTAAGAGTCAAAACTTGAGCAAAATTCGGTCCCGTGACTAGACGGGTGAAAACAACCCACGCACCTCATGCGCACAACGCACCCAACGCGCGTTCTAGTGGTCTAGTGGGAGGCACGGGTCAAATAGGGAGAAAAAATGACGAAATAATATAAGATGAAGGGCTCGGAAGGGCCGAGGTGTCTTGCAGATTTCTGTCTGGACTCGGACGGATGCGCTGGCACGCCTAGCGACATAATACATCGCAATCGATATTTCCCTTTCAAGCTTCTGGGGTTTTGGCCCTTTACCTTGACCTTGAACGGATGGACGGACGGAAGTCTGATCGTGGGTCTCCTGGCATCCGAGTCCATGTATCCCATCCACTGGAGGGGCCCCGGGCCGGCGGGGCATCCCCATTCATTTTTTCCATCCTCTCTAGACCGATGAGAGACATACCCCGATCGACAACTTTGGACGTTCGGGTATAAACTTTGACAGTCCGCGGTCCCAGGGGCCTTCCCAGCTGGGAAATGGGACATAGGCATTCCCCTTCCCCCATCGGACTCGGAGTCCCAGATACGTATCCAGGCGACGTAACGGCGTGCAATTCTCCGAGGACAGCAGTAGTACCTCGCGTCATCATCACTATGATCCTATCATCTTCGAGTTCCTTCTACGAGCATCGTCATGCAGTGTAATAATCAGTAGCACATGGCACGACGCCGTAGATCTATCTGCGCTGCGTTTAATCTACTATGCGTGCGCGATGACTCGGAGTCAGAGTTAGTATTTGAGCCTCGCACGAGCTGGCACATAGCAACCATCTCACCCCAAAGGTTTATATAGATTCATTCACGACGTCCGAGTATACAAGAAGTACTGAGTACCAAGTCGAACGAAGCATCCGCCGAACACGGGGGAGACGCATGCAGTAGTGCGCACCATGTGGGCTCCCGCTCGCTTGACGAATAAGATCCAAATTCCCACCCCTTCCGCCTCAGTTACCGGGACCACCCGAATCGGGTTTTCGAGAGGTCTCAAAATATCTCGATGTCGATGTTCTCAACAATAACAATGGAAACGTAGGGAAGGAAGGGAAGAGAGAGAGAGAGAGGCCTTTCGATACCGAGCCACCAAAGGCCCCTTACTCTTATGCACTTTACATGTGCCTCAGGGGGACAATAACAGACAATAACAACACAGCGCAAGTGCGGCTACGAGCCTTTCAGTGGCAATGCGGCGGCAACACTGATCGTACTCGGCGCAAGAGCAATACAACGGGGTTCTTAGAATTAGAATAGAATATCTCCATGAAGAAAAAAAACAAAAGAAAAAAAAGAATGTTTATTTATCAAACGAAGGACTTTTGCCACACCGCCCGCACACGCCGCAAGGGTCAAGTAGAGAGAGAGAAATACACGATTTTGAATCAAAGCAAGGCGCGCTCGGGTGTCAATAGGCCGCCCGCCACCGTTCCATTTCTTCGGCCAGTCAGTCCGGACCGATAACAAGAGGAAGGCTTAAAGGCCGACACTGCCCCTCACACAGAAAAGCAGGACAAAATGGTAACAGGACCGAAATCAAAGAACCAGAGTTATAAGAGACAAGGACAAAACAGGCGAGAGTGAGAAAGTGTTGCAGGATGAAAACGAGGATGGAGACGGGAAATGAGAAGCGATAATGTAAGAAAAGGGGGGACTCGAGCGTGAGATAGATAGATAAGCGGATCGAGACCGTAAAAAAAACTGAAGGACAAAGGACATGTACGTGCGTGTGGCGTGAGCGTGCGATGGTGATCGCACTGTGCTACATGTATGTGTTATGTATGCGGTGGTAACCCAGAATCTGAGTGTATGTGTGTCTGGTTGCGTTCGTCGGGGCCCATCTGTAGAGAGATGGGGCGTGATGGAGGAAGACAGATGCGAAAAGAGCATAGACTTTCTATTGCAGGTTACAACACCCACTGCCGGACTGCGGCGCATACGGGTCCTCGTTTCTCCCTACAGGACCCCACACAGATGGAACCTGCATAGGAGAGAACACACAGCATCAGCAAGGGGGACAGCGGCGGAAAAGAAAAGCAGCCGGCCACGAAAGCAGAAGGCTTGAGCGCGATAGGAGGGGAAGAGGGAGACGATAGAAGGGGAAAGGAGGTGGTGCCAAAAGAAGGGAAAGAGGGACTGACCAAGTGATCCGTTGTTGTTTTGCAGTATCGTATGAGACTCGCGCTTGCTTCGCTCACACGTATACGTGGACGGCCGAGGTCCTCGCGCAAACGCTGGTTGTGCTCGAGGAGGCGTCGAAGCTTCAACTCTGACATGGACTGCTTAGGGCGTGATGACATTTTTTTCAAAAAGTAGAGGAGGGTTGACTCGATTTGGAGTTATGAATGGCACGCAACCGGGAATGACGGGGCGAAATCCTCGCTGGATGCAAATCGCACGTTGAGCAAATGTGTGTGTGATGGGGGGTTGTTGTGAATGAAATGAGGCTCACCGTGAGGGAAGGACCTTTGATCAGACGATGGGACGCACGGCGATCGGGTGTTGTTGGAAATAAAGGAAGCGACGACCGGGGAAAGTAGCGCCGAGGGGGGAGTGGCAGAACAGAAGAGTGGAAGGTTTTGTGATGAGAAGGAATGAGAGAGTGGAGGCTAGGACGATGGGGAGGAAGAGGAGAGGGGAACGAGAATGGGGATATGGTAAGTAAGAGAGAGTTACGAGGATGGGTCAGGTCAGGACACGGGGAGAGGCACCAGTGTTACCGGGGTTATCGCACGTGCTCCCTTCTTTTTTGGCCCTCTCCTCGCCGATAACAACCCTCTCAAAACCCCTTGAGCTGACATTCCCTTCCCTCCTCCCTCTTTTCCGATTCCAGGATACCATATTTTTTCACAGAAAAAACAGCCCCCATTTACGGCCCTATTCTTCTCCCCTCTGGTCCCGGACACGCCGATTAATTCTCGATGGCCGAGAACCAGTTCATTCATCCATCTCAGTTGTCACGTTCGCTGTCGCATTACAGTCCCATACAAACACCGAATGAAAACTTCCCCGCGTGGTCCCTGCCTGTCTACGTTCAGATAATCCCTTTTTAAGGACAAGGTGAGGAATAGGCGCCCCTGGGCCATATGTATATTTTGGGTCGAGTCGGAAGCCACGCTACAGTGATAGGTGATGATGAATGACCATGCCCTCCTTCCCTCAAATTAGATATCTTGGAGGAACTTGCGCACGCCGCCCTCGGGCAACGCACCAACGAACTCCTTCACGGGCCCGCCATCGCAGAACGCCACGACCGTGGGCAACGCCCGGACCTAAGGTGGTAAGAAGAAGTTCTATATATCAGCACCGCGTGCTTTACGTGAGGTGGAACGAAATGATTAAACACGCACATTGTACCTTTGCGCGAGAGCGCCATGCTCGTCCGTGTCGACGGTAATGAGATCAATCGGACGACCCGAGCCCGTCTTGATGTCCGCATCCTCCGCAAGCTTCTCGAGGATCGGCGAGAGCACTCTGCAGGGTCCACACCAGCTGCGGGACCGAGTTTGTGCATACGCATAAGATTTAGTCGGTCCATCCATGATCATGATAGCCCGGGGGAGAACGTACTCGGCATAAAAGTCGACAAGCGCGACTCGGTCGTTCGTCCTCGTGGCAGACGTCACCCTTCCGAACGTCTACGGCGTCAAAATTAAGAAGGGTATTGAAGCGTGGCAAAGTACTGTAACCCACGGCTTCATCAGCACGATGAAACTGCTCAAGCCTGCATCCCGAATTTGAAAATGCACGCGCGGAGAGGGAGAGTCGTCGTCGTGCCGCAGCCTCGACGAGGATCCTTGTTACGGCGTGTCTCATTGGTACGAAAGAAAAGAAAACAGAAGCGGCAGACCGGCAGCAGCCATGCAACTCGACTTTCACACGCACAAGGGAAAAACGAACTCTTGTTCAATTCCGTGATCGTGATGAAGAATGAAAGACACAAATTTCCGCGAATCAAACGTGGAGCTCCGGACAACGTGAAAAAGGGCAAGCACGTAAATAGGTATTGTCTTGTTCGAAAAAAAAAAGGACACATATTTTTTTTTCCGCCGGTTTTGATTGGATTTGTGGATACAGCCATTGTCCTGTGCTGTATTGTGCCGGAAAGCTTTTGCGATGCCACCGTAACATTCCAGACTCCGGACCTGTACGACTGCTGTACGCGGCATCACGAATCAGAAATGATATGATTCCACGGCCGTCTTGTCCATATCAAAAATGAGGCAGCGTATCACCGCCAGGGATGGACGAATCGAATGGGCGTCTCCTGTTGTTCTGGCAACGGTCCTGATGAGAACAGAACCCACGACTTGTTCCACATCTTCGGCGCACGCGGCCATGCGAAACAGTATAAAGCCTTACCCTCGTTCCTCGAAACCGTTTCCCCCCAACTTACCTTTATTGTTCAACCCCCCTCCCCCCGAGCCACTTTTCCCTGTTCTTTCGTTGTTGTCGTCCGAGCAGGGTTCGTTTCTTTTTCCCTCTTCCTCCCTCTCGTCTCTCGATTTCCTGACCGTGCTCTCCCCCCCCGCAGTTCTCGCAAAGGCCATTTATATATTGCCAAACACCGCCCTCTGAAATAATCGTATCTAAGCCGGCCTTGCCACTTCATTCCCTCAGCCCACGCCAAAGAAAAACTCAACAGACAAAAAAAAACACAAAGATGCATTTCACTCTCGCCCCCGCTATCCTCGCACTCGCCACCGTTGCGTCCGCCACGACCTTCCAGGTCAATGTCGGCCAAAATGGTCTTGAGTACACCCCGTCGACCGTCAATGCGTCCGTCGGCGACACCGTCGAGTTCATCTTCCATCCCAAGAACCACACCGTGACGCAGTCGACGTTCGCCGCGCCCTGCCAGCCCATGGCCAACGGCATCGACTCGAGCTTCCAACCCGTCCCCGCCAACGCCACCCAAGGCCCAAGCATGTCCGTCCCCGTCAACTCGACGGACCCGGTGTGGTTCTACTGCAGACAGACGAGGTACGTTTCCATCTGTCCCCTTTTCTTTTTCTTTTGCTTATCGTGCGTGTCCCTGCTCGTAGTCACTGCACATCGGGCATGGTCTTCGCCATCAACCCGAGCGTGAACAAGACCTTTGCTGCGTTCCAGGCTGCCGCTAAAAGCGCTGGCTCCAGCACCAGCTCGGCGACCAGCTCGCCAGCAGGGAGCGCTACCGGTGCCTCTGCTGCGCCGTCCTCCTCATCATCATCATCTAGTAGCAGCGGTAAAAACGGTGCCGTCGCGATTGGTGCGCAGGCAGGTAGCCTCCTTGCAGCAGTCGGCTTCGTCGCAGGTCTTCTACTCTAGGCTTTTTTTCCCCACTCTAGTCTCGAGTACGATTTTGCGATACCCCACCTTGTGTTCCCTCTGCATTTTGTTTTGTTTTTCATTTCTTGGTGTTCCACCGACGGCATCGCTGGACATTCATTCGAAGCAATTTTTTTTCTTGATTGGTATTTTATGAGATAGCTGGGCTATGTAGTGACGCGCATAATACGAAAGATTTGGCTCAACGCTCAACTAACCAAAAATGAGGTGAAAGTCAGTTCTCACAACGCTGTCGTAAGTTTTACTCAACCACAAAGCGATCTAAGCTCTTTTCGTGGCCGTGTTTGTAACGAATATGGAAATAACATCAGCTATGAGGTCAATTATCGCGTCAGCTTTCATCACAAGTGATTGATGATGACCACATTGACCAGAAACACCGCATCATCCATTCTTTCCCATCCAATCCCTTGTTCATCATACATACTCATCTGTCACTCGATCTGTACTGTATTAATTATTACTGCATGATTCGACAGGCGCGAAAATCACGCATGATCCTGATTGATGGAGATGCATGATGTTGATGTTGATCTGAGTCTCGCAACTGCAAATTCGACCCCTGCCCTGTCTCCATGATCAGACCGAATAACTAGCCCAGCCCAGTGCCACGCCTCCATCTCCAAGGGAAAACAAAAAGGCTATGCCGTGAAAATTCGAGTACAGGCACGCGCGCCCCTCCCCTCCGAAGGCTCTGAAGGAGAGAATGAAAACCGGGACAGGACAGCCCTGATTAATCTGTGCGCCCTCCCCGCCGGACCGGACTGGTTCCATAAGTAAAGACCATCTCAATCAGGCTTGACATGCTTGACACTCAATGGCAGGCTGTACCGGTATCGGAGCAATAGGCCCGAGGACGACTACAATATACCTATACCGCTGCCACTGGTAGCGGACGGCGTATACAATTTTATACACAATCAAGGCTGCCCCCATCGCCGGGCCCGGGGCCTCACTAGGGCCCGAGCGATCGAGTCGTATGCATCATCATCCATCATGATGGAATCGGTTGGAACTGTTCACTAATACATTGGCAGGTCCCAGGCCCCCGAGTTCTGCGAACGGTACGGTACGTACGGTACCCCCACCACTTGCACGTTAACGCCCAGTTTCAGTTCGCGGTTTGGGCGGCTGGGGGTTCAATTGTACTCGGAAGCCAATCACCGGTGACGGGTCCTGGAAACAACAACTGCACATTAAAGGGCAAGACTGATCGCTCGAGCGCTTCCGATAACGTATTGTTCCACCAACCGCCCGCCAAGGCAGTTATGCGCGCAATATGAGCGCCGGTTTTAGGGAGGTAATTTCGAGATCTTTCTGCGGTGGCCATGTCTTGGTACGTATGGGAGGAGCGCGGCGACCGCAGAATAACTGCCTTTTGACACACAACCCTCGGTCGCCGTCGGAACCGTGTCCTTGACCTTTTCAGTTCGGAAGCCCGACTGGACATCCATCACCACTCACACTCACTGGCGTCATTGCACACCCGGTGCTCGGTGACAACCGACGACGCCCCGATGCGTAAGATCTTCACGCGATTCAGTAGGGTTGCCCTCGTCCCCGGCCGTCCCGGGGTTGAGACTCTTCTCTTTGTTATCCACGAGCCTGGGCAGGACAACTGTCCAACAAAACACAGGCACCGCTCACCGCTCATGTCCGTCGGAAACGCCATTCCGCGCCGCCTCACAAAGCTGCCAGTGGCGACCGACATGGGTGAAACTGAAACGCTCTCGGCTCCCTGGTGGGCTGGTACTGTAAACACTCAAGGATCACTCACTGAAAATTTCGTGCTGTCCGCAGGCTGTCCCGTCACGGTCAAGTTCAATTCCGCCATTGAGTTTAGTTCGCTGGCACTTCACCCACTCCCTTCGGGCCTCCCGCGGCGGCGTTGTTCGGAGCTCGTGGCTATGATACAGGATGCTTCTGGCGTTCCGTGGCGTATTGTATTGAAAGCCTTTTTGTCTCCTTCGACGTCCCGCGCATGTAACTGAGCCAACTCCCAGCACGGCATCCCTGTGCCGACGTGCCAATACATGTGGGGGAGAACTTGTGCGCACGGGTCATCCCGACGTCCCGTCGTGCTGCAGCTGTTACCTTCCACCACTGTTCCTGCGTATATGGAGCCAATGCCCGAGGGGCATAATAAAACTAGCACGCGACGCACATCTTCAGCTGAATTTCCCCCCAAGAGCGAGGCTGACGACAGTGACGAGTCGATGCCTTCTTGGACTTACAGCTGACTACGTTTTGGTTCAAGGAAACTTAGCATCAGAGAGACCTTCGGCGAATACCACCCTCGTCGACGAGGTGCTGTGCGCAGAAGAAAAGAAAAGGGTCTCCAGCAGAAGCACGAACACGATCGATGCTCCTCCCGGACGATCCATCTACTACCCCCACCTACCACCGGTGGCCTAGCCTCGCCGTCCAATTCAGCGCGCATTAGCATTCGAGTCCGAAAGTTGGTATCAGATTCGGTACAGTAAACCCTCGAGCACGAATACAGGCGATGGAAAACGAGCTCGTCGCGGCGCCTGGACGTCCTTACGCTTTTCGGGCGCATACCTGGTCGCCCACTACTACCGCTCTCCCCGCCAAAATGTGGGCCATTCTTGGGCCAGTGGCGGCGCTGATACCGGAACGCCTCGGACTAGACTCGGAATCGCAGACGACGGGCCCGGGAACGTCTTCCAGAGGCAGTTTCGATTCTGGAAGGACGGGACGAGCCTCATCGCGCCAATAGAGGCTGCTGCTCGGTGATTGCGCTCTGCACCGCTTCAAGTTGGGTAGCGTCCGCACCTTTACTCCGCAACGTTCCTTGTGCATCTCCCCCTTCACTGCACTGGCACCGCATCCCTCTTTCCGCTGGCCGACGTTGTCGACTTTGTCACCACAGTTGGCCCTGAGGGCCTCGCGTCATGCGTGCGCTCTTTGCCCCAACTATCCGTCAGTGTCATGCTCTCCGCCCTACCCCATTCAAGTCTCCTAGTCGTCAACCGACTTTCCCCCCTCTCCAGATCGGACGGCCAATACTTCTCCAATTCCGACGTCGCGCATAGCTCCCCGCGCTTGCCCCTGTTCTCGCCTCCTACTTCACCCTACGACCGCGCCAATCCCCCCCGCCATAACCGGATAGACCATAAACAACGCCGCCATCAACAGAACTACCACCATACAAAGCGAGACCTCGATCCTCGTCCCCTGCGAACGCCTCGAAGACAGGTTCTCGCGCTCGCGTCCATCTGCGGACGCCCTCGAGCTCAGGCTGCCATCACCGGCAGTAGAACTAGAATGTGCTATGGCACAACAACTCGTGAGGCAGTCACGGTTATCTCTATCTCCATTGGACCTCCAAGTCATGGGCGCGCCGGCTTGGGAGCATGTTTCGCGGCGATTCTGATTCGCCGGGCATGTTTCCCTTCATGTGTTAACGCGTTATTGTCCGACTTGAATGTTGGTAAGGCTTATTCGGCGAATTTGGCCCCATTCTCCTAACTGGCCGAGGGCATGGCCTTGGTCGCATCCGAGAATGGCATTTACACATCGACACGTCACGCTCGTCGAATCCGTGATGTACAAGGAATCCCGCACCAAGATTCGCCGAGATCACTACAGATGTATTATAGCAAGGGAGCAAACACAAAAACTACATGTACATGTTCTCCCAATGTGAACATCTACCGCCTCAGAGAAGGAAGGTATATTGTTACATACAGATCTCCGTTATCCAAGGGGAAAAAATACCGAAGCCAGGTATAGCGTGTGTCCACCCGGACACATATGAATAATAAAGATTCAGGAGTGGTGTTGTCTCCTCGCTTCACCTCGGGTCGTCAGCCTCCGATCATGCTCGCCCCTAGCCGCCGCCTTGTGCCGATCTACCAGATTTGTATGCTGTGATGCCGAGCGAGATTTGGTAGCATCCTTCTCGTTGAAGCGCTTCCCGAGCGCAGCAATCATTTTCGTAAACCTGTTTGTTTCCGGGCAGTGTCGTCCTCAGCGCCCACGCTCTCCAAGAGACAAAAAAAAAGGAGAAAGAAAATTTCGCCCAGTCTGATTGAACTTACCAGAAAACGTTTAGCCCGTTCAGGACGGCATTTCCACAAAGGTATCCGGTGATAGTAGCCATTGAGAGCCCGTCCCGCACCTCGAAGAGCGTTTGGTAAAACTGCCACGACTGGCAGGCGTCCCGTAAGTGAGATGATCGATAGAGGCGTAAATTGAGCGAGGGAGCGAACGTACTATGATCGAGCCGTAGACGAGACGCGCGCCCGCGAAAGTACTCATCAAGATCAGACCATTGACAAATTGCAGCGGGCTTCCGGTTTGTTCTGTTTTGTCTAGCATCCTGAATGGAGTAACCATCAGACGCAAGGCACGGCCAGGAGTGGAATGATTTCTGATACCAGTGGATGTTCAAGAATGGCGTGCTCCTGGAATTGCAAGCGATACGTAAATCACGAAATGTATCGCGAAAAAACAAGCACGTACAACTCCCAAAGTAGGAATCGCGAGCCGTAATAAGCAAGGAAAGGTCTCTGGGAATGGTATGCGATCCGCTCAGACGCGTCGAATGAGACATTGACGTGAGAGACGCCTCACAAAAGCACTGAGATAGACAAATAAGCAAGCGCAGCCTTTTGCACACACAGATATCTCGCGCTTAGTTTTTTGTCACAGGAAGAAGCTAAGGGACGCGCACGCACCGTGCACCAGAAACCCTACCCCTTCGAAATGAACCAGACACACGATCGAATCCCACAGAAAATATCTGCCCAATGCACAGAGGTAAGAGAGCGACGGTGCGTAAAAGTTGTGAGAGCCCGCTCTTACCCACTCGTGACGGCAAAGAGCGTGCCGGCACGCGAATCCCATCCAAACGCGCGATCCGCGGTGAGCGCTGGGAGATGGAGACAGCGCGCGGCGAGCGGGAGAATGAGCAACGCGTGAACGAGCGACGCTACGCGCGTCTGCCTATTCCCTTCCCCTCAGAACATGCGCACGAGAGAGACTCGACAAAGGAACTGAAACGCACCACCCGACGCGTTGGCGCCTCCCCAGCGCGGCCCATGCTTTCTTCCCGATGACGAATTGCACGAATTCGGGCGCGGCGAGATGGTGTACGGCCGCGAAGCCGACGGTGGATATGAGCCACGTGTGGAGGTGGTTGGGCAGGTGCAGCGGGAGTATCGCGGCCATGGTTCAGTTCTACTGTTGTGTGTCTGAGTGTCCGTGTGCCTATGCGTGCTCGTTCAGGGCCCGCGCCGTACGACGTGTTGAACGCACACAGTAGCGGTTTGTGGAATTGACGGGTTTGTTGGCAATAAATGAACCGTGCCCGAAACGACATCGACGTGCCGGCTCGGCTCGGCGGGGCTCGGCTCTAGCCGGTCGTGTGGAACTGATTTTCGACGCCAAACCCTTCTGTTACACCAACATGAGCTCGATGACGTGACTGACATCCTTGAGTTCGTCTACAATTTTATGTAGCAAGAAATTGTTGACGAGCTCAAGGACGCCATCGAGAATGCCCAAGGGATGACCTTGATATCCTCGGTGGCCATTCTCAGCCTCTTACCTGTGCTGTGACAGGCCCCGTGAGCGCGTCCTCACCTCTTCTCATCCACCCCGGTTTGGCCTACTGTCCTTGCTTCGAGTGAGTTGTATGGCGGTGTGTGACTGACTAGATATTGCAACCTCGTCCCGCCACTGTCGCCACTATTACTCTCACTGCACCCCCTGCCCCAATGGCGTGTCCAGATGATTCTATAGAAATGAATCATCCTCTTGCTTCTTCTGACCAGTTGAACGAATTTTCTATCTTTACATCCGCACCCCATTCCATCATGCTTCGAATTCGCTGCGCACTCACCCTCGCAGTCTCCTTTCTATAAACAAACTGGACCCTATAATGGAGAATGTGACATGCCACTTCAATCTGCGGCGCTCTTCCATTCAATGCCTAAAACCCGGCCACACAGTCTGTGGTCACAAGTCCCTCTGCCCCTCACCCTTGTCCGCCTCCGACCAAACGGAGGACACCTGAACCTTGTACCAGCTCGCGCCATCACGGTTGCAGCAATGCACGGCCTCGGATTTTCCTGGAGATCCCCTGACTTGGCTACCGGTACTACATTCTGGGTGCTCGCTCCATCTGCTTCATGGCTCCACCGGTCTTCTTCAAGACGAAGATCTCGGTGAGTGGGAGAACTGCGTAGCACGGGAGCTTCGTGTGGACCTGAGGGGCGACTCCGAGCAGGTTGTCACCTGTCTTTTGTCAAGGCCATCATAATCCGATGCGACTCGGCGTGGGTACTGATTATGACAAGGTGAGACTTGTATGCGGATTTGTGGAGCCGTGGCGCTTAGATCGCGCGTCAACAAACCCCACTACGTAGGCGAATCAGACATTTTGTGCTATAAGCGCGCGCTTCCTGAATCCGAATCACAAACGAGGGTAGGACTACACGACCGGTACAGGATAGTGTAATCGCTTATATCAGAGCGCCGTACAAACTGCAGAGACCTCGTGTATCAAATATCAACATCGGGCAATCAGAGCAGGTGTTTTTCCCATCTTGGGTGATGCCACACCGCAATGAGATACCGTGAGGGTATACCTGGCGACCCACGTCAGTTGCCGACCCACGAATACGGGTACCTGCCGGCGGTCTTTCGTTGCTAGTTACAGAACTGCATGATCGTTTTACAGCAACACGCTGCAACCGACGCTCGGCGAAGCCATGATCATTAATAATACACAAATAGCACTGGCCCAGGGCTTCTTTGAGGGTATCATAGTGGGTTACCACGGTCGTTCAGCACCGATACAATACGTTAGCTGCCAGTAAAATCCAGTGTACGTTTCATCAAGAAAGAACATGTGTGAACTGTTCGAGCCAGTCTGGAAGGAACAAACCCGATGAGCGTCATGAACTGTGGTGCCAATGTGTCAAGTATTAGTCTAGTACTAGTCTCTTATACGATGGGCATTACCGCCCCCCCATTTGCAATGCATGTCCCCATTCACACTACCATTCCAGACGTTTACCACCACAGTAGTACACGTTGACGTTTCCTCACTCCACTACAGCATGACCCGAATCGGACCGGAACGACCTGGAAACCCTTACGAAAACGATAACGAGTCTGTCTCGAACCGATCCAAGACTACGGGACCGGCCAAAATGGAGCAAAAACCCGACAACCCCATGCGATAGCGATAGACTCCCCGCGCCCTCGAACCCAGATCTTCCGAGTCCCCTGGCTTCCTTTCCCCTCCCCCATCCACCCCGCGCGCTCCCAGCTGAGGGAAAGAAAGAGAATCCTAGCCACTGGGGCTGCCTACCGCGACGATATTTCGTCCGGGCAGTCCCTGCGCCACTGCACCATTCGTTCAAAAAGGCTCTCTTCTATTTTTGTTTGCCCCAAGGGCAAAACAAGCTCATTGACTCTTGGGCGCGTGCGGCGTGGGGAGCCCTCCCCTGTTACCGTGATGCCGTGATACCGTGATGCATAGCAACTTTGCCCGTTTGAGACGACTTCTGGGGATGGGCGGGTGCGCTGGGTGATAGACGCGCACTGCAGTGGCGGCGGCGGCGGCGGCGGCTGCCGCTGAAGCGAGAGCAGCCAGTCGAGAAGGAAGCGCGAGAACAAATTGTTCATCACGGACACTGGTACTGCTAACCATGTTCCACACATTCCAATTCCAACAGTCAGCCCGGTGAGCAAGCAACGATCATGCGATCAAATTTAAAAACCCGAGTCGTCCAAATGGAATCGGTGGATAGAAATAGAAAAAGGGATGGGTTTTTCTTCTTTCTTTCTTTTTGATGATTTATCATACCCATTTGTACGGTCTACTGTATGCCCCATGCAGGACGACGCGCTGACGACTCGGATGGATGCAACGACGCTACGTGTCCAATCAGAATCCCTGGGCCGACCAATGTGCGATTCCGACGTGCCCGCCGTGCACCGCGCACGAGCGAGAAGCTGAGAGCAGTTGGTTAGTCAATGTCCTTGTACTCCGCCACTGTCTTATCTTCATTATCCTCCCCGCTCAAAATCCCAACTTTGTCCACCTCCGACTTGCTCCTTTGATCACCTCACCCGGGTGCCTGGTCAGATCAGAAGGATAACATTAAGCCAAGCACCATGTGACGTGGGGCGCAGCAATTTCTGAACGCGTACAGTTCCCGTACGGTAGCGCCGCACCATCACCTATCTCAGGGTTCACGTCGGGATCGGAAGGAACCAAAAACGGACAAGGTTGGTGAGTAGCACGTTCGTTGCAGGGGCGCGTCCGTCGTTCATCAGTTCAATCGATCCATTCATTCCAACTAAACGAAGTGCCGTGTCAATGGTAAGCGCACGGATACAGATGAGATAGGCATTGGGGATTTGACATCGATTGGCATGGCATTTGCCTGTGCGCATTTTACTCTCTGATGAAGGAGTTGCTGGCTCGTCGCCACATGCCCAACTCCTCCTACTCCGCCTCAGGCTCCCCCCTTGCCCACGTGTGCACCCTAAATTGCAAAGCGCACCCGCACCGTACGGGTGCAGTCACGATATCACTGCAATATCATCTTTTGGTGGTGGTGGTGGTGGTGGTCATGGGGGGAAAAGACGAGTTCCAACCGGACACTCATTATGTGGCACCCGGCGTCGGGTGGGTGGGTTGGCCACATATATTCGAAGGCCCAAGACCGTGACCCAAGCACACTTTATAAAGTATAGGTTTCAGTTTCGTTCTTGGGGGACCTTTGTACGTTGCGTGCTCCGTCGATCACGAGTCCGTCGGAGCTTTGTTCCTCTCATATTGATGAAATGATGACAGGTCATGACCCCCAACCTCAACCCCCTTCGCCCTTGCGCGCGCGCGCGCGCCCCGTTAGTTAGAGTTTCGCCGGGGGGCGAGAGGGGGGAAAAGCACATTAAGAAAAACGCAACATGTGAGACCAACCGGAGCGCCGAACCCCCTTCCTAAACTGAAAACGGTGGGCAAACCTTTTTTATATATATACTTGTTTGTTTGTTTTTCGACGTGTGAATTCCGTCGACGAAATTAGTTTTTCTGGTTGGCGTGCGGTTTGTGTTGTGTTCAAGTCAAGAGTGTTTTTTTGAATCGAACGGAAGGTCGAACACGCGGATCGATCCGGGGATTCAGATCCAGAAGCGGCCAAGAAGCGGCCCTCCTTCCCTAAATTCCCCAGATCCAATCCAATTCCAATTGCAACGCCAACGCGAACAGAAAGCGATTCGATTCGAATTCTTCTTTCTGCTTCTAAAGAAAGTAGCGATGAAATTGCAAGTTGAATCAAAAAATAACCCAACTCCCCTTCTCCCTTCTCGGTCGGAAGCCATTTTCCGCGTTCACGGGAATTTGCTGTCATGTATCACCAAAACCGGTATTCGGGAGCATAGCAAAGGTGACAGATTGACAGGGCTCCCCCATCCTCCGCACCCCTTCACAACGTGGATCGCCGTGGCAGTGAAAAGAATGGAATTCAATTCATCTCATCCATCGGTGCGGTACCGGTCCACCAGCCAACTCCTCCTCCTGCCAAAGGGAAGTACAGTACTACTAGTAGTACCACCCTCAAGATTCCGGGGGTTTTCCCCCAGGCCGGTCGTGCGCAATACACATACTACAGTAGTGTTCTCGTGTGTGTGTGTGTTCTTCCGAAGCTGTCGGAGTGTTGGGGTTGTCAAACTGTGTGCAGTACTTACAGTATAGTGCGTTACGCGTTAGACCGTGCGCCGCAGGCACAAAGTTTATGGATCGTGGGGGGGGACCCTGTGAAAGGTCAACTTGTCCCGTCCCGGTACTGAGCTAGTCCCAGTCCCAGCCGCGGCGCCTCTTGGCCAGCCACAGGCCACGCAGCAGTACCCAACACCGCTCCCATCGGAGAAAAAGGGAGTTCCGATCATTGCGTGAGGGTATGGGTGTCTTGACGTGTATCTGCTCTTCTGCGTACATCACATGAATACAGTGACGTAGTGCTTCGCAGGGCAGGGCAGGGCAGGGAGGAGATTAGGGGTATACCTACAACTTCTTGCGTGGGTGGGTAAAAAAAAAAAATGCAATTTTTGTGGTTTTAAGGGTGTACTTGTACTTGTACGGTACGATAAAGTAATTGCTCACTGCGAACCTTTTTTGTTGGCTATGGCGTTTTGATTTCCTTCCCCTAACAAGATCCTTCGTTTTTTGTGCGAGATAAATATCGTCAAGGGAGTAGATACATAGATAATACCGCGCAGGAATGTATGCGTGCGTGCTTGCGAAGATATTGCTGGAAGGTAACTTTGATGCGAGTTTTCGTTGCTGTTGGAAGTAACAGCCGGAAATGGAAGATACGGACCGAGAGGTGCTTTGGAGAAGCGAAAGGGAGAGGTGGAGGAAGAGACATGGCGTGTGTGTTGGCACTTGACGTCGAAGAAAAGTGGGGTGGAAAAAATTGCTACAATGAACCGAAGATGTGATGATCGAAGGGGGCCATGTGAACGTGCGATGAATTGCAGGGCATTCGGAGGTGATGGGCGTTGACGTTGGTATGAAGGTTTGGGTCGAATAAAACAAACAGAGATGCATGCGAAAAAGGTTGGGCAAAGGCGAGGCGAAAGGGTAAAGTCGGACCGGATCGGTCATCGTCGTCGTTAATGAACACCGCTGTGCCCAAGCTGCATCACGCGTTCAGCTCGGTCTCGTAGCCCGCTACGCCCTCGGCCATAGCCACATTCGCGGTCTGTTGGAAGGCCATCGAGTTCGTCCACGCGGCGACGCCCGCGCGTTTCTCCCTTTCCTGAAATCCATTCATGCAAACGAGATCGGGAACGGGAGCGTGAGCGCGAACGTAGTTGTGCGCGCGATGGTGAGCGAGGTTCGCGGCGTCGGCCACGATACTCTTCCGGATTCAGGGTGAGAAGGGGTACGCTGCTGGGTGACGCTCCCGCGATGGCGTGTGTGTTGTCGATAGTCGGGCGAGAAATGCGCGCACTCGTCGGGGACGGCCGTGCGCGGGCCGTCTCAACCGAAGACCGCGGAGGTGACATCGTCGGCGAAGACTTTGGATGTGGCGCACCGAGGGTGAGAAGCGAAAAGTATGCGGGGAGAGAAGCACGGTTGCGCTTTCTAGAAGTGACGGTAGCCTCCGGAAGATCGGAAGTGACTGAAGGTGCTGCTGTTGCTGGGGGGCGCAAAGGCATACCGTATGAACGCCGACGGTGATGATGAGAAGAGGAGCAAGTGGGGCCTGATATGTCAGAGTCTTCTTCTGCGGAGTTTGTGCTGTGTCCTGTACTGCTTTGGGTTGTGCTGGAAGATGAGTGACGGTGAAGGAGGGGGATGGTCGAGTGGGTATTGGTGCTGCTAGGGCGGCGGGCGTAGGAGAGGGCATCGTGGGAGCGCAGTAGCGCATCTTCCGAAGGGTGGACAGAAAGAAGCTCGCCGTCGTCCTCTTCATCGTACCAGATCGAATAGGCTGGCGGGTAGAGCGATTTGGCGGTGGACAAGGACATGCCGAGGGCGAGGGACGAGGGCTCCTGTGTGGATCCTGCTGAAACGGGAGGGAGACTTGGGGAGGGCAGGGCAGAGGAGGCGGTGGAGAGGGAAGGAGAGTCGTCGAGGGCCTGGCATGCGTCGGAGCAGTATATACGGCTGTGGAAGGACGTAATGAGATTAGACAAAGGGATCATGTGAGGGGGACAGTTCAGGGACGGGGGTATTTACTTGTCGAGACGCATGGGCTTGCCGCATTGAAGACAGCAGTCTTCGTCGAACATGGTCGTTGGAAGGGGAGGGCTGAGTTGGCGGGAGCGGGAACAAGAGAGGGAGAGCTGGAAGGGCCAGGGCTTTAAATGAGCGCATGACAACGCCCCGCCGCCAAATGATGACTCGTGTCACACTCTTGGCTCTGGTCAATTTCAGTTCCCCTTCCCGTCCCTCTCACGTTCGTCGTCTACAATTGATCCTACCCTCTTTTTTTCTAACCAACCCTCCCCCGGCGCAACGCCCAAGCTGCGTGTCTGGCCGCACCCCATGCGTCCATAAATCTTTTTTTTATTACGGTACCCCCTTTCACCGCTCACAGCCACCTCCATTTCCCATTTCCCATCACCACATACGGTTCTTTCGGCCCATCGCACACCGTCTTCGTTCGTTTCATTCCAACTTTCGCCGACTTTCCCCCAAAGACTACGCAATTCCCCTCATGATAACATAATTCGGCCGATCCAGTTGCCACCCCCACCCCTTGCCCTTACAGTATCGGTTCCCTAACCCGCTTTCGGTCGACATCGGTGTTCTCCATCCATCCATCCAACCCGGCCGGTCATAATATTGTCATCCAGACGCCCCGATCCGGCTGTATGGCGTGGCGGTCACGCAATTTGCTGGACAATAGAGATCCCCTCGTCACCCTGCCGATCTACCTTATTCAGTGCCGAGCCTTTTTTTAGGAACAAATGTCCCCCCCCACCGCACCTGCACCTGCACCCGCACCGGACGTTTCCGGCATCGCGACTTGCCCATCTCGCTACTGCGGCGCCTTCGCCTTCCCTCCATTTGCATCCGCCGTCGGGCTGAGGGCTCGGCACGGACATGTGACTCATCGACCACCGCCGCTCGCAGCAACTTAGCCCCCAGCTCCCTGGGTATATAACGTATGCCTTTTTCGGCGAACGCTCGACAACACATGACCCTCCCGTTATATACATGTCGTTCTTCGAAAAACTCACCGAGCTTGTAGCTTGTTTGCTTTGCTTGGCGCTTGCCGAGCCCCTCACTTTGTACCGTGAAACTGCGCCCCGCCCAAGCACGTAGCTGGATGCCTGTGTGGCGCCAAGGCATCGTATCGCTTGTATCGTATGTATCATGCTTCACAAGTACTACACTGTACGGTACTAGTGTCAGGGACTCGCCATTCGTTCGTTACGGAACATTCCATCACTTCCATCGTTCTGGGTGACGTGCGTGATGTGCGCATTCATCATCACGATTATGCCGTGAGCCTCCCCCCGTGACTGCGTCGGCGACACGGCACGCCCAGCGCTGCAGAGGGCGGGCAGATCTCACGCACATGCGTTCTCATTCTGGCGTGCCCACGCCGCTTGCTTGCGCCACACCGGACCTGAATGACGTCTCACGATCTCACTCCCTGCCCACATGCGTATGCGTCGGAAATAACGATAATTCGTTGGTTGCGTTGTAGCTTGTGCCAAACCTTCTGATTGATCTCGCACGACATAAATGGTAACAACGCGCGAAAACAACGCAATCTTGGCCCCATAGTTATTTCCTATTTCACACTACAGTAGTAGTTAAAGGTACAGTACTGTACAGACTAAAACAAAAATAACAATCAGATGAATAATAAAATGCCTTTTTCCCAGAAACAAGCATTATGTAAAGAGCGGTAAATTTTCGTGTTCTTTTCCTTTGTTTCCTGTGCCCTTGTTCGTCCTTTATTGTAAGTTCGCTTCAAAGAACGTTTGTGCGCATTTCAGTTGCATGGGCACGTCGAGACGTCTGTGGTCTGGCCAAAGGGGCAGGTACCAGCTGTGGAGGGGAACCAGCAAAGTCAATCCTTATATCTCATTGTTAACAAAGTAACTCACGAGCACCAAACGCGACGACGCCAGTGCTGGGCAAACCGAACAAGCCGGGATCGACGCCCTGAAGCTCCGCGTTGCGCGGCGCCTTTTGGCAGAAGAGCGTGGAGGGGACGACACCGTTGATGTTGAGGGCGTTGCGCGGGTCCTTGCGGTACGTGACGGCGTTGGCGATCAATGCCTGCTGGTTCTTGATCCCGGGCTGCTTCGCAAAGTCGACCATCGCGTCCGCGTTGTCCTGCTGCACGTTGATCCCGCGAGGACGACGCACGGGTCGTTGTTCGGGTCCCGCTGTCCGGCCGCTTTGCTCGCAGAGGGTTTGCCAGCTTTGGGCGACTTGGCCTAGGTCGGTCTGTGCGATGCGTTTGAGGAGGAGCGTGGGTGGGGCGGCGCGCGGGGTGCTGCTGCTGCTCAAGGAACGCTTGGCTTT
>Ga0137397_10000834_pt1 | contig 21253 bp, 26 predicted proteins | sample czorhiz116metaG_FD_106658 | JGI IMG/M metagenome (GOLD analysis project Ga0137397, IMG submission 106658) | Vadose zone soil microbial communities from Angelo Coast Range Reserve, California, USA - czorhiz1.16 metaG | ecosystem: Environmental > Terrestrial > Soil > Vadose zone | place: USA... | reverse complement strand
CGCGTCAATCACTTGTCGTGGCTTGACTCTCTCTTTCTCGACATCTAAAATTGTAATGGACCCAAACTCGTTCAAGTTGCATTCAACTCGTAGCAATTTCTTTTCGCGTGTATACACAACACCGAAACCATCCAATTCTTATTTGTCAACCACGCGACCGCACGTAAATACGCCATCATTCTTCGCAAAGAGCCACACACCACACTCAGCCGGGAGGAGCCCTGAATCTCATATTGCCAATGCAAGTCTTCATGGTGGCGATAGCTCTTCCTCGTTACACCCCTCAGCAACGGAAGATACCAGCATATATGCCGACCATAAGACCCACCAGTATTTTTCGCATAGCGTTGAAGACTCAAACAGCCAGCAACCACATGACAACATGGATAGTATTATCCATGAATCACTCCCACCTAGACTAGAGCCATCATTTTACGTGAGCCGGGCAGGTACGCCGGATGTCTCTGTCTTGAGTCTCGGATTCCGATTTTCTACGTAAAGTTGCCGGGGAGAAGCACAAACAACCTCGTTCATTGGAGGACTTTACTGCAAGTAGAAGACAAAATCCGGGAAGAGGTGAATTCTAGCGGTCCCAAGACCCAGAGACGTGTTTATGCATCGCATATAGAACACGTTGTCTTCCCTGTCTCAAGGACTTCAGACCCAAATTCTGCATCGACACCCTCGGATAACACATTAAAACCCGGTTACACGACCTTTGACTCGGGCGCGTCCCCGAGAATCACCCCCAAAGTCGAAGAAGGCGTAGAGGATGACATTCCAGTCTCCATCAGAAATAGTTTTAAGGAACTGCGATCTGTCAAAGATGAACTGGAATACCAGGTCCGAGTTATTCCTTTGTTCACGTACATCACCAGAGCTAAGCCACTAGCGAGGGGAAAATGAGCGTCTACGTGTTGAGCTGGCGGCCACGCAAAAAGAAGCGTCGGATACCCTAGCTCGCCTAGACAAGATAAAGCAAATGACGAAGAGATCGGTTGAGTCGAGTTCAAACACGTACGTCTACCTAAGTTTGCATCTCACAATGTCACTACCACATGGCATAGGCTTGCGGAACTTCGCACGGAACTTGCCTCACTCAAGTCCAGATCCGATGAGTGTTTTACTTTTGCAGCACAAGCACGCTCCGCACTGCCAGATATTAGCGACTTACGGGTTGAAGTCAAAAACAATTCAGAGAGTCTGCCTAAGTTCTTTGCATTTCCAGGACTTCATTTGACGCCAAATAGACTGTCATCGCATGATGGAAGACCTCGCCAAGGCAGCGGCAATGAAAGGACTAATTCACGACCTCGAATTAGAATGCGCCAACGGCTAGTCATTGTCACTTTTTTTTTGTTACCTATTTAATGCTCGTTTGCAGCACGGAAGGCGAACGATTTCCTTCGTGACAAGTTGACGGACATCACATCTCATTATACGGATGCAATGGAACGACTTCATATTGCGGAAAGTACTCATGCAAACCAGTCAGATGCGTTAAGGATTGCCCTAGATGATCTCCACAATGCCAGTGCGGCCATTTGTACACTACGCAACTAGTGATCGCGGTTAACCCAATTAGTCTAGGTCTATTAGCCGCTGCCCGCACCACGAAACTTGATGACACTCAAAAAGAACTCTCTGACGCCTTAACAGCGTGCGCACTTGCGAGGGAGAATATAAACCAACTCGATAAACGGTGACATTGCCAACGCCGGTCGCTCTTCATGCTAATGATCGGACATACAGTGCGGAGAAGCTAGTTCGGGACGCTGAAGAGAAAGCCCTAATCACAGCCGCATTGCAAAGAGAGTAAGCGTTGGGCTACTCCCGAAGGCTTGTTTCTGCTGGCTGACCGGCTGGACAGAAACGCAGAACTTGAAGCTCTTCTCAAGGACCGGACAAGTAGCGCTACTTCAGTCCTTACCTTGAAGGAGGAGTCAGTCTCTAGTCGCTTGAGTGAACTGATTTCAGGCAACCGAGCACTAATGTCTGTAGGATCGTCACAATCATATCTTCGTCAAGCGACCAGCGGTCAGAGCTAGACAGTCTGAGGAAAACTTCCGCGGAGCAATTGCAAACAATAGGAGAACTAAGTGGCAGGTGAGCACCTTATCACTTTTTGAATCGTTTATTCACCATCGTCATAGGTGCCAATTACTACAAAACGAGAACGAAATCAGGAAACAGGAGTTAGCAAGTCTAATCAATGAAAATGCTACCCTTCGTGCGGTCCGGGAAGCATCGAATGAGCGCGAAAGTTTACTGAGCACAACTATGGAACGTTTGAATATCGAAAAAACGGCAACGGAGAAACGGTCACAGGTGCTTCAAGATGAAATACGGCGCATCACAGAAGAACGCAAACAAGAAACCGACAGGTGAACACTCACATCACACCAATCTCACGACACGTCTTCTTAGTAACCTAGGATGACGCAACTTCAAATGAGATGTCACGCACTTCAAGAGAGGTTTGACGACCAATCGGCGACTCTCAGACTAGCCAGGGAGAATCACGGAGATATGCAGGTAAGCCTTTGTCTATATACGTTGCCCTGTACTCCATCTTATGGCTACCAGGAGCGCCTGATCACAGCGGAGACGGCATTTTCAGTAAGAAGGTTTGTTTTTCGAGGGTGTATGACTTCTAACTTGCCGCCCCAAGGTCAAGTTAGAAGCGGAGACAGGAAAGTTGCGCCAAGAGGTGCTCACCGCCCAAGAACGGAATAGTTTTCTGCAAAGGTCTGTCGATGAATATAGACGCCAGCTTGAAAACCAGCAAGAGCTTGCCACCGTCATGAGGAGCGAATACGAAAAAAAGCTGAAAGACGAGCGGGATATTGGTCATTCTCACATACAGGTACTCCAGGAGCGAATATTGCAAGCGGACTTGGAAAAGGCACAAGCCGTCAAAGAAGCACATGGCTTACATGACTCCCTGATTACTGCACAGAGTGAACTCACGACATTGAGGGAGCAAGCTCAGAATCTCCAGAAGTCGATCACTGAATGGGCCAATCAAGCAAAGGGACTCACGGTGCGAAACCATGCTCTGCAAGCAGAAAATATCATGCTTCTCGAAAGAGGCAATACAATTGGTGCTCGTTATGATGCAAATGATCTGGTACGCCGTTTAGGCATCATCCTTGTCCAAATATAATTACCTGGGCCGCAGAGTGTTGAAGAAAGGAACCTTGTGAACCGCATACTGGAGGAGTCCCGGTCATTTCATGAGAAGCGGATACTGGACAAACAAAACGAGCTGAGGCGTGTGAGTAGCTGATCCATACCACTTTTCGAGTGACTAAGTGTGAGACAAAGCGGGACAACTTGATTACAGAGCAAGAAGCCAGGATAAAGAGTTTGGAGAAAGGCCTAGCACGCCATCTGAAATCTCAGGTGTGTTCGCCCATAAACGTCAAACACTGTATTCCATTCTGTAGAGTCCCAAAGTCACAGCCGGCAGCGATGCACACTCAATTCTGAATCTCTCTAAATTCGCCTTGTCCAGTAGTCCCCCACTAGCAAAAGTGGGCGAGGTGGAATCGGATAAAGTGGTAGGCAACTCTTCACCTGTGGCACTATTCTAGTAGACCATTTCCCGGACTCTCATCAGCGAGGCATGTACCGCGCTACTCCCGGCTCACTATCTATCGCAGATGTCGTCTGAATTTCTCAGAGATCCATCCAACGACGCTCAGTGTTCAGACGTCGCATTATCTGGCGATCATGAGGGCCCCTCTGGTGTCGCTCGAGAATCATTGGGGGCTCCTAAGGATCCTACGAGTGATGCATCGCGGGCTACTAAGTTAGATAAAGACGGCCGACCGCATTCTCAAACTTCGCATAGGGAGTCAGGAAGTAACAGCGATACAACAAGGCCACAAAAGCGTCTGGTTTGTCTGTTTATTCTTGCATAGTGGAACGATAGTCTCCATGCTTTGCCAGAAATCCTCCAAGAAGTCGGGACTTAAAACGTCTGGATTCAAGGTGAGTTGTGATAAACCTGTGTCTAGTGTCACCATTTCCCCATCACTCAGGCCGAGCCTGAGCCCAAACCCCGGCCACGCAAAAGAAAGTAGAAGGTCATATCGTCGCACGTTGCTTCTTTGCGCTTGGTTGCGTACAACCTCTTGCTTTGATCTCGGTTCGGCTTCTACATCCTGGGACCCTGGTCTGCGCGTCTGGCTTCTGGGTTGTTGTCTCCTATCAGCTATTGTAGAATACCTCTGATTCGCCAGCAATACAAGTTAAACTATTGTGGTGATTTGTCTGATATGGCTGAAAGCAATGTGAACCGAGTTTGCAGGAGCCCATCGAACAACGTCGCAACAAGATGCATCCCGAAAATACACCAAGTGAAAACCAAAAGAATGTGAAAGTTCAGAGTACAACTCCCTCCTCGTCATCTTCCCCCATAAGCGCGTCTAACTGAGCCGCGGGTTGTCGCTGAGCGTCAGCAACGGGTGCCTGCCTCAGTTCGTAATGGCTTGTAGACGCGACCACCCCCTTCTCAATCAACGCCGTGTTCAGCATATCGACCCGTTCTTCTTGAGACGCGCTACATTCGAGCACAACCGTCAGATAAGGGCTCGGTATTTAAATGGTGGATTGAGATAGATAGAATGTAGGTGGGGGGAGGGGCACACAGACATGACTGCCTCATTCTCTCGTAGAGCCTGCGCCAATTCAGGATCGTCGGCATGCGGGCGAAGCTCATCCTGCGTGTGCTTCAATCGTTGCAGGGAATTCTGCAGACGTGCGATTTCTATAGAGACGGGTGGAAGGGGAAGGAAGTTAGGGGTGGTGATGAATGGAATGGGACGTTCATTTCATGCAAGTATTAATTTAAGCAGCATCTCCAAGAAACTAGTGAGAGCAGAACCTTCGGTAATCGTGTCAGGGTCAAACTTCAAGGCGTTTGAGAACGAGAAGGGTTGTGGGTATTTGGGATGGTATCCCATGGTGTATTAATAGTCCTGGATGTCAAGTTACAGGTGGGTGGAATGAAAGTTTACCATGCACAGGCGGATGCGTAATCGTTGAGGGTGGAAAGCTGAGGTAATCAGCGCCGTGTGGGACATACAAATAACCAGCGTGGTGCACCCAGCTCTACTAGTGAAAGGTAATCATATACAAGTGTCAGTGCGGTGCTATGGCGAGTCTATGAATGTGTAACTATAGATGTGATAAGGTAATTTTGGCTATACACCCAACCTGCAGGACGACGTTCAAAAACAGTTCATGAAGAGAAATGAACAGGCACCCACTTTCGTTTGCTCTGCTCGTACACCACGTAGGAAATCGAAACGGAAGGAATGACCTACATTCGGTAGCGGTGGTGATGGGTAACAAAGGGACGGATTCAAAGGGCGCAGAAGACTCACCTTGGCAAGGGTCGGCACTAATCCACGGTAAAACCCACGCCAGCCATCTCGGCCATACGTCTTCCTGACGACGTCGGCAATCCCAGAATAGCGTTCTGGATGTCCGGACGAGCCCGACGCTTGCAGCCGCGTGCGCACAAGGTTTAGCGGGTAGACCATCGTGGCGCCCACACTTCCGGATATGCTCCCGAAAGCGAGCAAGGCGAGCATGCCAGGCTCGTCCTTACCAGAGGAGCGCACATATGTCAATTTGAGAGCCTCGAACGTACTCATATCAATGGCGGAGTATCTGAGAAAGTATGTGAGCGATAATCGTACCACTCCCAAATGGACGCGACGACACGTACGGGAATACGCCAACCAGGCCGATCTGTCGCGAATAATTTAAGCGCACTTGCGAGGCGGACCCACAACCGAATACGCATTACGCACCCCTAGCCCACGATAGTACGCCCTAAAGCCGCCCAACGCCCAGACCCGCCTTGCAGCCGAAGCGAGTGTCCGTTTTGGTTCCCCTGCATTGCTCATCATCTGCGTTTTCAGCGTTTCGATTGGGTATATGCCTACTCCCAAAAAGGTCAATGGAAAGGCCTCTCTCATCACGACAAGGAAACACTTGCTAAGTTGGCTCGTGATGCCACCAATGCCTCCCGACAAGAAGCGACTCGTTCCGCTGATATTGCGGACGTCTTCAACGTCGTCCACATAACGGGCAAAGAAACGTTTCTATAGACCACAACACAATCCTCTTCAGGGCGCGTGCTCGAGCCACCACGAAGGGTGTATGAGACCGGACGTACAGAAGCCTCATAGGTCAAAAACTTGATCGCCGATTCCGGAAAAATCTTCGCGACGGACAGTCCATTGCCCACCCAGAAAGCGGCGATGCCACCCTCGGCGTATATCCGCGCAATGGCGGACATAATCGCCTTTGCACCTCGCACGCTCGCGTCCGGGTGCAGGGAAGTGCCGCCGAGGTCTGGTGGTCTTGTAATGAGAAAAATCTTGAGGCGATCAAACGGAGCTGTGGATGTCCGCGACACTGTTCGCGGACCGATGGGCGCTTAAACGAGATCTGCAATGGTGGATGGGTGGGATGAGGCTGACCTGCGCCCGCTACGCCTCCAGCCACCAGAAACTTGAGGGCGGCCATGCCGCCGACCCAGCCGTGGCGGTCATCCTCGATGTTATGGTGTTCTTGGAGCAGGCCGTCGTCGTCATCGTCATCGTCATCAACATCGTCATTCTCCGAGCGGCTCGGAGTGCGGTCGTGAGGTACCTGCTGAAGCTGGACAGCAGGCGGACGATAAATGAGGTAGTTTGGAGGTTTGTCTTCTGCGCTGAGGCTGACATCGCCTGGCGTGGGTAGAGTGTGCATAATGCCAGTCAACTACCAACCACGTGGAGACTTGAGGGACACGCACCCTCCATTGTGACACGCGCGGCACCGCGGCCATCGTCGCCGAGGAATTTGCGCAGCTCATAGAACCGGTAGATTTCCTTCGTGGATGCCCTTCGGGGAAGAAGCAGCAGGAAGTCACGAAACTCTTGAAAGCTTATCGAGTGCGAGTGAGGTGATGAGGTGAGGGAGGTCATAAATTCGGACAGTATCGATGAGGACACTCGCACTCCTGTGGGACAACGTTCTATCGAGAGGAATCTCCACGGGCGGAGAACATGGCTCACCAGCTTTCCTCAGTGCCACGGTGAGTTCTTCCGCATCTAGATGGCCATTGCTGTCCAAATCTAGCTCATTATGGAAGATGTTCCAGAGCTCTTTGAATTTGAACCAAACGAGCGTTATATATTTCGAAGTGCAAGAGAAAGAGACTGAGAGAGAGACTGACCTGCTTCCTTGTCCTCGGCATACTTTCTAAACTCTTTCCATTCGATATGACCCGCAGACTTGCACCTGCCCATGAGTTCTCTCTCGTACATCTTCCGCATCTGCCGTGCGGTCTCAGGAGTAAGGGCCGTGCTGCTGCCCACGGACCGCACAGTGGCCGCGTGCGTGTCTGTGTCCTCGGTATCCGGGTCGAGCGTGGCGAGTAGTTGCTTCCACAATGCACGTAACCGTGCTTTGCGGTACTTGCGTCCTTCTTGTTCGCGGAACTCCGCTAGCGACCGCGGTAACGGATGGTACGAGGATGGGTCCGAGCGGAGATGAGGTATATGTGGACGGTCCTGAGCTCCAGAGATGCTGCCATCGTAAACGGCACGTTTTGGCGTTTCTTCGGAATACTCGGGCATTTGTCCGTGCGATGTTCAAAAGGTCTAGGGAAAGGGGGTGGGAGGAAGTGAAATGTCTAGCAGCTCATCAACATGAGCTTTCCTGTCGTTCGTTGTTGGCGCTCTGGTCTTGCTGGCTGTCGCCTCTTGGCTGTCGATGGCATTGTCAGAGTTTCCAACGCGGCTCAAGCACCACTCAATTGATCACGTGAATAAATGTTTCCACAGCTAATAATTTACAACAGTGTATTACGACACGACAAAGAACAACACCGGTCCTGTTCACAGCATATCATTGAGAGGCCGAGACCGTGGAACCTGATTCAACAGGGTCAGTTTTGAACAAAGATGCGATGGCCCGGCCAGCGGAAGCCATCGCGTTCCATAGCATGTCTGTGCATGATCGCTGTTTCTGCTTCTTGAGCCTCGAGACCGGTATATAATGCATCGGTAACTCAGAGTTCCCCTTCGTCTCTTTGCCCACGGCGGTCATTTGCTTCTCGTTGCATCGGTCAAGAAGCCATTCTGTCCGCAGATCGTCGGGAATGTACCAAGACCCGATGTCCACATGAGATGAAACTGCCGTGTGGCCGGAGGACGCCAGGGATTGCAGGCTAGGTTTGGTCTTGATGGATGTTGGCTTGCGGGTGCTTTCGGACATACAGAGGGAAGGGGGTGGAGAATGGTGCAATGTCTGGTGCGAGGACTTTATGAAAAGAGATGGAGGATCGGGATATATCTGACAAATATACACGCGTTGAGGCACGGCGGCGGTCCACGTGGGCGGGCAACGCACCATCCGGTAAGGCCGCCCTAGCGATGTCTGCTGTTCCAGCATGCTCGGAATTGCGCATGACCTGGGGCGCCGTACTGATCGAATAGGTGGTGTCGGGGGACGATAGGCCTGAGCAAATCATAAACAATCCAATAACAGCTCAGGGAAAAGTCCACTTGCCCTAGGGAAAGCAGCTTTGTGCGTATAATGAGACCGAGACGAAGGTGGGCGGTGATCATCCATCGAAGACGCAGCTCGGGTAAGCTCCTAGAAAGAGACACTGAACACTGAGCTCGCTCCACTGAAGGAACAATGACATACAGCGTAAACCGGTTGTCGTTCGGGAATTCCGGACCCAGGTGTACGGTGAAGGCGGCTGCCATCACCGTAGAAATCTTGAGAGGCACTCCTGACGACACTGAGCCAGTTATCAGGCATCTTTTGAGAGGGATCAATTCGCCTTTTGCATTCGCCAGGGTAGATGGGGGAAAGGGGGCAGGATATGAAAAGTGGGCTCACTGGTGGTCGACGACTCGGACTATCTCCCGGACTCGCTACTGTAGGTTCTTTGTCTGCATTTCCGCTTGAAACAACGGGAGCAGGCGTGAACCAAGTCTCCGAGGTTGGACGTGAAGTTGGTGGGGTGGGTATGAATGCGGGCACGGGTTTCCGCCAGCTCATCCCACGAGAGTTCGAGGGGGCGATTGCGGTCATGGGTAGATTAATACTTCCTCAACTTGGGAGCCGAGAAACGAGAACTAGGTTGATTAGAGGGTAGGATATAAAGAAATAGAAAGGGCCAATGCAAGTGTGGACGTGAGAAAGTGCTGGAACAGGACACAGTACGAGTCGCCAAGTTTGGGAGTTGTGGCAGGGAAGAATCGATGGTCTCAAAAGGGTTGTTTGTTGACAACAACCACACGCGAGGACTCAGCCAAACCAAGGCGAGGCGAGGCAGGGCAGGGCAGGGCGATCTAAATTGGTGAGCGACAAATGGAGTCATATTCCTTGGGTGAGGGGGAGCCGTTATGGCATGGTGCATGGTTCGGGCGTGTTTTCGACACACCAAATCCAGGAGGTTTCAATGCCATTCGGACCTGAAGAGGGGCTAAGCAAGCCTGCCACGAGATAATCTTCCCGGAAAGACAAAAAGCAGAGACAACCAGCACACAGGCGAAACACGGAACATTCAGTGGGCAAAGCTCTGGCCAAGGTGTTTGCGGTGTCCGGCCCGAATGTTGAAAACTGTTTGTGGTCACATTAAGGTGCGTAAAGGATAACTAGGTGTGGTAGCCGTATCGATGAACAACGAAAATGACCAAGGGGTAACATGAGGGGAATCATTGGTCAGATAAGCAATGTATATATAACTAAATCTACGTGGTCTTTTCATCCGAGTAAGGTGCGTGAATGATGCGTATGTGCAGTGATTCGGCACGGTGAGTGTTGTAAAAGTTGAGAGCAGATACATAAATAAATCATGTATGGCACATCCGGAGGTCATGATATCACTCGATGCGTTTGCGCTTTCTCTGTCAAAGATGCTTCCAGTTCGAGTTCAGGATCGTATCGTGTTCGTGATCGAGACGGCAAGCGAACTTTTGCGCGCCACTCTTTAACCCACATCCAACGAGAAACACGTTCCTCGGTCTTTCCTTCCATACTGGCAGACGAGATTGCTGGCGACACCCAAGCTTTGAGGTAATCGCGGCCGAGAATGGGGGCGAGAGACAAAAATGAAAGAAACACGAGTTTGATGATGATGGGCGGCGAAGTGAGAACGGATGAGATGGTTTGGGGATTTGGAGAAGGCGTGGACGCTAATGTCTGAAGTATGTCCCCAATCTAAAGAAGCGACGTGGTGTCAACGCCTCTATTCCGGCCTGGGGATCGGACTCTAAATGCATACCTGACATGTCACTGCAGTCCATGGAATGGCACCAATGAAGGTACCGAGGAAGCAGTCACACAAAGCAACGCCAAGGACACCACAAGCGACATTGATACCTGACCAGGGCACGATACCGACCAATCGCAAGACTGTCAAACGCACCCAGGTCGGCGATGTCGTTTTGGTGCTAGTTCCAGAATCGGCATCAACAATGCTACGGGCCAATGCCAAAGGACGCGGGAAAAACCGGGCGAGAAAGGGAGAAAGAGGCGCAGAAAGAAGTGTTGCAATGATCGACCCGATGGTCGTAAGCACGGCGAGCAACAATGTTGCCAAAAAAGGCGAAAATAGGGCGCCCGCAAGAACATTCTTATTCCGAGCACGGCACATGAGCACAAAAAATCGTAAAATGAAATGGCATGACTTACCCAAAGGACGCTCCCGGGGATAGACCATGCGTGCATCCAGATAGTTGCTGCGGAGACCACACCGACAACGTGTGCCAGGGCGCCCGGACCACTTTGGGAATAACCGTGAAGGTCACGTCCTAGCTGCGCAAGGTCTGCCAAGTTTTGGGGCCATGAAAATGTGAAAGGGAGGGTGCAAAATGCGATTACAACCAGCACGGTCGATACTGGGAACATAGTGATCACAAATAATATGGGGACGTGAGCCTGTCATGAGTGGTGTGAGCACTCGCGTGACCAGTGTGAAATGTTTAACACACCGAGGGGGTGCTCTGAAACCAAGGGCGAGATGGGGAGGAGCTCGGGAGTGTGGATTGCTTTTCCTGCATGCCATCCCCAGATGCACTAGTTGCAGACGACATGGGGAGAACGGACTCTTCGCTGGGCGAACGAGGAGATGAAGGAGATGAATAAGGTGGAAGATGGGAATAAACGTGAAGGAGGACCAGACATCGCTCTATGAGGAGGGACAGCCTCGAGGGAGAGGCGAGGGATGGTGTCACCTTGCGGATGTCGGCAGTGACAGGGGGAGGTGGTGTACCCGGGATGGAGTCTAATAGGGTACAGGCCTTGGGGCGTGGTCCTAGTGTTGCCAAGGTGAGGGCCGGACGCAGGTTTGTAGAGGAAGCGCGATGGCGCATTGGAGGGGGGGAAAGGGAAGCCATTATGAACGGAATTGGGGGAGAGAGGAGGGGAAGAAAAGGGAGAGACGGTCGGGTCGGGTGGGTCGGGTGGGGGGAAGAGGTTCCTTCCTTGGCTCATAAAAGTGATTGGTCAGAATGGCAATTTCGGCTGCCGGCACGCGACACGGTTACGTTCCGGTGATGATAAATCATGCCATCACTCACATCCGATTTCCATTCTCTCAGTCACACATGGCCGAGTCCCTCCAACAACTCATCCTCGACCACCTCGACACCCACGGTTCTATACCCGACACCCGCTCTCTCACCCCAGCAGCAGATGCAGAGGCCCAGATCACCATCCTCGGCGCACTCAACTCCCTCCTCAGCAGAGAGGTACCCGATCTACCGTCCCCGTAACTTCCCGCTTCCGAACCGTCTTCATTCCAGATGATCATCTATGAGTCCCACGAAACACTCTCTCATGTCCTCACTTCCGAAGGTGCCCAGATCGCTCTGCAAGGTTCTCATGAAGCACGCATCTGGGCAGCGCTCCCCGCTAAAGGCGCGGGCTCGCCAATTGCCCCGGCGGAACTGAAAAAAATCGTTGGCGACGATGCCGCAAAGGTCGGACAAGGGCGCGCCTTCAAAAACGGCTGGATCGCCAAGGATGGTGGTGGGCTTGTTAAAGCGGTCTGTCAGCAGCGTCCTGCGCCGCACAGCTCATCTGATCCGTGATTCGCGTGGTTCTCAAGGCATTGTCAATAGAAGACTCGACCCAGAAAGAACTCCACGAGGTAGACGCCACAGGCACTCTTTCCGCCGGCGAGAAAAGTCTCGCCGATCTCAGGAAACGGAAACTCGTCGTCCAGAAGTCCGGAACTCTCAGTTCTCTCCTTTGGCTCCCTCTGTTGATCGTCATGCAGGAAAGCTCAATGGTTCACCGTCCAGAAGGGACCAAATTTCAGCACCTCGACCGCAAAGCCAGAGACCGATCTCACTGTGGAGATGCTAACTTCGTACGTGCGCCTTTTCCCCTTTCCAACCTCCCGTGAAATCCATTCCATGTTGTATAGCGGTGCCTGGAAATCAGCACATTTCAAAAAGTACAATTTTGAATCAGAAGGCATATATCCCAATGGCGGTGCGCTACATCCCTTACTGAAGGTGCGAGAGGAGATGCGCAACATTTTCCTTGAGATGGGGTTAGTCGCCACAGACTCCTCAGCATGTGGCCTATCTGATTTCGTCATTTCTCATGGTCAGCTTTGCTGAGATGCCAACTTCCTCCTTCGTCGAGTCAGGTTTCTGGTGTTTCGATGCGCTTTTCGTTCCTCAACAACATCCAGCTCGCGAATTACAAGACACATTCTACCTATCCGATCCGGTCGTCTCACTCCCCCCGCCTGGTGATTACTACGACCGAGTTTCCCGAGTCCACGAGCACGGCGGCTTTGGTTCGGTCGGGTATCGAGCTCCGTGGTCCGATGCCGAGTCACACAAACTCCTTCTCCGCACGCACACCACCGCCTCTTCGGCGCATATGCTGTACAAGCTGGCAGCGCGGTGTCGCGGCGAAACACTGAAGGAAGGCGACGGGTACGCCTTGGGAGCGACGTCCGGGCGCGCAGACTGTCAGACCGACCTCGGAAACGATGACGGCTTCCGCCCCGCAAAATTGTTCAGCATCGATCGAGTATTCAGAAACGAGACCATGGATGCGACACATTTGGCGGAATTTCACCAGGTCGAAGGGGTCGTTGCCGACCGAGGACTCACGCTCGCCGATCTAATTGGTCCGTGCTTTGCGTGCTTTTAAGCGTGTGCGTGATGCTCACGATGTGAAACAGGCTTCATGCGCGTATTCTTTAAAAAGATGGGCATCGAAAATCTCCGTTTCAAACCCGCATACAATCCGTACACCGAGGTCAGTCTCGCTCTCCGGGTATGCACAGGATAAAGTTCCGATCGCGATCGCCCTTTTTGTCTTCCCGCATTAGCCATCGCTTGAGATTTTTGCCTTTCATCCGATGCTAAACAAGTGGGTCGAGGTGGGGAACAGCGGCATGTTTCGTCCCGAGATGCTCGAGCCTATGGGTTTCCCGAAAGACGTTCACGTGCACGGATGGGGTATCTCCCTCGAACGCCCGACAATGATCAGGTGAGTGTCAGCTCTGCTATTCTACCGCAACCGCACACGCTGAGCACGGAACGCCCGTCATAGATACGGAATCAACAACATCCGGACGCTAGTTGGCCACAAGGTGCCGATCGAGAGCGTGGAGAAATCTCCGGCGGTACGTTTCTGAGACCGAGGAGTCTGAGACCGGGAGTTGGAAGGAATTTTGCGGGAATAGGAGGATGTCCATAACGGAGAGGACCCGCGTGACGATGAATAATCTAGCAGGTGTAAGAAAACATTGTTGTACGCTCAATCAATCGAAGAGTTGACTGACGGTCTCGACTGTTCTCGAGTTTTGCGTGCATCCGCCTTCCCCTGGATCGGATGCATTCGCATTTCACATCACTCCGCTACTACTACTAGTACATGGCGCTAGCAAATTCAGTGCACGAAATCATGCGCACGTACGGCCGCCGGGAAATCTATTTCGGGTATGATAAGAGGGACTGTTGGTACTCCATGATGTATGTGTGCGCTTCTCCCATCCATCCGTCCATCAACAGTACCACAGTAGTGTAGGTATGATGATACCCTGACAGGTATCTGTGGGACTGTCAAGTCGTCGTTCGTTCGATTTATTCGTGTGTGTGTGTGCGAAACACACGCATGGGCGCTGTGACGTGATGTCGGTCATCAAATACGTGACGTCATGTTTAGAGAGATTCCGCCGGCTTGGTCAGCCTCCATCACACATCCCATTCCGCCGCGCGCGGCATAGCGGTGACAGACTGAGCTGAGCTGAGCTGAGAACCCCGCGGGGCGCAATGATGACTCGACTTCCCGGGAACGCAATATTGATCGATCCTTCCTGGGCGGGTTGTTCTCAGTCTCAGACAGGTTGTCCTCACCCCTTTTACGCCCCCTGAAAAAGGGGGGATTATGAATTATAATAGAAATACGTTACAGGCGATGCGAAAACCGTGGGTGCGGTGGGTGAGGGGCCCCGTGGTCATACAATAAAAACGATGACAATAAAATACCTAGGCCATGACTCTCTATATGTAAACGCATGTCCCAAGTCACCTGTGCAACGTGCGCACAGAGGGCGGCCGAGAGGTCAGAACGAGAACATGGCCGCGTTTTTTCTTGTTCCAAACATGTAAACGAGCGCCTGGCTCATGAAGAGTCCAACGGTGATACCGATCGTAACCGCGATCATAGCACTCCCAATGTCAATCCCATTGCCAGATGCGGTGATCGCCCCACCGTCAGCCTGTGAGAGTCCCGACTTGAAAACAAGAAAAAAAAGGGTCAGCCGAGGCGGCGAGTAACCCCACTGACGTGGCCCCGGGACGTAATCGAGGGGACAGCAACACGTACAGGTACCAAGAAAAGCACTCCCGTAACCATGACCGTGAACGCAGTCCCACCGAACATACGCGAGTAAACATTCCCGAGCAGGCCGACCGCGAACGCGCCAATAGCCGACACGATATCTGACCTATTGAAGATAAAGTGGTTTGCCGCTTTATTCGCGGCAAAGGAAACACATGAGATGGTGACCATCACCACGAGGTCCAGCTCGTGCCATGGTTGCAAGTTGCTCAGTGAGCTCAGCGTCGAGAAAAGCGGTACTGTGATAAACTGTGACCAGAATGGGAATGGCTGGAGAAACCACGGGTACTCTGGCGGGCGAAAGCAACCCTCGCGCATGTGTGTGGACAAGGGTGCCGAGCCATTCGTGAACGTGAATGAACCGGTGGAATGTACTCCCGGGAGGGTCGATGTATCACTGTCTACAGCAAAGCTGCCGGTATAGATGATTGCTCGCGACATGGCAGCGTTGAGACTGGCGAGATGGTGTCGGGTGTTGACATCAAAAAGTAGGTAAAGGTCCGAGCCTATTTGAAGACCAAAGCCAAGGAACAATGTGTAGATGAGAGCATAGACCATCTTCACTGAACCGCAGAGGATGTTCTTAGAGGCCAGCTCCAGAGAACTTGACACTGATTGGTGCTGAGTGACAGTGGGGTAGAACCGACAGCGACGACCTACGAATGAGATAACCAGGAAGAATTCCAACGATACCAGCCGAGGAAATAGCAGAATAACAAAAGATTTGGCTTTGCAAGCTGTTGAGCCCGCGGGCGAGAAGCGAGATAAAAATACCAATTGTGATCCTGGTAGGCAGATGGTCAGCAAGCATGCAGGCGACCACCCACCTATAGCGATCCTCACTCGAAAACATTAGCGTAAAGGGAGTTCTTCACGACGACTGTAAGCTGCAACGCGCTCAGCACCAAGGCTCCGAAACCGGCTACGAACATGTCCAAGAACGAGCCGCCAAAAGCGAGGGGACATATCAGCGCAGACAGCCAAAAGGCGATAAAGCATCTCGTCCAGAGGCCATAGATCGGCTTGCTTTCCAGTATTCGCCTGAGCTCTTCCGTCGCCTTGCGCGCGCTCATCTCGTCATGCACCACGCGGCGGTAGATCCGGTGCACCTTGTGAAGGCTCCCGAGAGCGAGGCGGCCGCTACAACGCAGAAAGTGAGTCTCGGACGTCTTTGTCTCGGGGTCTCCAAAGCAGACGATGATGAGATTCGGGAGATGAATGAACTCGGCGTCGACCTCGAGTATACGCGCCGCTGCGACGAGCTGTGACTCGATGCGGTGCGAAGGTGCGCCAAAGGCCATGAGGCAGCGAGCAAGCTTCATTATGAATTTTTGGCGGCTGAGAATAGCTGAAAAAAGAAGAGGGTGGAAATATTGGGGTTGGGAGAATCAGCGCCGAGGGCGTTAGAACGGACAATGTCCGGTGGGAGAGAGAAAGAGAAATTTACAGGTGACGTTAAATTGTATCTTTATTCGCTGGGCTTCTTTGCGGCGCTGGCGGTATGACATGTACTGAAGATTCATCTGTTGCCTGCACTGACTCTCGGCGTCCTCAGGGTCGTCCTGCGACACCTTTTTCGTTCCGGTGATCTTCGGGTCATCCGGGTCGTATCCGAAACTCGATTGCGAGCGCACCAACCAAGGGCGAGCATGGCCCTCACCAAACAGCGCATCGTGTGGGATGACGAACTCGGACTGGTCTGCTGGGGCCTGTTGCCAATACATGCGCCATAAGTCTAGCATATTCGCAAAGCCGCCTCGAGATCTCTGCGGCATGGGAGGCATGGAGACATCGACGGGGTCTTGCATAGAATATCTCGGCGGCAATGAGCCCCCACCGGCGCTATCACGTCGGTCCTCGAGTGAACCCAGGGTGAGACGCCTCCTCGGGCCGAACGTGGCATCGTTGAACACACAGGAGGGTGGCTCGATGTCGTAAGGGTGTCGATGGGAAGACCAGAGGTACCTATCACGTGCTGGTGGCGCCGACATACGGAAAGTCTTTTGGTTGGGTTCGAGGGTACCGCTGCCGTAGACGGGCATTCGGGTGTGGTAGAGCGTAACACCGTCGAGTGCAGGGCTGGACATAAGGTTGTCGGCCTCACATTCGTCCCCACCAAATGGATTGGTAAAGCGCTGAGGGGACGTGGACTGATTGGAGGAGCGATCGACGGACTCTGTGTGGCTGACAGGAAGGAAAGCATCGTGGTGGTCGGTAGCACCGATGACTGGGTGAGGTGAAACGCGAGAACGGTGTCGGAAGTGAACACGGGGCGCACGGAGACATTCTAGCTGGTCCAGGTCCTGCTCTGGCTCTGGCTCTGAGTGAGATAAGGTGGGAGAAGACATGATTGGTTTAGGTTACTCGGGCTGGACTTATAACGTCATCGTTAATCGCCCATTTCTCATTGGCTCTATCGTCAATTTGTCGTCATCGTCATGTGGCCCTCATTGGCCGCCGTCTCACACGTCTGGCCACCACTCGCCCATTCTACGCCCTTCCAGGTCTCAAAGTCAAGCGCCATCATCCCACTGGGCGCGCCATTGATCCTCCGAAACCCAAGCCTTTCGTAAAATTTCCTCGCCGCCGTGTTCCTTTCATTTATCCCAAGCCACATGGCGTCAATCCCCTCGTCACGCAGGCGCTCCACAACGCGTCCGATTAGCGTCCGTCCCCAACCGCGCCTCTGAACCTCCGGCAGTAGGTTGATGTGAATGTGGGCAGGGCTCACCGCCAGACATGCCTCGAGCGCGACATCCGGCGCGCGATGAATCAGACCGACGTATTCTTGGTCTGCCTTGGTCCTCTCGTCCCCGATGCTCGAAAGCGGGAACCGGGTCCGTAGAGAGGGCCACCACTCTGCCTCGGTTGCTGCTTCGTATGCTCGCGTGTCCGAGGTTCCGACGACGTATCCCTTTATGGACTTTGTCGTACCGCCATCGTCCAGCGCCGTCTCACCCACGAGGACAAAACCCCACGTACGCGCTGTCTCCGAAGGAAATGACACGTAAGGCAGGGCCCAGACCAAGCCGGGGAGTTCGCAATGCCTATGCAGAAGCTCCGCCGATTGGCCGGCATCACTTGTGAGGAGGCAAATGCGCGAGAGCGCAGGGGTGTCTTCCGGAAACACCGGACGGATGGCGAACGGCATATGGAGTAAAGTGTCAGCGACGCGTCACAGGTAACTCTGCTATATGGGCCCGAAGTAGCGACGCATTTGAGGAAGCGCGGAAATACCTCGGAGATGGCGTATGCGGGTGCTGGCATGTATTGACGAATCAGTCACAAGGGGTGCAAGAACAGGTGACCCGTGACCACGAAGCAAATCGACTAGCATTATACCCTCGGGATTCGATGTCATACAAGACAGTGACAATACAGTAGTTACGATCCTCGCGGACTTTCTTCGGGACCGGGGGCAAGCACTAACGAAAAGATGAGTGGTCAAGAGAAAATGGACAAAGTCAAAACGCACTGAGAGCCCCAAGGCCAAGGACGATGTAGAGCCAATACTTTTGTAGGAACGTTTTCTCGGGTTCCTGCACGACAGGATCACCGGTCACGGTCAGAGGCGGAGGAACACGAAGCTGTGGTCTACAAAAGAAAACAAGGTCAGGGGCGATCTGACGTAAGCAAGGAGACAATGCAAACAATGGTGGCCGCCTTGGGAGGGAGACGGTGATGGTGACGTTATGTGGCAGGACTAGATTACGGCCAGATGCCTTAATAGGTGGGCAGGTGCCGTCAGATGGGACAGAGTCTACGAAATACTCAAGGGCGAATGGTGTGCCGCCGGGGTAGGGGAGATGGAGGATGATATGCTCGTTGGCATTCTCGACGAGGTGGCACTGAGGAGAGGAAGATGAGGGAGGGCAGGCAGGAGGGAAGGAAAGGAGATTACTGCTTTGACAGACGAGACGAGCCAGAGGGAGGTACTTTGGCCGGGACTGGGGTCGAGAGCCAATTGGTATAGGGCGTCTGTGACGTGTGCGGTCTCAAAGTCAGATCGGAAAGTCGGGGCTGGCTCGATGCGGAGGTTGCCGGCGGCGTCCGAAAGGATAGAGGCTCTGTTGAGGAAGGAGGACTCAGGCAAAGAAGGGTCGAGGACACGATGGTGCAGCTGGAAGGCGCATGACGGAGGGACTGCGGCGATGATGATGACGAGGATGGAGGCGAAAGAGAACATTGGTCAGAAAATGGGGTTGTTCGGGATGGTGGGCAGTGAGAGAGTCTAGGCCGGGGATTGGCCGCTGAACGAATGGCCTCGACCGGTAATTGGCCACCCAGTCATCATTTCTCATTGGCTCTCTCTCTCTGCTCTTGCTCTCCCGACCGACAATGATCGTTGATTTCGATTCTGATCCTGGTTCCAGGTCCACAGGTCGAGACTCCCCTCCCATTTTATAACGCCATCTCTTTCCATCTCCCCGCTTTCGTCCCTCCCCTCCCCTCCCCTCCCCCGCTGCACACCCCCCACTCAATATCAAAAATGTCCCTCCTCTCCCTTGACGTCAAGCCTACCCTCACCCTCACCGACTCTCCCATCCAGGAACATCCCGCCCTCCCCACCCCGCCCTTCTCCCCGCCTCAAACCCTCACAGATGCTCCTGCCGACACATCCGTAGTCCTCCTTAACTCCCTCGTCTCCTTCTACCAGCAAGAATCCCTCTGGGTTCACCGCACCCGAGCTGCGCTCGAGCTCGCCCTTACGGCAAAGGGCCGTGATTCGATCACCGCCGCGGCCACCGCCAAAGCCCTTTCCTCATCATCCACCGACTCGTCCGCGGACCTCACAGAAGATTCCGACGCGCAGTCGATAAAAGTTGAACCCACGACTCCTCCGCCATCCCTTGGGAAAGTGCATCCCAAGTCTCGCTGGATGCAGCGCAAGCAGAGCTTCAAACTCAGATTAGAGGGCATTGGCCCGCACAGCCTCAATCGCCGCCAGCGCCGCATGCGGCGAGACGCCTCTGCTGAGGCCGGCACCCGCCTTCTAGAATTATTCGGTCAGCTTATGGAGGCCCGTATGGAAAGCTGTCATCGTGTCAACCGCCTCGTCAGGGAGTCGAATCGCGTTGATCTCTATCGCACATGACCAAAAGTTGGTTTTACCTCCAACCTTGTCCCATCACATACTGACGGTTTTTTTCCCAGACTGGGTCTTTTTACTTACGGGGTTTGGCGAGGGAGGAGCATTTGGGGTTATCAGTTGAGATAATACAAACTTCGTTCGATGACCGCCTGGGCCGTAGCAAACCTGGATATACCCGGGAGCGAGAGCAGCACTTGACTGTAGTTGCACGGCTGGTTAGGCGGGGAAGACCTAGTACACGTAGCGGTATTACTACTAGATGCTCACGGGGATACACAATATTGTATCTATGTCTCCGTCAATTTAACTCATCAGTAGTGGCGAGCTGGCTGTGCTGCTGGCACACACGCGTGCGCTTTATTTGTACTTGAATGACACGCCCTCTTTCCTTCCCTCCATGTCCACCAGATACGCACCCCTTCCGAACCCCCAGACGGACCCTCTCCTCAATGACGAGATGGAGGCAGCATTCGAAGATGACGAAGACGAAGACGATACGAACGACGACCACGCAGAATCTCGTCCGCTAAACCCCGCTTCTCACCCTTCCTCAGTCCAACACAGCCCCACGCCGGGAACCTATGACTTTGAGAACTTCGACTACGCAAGCTTACCTCCACCGGGTTCCCCCCCGCGCTCCTCTTCGCCCGCCCTCCCGCATGACATTGGCAACTCAAACGGGTTCATCCCCTCTCCAACCGACGTACGGCATGTGGACGGACCTCGCACCAGCTGGTTTCGCAAGACGGCCAGAACGATTCTGCCCAGTTCCCTTCTCCACCGGTGGCGGTTGGATTATGAGCCGACCCCCGGCATCGTCGGCGGTGGTACGCACAACGATGGCGTCTTTGCCAACGTAACCGCGAAACCATCACGGCCAGTACAACTTCGTGACGGTCCGTCCCTGATTCATGCCTTCCTCATTGATTTTCTCGCTCACCCCTCGATCTCATTTGCAGGCGACGAGGTTTACCTTGTTCCAGAAGAGTCCCAGAAGGATACTCCGCCCTCTTATGCCTTGGCACAGGCTGACGCCGTCCCACCTTACTGGGAAACAACAGTCCATGCACCATCCTCACCGGACGACATGATCATCGACCACCTTCCCACCGGTTCAGTGTTCTCCTTCCTATGGAACCTCTTAATATCCATATCCTTCCAGTTCGTCGGCTTCCTCCTCACCTATCTCCTCCATACAACCCACGCCGCGCGTTTCGGCTCTCGTGCGGGACTCGGCGTTACCCTCATCCAATATGGTTTCGCCCT
>Ga0137397_10000833_pt1 | contig 21280 bp, 10 predicted proteins | sample czorhiz116metaG_FD_106658 | JGI IMG/M metagenome (GOLD analysis project Ga0137397, IMG submission 106658) | Vadose zone soil microbial communities from Angelo Coast Range Reserve, California, USA - czorhiz1.16 metaG | ecosystem: Environmental > Terrestrial > Soil > Vadose zone | place: USA... | reverse complement strand
TCAAGAAGACGCGCGTCGAAGGCGCGGTGGCTCCCCTTCAAGGCCTCGAGCGTCAGGGCCCCGGCGATGTCGGATACGGCCGCCAGGTTCTCCGCTTCGAGGAGCGCCAGGACGCCGACCGAGGCGATGAACTGCGTGCCGTTGATCAGAGAGAGACCCTCCTTGGGTCCGAGGCGCAGAGGCTCGACCCCGACCTTCTCGAGGGCCGCCGACGCCTTCATCCGCGTGCCCCGGAGCACGGCGTCCCCTTCGCCGAGGAGCGCCAGGACGAGATGAGACAGCGGCGCCAGGTCGCCGCTGGCGCCGATCGAACCCTGCTCCGGGACGATCGGCAGGAGGTCGGCGTTGAGGTGGGCGAGGAGGGTCTCCACCACCAGGGGTCTGACCCCCGAATGACCCCGCGCAAGGACGTGCGCGCGCAGCAGCATCAGCGCGCGGGTTGCGTGAGCCGGCAGCGGGCTCCCCACCCCCGCGCAGTGACTGCGGATCAGGTTGAGCTGGAGCTCCTCCAGCCGCTCGCGCGGAATGCGGATGTCCTTGAGGAGGCCGAACCCGGTGGTCACGCCGTAGACCGTCTGGTCGGCGGCGACGATCCGGTCGACGACCGCGCGGGCGCGCTCGAGCCTGGCGCGCGCCGCAGCGCCCAGGGTCACGCGCGCGCCGCCCCTCGCGACGGTCGCGATCTGCTCCAGACTGAGGTGTGCTCCGTCGAGCTCGATTATGGAGGGCATCCCGGCGTGGCTCCGTGCGCTTTCCAGAGCGGAAACTCGCGGAACGGCTCGAAGTCTAGCACAGCGACCGGGGGCCCACAATTCGGGGGGCGGGCGTGCAATCGCTCCGGATTGGACCTAACTTATTGATTGCGGGCCCCGTGGCGGGGCAGGCCGGAGCGCCCCCGGGGTCTGCAGGAAGGCCGCCGTGGTCGTGCGCTGCCCGCATTGCAAGACCGTGATCCGCCTGCGCGAGGTGGACGGGCAGTCCCGCGTCGTCAAGTACCTCTGCAACACCTGCCAGGAGATCGTGCGGATCGATCTCGTGCAGGACGAGGTCAAGTCTTCGTCGAGCGCCGATTCGTTCGAGAAGACCGAGCACCGGAAGAAGATCCTGGTGGCGGACGACACAGCCACGGTGCGGAAAATCGCGGCGCGCCTCCTGGCCTCAGCCGGGTACGACGTCCTCGAAGCGGAGGACGGCCGGCAGGCGCTCGAGCTGGTGCAGAACGAGCACCCCGACCTCATCCTTCTCGACCTCCTGATGCCCAAGATGACCGGCTTCGACGTGCTGCGGGAGATCAAGAAGACCGGCCGGGTCAAGGAAATTCCGATCCTGATCATGAGCGGTGTCTTCAAGAAGGACGTCCTCGACTTCCTGCAGGCGGCCGGGGTCACCGGCTTCCTGGACAAGGAGCAGATCAAGGATTCTCTGCTGTTCAGGGTGCAGCAGATCCTCGCCGCCTGATCGTCCCGCCCGCCCTCGATCGGACCTCCCCGTTTTCTGCTAGCATATCGTGGCAAAGGAACCCTCCCGCGGGCCCGTCCTTTGTCGATCCCGGCGAACCAAAACGGAGAACGGATGTCCGGATACGTCGTAGTCGGTACGCAATGGGGTGATGAAGGCAAGGGAAAGATCGTCGACCTGCTGACCGAGCGCGTGGACATCGTGGCGCGCTACGGAGGCGGCCCCAACGCGGGGCATACGATCTGCGTGGGGTCCCGCCGCTTCGCCCTGCACCACGTTCCGTCCGGCATCCTGAGGGACGGCGTCCTGTGCGTCATCGGAAACGGCGTCGTGATCGAGCCCGCCTCCCTCCTCAAGGAGATCGCCGACCTGAGGGAGGCCGGCGTGCGCGTCGAGGACAACCTGCGCATCAGCGACCGGGCGCACCTCATCCTCCCGTACCACCGTGGCCGCGACATCGCACGCGAGGAGGGGGTGCCGAACGGCAAGATCGGCACGACACGGCTGGGGGTCGGCCCGACCTACGAGAGCAAGGCCGGTCGCTACGGCCTGCGGGTGGCCGATCTGGGGGACGCGGCGGGTCTAGGCGCCAAGGTGGAGAGCCTGGCGCGGATGGCCGGGGGCGCAGGCGGCGGCCGGCTTCCGGCGGAGTGGAGCCCGGATCCCGGCGCCGTGGCGGAGCAGTTCCTGGAGTTCGGGGCCCTCATGAAGCCGTTCGTCGCCGACACCTCCCGTCTCCTGAACGAGAGGCTGGACGAGGGGGCCGTCGTCCTGTGCGAGGGGGCGCAGGGGACGATGCTCGATCTGGACCACGGAACGTACCCGTTCGTGACCTCGTCGAGCTCGACGGCCGGGGGAGCCTGCACCGGCCTCGGGATCAGCCCGATCCGCGTCGACGGCGTGATCGGAGTCCTGAAGGCGTACTCCACGCGGGTCGGGGAGGGGCCGTTCCCGACGGAGCAGGACAACGACACCGGTCAACGCATCCGGCAGCGAGGGCGGGAATTCGGCAGCACGACCGGCCGGCCGAGGCGCTGCGGCTGGTTCGATGCCCTGGTGGCGCGCTACTCGGTGATGATCAACCAGGTCGAGTGCCTGGCGCTGACCCTGTTCGACGTTCTCGACGACTTCGACGAGATCCCGATCGCCGTGGCGTACGAGCACGACGGCCGCCGGATCGACTTCCCGCCGACCGATCCCGCGGTGCTCCGCGCCTGTCGGCCGGTGTATGAAGTTCTGCCCGGCTGGAAAAAGGACACGTCGACGGCCCGCCGTTTTGCAGACCTGCCGGAGCAGGCGCGCCGCTACGTGGAACGCCTGGAGGAGGTCGTGGGATGCGGGATCGGCATCATCTCGACCTCGCCGCAGCGGGACGGGACCATCGTGCGGCCGGAAGGGCGCATCGATCGCTGGCTGCCGGTGCGCCAGCCGGTCCGGGCTTCTTCCTGACGGGGGCTACACCGTGTCCAGCGCCTGCCGGAAATCGTCGACGAGGTCGTCGGGGCTTTCGATCCCGCAGCTCACCCTCACCAGATCGTCCGTCACCCCGAGCCGCTCCCGGTCCTCCCGCTTCATCCCCGCGTGGGACGAAAGGGCCGGCTGGGTGATGAGCGACTCGACTCCTCCGAGACTGGGCGCGAAGTAGGGGATGCGCAACGACGCGATGAGCCGCCGGGCCGCCTCCGCTCCGCCCGCGAGGCGCAGGCTCAGCATCCCCCCAAAACCGGACAGGAGACGACGCGCGTGCGCGTGGTCCGGATGCGTCTCGAGACCCGGGTAGTTCACCTCGCTCACCTTGGCGTGCGCCGCGAGGAAGCCCGCCACCGCCAGCGCGTTGGCGTTCTGCGCCCTGACCCGCAGAGCCAGGGTCTTGGTGCCGCGCGCCAGCAGGAAGCCGGCGTGCGGATCCAGGGTGCCGCCGAGGAGATTGAGCATGCGGCGCACGCGCTCGACCCGCTCCGCGCTGCCGAGCACGCAGCCTGCCACCAGGTCGGAGTGGCCGTTCAGGTACTTCGTGGCGCTGTGGAACGAGAGGTCGAAGCCGATCGACAGGGGCCGGAAGTTCACCGGGCTCGCGAAGGTGTTGTCGATGACCGAAGTGAGGCGCTCGCGGCGCGCGAACTCGACGACCTCCGTGAGGCGCGGCACCCGCATGAGCGGATTGCCGATCGTCTCGACGAGGAACAGGCGGGTCGAGGGCCTGACGGCCCCCTTCCAGGTCTCGGGGCGCCGCTCGTCGACGAAGGAGCAGGAAAGCCCGAGGTCGTCCAGGTGCTGCGTCAGGAAATCGTGCGTGCCACCGTACAGGCAGCTGCCGGCGAGCAGGTGATCCCCCTTCTTGAGAAAGGCGAGCAGGATGGTGGTGACCGCCGCCATCCCCGAGGAGGTCGCGACGGCGGCCTCGGCCCCCTCGAGGGCCGCCAGGCGATCGTGCAGGGCACGCTGCGACGGAGTGCTGTTGAGACGGATGTAACGGATGTCGTGGTAGTCCGTCCCCGGCTCCATCGAGAAGACGGTCCCCTGGTAGATCGGGAACACGACCGAGCCCTCCGGGCCCGGACGGCGCTCGCCCGAGTGAACGGCAACGGTCTCCATCCTGTAGTCGGTCCTGTCCATGGACCCTCCTTGCGGGATTCGGGCCTTCCGCGTGCGCCCGCACCATGCTAGCCTTCCGTCCCCGAAATTGAAAGCGCTCCGCGGGCTGCGACGCGCGGCGGGGAGAGAGATCATGAAGAGTCCGGGTCGCGACCTCATCACCGTCGAGGACCTGCGCAAGAGCTTCGGCGAGGCGGAGGCTCTGCGCGGCGTCGGCTTCTCCGTCCCCGAGTCCGCGCTGGTGGTGATCATCGGCCCGTCCGGCTGCGGCAAGTCGACCCTGCTGCGCTGCCTGAACGGTCTCGAGCTGTTCGATTCCGGCCGGGTGCACATCGCCGACATCACGCTGGAGCGGCACAACGGCGCGGTCCCGGGCGACATCAAGCAGAGACTCCGCCGGCTTCGGGAAGAGGTCGGAATGGTGTTCCAGAGCTTCAACCTGTTCCCGCACATGACCGCCCTGGAGAACGCGGCGAAGGCGCCGATCGTGGTGAAGAGGATGAGCCGCGAGGAGGCCTACGAACGGGCGCGGGGGCTCCTGATCAAGGTCGGTCTGGGGGATCGGCTCGACTACTATCCGTCGCAACTGTCGGGGGGCCAGCAGCAGCGCGCGGCGATCGCGCGCGCCCTCACGATGGCGCCCAAGGTGATGCTGTACGACGAGCCGACGTCGTCGCTCGACCCCACCCTGGTCAACGAGGTCCTGCAGATCATGCGACGACTGCACAACGAGGGAATGACGCAGGTCGTGGTGAGCCACGAGATGCGCTTCGCGCGCGACGCCGCGGACACCATCCTGTTCATGCACGAAGGCCGTCTCGTGGAGTCCGGTCCTCCGGCCCAGATCTTCGGCGCGCCGCACGACCCGCGCACGCGCGAGTTTCTCAAGGGCTTCCTGTGAGCCCCACCCGTTCCGCCCGCGCGGCCGCCGCGCGGAGGGGCCGGCGACGATTCGCGGCGCTGGCCGCCCTGGCGATCGCGGGCGGAGCGACGCTGGCGACGGCCGCCGAGCCTCTCCGCTGGGGCGCCGATTCCGAGGGAGGAGCGCCCTACGTCTATCCCGATCCCAAGGATCCGGGGACGATCGTCGGTTTCGAGGTCGACCTCGCCACGGCACTCGGGCGCGGCCTCGGCCGCCCGCCGGTCTTCGTGCAGAACCAGTGGGACGGGCTGATACCGGGACTGCTGCGGGGCAACTACGACGTGGCGCTCAACGGCCTGGAGATCACGCTCGATCGCCAGCAGGTCATCCGTTTCTCGATCCCCTACTACGCCACCTCCGAGCAGCTCAGCGTGCGCAAGGACGAGTCCTCGATCAACGGCATGGCCGATCTCAAAGGGCGGACGGTCGGAACACTGAAGTTCTCCCTGGCGCAGCGGATGCTCGAACAGGAGGGCGGCATCGAGATTCGGAGCTACGAGGGGCAGATCAACGCGTACGAGGACCTGGCCAACGGCCGGCTCGACGCCGTCCTCATGGACTGGCCGATCGCGATGTACTACAGCCGGCCGAACCCCGCGCTCAAGTTCACCGGGCCGCCGATCGGCCATCTGGAGTACGGCATCGGAGTGCGCCCGGACGATACGCGGTTCCTGAAGGACCTGAACGAGGCCCTCGTCGGGCTCGTTCAGAACGGAGAGCTGCGCCGGATCTACGACAAGTGGGGGTTGTGGAACGTGGAGACCGAGACGCTGTTCGGAAAACTCGCGGGCTCCTCGAGCGCTCTTCAGGAGTTCACCCGGACCATGGCGGAAAAGCGCCCCTGGCGCGACCGGTTCCGCCAGTACCTCGGCTATCTCCCGCTCCTGGGCCGGGGCGCGACGATGACGCTCGTGATCTCGATCACCGGAATGACGCTGGCCGTCACACTCGGACTCCTCCTGGCCCTCACGTACCTCTACGGGCCGCGCCCCGTGGCCCTGATGTCGCGGGCCTACATCGAGGTCGTGCGCGGCACGCCCCTCCTGATCCAGCTCTATCTCATCTTCTACGGACTGCCGAACATCGGCATCAGGCTGACACCGTTCTTCGCCGCCGTGTTCGGACTCGGTCTGAACTACGCCGCCTACGAGGCGGAGAACTACAGGGCCGGCATCCAGGCGATCCCGCGCGGCCAGAGCGAGGCCGCCCTGTCCCTCGGGATGACCCAGACCCAGGCGCTGCGTCACGTCATCGTGCCCCAGGCCCTGCGGCTGGTGATTCCGCCGGTGACCAACGACTTCATCGCCCTCTTCAAGGACTCGTCGATCGTTTCGGTCATCACCATGGTGGAGCTGACCAAGGTGTACGGTCAGCTCGCCTCCACTTACTACGACTACATCGGCATCGGACTGCTCACCGCGGCGATCTACTTCGTGCTCGGCCTGCCGTTCGTGAGGCTGGCGCGCTGGGCGGAGGCCAGGATGGCGGTCGACCGGCGGGTCGCGGTGACGGCGCGGCGGCGCTGGTTCGGCGTCGGATCGAAGCCGGCGGCGGGGTGATCCTTCCCTCATGGCACATCCTCTCGATCCCCTCCTTCTGACGCGCGGGCAGGCGGCCCGCTTCGGACGGCGGGTCCTCGATGCCACTCTCGATCACATCTACAGCCGTTCGCGCGCGACCTACAGCGGAGCCTCGAAGGCCGAGCTCGATCGCCTGTTCGACGAGCCGCTTCCCCAGAGCGGACGGTCTCCTGTCCGAGTCCTGGAGGAGTGCCGGCGGAAAGTGTTCCGCCACTCCATGCACATGTCGCATCCGAGGATATTCGGCCTGTTCAATCCCGCCCCCCTTCCGGTCGCGGCCTTCGCCGAGCTGCCGGTCGCCTTCCTCAACCAGTCGGTCGACGCCTGGAAGGCGGGCCCCTCGGCCACGCACCTGGAGATGCGGCTCGTCCGCTGGATGAACGACCTCATCGGGTTCGGTCGCGACGCCTTCGGCGTTTTCACGAGCGGGGGAGGGGTGGCGAACGCCATCGCTCTCAAGATGGCCCGCGACCGGGTGACCGGAATCAGGACGAGGACCACCGGTCTGCCGCGCAGGATGGTGGGTCGGCTGAGGGTCTATGCTTCCGAGCAGGCGCACTTTTCCATCGCCCGTTCGCTCGATCTCCTGGGATTGGGTGAGGAGGCGCTGGTCCGCATCGAAGCCGACGCAGGAATGAAGATGCGTCTCGATCATCTCGCCTCCGCAATCGCGCGCGACGTCGGAAGGGGACTCGTGCCGATGGCCGTGGTGGCGACCGCGGGGACCACCAACACCGGGAACATCGATCCGCTCCGGGGTGTTGCCGCGATCGCGCGGGCTCATCGTCTGCACTTTCACGTGGACGCGGCCTACGGCGGTGCCTTGCTCTTCTCCAATCGCTTCGCGGCGCGCCTGGACGGTCTCGACCTCGCCGACAGCGTCACGATCGATCCGCACAAGTGGCTGTTCCAGCCGTTCAGCCTCGGTGGTCTGTTCGTGCGCGACGGACGCAGGCTGAACCGGAGTTTCACGACGGAGCCCGGGTATCTCAAGAAGGACCTCGAGGCGGAGGCGGGCCGGCTCGACTTCTATCATTATTCCCTGGAGGGCTCCCGTTCGTTCCGGGGTCTGCGGTTCTGGTTCAGCCTGAAGTCGCTGGGCCGTCAGGGCCTCGGCCGGCTGGTGGATCACACGATGGACGTGGCGCGTCACCTGGAGGGGGAGGTGCGTCGCAGGAGCTGGCTGGAACCGCACCCTGCCCCTGTGGAGTGCGCCAGCCTGTGCTTCCGGTACCTGCCCGGCTGGGCGAGCCGTCTGGCGCCGAGGGGGCGCGCCGCTCCGTCCCTGCGGGCCCGCCTGAACCGCGTGCAGGTCCTGATCCAGCAGGAAGTCGAGAGACGCGGCTTCGCCTGGTTTCCGACCATCGCGATGGACCGGACCGTCTATTTCCGCTTCGGAGTGTTCAACTACCTGACACGGAACGCCGACGTCGATTCGGTCCTGTCGCACATCCGTCGCACCGCCTCCACCCTGGGACTCTGACGGCGACGGCGCGCCCCTCTCAGGAGGGGCCGCCCGAAGGCCTCTCCGGAGGCTCCTTCCGGAGGGGGCGGGAAGACCGCTCGAATCAAGTTGACAGCGGTACCGTTTCACCGTACATGACGATGGAGAGACGGGCGGCCTGACCGCACGGGGACCCCCTTCCCTGTTCGTCGCGCCTCTTCCGTCGTGGCGAACTCTGCTTGAATAAAACAGACACGTTGTCCACCGGCCCTAATCCCGCTAAGCATTCGTCCATTTCCAAGGAGGTCTCCATGGGTTGCAGCCTGAAGCGGCGGTCGCTTGCCAGTGCGGTGCTGGCGTCGGCGCTTGTTTTCGGCGCCCTCGCCCTCGTCAGTTTCGCCACCTGGGCGTCCCGCGACGGCAGCGTGCAGGCACGGCAACAGAACCTCGATCCGGCGCAGTACGGCGAGATGGAGTTCGCCAAGAAGGTGTTCCGGCCGCCGGCGAACGAGCGCAAGCCCGGTCTGTCTCCGCTGCTGGCCATCCAGCCTGTCCTGACCCCTCCGCACGACAAACGAAAGCACATGATCGACACGGCGATCGGGTTCATCGATCCGGGCGCCATCGCGGATCTGCGATCGAAGGCGCCTCTCCTCGCGGACACGCCGGGGCGGCGTCTCGGGGCCGGCAAGCGGGGGGAGATCGCTCCCGGCTTCGATGCCCTCCAGATCAGCGAGGCGGCCCTGAAATCGCGCTCCATGGATGACATCGCGAGCGATCTGAAGGGCATGGGGGTGAAGGTCCACGACCTGATGGAGAGCCGCACGCTGCTGGTGGAGATCCCGCAGGGAGCGGAGTCCGCCGTCGGGGCTGCGGGGTTCGTCGAGGCGGCGATGCCCTGGTTCGCGGCGTTCCGCGTCGATCCCCGCCTGGGACGGATGCCGATGATCCAGGCGTCACGGGCCAGGAGCGAGGACCTGGACGTGATCGTGGTGTTCTTCGGAGGCACGTCCGAGAGCGAAGCGCGGCGTGAGGTCGAAGAGGTGGCCGGGCCGGGCTCCGCCGCGCAGTTTGCGATCGACGGACTGTCCTACGAGACGAGCGTGCATTATTCCAAGATTTCCCGCCTGGCGCACCAGAAGCGGGTCCGTTACGTGTACGAGCGCTCCGAGTTCGCTTTGATGAACGTCGAGACTCCCACGACCGCGATGGTCGGAAACATCAAGGAGAACCTGCCGTTCCAGAAGCCGTACCAGGACGTCGGTGTGGACGGCGGCGGGAGCGGCGCTCTGCTGTGCACGCAGTCCCCGACCCGGACCTGCGCGACGAACAACGACTGCACGAGCAATACCCAGTGCGTCGCGGCCGGAAACCCGACGGCGTGCTGCACGGGGGCGGGCACCGGCACCTGCACCGGCCCGGCACCGGGGGGCGTGTGCACGCTGCAGAGATATAACAACGATACCGCGGCGGTCCCTCCGCAGATCGTGGCGGTGACGGACAACGGGATCTCGGCCGACTCCGTGCAGTTCTCGCACACGGCCACCCAGGTGGGCGACATCACCCATTCCATGCCGAGCGCGGCCCACCGGAAGGTGCACGCCATCCAGAACGTCCAGGACAACGGCACGAGCTGCGACGGAACCCTGTCCGGCAGCGGCACCCATGGCAACATCGTGGCGGGAGTCATCGCGGGCGACGGGACCTCGGTCGGGTTCAGGGTCACGAAGACCACGGTCAACATCCGCCCGAAATACGAGAACCTGGAGATGGACGGCGTCGCCAGGGGCGCCCGCATCCTCCTGCAGGACGCCGCCCTGCCCCTTCTGTGCACGACCAACGAGATGATCGAGCACGGCGGCAACGTCCTGCCGGGCTCGCTCCTGGATCGGCTGAATCTGGCGATCTGCCCGAAGAGCGGGGGGACCGGCACCTGCGCCGGGATCACAGGTGGCGCGAACGAGGTCCACCTGCACGTGATGCCGTTCGGCACCCCGAACTTCGACCTGCTCCTGCAGAACCTGTCGGACGGGACCTATCCGCAGGAGGCCCACGACATCGATCAGTTCCTGGTCAACAACCGGGACTACATGGTGTTCGCGCCGGTCGGGCACGAGGGAACGAACCAGGTGCAGAAGTGGTTCTCGAACTTCAACGGTCAGCAGCACAATCAGTATCCGGACCTGTTCGACGGCTCGGTCGGCGACAACGATCCGAACATCCCCCGCCCGCTGCAGGTCTCGCCCCCGGCGACGGCCAAGGACCTCATCTCGGTCGGCGGGCACTTCCAGGACGTGCAGACGCAGTTCAGCTCGAATCTCGAGGAGAACGTCCTGAACTTCACGTCCAAGGGACCGGCCACGGCCGGATCGCTGCGGACGGCGCCCCTCGTCGTGGGAGTGGCCGCGGACGTGACCGGGTTCTTCAACGCCGTCAACACCATCTCGGTCGCCGTCTGGAGAAGCCGGGACAACGACAACCTGGGCCCGGTCGACGCCATCCTCGACGACGCGAATTTCGGGACCTCCTTCGCCTCGGCCGAGGTGGCCGGGCAGGCGGCCCTCATCCGCGACTATTTCGCGCAGGGGTTCTACCCGACCGGGGCGCGCGTGACCGGGGACCGCGTTCCGAACGTCTCCGGACCGCTGGTGAAGGCGGCGGTCGTCGCGTCCGCCAATTTCCTCGAGTTCCTGGAGACGGAATATCCGAACCCCAACGACTCGACCTTGGCGTTCACCCGTGCGTTCAATTTCGCCAGTCCGATCGGGGGGGTCACCGTCGGCGTGATCGGCAACAACGAGCAGGGGTACGGCCGGCCGGTCCTGACGTCCGTGCTGCCGCTCGCGAACTGGCCCAAGGGGAAGGGAATCGGCACGCCGAACACCATCGAGTATCCGTCCGCCGGTCTGATCGTCTACGACGAGATCGCCACCGGAGAGCAGGGGATCAACAACACGCGGACCGTCATCGAGCACCTGTTCAAGGTCGATTCGGACAGCACCCGCACGGTCGGGAGCTCACGGGTCGTGGACCGCGGTCAGCTGCGCATCGCCCTGGCGTGGGCCGACCCGCCGAGCGCGGCGGGATCGGCGGGGGCCCTGGTCAACGATATCGACCTGGAAGTGGTCTCGCCCGGCCCGGACGGCACTCTGGACACCCCCGATGACGTCGTGTACGACGGTAACAGCTACATGGCGGGGGGAGTCAAGAAAGGCCAGTGGAGTCTGGCGCGTCCGCCCGCGGCCACCGACGTCTCCGACACGCGCAACCCGGTCGAGGCGGTGCACCTGTCCGCCGATCCGGACGGGGACGGCAATCCCTCCGACTCTCAGCTGGTCGCCGGCACGTGGCGGGTGCGGGTGAAGCGCGGTGTCGGAGGTGCCACGGCGGGTCAGATCACAGTGCTCACGGGCGCGTCGGAGGACACGTCGAACGCCCAGTGCAGAGCTGCCGGGGACCCGGCGGCATGCTGTACGGGGTTGCTTACGGGCACCTGCACCGGAAACGGCAACGGCCGCCTGGATCCGGGGGAGGACACGGATGGCGACGGGTTCCTGGACGCCGAAGGGCAGCCGTACGGTCTTGTGATCGCCGGCCCCGTGCAGGGCATCGGCACGCAGACGATCGCCGGCACCGCGCGCACCTTCCCGGCGAGCACCGCGACCCTGGACAAGAGCCTGTACGGCTGTGCGGACCAGGTCAAGGCGACCATCTTCGATCCCGGGGCGAGCGCGGGCGGCGTGACCGCCGGGTCGGTCTTCGAGGTCGTGAACAAGAACGGCGTGGTCGTGGACACGGAGAACGGCTTCGGCTTCAGCGGAGCTGGCAGCACCTTCTCCTCGGCCCCCTTGCCGCTGCGCGAGGGAAAGCCGGCGGTGCCCGGGAACGGCATCCTCGAGACCAATGGCACCACGTCGGACGAGCCGTACTTCGTCCGCGTCCGTTACACCGACACGCCGCGCGACGCGCAGGCGTCCGCACGCATCTCCTGCACGCCCAACCTGCTCGCCTGGCGTTTCCTCATCGAGAACCAGGACGACACGCAGCAGGACTTCATCGGCGGCGGCTGCGACAACGACCAGTTCCTCGACTCCGGTGAGAACATCACCTACTCGGTTACCTTCCTGAATTCGAACCGCGACCAGGACTTCTCGGACGTGTCGGCGACGCTCACCGCCGGTGGGCCGGGCGCTTCGGCGATCCGGGTGCTGAACTCGCCGCAGTCGATCGGACACCTGCCCGCCGGTCAGATCTCCGGCGTGACCTTCGCGCTGCGCGTGGACCCTGCGGCGCTGGGCGCTGTGGCCGTAGCGAACCGGGTGGTGGATCTCACGGTCACGCTGCAGTCGACGTCGGGTCAGATCCAGCTTCCGCGCCAGGCGTACACGTTCCGCCACGCCCTGAACTCGGACAACGAGACATTCCACTATTCGACCGATTTCCCGGGGGGCGGGCGGGAGATCCGCGACTTCAACAGGAATCTCCAGATCGACCGGCCGGACATCACCGACCCGTTCCTGGGAATCGTCAACCCGGACGAGGACATCACCTTCAGCTCGATGTTCATCCCCGGGACCGCGGGCGGCCTCGTCACCAACACCCTCGGCGAGGACCTGAACGGTAACGGTATCCTGGACGGCGGGGAGTTCGACGTCATTCCGAACGGAGTGCTCGACAAGGGTATTCTGTTCTCGAGCACCGGACCGACACCGACCGCCGCCGGGGACAAGGTGCCCTGGAGCTTTGATCTCAACAGCGGCGGCTGGAATGGCTTCCGGCACCCCTCCAGCCGGCCCGGGCCGACCGCCCGATCGCTGACCTGGGAATACGTGACCTTCGGGCAGTGCGGCTTCCAATCGGCCATTCGGGATCTCGTCGACCCCAACCTTGCCGGGTTCCAGAACAACGGGGCGGGCATCTGGCACACAGGGGACGGCGATCCCACGACCCCCGGGACCGGCAACAACTGCGACACCTACATCCTCGCTGCGAACCCGGCGACACCTCCGTCGGCCGAGTTCATCGAGGACTTCCTGGTGTCGCCGATCATCGCCAAGGTGCACCAGACGCTCGACGGCCGCAACCTCCCCTATTCCGCCGAATTCCAGCGCCTCGGCTTCAATCTCAACATCGAGACGTTCGACTCCCTGACCGGCGGCAGCTTCAACGTCGACAACAACGTCGACGACGACACCGGGGCGTGTCTCATGTGCCAGGAGTTCGATCTCGCCTACGGCGGCATCGACTACCAGGTCGGCTTCTTCGGGGCCACCGGCGACTTCGGGTTCGATTCCTCGCAGAAGAACGCGACGCGCACCTTCGGGAACACGACCGACCCGAACGGTTCGGTCGCCGCCAACAAAGTGGACGGCGACGAGACCGGGTTCAGAGGGTTCGTCTCGGTCCCGACCCGCACCTCCCCCATGCCGAGCGCTCCGCCGGACCTGCTGCCGTACCCGCTTTCGACCGCGCCGGTGATCCAGTCGTGCCTGCAGCAGCCCTGCAGGGATTGGGACAACGGCGCCAACGGCCCCGTGCGCAACGTCGATTTCACCCTGGTCGGCTACGCGGGCGGCTTCGTCTATTCGGTGACCGGGCAGGGCGGGCCGTCGGGCGCGGTGACCCCCTTCAGCGTCAACCCGGGGGTGCGCTGGGAGATCGGCATCGGCTTCTACAACGTGGAATTGGAGGGGGCGACCGCCGACTATGGCATGGGCATCGACGACGTGGTGTTCGAGTGGGACGAGCGGCACCCGGTTGACGAGGCCCAGTTCGTCCCCCCGCATACCCCGGCCTGCAACCGCTTCCTGAACCGTTGCACTCTGACGGGCGTGGCCTGCACCAGCAACGCGCAGTGCACGGGCGGCGTGAACGACACGTGCCAGTTGAGCGGCTCTGCGGCCGGCGGGCAGTGCGCGACGCTGTCGGTCGACAGGAGCGTCCTCTATGAATGCAACGACTCCCTGACCGTCACGGTCAACGACCCCAAGCGTGCCGGCGTGGGCTCGGTGCAGGTGCTCGCTGCGTCCAACAGCGACGCCCGCCTGTTCAGCACGGGGGTGGTGACGGCGCTCCATCCGCATGAGTCGTTCACGATCCCGGAGGTTCCGGCGAATTCCGGTCTGTTCACGGGGACGGTCACGGTGAGCCAGTCCCTGAACGAGCCCGGGCTCCTGTACGTGTCCACGAGCGACACCCAGCTCATCTTCTACTACCTGGACCCCGGGTGCGATGCGAACGGCAACGGCACGACGGGACAGACCGATTTCGACAACCTCGACGGTGACGGTGTCGCCTTCAACGCCGACAACTGTCCGTTCGACTACAACCCGCTCCAGGAGGACGGCACCTGCACGGCCGGCACGAACTCCGGCAAGCCGTGCAGGGTTGCGGCCGACTGCGGGACCGGCGGCGTCTGCCTCGTGGACGGTGACGGCATCGGCTCGATCTGCGACAACTGCCCCGGCAATACCAACGTCGACCAGAAGGACTCGGACGGCGACGGCGTGGGAGATGCCTGCGACCTCGACGACATTGACTTCGACGGGGTCGTGAACTCGCTCGACAACTGCCCGGACGTCTACAACCCTCTCCAGACTCTGGCGCAGGGGAGCACCACCAGGGGGGCGGCGTGCAATCAGAACGGCGACCGGGACGGGGACGGCGTCCAGGACCGTCTCGACAACTGCGTCCGGACTGCGAACACGAACCAGCATGACGCGGACGGCCCGGACGGGATTGGCGACGCCTGCGACGGCGACTGCGTCGGAGCGGTCAAGACCACGCTGGCGACGGGCTCGTGCAGCCGCTCCAGCGACATCATCTGCACGACGAACAGCCAGTGTCCCGTGAGCGGCGTGTGCGCGGAGAATATAAAGAACATCTGCACGAGCAGCACGCAGCAGTGCACCTGCATCAAGACCTGCAGCCTGTCGGCTGTGATCTGTACTACGGACACGGACTGCCACGGTGGCGCGGGCGACCTGTGCGGCGTCGAGACCTGCGAGAGGCAGGGCATCACCAACAGCGGGAGCTGCGGGCTAGTCAACGACGACCTCGATACCGACGGCGTCCCCGACGCCCTCGACGACTGCCCGACGATTCCCAACCCGGCGATCATCCCGAACACCAACCGCCAGGCCGATCAGGACAACGACGGGGTGGGGGATGCCTGCGATTCCCCCTTCATGGTGGACGGCGACAACAACGGCATCCCGGATGACGCCCTGTCATTCGCCCTGCTGGCGAACTGCGGCCGGGTGGCGCTGCCGAACATCGTCGTCGAGGCGGCCATGGTGCACGACATCAACGGCGACGGCGACGCATTCTGCGACAGCGGCGAGAAATGCCGGATGACCATTGCGGTGCGCAACGCCGGTCCGTTCCCGTTGACCGACGTGACCCTCTTCCTGGCGACGGACGATAGCGACATCCAGTGCGTCAGCAAGCCGTCCATGGTGGTCGGCTCTCTGCCGGTCGGCGTGACCCTCGACACATCCACACTACCCGGCGGCCTGGGGTACTTCGAATACACCGTCTCGGCCTCCACGCAGACGACCTCCTCCGCCAACCCGGCGAGGGGGGACTTCACCCTCAGCCTGAGCTCGCGCGAGGCCCGCGGGACGACCCGAAAGGTCGGCATCTCGACCCTCCTGGATCTGGACCTCCCGACCGGAGCGGTCGTGACAGCCCAGCCCAGCAATCGTCCGGGCGTTCCCGCCGGCACGCTGGTCGAGGACTTCGACACCGACTTCGACGGCAACGGCAAGGTGGATCTGAGCGACGGGCGCAACCTCCAGCTCAACGACACGTTCGGATACACGGTCGGGTCGGCGCTGGGCGGTCTGAACTCGCTCGCCGGCATCGGCTGCTTCGGGTATCCAATCCCGCCAGCCGACAACGAGTGCAGTATCCAATCGGACAACGACATGGACTGGCACATCCACTGCCCCGTTGGAGAATGCGACGCGCCACACGTGGTCGGGTCAAGAACCGACCTGATGCGGACGCCTCCGGACGGTGTGATGGCGTTCTCGGGCAGAAACTCGCTGCATTGGGGACGCCACGTTGATTTTTCGCGACGTCTGTCCGACACGACGTCGTTCCGCGCCCTGGCCGCGTACACCACGAACCCGATCAACCTGACGCCGCTGCCGGTGGGGACGGACCTGCTGCTCTCCTTCTACCACATCGCCGACATGATGGATAACAGCCAGTCGAACGTCCATACCGGCCAGTCCCAGGACTACGGCGACGTCCAGATCCGCTCCGACAGGAACCCCGATCCGACCCCGGGATCGGGGGACGACTGGGGACCCTGGGACAAGCTGGTCCCGTTCGAGAACGTCTACGATCACACGCCGTACGTCTGGAGCCAGTACGGCAACGTGTTCTACTGCAACTTGACGCCGACAGACACCGGTTCGGCGCCGCCCGCGCCAAGGGGCGTCCACGAGACGATGTGCTACCCGCTCGGCGTCTGGTCGCACTGCGGCAACGCCTGGGGCACAGGCTCGACGATGAGCTGCCCGGGTCCCGGCGTCCAGGGGTCTCTGGCGCCGCCGAGCGGTGCCCTGTGGGTGAGCAGCAAGTTCAACCTGTCGAACTACCTGGGCGCGCGCGTCCAGATCCGCTGGATCGCCCAAGGCTGGGAGTTCGACAATAGCGGAACGTCGCAGGACTACCAGACGTATGGCTGCGGCGGCGGCTCGTGCTGGCAGGACAGCCTGAACGAGGACGGCTGGTGGATCGACGACATCCGCATCACGGGTGTGATCACCCAGCAGGTAGTGCCGGTGGGCGATATCAAGGCGCCGCCGGCCTCGACCTGCCCGGTCACCCCGGCGGGCAAGTGCGACCCGACCCCGGGCGACAAGGGTCTCGTCGTCGCCCTCACGGCCGACGACGCCAACCACAACGGCATCTACGAGAATGGAGAGAGCATCACGTTCTCGACGGCCGGCACGACCAATCCTGGCGGCTGCGTGGACGGCGAAGTGCAGTACCGCGTCCTGAAGAACGGCGCCCTCTTCCACGATTACTCCGGGAATCCGACCTTCAAGGACTCCCCGACGGGCGACGCCACGTACCAGGTCCTGGCGCGCTGCACGAGCAACCCGGCGTGCACCACGCTCACCGGCACCAGCATGACGATCAGGGTCTACACCGGGGACGGCGCCGACATCGTGCTGGCCAGCACGGCGCCGACGAACTGTCCCTCGACGAGAGGTGCGTTCGATTGCGGCGTGACTCACGACAGGACCACCGGCATCACCACGATCAGCTGGGCCTCGCGGCCGCAACCCGCACCGCTGGCGGGGTACGACGTCTTCCGAGGCGCGCGGTCGGACGACGGCTCCTCGGGGACGCCCAACCCGCCGGATACCACCCTCGCGACTCTGGCGACGCTGCAGTGCAACATGCCGCAGGTGCTACCGATCGGCAGCAACATGTCGGTCACGAGCTCCCTGGTCCCGGCCGTGAACAACGCCATCTACTACCTGGTCGGACACAGGAACACCACGGGGTCGAAGACGGTGCTCGGCCGCGGCCTCAACAACGCGGTCGAGATCTCCCCGATCAGCTGCCCGTAGCCGGCTGAGCGACGAGAGTATCGAGGGGGTCCTTCGGGACCCCCTCTTTTTGTCTGCCATCGCGTGCGGATAAGATGGCCCCGAGACTCACCCGAACCCCGGTGACGGATGTCGACGGACTCGGTTCCCGCATCGATGAACGCTCCAACCCCGGCGAGGCTCCGCCGCGGTCTCGGCGTCGTCACGCTCGCCGGCACGATCTTCGTGTTCGTGTCGTCGGGGCCGTTCGGCCTGGAGGCGATGGTGCGCGACGGCGGCCCCGGCGCCGCCGCCCTCATGCTCGTCGTCGGACTCCTGTTCTGGGGTCTGTCGCATGCCCTTGTGGCCACCGAGCTGTCGAGCGCCATCCCCGAGGAGGGCGGCTTCTTCCGCTGGGTGGAGATGGCGTTCGGCGGCTTCTGGGGCTTCCAGGCCGCGTTCTGGTACTGGATCAAGATGCTGGCCGACACGGCGATCTACCCGATCCAGTTCGGACAGTATCTGAAGTACTGGTGGCCGGAGCTCGGGTTCTGGGAGGAGCGCCTGGTGCGGGTGGCGCTCGTGTGGCTGTTCGTCGGCATCAACCTGCGCGGCATCAAGGCGGGCGGACGGCTGGCGGTCGGGTTCTCGCTCTTCATCATGGCCCCCTTCGCCGCGTTCGTGCTCCTCGGGGCGCCGCACTTCACACTGCACGCCCTGACACCCCTCGTGGCCCAGGGGAAGGGCACGCTCGAGGGACTCGGTCTCGCGCTGATGCTCGGGATGTGGTGCTACAACACGCTCGATTCGGTCTCGGTCGTCGCGGGGGAAGTGGAGGACCCGACGCGGACCTACGGCCGCGCGTACCTTCTGGCGATCCCGTGCGTGTTCCTCGGATATCTGCTTCCCGTCGTGGTCGCCTCGGCGGTCGATCGCGACTACGCGTCGTGGCCGGACCACCACTTCTCGACCCTGGGCCTCCGGCTCGGGGGGGAGTGGCTCGGCGCCTGGATCGCCCTGGCGGCGCTCTTCGCCAACGTGTCGTTGTTCCATGCCGCTCTCATGGTCAACACCCGCGTGCCGATGGTGCTGGCCGCCGAGCGCCGCTTTCCCGCGGTCTTCTCCGCCGTCGGAAGACGGCACGGCGCGCCCTGGGTGTCGCTCCTGTTCGACGGGGCGGTCTATACGGCGATCGCGCTGGTGACCGACGGATTCGTCGACATCGTCGTCTACAACCAGTGGCTGAACGTCGGAATCTACACGCTGCTCTACATGACCTTCCTGCGCCTCCGGAAGACCCGCCCCGATCTGCCGCGCCGCTTCAAGGTCCCTGGAGGATGGCCCGGCGCCCTGGCGATCTGCGCGGGACCGTTCCTAATCTGCTGGCTGGGGGTGCCGATCGGAGGGCGAAAAATGCTCTGGCTGGGGCTTCTGGGACTCGCGAGCGGTCCTCTGGCCTACTTCGCGCAGCGGGTCTGGCGGCGCCGTTTCCCGGCGCCCGCTACGTCTGCAGCCGCTCCAGGTACCAGGCCTTGAACCTGCCGGCGTGCATCTCCTGGGGCACGTAGACCCCGTGCCGGTGCGCTCTCGAGGCGACCCCCTTCTGCACGAGCTCGCACACGTCCCAGTCCTGGCGCGCGATGCGGTCGATGAACTCGATGGCATCCTGCGGGTCGAAGTCGTCCCGCGCCATGGTGGAGGGCTCGAACAGCCACTCCGTCACGACGAGCGTCCGGGCCGGCGCCAGCGGCCACAGGGCGCGGTACTGCGCGTAGTCGGGGAACAGATTGAGCATCAAGGTGGGATAGATCATCTCGCCGTCGTACTTTCTCTTCTCCTCGTCGTCGAGGCCCGACAGGAACGGCCGCCGGGTCGTTCCGGTCAGCGTGAATGTGCAGGCCCCTTCCCGGAAGTAGGCGACGTCGTCAGACCCGGAAGCATCCACGACACCCCTGCGGTACAGGGGGACGAGGTCACACAGCTCGGGATGCACACCCGGGCAGTGGTAGCACTCCTGATAATTCTCGACCAGGATCTTCCAGTTGCACTCGACCTCGTGCGCGGCGCGCGCCCCGACGCGCAGGGTCGCCAGCGGATAGCGCCGGAGGCGCTCCGGGATCGACCCCAGGTGCTCCGCCAGAGGCGTGGCCCGCTCCCCTTCGAGGTTGATGAACAGGAACCCGCCCCACGCCTCGATCGCGACCGGATGCAGGGAGAATTCTTCCTTGCGGAACCCCTCGCACTCGTGGAGATGGGGCGTGCCGATGAGCCTCCCGTCCAGGGCGTAGGTCCACGCGTGGTATGGGCAGGTCACGGCCCCCTTGAGACGTCCCTCGTCCACATTGCACAGCCGCGCCCCGCGATGCCGGCAGACGTTGTAGAAGGCGCGCGCCCGCCCGTCCCGGTCACGCACGACGATCACGCTCTCGCGTCCGACCGGCACGGTGAAGAAGTCGCCCGGATCCTTGATCCTCTCCTCGCGCCCGGCGCACAGCCAGGAGCGGTAGAAGATCAGCTCCCGTTCGCGCTCCAGGACTTCCAGGTCGCAGTAGGCGGATCCGGGCAGCGTGGCATCGAGCCGCATCTCCCCTCGCGTCATCGTCTCGGCCATCGTCGCTCTCCCTGAAACGCCTGCGGGGCCGCCGTTGCCGCGATGATACTACAGACTCCCCGCCGTCCCTGCGGGGGGGCGCAGATGAAGGTCGGCTCCTGACGTATACTCCACCGCGGGCGGGCCGTTAGCTCAGGCGGTAGAGCATCTGACTTTTAATCAGAGGGTCGCTGGTTCGAGTCCAGCACGGCTCACCATCCCGCTCCCCACGCCGATGGTATCCGCATGCGACGCCCGGGTCATGCCGGAGCGCGCCTCAGGGGGTCTGGTTCGGACACTGGCCGTTCTCGATACCGGGCGCGGGGCAGCCGTACCAGCATCCGATCGCGAAGGGTGCGGCAGGGAAACAGAGATTGAGGTGCGGATCGAGAGGAGTTTCAAGCTGGAGGATGGGGCCGGAGCCGTCGCACGAATAGCAGGCGATGGTGACGCTCGCGGGAGTGATGCCGCCGATGCGACGACCATTGTGATTGCAGCCCATCAGCAGACACAGCGCCATGACGAGAACGCAGCGCTGCGCGAGGTTTTCCGACACGCGCCTCTCCCTTCCTTCACGTCCATATACCCCCGCGCCGCACGGCTGTCAATCGACCCGAGCCGTGATGGGCGGGGATAGGAGCCGGGCGGAATCCGGCCACGCCCGGTCGCGCTGCGCCTCATGCTAGGATACGCCCCCCGGTCGTCCCCATCGTCTAGCCTGGCCCAGGACACCGCCCTTTCAAGGCGGTAACACGGGTTCAAATCCCGTTGGGGACGCCAGACTTACGCGCCCTGCCCCGTTCCAGTGGCCGTTTTAGGGACCAAGCTGCGGCGCCGGAGACGAAGTATTGTCCAGGCGGGTTCTCGTGGTACTAGAATCTCTTTGGATTCCGCAATCTCCGCCTGCAGGCAAATCTGCACCGGCGGCCACCCAGCGGGAGGAGGAACTATGAAGCGCGCATTACGATTCGCGATTCGCGTTCTTGTCCTGGCGGCCGTCATCTCCGGCATCACGATCTTCAGCAGTCTGTCGCCAAAGCCGACGATGCCCTACCTCTCTGCGCTGGCCGACCTGGGAGCAGTCCAGGCGCTGGCGGCGCAGCGTTGCGAATTCCGCGCCTGCTCGAAGGGGCCGGGTGG
>Ga0137397_10000832_pt1 | contig 21282 bp, 16 predicted proteins | sample czorhiz116metaG_FD_106658 | JGI IMG/M metagenome (GOLD analysis project Ga0137397, IMG submission 106658) | Vadose zone soil microbial communities from Angelo Coast Range Reserve, California, USA - czorhiz1.16 metaG | ecosystem: Environmental > Terrestrial > Soil > Vadose zone | place: USA... | reverse complement strand
GGCCTCTTGTCACGCAGCGCGAGCCAGCCGCGCACCAAGCGGTAGACGATCCAGATCGCCAGCGCGCACAGCCCGAGCAACCCCAGCAGGATCCCAATGATGGTCAGCATGACCAGCCCCGACACGCACGCCCACAGCACCGCGAACCAGAAGGTCCGCAGCTGCCAGCGGAAATGCGACTCGAGGAAGGTACCGTGCGTCGCCGAGCGGCGCGCGTAGTTCATGATCACCGCGACGATCGACGGCAGGCTGCCGATGAAGCTGCCGACGATGGTGTGGAAGGTGGTGACGCCGATGAGCACTGCCAGCGAGTGCAGTCCGTACATCACGTTGGTGTAGGTGAAGAGTGATTCGTCGACGTGCGGTGCAGCGGCTGCCGGCATGTGCGGATTCGGGTCTGACATGACTCACCTCAGGCGGGCGATTGTGTTGGCCGTCGATCCACGACCGCCATCGTCAGGCGCGAGACACACACCAGGCGCTCGTTGTCATCGCGGATCTCGATGTGCCACACGTGGCTGCGCCCGCCCAGGTGGAACGGGCGGGCGGTCGCGGTGACGGTGCCCGCGGATACCGCCCGCAGGTGATTGGCGTTGATCTCCTGCCCCAGGCACAGGGACTGCTGCATGTCGACGCACATCATCGAGGCGAGGCTCCCGACCGTTTCCGCAAGCGCCACCGAGGCGCCGCCGTGCAGCACGCCAAAGGGCTGGTGGGTGTGCTCGTTCACCGGCATGGTTGCCCGCAGGAAGTCCGGGCCGATCTCGGTGATCCGGATGCCGAGGTATCCGGGCAGGCTCCTGCTGCCTCGTTCGGTGAGAGCTTCGGGAGTGGTGCTGGCGCGCCAGATGCTCATCGGCGCTAGTCTAGCGGTTTGCACAGTGGCAATCTGCACCCCTGCTCAGGTCCGGAGCGTGCGATGACCGAGTTTGCCTTCCCGCCGCCAGCCGCGCCGAGCGTGGCCGTGGCCGCCAGCAGCGAGCGCTTTCCCGTGCATCGCATCTACTGCGTCGGCCGCAATTACGCCGACCACGTCCACGAGATGGGCGCGGACCCGCACAGCGAGCCGCCGGTGTTCTTCACGAAACCCGCGGACGCGGTGGTGGCGAACGGCGCCGCGGTTCCTTATCCGCCGCGCACCGCCAACTTCCACCATGAGATCGAGCTGGTGGCGGCCATCGGCCGCGGCGGCCGCGACATCCGCGAAGCGCGGGCACTGGAGCATGTGTTTGGCTACGCGGCAGGCAATGATCTGACACGCCGCGATCTGCAGCACGCCGCGAAGCAGCGCGGCCAGCCGTGGGATGCTGCCAAGGGCTTTGACTGGTCGGCGCCGATTGCCGCGATCCGCCCGGCTGCCCTGGGGCAGGTGTCGCGCGGGCGCATCTGGCTCACCGTCAACGGCGAGTTGCGCCAGGAGTCGGATGTGAGTCAGATGTTGTGGGACGTGGCGCACATCATCGCGGAGCTGTCGACTTTCTACGAGCTCAAGCCCGGTGACCTCATTTTCACCGGCACGCCCGCCGGTGTCGGGCCGGTGAAACCCGGCGACCGGCTGGAAGGCGGCGTCGAGGGACTCGAGCTGCTGCGTAACACCATCGTAGCGGCAGATCGGGTCGCGGCATGAAGCTCTACCACTACTTCCGCAGCTCCGCGTCCTACCGCGCGCGCATCGCACTTAACTTCAAGGCAATCGACTGGGAGGCGGTGCCGGTGGATCTGCGTGCGCCCGCGAGCGCACAGCGCACGCCGGAGTTTCTCGCGCTCAACCCGCATGGGTTCGTGCCGGTGCTGGTGGACGGCGATAACACCATCACGCAGTCGCTCGCCATCGTTGAATATCTCGAGGAAGCCTATCCGCAGCCGCCGCTGCTGCCGCACTCGCCCGCCGAGCGCGCGCAGGTGCGCTCGCTCGCGCTCACCATCGCCTGCGATATCCACCCGCTCGGCAATCTGCGCGTGCTCAACTACCTGCGCTCAGCGCTCAAGGCGGATGAGGATGCGGTGAACGCCTGGGTAGGTCAGTGGATCGCGCGCGGCTTTGGCGCTCTGGAACTGCACGTGCAGCGCTCGAGCGCCGATGGCCGGCATATGTTCGGCGCAGCGGTGACGCTCGCCGACGTGTGTATCGTGCCGCAGATGTACAACGCGCGGCGTTATCAGTCCGACCTCACTCCGTTCCCGACGCTGCGTGCGATCTGCGCGCACCTGGAGATGTTGCCGGCGTTTGCACAAGCGGCGCCGGAGGCGCAGGCGGGCGCGCGCTCATGAGCACCCTGCCGCGACGGATCGACCTCGTCGCGCCGCTCTCCGGAATCCTCGTGCCCCTCGAGCGCGTCCCGGACCCGGTGTTCGCGCAGCGCACGGTGGGCGACGGGGTCTCGATCGATCCGACCTCCTGCGATGTGCTGGCCCCGGCTGCCGGGCTCGTCACGCTGTTGCACCGGGCAGCCCATGCCCTGGCGATCACGACCGAGGAGGGGTTGGAAATTCTGGTTCACATCGGCGTCGATACCATCGGGCTGAACGGCAAGGGATTCACGCCGCGCGTGCGGCAGGGCGATCGGGTGGTGGCCGGACAGCCGCTGATCTCGTTCGACGCGGATCTCATCGCGCGCTCGGCCCCGAGCCTGCTCACGCAAGTGCTGGTGACGAACCGCGAGCGCCTCCGCGGCATGACCGTGGGCACCGGCCTCGTCGAGGCCGGCCGCAGCATCGTCCTGAGTGCCGAGCTCGCCGCGGCTGCCCCGGTGGAGAGCGCGCCGGCGAGCGAGGCAACCGCCGTTTCGACGGACATCCGCTTGCCTAACCGCCAGGGGTTGCATGCCAGGCCGGCGGCGGTCTTCGCGGCCGCGGCCAAGAAGTTCCGCGCGGACATCCGTTTGCTGCGCGGCGCAGAAACCGCGAATGCCAAGTCAGTCACAGCCATCCTGCTGCTCGCCACCAGCCCGAACGATGCGCTCCGCGTGAGTGCCACAGGTCCCGACGCAGCCGCTGCGGTCAGCGCCCTGGCGGAACTGCTCTCTTCCGGGTCGGGCGAATCGCAGGCCGCGGCGGAGGACTCGCCGGCCGTAGGCCCGCTGCCGGCGGCAGCGGCGGCCGCGATCGCCCCGGCAGGTCCGACCGACCCCCGCAGGCTTGCGGGCGTATGCGCATCGCCCGGACTGGCGCTGGGCAAAGTCGCGCAGGTGCGCCGCGCCGTGATCAGCGTGGAGGAGCAGGGCGCGGGGGTCGAGCGCGAGCGCGCGCACCTCGACGCCGCGCTCGCCCGCGGCCGGCAACAGATCAGCGTACAGAAGGCGGTCAACTCGGGCGCAGCGTCCCGCATTCTGGATGCCCACCTCGAGCTGCTCGCCGATCCGGAGCTGATCGACCTCGCGGTGGCCGGGCTGGCCGGGGGACGCAGTGCCGGATACGCCTGGCGGGAGGCCTATTCGAGCTACGCCGAGCGCCTCGAGGCGCTCGCAAGTCCGCTGCTGCGCGAGCGCGCCGGCGATGTTCGGGACGTCGGCGGCCGGGTGCTCGGACTACTGGCCGGCGTGACGACTGCGCCACTCGAGTTTGCACCCGGCTCCATCCTGATCGCCGATGAACTGACGCCGAGCGAGACCGCCTCCCTCGACGCGGGCAGGGTGGTGGGCCTGTGCACCACCGGCGGCGGACCCACGAGCCACGCGGCGATCCTCGCGCGCGCTCTCGGCATACCCGCCGTCTGCGGCGTTGATCGCGCCGCGCTCGAGCTCGCGGACGGCACCCCCGTTCTCCTCGACGGGACGGGCGGCACGCTGCTTGAGGATCCGGACGAGACCCAGGTTGCCGCTGCGCGGGTCGTGATCGGGCGCCTGGCCGCACAGCGCCACAGTGAGCGTGAGGCGGCGAGCGAGCCCGCAGTGACGACCGACGGGCATCGCATCGAGATTGCCGCCAACGTCGGCACGGCCGAGGAAGCCGTCGCCGCCGTCGCGCAGGGGGGCGAGGCTGTGGGACTGCTGCGCTCGGAGCTTCTGTTCCTCGACCGCGATACCGCGCCCGACGAGCGCGAGCAGGCCGACGCCTACCGCGCGGTCGCCGCCGCGCTCGGCCGCGAGCGCCGGCTCGTCATCCGCACACTGGACGTCGGTGGCGACAAGCCCCTGCCGTATCTGCCGCTGCCGCCGGAGCAGAATCCGTTTCTCGGCCTGCGGGGTATCCGCGTGAGCCTGGAGCGGCCCGATCTGCTGCGCAGCCAGCTGCGGGCGATTCTCAAAGCAGCCGCGCTCAGTGACATCCATGTGATGTTTCCAATGATCGCGACGCTCGATGAGCTGCGCGCCGCGCGCCGGATCCTCGACGAGGAGCAACGGGCGAGCGGCGAGTCGGTGCGCGTGGGCGTGATGATCGAGGTGCCGTCCGCGGCGCTGACCGCGGAGCATCTGGCGCGCGAGGTGGACTTCTTTTCGATCGGCACCAACGATCTGACTCAATACACGCTGGCGATGGACCGCGGCCACCCGAAGCTCGCGGGGCTTGCCGACGCGCTGCACCCGGCGGTTCTCAGGCTGATCAGTCTCACCGTGGAAGCCGCGCACCGCCACGGCAAATGGGTTGGCGTGTGCGGCGGGATTGCCGCCGAGCCGCTCGCGGTGCCGGTGCTGCTCGGAATCGGAATCGACGAGCTTTCCGTGCCGGTGCCGGCGATCGCGGCCGTCAAGGCGCTGGTGCGCCGGCTGTCGGCGCGCGACTGCCAGGATCTGGCGCGCGAGGTGGCGGGCTTGAGTACCGCGGGCGAGGTGCGCGCGCGGCTCGCGCAGTTCGGCCGGGGCTGAGGCGGATCCAAGGGGGAGTTGTGTTCAAGAATGCCTTCGTAGTCCTGCAGCAGATCGGCAAGTCGCTGATGATTCCGGTGGCGGTGCTGCCGGTCGCAGGTCTGCTGCTCGGCATCGGCGCGGCGCACTTCGAGTGGATCCCGCCGCTCGTGTCGGCGCTGATGAAGGCCTCCGGAGACGTGGTGTTTGGCAACCTGGCGCTGATCTTCGCGGTCGGCGTCGCGGTTGGCCTCACCGAGAATGACGGCGTCGCCGCGATTTCGGCGGTTGTCGGCTATGTGGTGCTGCTCGCGATTCTCGGCGTGATGGCCGGTGTCTGGGGCATCGAGCCCGTGACCATCATGGGAATCAAGTCGATGCAGACCGGCGTGTTCGGCGGCATCCTCGCCGGCGCCATCGCCGCGACGACGTTCAAGCGCTTCTACCGCACCACCCTGCCGCCATACCTCGCGTTCTTCTCCGGCAAGCGCTCCGTGCCGATCGTCACCGCGCTCGCCGCCGGCATTGCCGGGGTGGTGCTGTCGGCGATCTGGCCGCCGATACAGCACGGCATCGACACGTTCTCGCACTGGGCGGCGGTCTCCAACCCGCGCACCGCCGCGACCGTCTACGGCTTCGTCGAGCGGCTGCTGATCCCGTTCGGTCTGCACCACATCTGGAACGTGCCGTTCTTCTTCGAGATGGGTGCTTACACGGAGGCGAGCGGGACGGTCGTGCACGGCGACATCAACCGCTTCTTCGCCGGCGATCCCACGGCGGGAATCCTGGCCGGCGCCTTCCTTTTCAAGATGTTCGGCCTGCCCGCGGCGGCAATCGCGATGTGGCACAGCGCCAGCCCGCAGAACCGGGTCGCGGTCGGCGGCATCATGATCTCGGCGGCGCTGACCTCGTTCCTCACCGGCATCACCGAGCCGATCGAGTTCGCATTCCTGTTCGTCGCGCCGGTGTTGTATGTGGCGCACGCGGCGCTCGCGGCCTCGACGCAGTTCGTGGCCAACACGCTCGGCATGCACATGGGCTTCACTTTTTCGCAGGGTGGCATCGACTTCCTGGTTTTCAACGCATTCGGCAAGTTCGCGCAGAAATGGTGGCTGGTGCTGATTCTCGGCCCCGTCTATGCGGTCATCTATTACGCCGTCTTCCGTCTCGCCATCCGCTGGCTCGACCTCAAGACCCCCGGCCGCGAGGACACCGCCGTGGCTGCCGCGCCGGGGTTTGCGCCCGCAGGGGGCGACGGCCGCGCACGTGACCTGGTGCTCGCCTTCGGCGGCGGCGACAACATCGCCAGCCTTGATGCCTGCATCACGCGGCTGCGGGTTGCGGTAAGGGATCCGGCGCTCGTCGACGAGCGCGCACTGACCGCGCTCGGTGCGAGCGGGGTCATGCGCGTCGGCAACGGCGTGCAGGCGGTGTTCGGGACGCTCTCCGAGCACCTGAAGACCAACATGGAAGACTACCTGCGCACCTCAGGCGCAGCTCCCGCCGCTGTCCCCTCGCCGGCATCCGCCGTGCGCAGCCCGGTGGCCGCCGCCGCGGTCGCTCCGGACTCCGCGCTGCGCGAGACGGCGGGGCGGCTTCTGGCGGCGCTCGGTGAGCGCGCCAACGTGCGCGAGCTGGAGGCGGTTGCCCACACGCGCCTGCGCGTCAGGCTCGCCGACCCGGGTCGCTTCGACGAGGTGGCGGCGAAGCTGGCCGGGGTTGCAGCCGTCATGAAGGCGGCGCCCGGGGTGCTGCATCTGATCGTCGGCGAGCAGGCCGGCCGGCTGGCCGCCGTCATGAAGGTCGCCTGAGCGTCGCCGCGCGCTTAAGTCCTATGCGGCCGGCCGCCGCAGGAAATTCACGTAGCCGGCCAGAAACTGCTTCAGGTGTTCCTCGACGGCGGCATCCTTCAGGCTCCCTCCCTCATCGAACACGCCGCCGGCGCGCGACACCATGAGTCGTCCGCCGAACCAGGTCTGGGTGCCGAGCGTGCGCATCACCGGCAGCCAGGCGGCCTGGCTGAGTGTGGTGCCGAAGCCCCCGGGGGAGGCGCCGATGATGGCGAAAGGGCGGCCGCCGAACACCCGCCGGATGTCCGACGACGGCCGCGACAGCCAGTCGATGGCGTTCTTGAACACCCCAGGGATGCTGTTGTTGTATTCGGGGGTCGCCAGCAGCACGCCGTCGGCGGCGATGATCGCCTCCTTCAGCTGGTTCACCGTCGCCGGGATGCCCTGGGCTTCGACGTCGGCGTCGTAGAGCGGGATGCCGCGCAGGCTGGCGACCTCCAGCGTCGCATCCTCCGGCATGAGGCGCACCGCCGCGCGCAGCAGCGCGCTGTTGTAGGAGCCGCGACGCAGGCTACCGGAGATTCCCAACACCTTGGTCATCGCATCTCCCCTGAGCTCGGCGCGAGCGTGCGCCGCGCGGCGGGCGCTTGCAACGGCACCGACGCTCCAAGGCTAACCCTTCAGTTTCGCTGCCACGCGCCGGTATGCCTCGCGGAACGGGATGCCCTCCGTGACCACCAGGCGGTTGGCCTCTTCGGCGGCGTGAATCGCGGGATCGAGCCGGATGGCCTCGCGCCGGAACTGCAGCGCCTCGATGGCCGGCGGCAGGATGGCGAGCGTCTCGAGCGCCAGGTCGATAGCGCGAAACAGAGGAAACTTCAGCAGCTGCAGGTCGCGGTGGTAGCCGGAGGGCAGCTTGGCGCACACCCCGAGTGCTTCGGTGAGACACGCCTGCGCGCTGGCCGAGCGCCCGCGGATCAGCTCGAACACGTCCGGATTGCGCTTCTGCGGCATGATCGAGGAGCCGGTGGTGAAGGCTTCAGGCAGCGTGACGAAGCCGAACTCCCGGGTGGCGAACAGCAGCACGTCGGCGGCGAAGCGCCCGAGATCCTGCAGCAGCAGCGTGATCTCGAACAACAGCTGTGCTTCGGCCTTGCCGCGCGAGAGTTGCACCGCGGTGACGGGCTGGTGTACGGCGGCGAATCCGAGTCTGGTGCACGTCGCTTCACGGTCGATGGGCAGCCCCGGCGTGCCGTAGCCCGCCGCCGAGCCGAGCGGGCTCTTGTCGATACGGCGCAGCACCTGGGAGAGGCCGGCCGCGTCGTCGCGCAGCTCGGCCGCAAAACCCCCGGCCCACAGCGGCACCGAGCTCGGCATGGCCTGCTGCTGGTGAGTGTAGCCGGGCAGCGCGGTGCTCGACTCGCGCACCGCGAGCTCATCGAGCGCATCCGCAGCCGCGAGCGCGCCGGCGCCGAGCGCCGCGACGGCTTCGCGCAGGTACAGGCGGATGGCGGTGAGCACCTGGTCGTTGCGCGAGCGCCCGAGATGGATGCGGGCGCCGGCTGCACCGATGCGCTCGGTCAGGCGCCGCTCCAGTGCGCTCTGGCCGTCCTCGTCGGTGAGTTCGATGCGCCACGTGCCGCGCGCGTGCTCCTGCGCCAGCGCGCTCAGTCCATCGCGGATCGCCGTGAAGTCGCCGGGCGTCAACAGGCCCTGTGCCTGCAGCATCTCCGCATGCGCGATCGAGGCGCGCACGTCGTGGCGCACCAGACGCTCATCCAGCGCGTGGTCCTCGCCCGCGGTGTAATGCAGCACCCGCTCATCGAGAGGCGCGCCCTTGTCCCACAGCCGCGTCATGGCGTGCTCTGCTCGGCCGGCGTGAGCGCGTTGACATCGGCGACGATCAGCGTGCCGGTGCCCTCGTTGGTGAACACCTCGCCCAGGATGCCCTCCGGAGACTGGTACGACACCACGTGCACCCGGCGCACGCCGCCATGGATGGCGTCCTCGATGGCCTTGGCCTTGGGCAGCATGCCGGCGGCGATGTGCCCTTCGTCGGCCAAGCGCTTCAGTCCCGGCAGATCCGTGTAGGAGATGAGCGAGCGCGGGTCATCGACGCTGGCGAGAATCCCGGGCGCGCCGGTGCACAGGATCAGCTTCTCCGCCTGCAGCGCGGCGCCGATGGCCGCGGCCACGGTGTCGGCGTTGATGTTGAGCAGCGTCCCGGACTCATCCGCGGACAGCGGGCTCACCACCGGCATGAGGCCGTTGTCGAGGAGCTTCCTGAGCACGCTGGTGTCCACCGCGTCGATGTCGCCGACGAAACCGAAGTCGATCAGCTCGCCGTCGACGGTGAGTCTCACCGGCGGGCGCTTGTGGGCCCGCACCAGGCCGGCATCCACGCCGCTGATCCCGACCGCCTCGATGTCGAGGTCGCGGCACATGCCGAGCACGCGCGTGTTGATCAGGCCGTTGAGCACCATCGTGGTCACGTCGATCGAGCGCTGGTCGGTGACGCGCCGCCCGTCCACCATGCGTGTCGGCACCCCGAGCGCGGCGGACAGCTCGGTGAGCTGCGGGCCGCCGCCATGCACCAGCACCACGCGCACGCCGAAGTAGTGCAGGATCGCGATCTGCTCCATCAGCACCCGCGTCGCCTGCAGGTCGGCAAACACGCCGCCGCCCGCCTTCACTACGAAGGTCTTGCCCTTGTACATGCGGATGTAGGGGGCGGCGCTGCGCAGGGCGCGGATGGCGAGAGCGTGATCGCTTCTGTGCATGATCATGGGGGGATTCCCGGAGGGCTCAGGGCCTGAGCATCTGATGGAGCACGGCCATCTGCACCGGCAGACGGTTGTAGGCCTCGCGCTGCACCACGCTGCGCGCGCCGTCGAGCACCTCATCGGCAATGGCGGAATTGCGTCGCACCGGCAGGCAGTGCATCACGCGGCACTCGCTTGAGGCGATCGTGAACCAGTCATTGCGCACGCACCAGCCGGTCAGCGTGCTGCGCAGGCGGGCATCCGCTTCCGTATCGCCGTAGCAGGCGGTCGCGCCCCACTCCTTTACATACACGACCTCGGCGCCGCTGAGCGCGTCGTCGCGCTCGGCGGTCTCGCGCACCGAGCCCCCGGAAGCCGCCGCGGCGCGCCGCGCGCGCTCCATGATGGCAGCGGGGAGCGCGAAGCCTTCCGGACGCAGCACGATGACTTCCATGCCGCGCAGCGCCGCCATGTGCAGCGCCGCCGCCGGCACCGCCAGCGGCAGGGCGCGCGGATGGTAGGCCCACGACAGCACGAAGCGCCCGGCGCGCGGTACCGCCAGATCATCGAGCGTCTTCCAGTCGGCGAGTGCCTGGCAGGGATGGTTGACCGCGGACTCGAGATTGAGCAGCGGCTTGTCGATGAGGCTCGCCATGGAGTTGAAGCGGGTCTCCGCCAGATCGCTCGCCAGGTCCTTGCCCTCGGCGAAGGCGCGGATGCCGAGCGCGTCGCAATAGGCGCTGAGTGCCGGGATGCCCTCGCGCACGTGCTCGGCGGCCGCGCCATCCATGACGACCCCCGGGCGGGTCTCGAGTTGCCAGCTGCCCTGGCCCGGGTTGATGACGAACGAGTTGCCGCCGAGGCGCGCCATGGCGGCCTGGAAGGATGCCAGCGTGCGCAGCGAGGGATTGAAGAACACCAGGCCCAGGATCCGGCCGGTCAGCGCGTGCGGCTCGGGCTGCTTCTCCAGGCGCCGCGCGAGCTCCAGCAGCGACAGCACCTCGTCGCGCCCGAAATCCGCGAGATCGAGAAAACGCTTCATGCGGGCAAATCGCGCAGCGCATCGCGCAGCAGGTCGACGTGCTCCTCTGCGAGGATGAGCGGCGGCAGCAGGCGCAGGACGTGCGGGTCGCTGGCCGTGCCGGTGAGGATGCAGCACTCGAGGAGTTCGGCCTGGATTTCCTTTGCCGGACGCGTCGTGCGCAGCCCAACGAGCAGGCCCGCGCCCTGGTGCGCGGTGACCGGGCCCAGGACACAGGTCCTGCGGATATACGCGCCCACGCGCCGCACACGCTCGAGCAGCCGCTCGTTCTTGATGGCTGCAATGACGGCCTCGATCGCCGCGCACGCCATGGGACCGCCGCCGAAGGTGGTGCCGAGGGATTCGGGCTTGAGGGAGGCGGCCACCAGCGGCGACAGCATGAGCACCGCGCAGGGAAAGCCGTTGCCGAGCGCCTTGGCCGTGGTGAGCATGTCGGGCCGCACGCCGTAGAGGTTGGCGGCGAAGGGCTGCCCGGTGCGGCCGACGCCGCACTGCACCTCGTCGAATATCAGCAGCGCTCCGACCTCATCACAGCGCGCGCGCAGCGCGCCGAGGAACGGCGCACCGAGATCCACCGCCCCGGCAAGCCCCTGCACGGGCTCGACGATCACGGCCGCCGTATGCCTCGTGACCTCGGCGGCAATGGCGGCCGTGTCGCCGCGCGGGATGAAACTCACGTCGAAGGGCGTGCGCGGAAACCCGTACCATTTCGCCTGCGCGCCCCAGGTCACCGCGCCCGCCGCGGCGGTGCGGCCGTGAAAACCGCCTTCGATGGCCGCGACGTGCGGCCGGCCCGTCATGCGCAGCGCTACTTTGAGTGCGTTCTCATTCGCCTCGGCGCCGCTGTTGACGAAGAACACGCTGGCGAAGGGCAGCTGCGAGAAGCGCACCAGGCGCCGCGCCGCTCGCGCGCGCACCCGCATCGCGACCGCGTTGCTCTGGAATTGGCAGATTTCGGCCTGGCGTGCCAGCGCCGCCGTCCATGCCGGATGCGCATACCCCAGGCCTGCGACGGCATGTCCGCCGTAGAGATCGAGCACCCGCTCGCCGCGGGTGTTGGTGAGCCATACGCCCTGTGCCGATGCGACTTCCAGCGGGTACTGCGAAAATACCGGGGCGAGAAAATCGTGTGCCCGGGCTGCCGCCTGAATCGCGCTGTCCGTCGTCGTTGCCGCCGCTTTCTTTTTCGGCATGCCGGTGCCTCAGGTCCAGCCCGGCGCGACTGCGGTGAGACCGGTGGTCTCCGGCAGGCCAAACATCCGGTTCATCCATTGCAGGGCGCCGCCGGCGGCACCCTTGTTGAGATTGTCGATGGCGCACAGCACCGCGACGGTGCCGCCCGCGACCGCCCCCGACAGGTGCGCGTAGTTGCTGGTCGCCACGTTCTTGAGGCGCGGCGCTTCGGTCTCGATCCGCACGAACGGCGCGTGCGCATAGAACTCGCGCAGCGCCGCCAGCAGCCCTGCGGTGTCGAGCGAGCGGGTGAGCTGCGCCTGCAGCGTCACGTGTATGCCGCGCGCGAACGGCCCGGAATGGGGCACGAAGGCAAAGTGCGCTTCCACCCCGCAGGCCGCGCGCGCACACGCCGTGACTTCCGCCGCGTGCCGATGCTTGAGCGCGCCGTAACTGTAGAGATCCCCGTGACGCAGCGGATGATGCGTGCCTTCCACGGGTTTGCGCCCCGAGCCGGTGCTGCCGGTGACGCCGCTCACGAACAGCGTCGGTGTGACGAGGCCGCCGGCGAGCAGCGGCACGCTCGCGAGCAGGATCGCGGTGGCGAAGCAGCCCGGATGACCGACGTGCGCTGTCGGCAGCTCCCGCAGGTGCTCAGGCAGCGCACAGGTGAATTGCGCCAGACGCGCGGGCGCGGCGTGCGCGTGCCGGTAGACCGCGGCGTAGGCCTGCGGCGTTGCGTAGCGGAAATCCGCCGAGACGTCGACCAGGCGCGGCCGTGTTCCGGCGCGCTCCGCCGTCGTAAGGAGCGCGTCGATGAGCGTGGCGGACACCCCGTGCGGGGCGGCCGAGAACACCGCGCACTCGCGCGCCTCACTCACGAGTTCCTGCACCTGCGCCTGCGACTTGAAGCGCTCATCCGGGTAGGCGCTGCCAAGGTGCGGGAAGGCCGCCGCCAGCGGCTCGCCCGGCTGGCTGTCGGACATCACCGCCGCCAGCTCAAAGCGCGGATGCGTGGCGATCAGGCGCAGCAGCTCCCCGGCCACGTAGCCGCTGCCGCCGAGCACCACGACGGGGATGCTGGTGCTCACTGCACCGCCGCCGCTTCGAGTCCGAGCGCCTCGATCACGCGGTCCCCGAGTGCGGCGCCGTTGCTGATGGCGTTGAAGGCCGGCACGCCCATCTGGGTGGTGATGATCTCGACGCCCACCTGATTGTCGGTGGACGGTCCGGTGACCGCGCACGGCTCTATGAGGAAGCGCTCGCGCAGCAGCTTCACGCCGCCCCAGGCCGCGACCGGATCGTTCGCCGACAGGATGACTGCGCTGAGCGCGGTGCGGATGTCAGGACACTCGAGGATCGCATCGACGCCGTAGGTGCCGAGGATGCCGTCGCCGAGCTCGAACACCAGTACGTCGGGTTTGCCGGCGGCGAGCTCGCTGAGCATGCTGCGGGTGAGCGCCGGACCGTTGGTGCGCGTCGTGGTGACGACGCCCAGATCGGTGAAGATCGCGCAGCGGCGTGCACCGGCGTCCTCCATGGCGAGGATGTCGCGGCGCAGTGAGACGCCGGTCGCCTTGAAGGCATCGACGGTGAGGCCGCGGTGGCGCATGCGGGTGATGACCGCGCAGGCGGCGGCGGTCTTGCCGGCCTCCATGCAGGTGCCGGCGAGCGCCACCACCGGCACCCCACGCGTATCGAGCGCGGCGTTGGCGTCGAGCCTCTTGTGACCCACGCGCGCGGGCACGCCGATGCGCTCGCCCAGATAGGGAAAGTTGAGCGCGACGCCCAGCACACGGCAGTCGAACGGCTTGCCTTTTTCCGGATTGATGGAGTCGCACACGCCGAGCACACCACCGATGTTGAGCATCTGGATGACGTCGCCGGGTTGCAGCGTCGCGGGCACGTGGCCGGAGTAGCCGAACAGCGCCTGGCGGTGGCCGAGCGCGCCCGCGACCACGTCGCCCTTGCCGAGCTTGGCCATGCGGCCGCTGGTCAGCTCGAGGGTGTTGTAGATCGACTTGTTGTCGAGGACCTCGACCACGATGACGACGCCTTCCTGCGCGGGAATGTCCGCGGCGATGCGCACCTCGTGCGACAGGCCGCAGGCCTGGGTGACGGAGGCCAGCTTGTCGACCACCACGCTGCGCATGCCGCTCACCATCGCTACTGATCCTTGGGCAGCGTCGCCGCGTGCTCGCCGGCGCGGGTATAGAACACGCCCGGGAGCGCCGCGATCCGCGAGAACCCCAGCGAGTCACTCGCCGACCACTCGCCCGCCGCTTCGCCGTACACGCCTCGCGAGGCCGCCATGAGCGAGAACGGCGACTCCACGCCTTCGACGAACACGCTGCCGCTCTGCAACAGCAGGTGCACGTCGCCCGTCACCCGCTGCTGCGAGCTGAGCAGCAGCGCCTCGATGTCGCGGCACACTGGATCGAGCAGCTGGCCCTCGTGCACCAGATCGCCGTAGGGCTGCGCGACCAGCTCCTTGATGCGCTGCTGGCGGCCGGTGAGCACCAGCTTCTCGAGCTCGCGGTGCGCAGTGAGCAGCACCTCCGCCGCCGGCGCCTCGAACGCCACGCGTCCCTTGGTGCCGATGATGGTGTCGCCCAGGTGGATCCCGCGGCCGATGCCGAACGGTGCCGCGAGACTCTCGAGCGCTTCGATGATCTCGACCGGGGAGGCGGCCTGGCGATCGAGCGCCACCGGCCGGCCGGCCCGAAAGCTGAGCACGTGACGCTGTGCGGGGCGCGGGCGCGTGAAGGCATCGCGGGTGAGGAGCCAGGCGTCATCGGGGATGCTGCCGGCGGAGGTGAGCGTCTCCCGACCGCCGATGGTCACGCCCCACAGGCCGCGATTGATGGAGTACCGGGCTCCCGTGGGCGGCACCGGCAGCCCGCGCTGCTGCAGATACTCGAGCTCGTCCTGGCGCTTGAAGGCCTCATCCCGCACCGGCGCCAGCACCTTGAGGTCCGGGGCGAGGGTGCGCAGCGCGACCTCGAAGCGCACCTGGTCGTTGCCGGCCGCGGTGCAGCCATGGGCGACGGTGTCGGACCCAAGCTTGCGCGCCAGGCGTGCGATGGTCTGCGCCTGCATGACGCGCTCCGCGCCGACGCACAGCGGGTAAAGCTGCCCGCGGCGCACGTTGCCCATGATGAGGAAGCGCAGCACCTGCTCGAAGTAGTCCGCGCGGGCGTCCACTTGGGTGTGCTCCACCGCGCCGAGCGCGTGGGCGCGCCCGGCGAGGGCGCGCGCGGCTTCCCCGTCGATCCCGCCGGTGTCGACGGTGACCGTGATCACCGGGCGGCGCTGGTGTTCGATAAGCCACGGCACCAGGAACGAGGTGTCGAGGCCTCCGGAGTAGGCGAGGACGATGGGCGTGATGTCGGTGCGTGCGGCCGTGTTGGACATGATCAGACCCGGAAAAGCGCGCGCAGGCGGCCGACGAGCTCGTCCTGCGCCCGCGCGCTGGCGGTGGCGATGAATATGGTGTCGTCGCCGGACAGGGTCCCGGCCACTTCCGGCCACTCGGCCTTGTCGATCGCCACGGCGACGCTCTGCGCGGCGCCGATGGTGGTGCGCAGCACGGTGATCGAGGGGCCCGCGCGTCGCAGCTGCCGCACGAACTGCGCCAGGGCGCCGAAGTCGCCGTTGGCGCGCGTCAGCTCATCGGGCGGCAGCACGTAGCGGCCGCTCGCCTTGAGCACCCCGAGATCGCGCAGGTCGCGGCTGATGGATGACTGGGTGGCGCCGTGACCTTCCCGCTTCAGCAGGCGCACCAGGTCGGCCTGCTTGCGGACCAGGCCGCCGCGCAGGATGCGCACGATGGCGCCGCGCCGCTGCAGCTGCTGCGCGTCGCTCAGCACGGCTCCGTGTCCTGGCGCATAAACATGCGCGCATTGTGCATTTTAATGCACGGGAGTCAAGCGCGCGGACCCGGCGACGTACCGCAGCGCTACAATGCCACCCTAAGCCTGCGCCCGCACAGGCGCCCAACCGCGAGGGATGATCATGCGTTCACCACGCTCAGCAGGCGCGGCCCGGGCCGCGGCGCTGGCCGCCGCCCTCATGTGCGGCGCCTCGGTCGCCCAGACCGTGAACCTCAAGCCGGGCATGTACGAGGTCGTGTCCAGCTCGCAGGTGACGTTGTCGCCGGAAATGCAGAACCGCCTGCCGCCCGGCTACCTGGCACGACTGCAGAAACCACGCACGCAGCAGCAGTGCATCAGCGATGCGGACGTGAAGCAGGTGGGCAAGAAGCTGTCGCAGGAGCGCGGCAACGACCCGAGCTGCAAGATGACCGATCACACGGTCAGCGGCAACAAGGTGACGTTCGTCATGCAGTGCCAGCGCGCGACCACGCACTTCGAGGGCACGTTCTCCTCCAACTCGTTCAAGGCGAGCATCCGCTCGCAGACCGATCATGGCCCGATGACCATCAACATGTCGGGGCGGCGGATCGGGGACTGCACCAGGTAGGCGGCGCGCGGCGGCTACTTGTCTATCGAGTACACCAGGTCGGCGCCGCGCGCCTGGCCTACCTCGGTCCTGACGGTCCAGTGGTCCCCGAGCGTGTAGCGCAGCTTGAGCGTATTGAACTGCTGCGTGAGGCTGATGCCGTAGCTCACGTACAGGCGCGGCGACAGGTAGCGGCCCAGCACCAGTGAAGTCTCGTTGGTGATGTCGGACTCGAGACTCACGTCTTCGATGCCCACGCGTGAGCCGAGCTGCTGCCCGAGGATCGCGGCGCCCTGCGCGAGCGCCGCACCGCCCGCGCCGCTGTTGCCGGTGGTGCGGTTCTGAGCCGACTCGAGCGAGCCGCCGGCCAGGATCAGCGACACGATCTGCGACTGCGGCAGCGAAGGATCGGAGAAGAACGTCATGTGCGGCTGCAGCAGCGTGCCGCGGACGTTGACGCCGGCTTTGACGTCGGGGAATTCCTTGATGGCGCGCAGGTCGATGCCCGGATTGTCGATCGGGCCGCCGGTGAAGATCAGCCGGCCGCGCTCGATGTCGAGCTTGCGCCCATAGGCGGTGTACTTGCCCTCGGCCACCGACAGCTCCCCGGTCGCGCGCGTGAAGGCGTCGTAGCCGCTGCGGATGGTGATGCTGCCGGTGAGTCTGCAGGTGAGCCCGGTGGTGTCGATGGTCACGCGATCGCCCAGGCTCAGCGTGATGTTGCTCATCGCCTCCAGGCGCTTGGTCGGATCTTCCTCTTCGCTGCCGACGATCACTTCATCGGGCGAGGCGCGCGCCGCGCCGGCGAAGTCCTTGGGCTGGATCCTGGCGTACGGCACCGCGACCTTGCCGGTCACTTCGATCCTGCGCCCCTCGACGTCGAACTCCAGATCGGGTGAGGCGTCGATCTGCGCCTCCGGAACGTCCGCGACGCGCAGGTTGGTTCCCTGCAGATGAAACTTCCCGTACGGCAGCAGCTCGCGCCACTCGAGGTGCCCGCCCGCCTTGACGCTGCCGGCACCGGCGTGCGCACTGCCGTCGAAATCCAGTCCCGCATCGCTCAAGCGCGCGTCCAGCTGCACCTGCCGCAGGGCCAGGTTCACCTGGTAGACGTCGAACTCGCCGTCGCTGATCTTGACCTGCCCCGCCAGGCGCGGCGTCCCGGCGGTGCCGGCCAGCTGGATATCCGCGTTGAAATGTCCCGCCGCGCGGTCGATGTCGGGGACGTAGAGTGAGATGAGGCCGAGCTCGGCGGTTTGCGCATGCAGCTCGCCGGTGAGGGGCATGTCCTGCCAATGCGCCAGCGGTTCGCCAGGTGATGTTCCCCGCGGCGTGAGGCGTTGCGCATCCAGCCGGCCGTGGATGGTGCCGACCTCGCCGTCGCCGAGATCGGCCTGGGCAGTGACGAGCGCGGGTGTCGCGCTCACCGTCACCGTGCCTGAGCCGATGCGGGTGTGCTCGGTCCTGCGGCTCGCGAGCTTGTGGGCGATCTGGGCGTCGGACAGATCGGCGCGCAGTGTGCCCACGACCGGGGTGCTCGGGCCGCCCGACACTTGCGCGAGGGCGCTGGCGGTGCCGAGGTATTCAACCCCGGGCGTCATACCGGCGGTGAGCGTGTGGAGCGGCAGCTGGTTCGTCATGACGGTCGCCGACCAGGCCGCCGCGCTCCAGTCGCCATCGGCGCACAGGCTGCCGGGGGTACCCACCAGGCACAGCCACTCGACCCGCGCGTGATCGGGCCCCGCCACGAGTCCCACCGGGCGCTCGAGCGAGAGGTGCAGCGATTCGCTGCCATTGATGGCGAGCGCCTCGAGCTCGCCGTTGAAGACTCCGTGCGCGTAGGCGCCGCGCGCCTGGGCGCTCGCGACGAGACCGGTGGCCGCGACCGCGAGGCGCACGTCGTAGGCGGAGGGCGGACCGCTGAGCGCGAGCGAGACGCTGTCGAGCGTGCGCTTCCGGTAGCTCAGCTTGCGCAGCCGCGCGTCGATCTTCGACGGCTGCTGGAATGCGCCGGGATCAAAATTGACCTCCGCGTCGAAGCTCTCGAGCTTGATCCCCTGGTAGTCGAAGTCCCCGCCGTGCGCCGTGACGACGATCGCCGGGTCGGTGAGCGTGCCGCGCACGGTCCCCGAGGCCTTGAGCTCACCGCGGGTGCCGGGGGCGAGCAAGCTCAAGTCCGCGGCGGAGACGGCGAAGCGCAGATCCATGCGCTCGCTGATGTGCCCATCGAGCGCCACGCGGGCGCTCCCCAGGCCGACGCGCACCTCGCTGAAACCCCAGGTGTTTCCGGAGCGAGTCACGGTACCCGAGCCGCTCGCGGCCACGCCGCGCAGCTTGCCGCTGAGGTTAGCGAACGAAGCCGTGAGATCACCCTTGGTGTCCAGGCCGCGTCCCGAGGCCCCGAGCATGAAGCTGACGCTACCCGGGAGATCGGGCCGCAGCGCGCCCGGATTGATGGCGGCGACGCGGCCGGCGACCGACCACCCCTCCTGCGGCGCCCACACCACCTGGCCGCTCACGCTGGCGTGACCACCGAACAGGTCGATCTCGGCGGTATCGAACCCGAAGCTGTCCTTGCCGAGCGTGCCGCTCACCTCCAGCGGCATCAGCGGCAGGCCGGCGGCGCGGGCGCTGCCACTCGCGTGCACGCGGTAGGGCAGGACCCCGGTGAGGGTGAAGGAGCCGGAGGCGCCGGACAGCGCCGGATCACGGCCCACCAGCGGCCAGCGGAAGTTGCTCACCTCGCCGCTCACATCGAGTCGCGGTCCGTCGATGCCGATGGTGCCGGCGCCGCGCAGCAGGGCCCCGGAGCCGGAGTGGCGCAGCTCCACGTGCCGGGCGGTCAGCACGCGATCGGCGTAGCTGCCCGACACCTGCCCCTCAAACAGCCCGGCGCGCAGTCCGGTGGGGTTGACGGGTCCGTGCGCGCTGAAGCCCGCCGCGTCGCCGCTGCCGGCCAGGTGGCCGGTGATGCTGCCGAGCCGGTTGCTCAGGCCCCAGGCGCGCAGATTGAAATCCCGCACTACCGCATCGCCGACCCAGTGCCACTGGTTGGTGAGATCGAGTGCCTGGCCGGAGACGTCGGCACGGAACGGGCTGTCGGTGTGCGCGACGACGTGGAGGATGTTGAGATCTCCCCGGGCGCTGCCGGCCACCGTCCAGGCGGGCTGTCCCGCCGGGCTCCACAGGATGCGCCCCTTGACCTCCAGCCCCAGGGGATCGGCGGCGATGAGGTCGCCGATCGCGCTGACGCGCGCGTCGCCTCCCAGCAGGCCCTCGGCCTGAAAGAAGCGGATGACGCGGTGACGGACGACCGCGGCGCCGTTGATGTCGGTGGCATCCAGACGGAAGCCGTTGGGAACGGTGAGCGTCGCGCTGCCCACCCGCCCCTGCTCGGCGCTGATGATCAGCCAGCGCGGCAGGAACACCGGCGCACCGGGGGTAGACGGGCGGGTGCGGCGCTTCACCTGGATCAGCGCGCTGCGCACCGAGCCGCGGGCGACGCGAATGGTCTGCAACATGAGTGGCATGAGGTCGACGCGGCCCTCGATGCCCTCGAACTTCAGGTGCACCAGATCGTGATCGATCTCGACGCGCTCGACCGCGAGGCCGTCGGCCACCGTGCCGCTGACTCCGACGATGTCGAGCTGCACGCCGCCGATGTGGTGCGGTATGTGCCGGATCGCGAACTGCAGCCCGCCGCTGGTGTAGAGCGCCGAGCAGATGAGTGCCGCCGGCGCCACGATAGCCGTGACGATCAGGAGACAGGCGAGGGCGAGCAGCAGGCGGCGCAGGCTGAACATCGTTACAGCTTCGGCGAGAAGTTGATGTGCAGGCGCGGGCCGGGATGCACGGACCGGAAGGTCTGGGCATTCGCGTCCCAGCGCAGGCTGGTCGACAGCGGTTGGGCGATGTCCACCCCGAGCGTCAGGACCGGCAGGCGCACCCTGAAGCCAATGCCGACGGAATACTGCAGCGAGGCACACTGCTGCTGCTGCGCCTGCAGCCCTGCCACCGGTGCACAGTGGCGCGCCAGCTGCGCGAAGCTGTCGAAGGCGTTGCCGTAGTCGAAGAAGGCGGCGATACCGAGATTTTTGGGCAGATCGCGGATCACCTCCACCGTGCCGGTGATCACATCCTTGCCGCCGACCTTGATGAACTGGTCGACCTTCTGGCAGCTGCCGTCGGGGTTGCGCAGGAACTGCTTGGTGGTCGGATCCTGGGTGCACACCGCCTCGGTCGGTGACAGATCATTGTAGGCGAAGCCGCGCACGCTGTTGTCGCCGCCGGCGAAGAAGCGGAACACCGTCGGCAGCTGGCTGAAACCCGACACCAGGCTCGCACCCAGCTCATCGCGCAGCAGCAGATGCCACTTCCTGCCGAGATGGAAGACCCGCTCGGCCTGCAGGTGAAGCTGGATGAAGTTGGAATCGGAGCCCAGCGAGCTGTGCGAGCCGCGCAGCTCGGCGAAGAACGGATGCTCGAACAGCGCCTCGCCGAGGTACCCCTTGGGGACCGAAGCGAGGTCCACTCCCGGCACCAGCAGCCGATCGGTATGCGCACCGGGAAGCAACTCCGCTCCGAGCGGCAGGTCGCTGGTGGTGCGCATCGCGGAGAGCAGCCATACGTGCTGCCAGCTGCCGGTGACCTCGGTGACGCTCGGACCCACCGACAGGGTGTGCGTGGTCACATCGGCGAGCTGGCGCTGTTCGACCGAGCCCCCCAGGGTCAGTTTCTCTACCGCCGGGTCGCCGATCGGCACGTTATAGCGGCTCTGCAGGCGGTACTTGGTCACCTGCGCCGCCTGCACCTCGACGCTGAAGCTGTGGCCGCGCGTATTGAGGCGCCGGTCCTCGAATCCGAATGTGCCGCGTGGCCCGGTGTCGGTGGCGTAGCCCGCGCCGAAGGAGTAGCGGTGTCGCCGGCTCGGGTCGGCGTGGATGCTCACTGGCACGATGTGCGTGCTGCGATCGGGATCCCCGGGCAGCACCTCGAGATTGGAAAAGTACTGCGAGTCGTCGAGGGCGAACTGGGTGCGCAGCACCTGCGTGAGATCGAAAGGCTCGCCCTCGTGGTAGCGCAGGTAACGGCGTACCAGGGCCTCGCTGACGACGTCCTGCCGGATGCTGGTCGCTCCGAAGTAATAGCGCTCGCCGGTGTCGAGCTCGAGGGCGATGTTCGCCTTGTGGTTCGGCGGGTCGACGACCAGCTCGTTGCGAATCAGGCGCGCGTCGAGATAGCCGTAGGTGGCCGCGGTGCGCTGCAGGTCG
>Ga0137397_10000831_pt1 | contig 21297 bp, 18 predicted proteins | sample czorhiz116metaG_FD_106658 | JGI IMG/M metagenome (GOLD analysis project Ga0137397, IMG submission 106658) | Vadose zone soil microbial communities from Angelo Coast Range Reserve, California, USA - czorhiz1.16 metaG | ecosystem: Environmental > Terrestrial > Soil > Vadose zone | place: USA... | reverse complement strand
GTCGGTCCTGCACGGCGCAAGAGGCGACTGAGGCTGCTCGAGCTTGCCGTGCACGCTGGCTCCCAACCGTTGCCATTCTGCCTGCGCCGGCCAACATGCCTTGTCGGGCGTGCAGCGACACATGGGCGCCGCTTCCTGCGGGGCAGCGGTCCGACTCGCCGCGCATCCGGCGCCGGCGAAGGCGGCCATGAACAGGCCCGCAGCGACGATCGCTCGTGTCATGTGGTCGAGACTATAGAATCTGCTCGGACCGGGATAGCAGCCGCAGGACCTCTTCACGACGCGGAAGCCCTGCCTGCGCTCCCAACCTGGTCGTCTTCAACGCCGCCGCCGCGTTCGCGAACCGGGCCGCGCTCGCGAGGTCCTCTCCTTTCGCGATGCAGACCGCGAGCGCGGCGGAGAGCGCATCGCCCGCGCCCGTCGTGTCGACGACGTGCACGTCGAGATAAGGGAGCCAGAGCTCCCCATCGGAAGAGACGAGCAGGTTGCCGCCGGGAGCGGCGATGACGGCTGCCTGCACGCCTCGGCGCATGAGGTTCGCCGCCGCTTTTCGCGCGGACGTCCGATCGATGATCTCGATGCCGGTGAGCGCCTCCGCCTCGACGGCGTTGCAGCGGATGAGGTGGACGTCCTGGAGCAGCTCTTCCCGGAGCTGGCGGGGCGGTCCCGCATCGAGGACGATTCGCGCACCGGCGGCGCGCCCGAGCCGCACGGCGATTTCGACCGTCTCGAGGGGCACCTCGAGCTGGAGAAGCACCACCCGCGCTTTCGCGAGGAGCTCCCCGGCGCCGAGGACGTCGCGGACCGCAAGCTTCCGGTTCGCGCCCAGCGCCGCCATGGTCTGCTTCTCTCCGGAGGCATCGACCATCACCAACACGGCGCCGGTCTCCGTTTCGGGATCCCGGAGGACCGCGCTCGCATCGACCATCTCGTCGGCGAGGCGGGAGAGGATCACATCGCCACGAGCGTCCGGGCCCACGCGCGCCACGAACGCGACGGTTGCCCCGAGCCGTGCGGCTGCGACCGCCTGGTTGGCCCCCTTGCCGCCCGGAGCCTGCTGGAACGTGTCGCCCTCGACGCTGCGACCGCGCGTCGGCAGCGAGGGGCCCCGGACGAGGAAGTCGGTATTCGCGCCACCTACGACGACGACGTCGCGCTTCTCTGCGGCCATTCCGACCTCCGGGTTCACGCGTCGCCAACATTAGGTCGCCGAGCGCGCATCGCCCGTGTGCGACAGCAGACCACTCCGGTGCCACGGAGGCCGGAGTGGAAAATCCGCGGTCGGAGCGGCGGATCGAATTAGACTGGATGCGTGAGGAAGCTGTACGCGACGCTGTGGCGGCATGCGAAGGGTCGGCGCCGCCAGGTCGTGCTCTTCGTCGTCCTGCTCGTCATGGCCCAGGTGGTCCGACTGACCATCCCCTGGTTCTTCGGGGAGGCCGTCAACGCGCTCCAGGCGCGCGGCATGGAAGGGCTCGCCCAGGCGCGAAACGACCTGCTGTTGATGCTCGCTGCCGTCGGTGTCGCCTGGACGATGCATGGTCCTGCGCGCATCGTGGAGCGCTTCACGGCCTTGGTGGTTCGCGAGCGCTTCGCCGATACGCTCCACGCGAAGGCGCTTGCTCTCCCCGTTCGCTGGCACGAGCAGCACCATTCCGGCGACACGCTGCACCGGATGACGAGGGCGACGAGCTCGCTGGCGTCGTTCGCGCAGTCGCAGTTCATCTACTTGCAGAACACCGTGAGCATCGTCGGGCCCATCGCAGCTCTCTTCCTCGTTTCGCGGGCGACGGGGGCAGCGGCGATGGCCGGCTATGCGGCGATCGGCTTCTTCGTCGTGCGGCTCGACGCCGTGATGGTCCGTCTCGTCCGCGAGGAGAACCGCGCCGAGCGCCGGTACAACTCCGCCCTCGTCGACTGCCTGGGGAACATCGCGACCGTGGTCACGCTGCGGCTCCAGGAGCCGATGCGGAAGATGCTCGGGTCGCGGCTCGTCGAAGTATTCGCTCCGTTGCGCCGGAACATCGTCTTCAACGAGGTGAAGTGGGGCGGCATCGACCTGCTCAACGGCGGAATGCGCACCGGCCTGGTCGCTCTCTACGCCTGGCTCGACTGGCGCCAGCGCGGGACGATCAGCGTCGGGACGGCGGTGATGGTGCACCAATATTCCCAGCAGGTCGGGAACGTGGTCGCGAACATGGCGATGCATTGGAACGACCTGGTCCGCCAGAAGACCGAGGTCGCCGACGTGGAGCCCATCTTCACCAGCCCCGCGCGCCCGCTCGAGGTCGCGGCCGTGCCGGAAGCCTGGCGCGAGATCCGCGTCGAGGGCGTGCGCTTCGTTCATCCGCGCGCTGCCGCCGGGCGGCCCGCCCTGGACGAGGTCTCGGTGGAGCTCCGCCGTGGAGAGCGGGTCGCCCTGATCGGCGAGAGCGGGGCGGGGAAGAGCTCGCTGCTGCGCGTCCTGGCCGGATTGGTCGACGCGGAGCGCGTCTCGATCACCGTCGACGGAAGGCTCCATCCGCAGCTCAAGCACCTGGGCGCGGTCTCCGTGCTGTTGCCGCAGGACCCCGCGGTGTTCGAGTCCAGCGTCCGCGAGAACGTCACCATGGGCCTGCCCTACCGGGCGAGCGACATCGAGCGCGCCTGCGAGTTGGCCGGCTTCTCGTCGGTCGTCGCGCAGCTGCCGCAAGGTTGGGGCACCCTCATCTCCGAGCGCGGGGTCAATCTGTCGGGTGGCCAGAAACAACGTCTCGCGCTGGCCCGCGCGCTGCTCGCTGCCAAGGACGTCGGTTTGGTGCTGCTGGACGAGCCGACCAGCAGCGTGGACCCGTCCACCGAGGCGGAGATCTACGATCGCCTCATGGCGGCTTTCACCGGCGCCTGCATCGTCTCCTCCGTCCACCGGCTGCATCTGCTGCAACGGTTCGACACGGTCCTCGTGATGGAGCAGGGACGAATCATCGACAGCGGCAAGCCCGACGTGGTGAAGCAGCGCCGGCCGGAGCTCTTCGCCCACTCCGTCGCGGAGGGCGAGGACGAGACGCGCGCAGCCTGAAGCCCGATCTGCCTGCCGGGCGTCCCCGTCGTGCGTAGCTTTTGCTAGATGTCCGAAAATCCCATCCCGACGCCGCTCGAACGCTTTCCGCCGGCCCGTCCTCCATTAGGCCCCCGGGCCCCGACGACGCGGGCGCGGCGCACCTTCTGGGCGCTGCTCGCCGTGGCCGTCGCGCTCACCGTCTACGTCGTCTGGCCCTTCCGCGCTCCGCTGTTCCTCGCTGCGGTGCTGGCCGCGGCCTTCCAGCCGCTGCTCGCCCGCACCGAGAGGCTGCTCAAAGGCCGCCGCCGGCTCGCCGGCGCCCTCCTCACGCTGCTCGTCTTCGGCGCAATCGTTGCCCCGATCGCGAGCATCCTCGCCTTCGTCGCAAAGGAGATTACCCAGGGGCTGACCTGGGTGCGGGACTCGCTGGGAGTCCAGTCGGTGGGGGAGCTCTCCCTTTCACGGATACCGCCCCAGGCGCAGCACGCCCTCGACGGCATTCTCTCGACGCTGCATCTCTCGCGCGAGCAGGTCCAGACCTTCGCGGCGAAGGGGCTGGAGTACGCCCAGACGGCCGGGCCGGCCCTGCTCGGCGCCTCGGCCGGCGCGGTGGCGAGCGCGTTCATCATGCTGGCGGCTTTCTTCTTCCTCCTGGTGGACGGGCGGCACCTCATCCGCCTGCTCGGCCGCGTCTCGCCCCTGCAGGCGGCCCAGACCGAGGAGCTGCTGCAGGAGTTCGCCAACGTCTCGAGCGCCACGCTGGTCGGCGCTGCGCTCACGGCCGTCGTGCAGGCCGTCCTCGCGACGATCGGCTTCGTGCTCGCCCGCGTGCCGCACGCCGTGTTTCTCGGGATCGCCACGCTGATTGCTTCGTTCGTGCCCGTCATCGGCACCGCGATCGTGTGGATTCCGGTCGCGGCGTTGCTCGCGCTCACCGGCCACGTGACCGCGGCCGTCTTCGTCGGCGCCTGGTGCGGGGTGCTGCTGACCACCGCGGACAACGTCGTCAAGCCGCTCGCGATGCGAGGCAAGGTCGAGATGCACACGGGGCTCGTGTTCCTCGCGCTCCTCGGGGGCATCACCATGTTCGGGCTGCTCGGGATCATCGCCGGGCCGCTCGTGATTGCGTTCCTGCTCGCGCTCCTCCGAATGTACGAGCGCGACTTCTCCGAGCATCGGGCCGGCACTGCGTAGGCCAGGCGGGCGCGCGGGCGCAGGGAGCGCCGCGTCCCCCCGTCTCGGATATACTTGACTTAGAAGTACGGTTTCGTTACGTCCTCACTGGGCCAGACGAAGGCCCATCCGGGGGAAGTGTATGAGGCTCACAGCACAAGAAGAATACGGGCTTCGTTGCCTGCTCCAGGTTGCGAAGCAGGCGGAGGCAGCCACGACCACGCCCGAGATCGCCGAGCGGGAAGGGCTGAGCCATGCCCATGTGCACAAGCTGATGCGTCTCTTGCGGCGCGGGGGCTTGGTGAAGAGCGTCCGCGGGCGGAAGGGCGGCTACCAGCTCGCCCGGCCGGCCGAGCAGATCAACGTGGGCGCGGTGCTCGCCTCTCTGGGGGACAGCCTCTACTCCACCGAGTTCTGCGGCCAGCACAGAGGCGTCGAGCGCACCTGCGTGCGCAACGACGACTGCTCCATCCGGTCGCTCTGGATCGCCGTCGACCGGGCCGTGCAGCGCGCCCTGCAGAGCACCAAGCTCAGCGACTTGCTCCGCAGCGAGCCGGAGATGGACGTCTGGATGCGATCCCAACCCGAGACCTTCCCACTGAGGACGCTGTCGTGAGCACCTCCGCAAAGACCCTCCAGGACCTGACCAACCGCCAGTACAAGTACGGCTTCGTCACCGATATCGAGGCCGACGCCGTCCCGCGCGGGCTGAACGAGGACGTCATCCGGCTCATCTCCGCGAAGAAGAACGAGCCGGAGTTCATGCTCGAGTGGCGCCTCAAGGCCTACCGGCACTGGCTCACGATGAAGGAGCCGCGCTGGCAGAACGTGCGCTACCCGCCCATCGACTACCAGGACATCGTCTACTACTCGGCTCCCAAGCCGAAGGGCGAGGGCCCGAAGAGCCTGGACGAGGTCGATCCCGAGCTGCTCGAGGCGTTCGGCAAGCTCGGCATCCCGCTCGAGGAGCAGAAGCGGCTCTCCGGCGTCGCGGTGGACGCCGTCTTCGACAGCGTCTCGGTGGCCACCACCTTCAAGGAGAAGCTGGCCAAGGCGGGCGTCATCTTCTGCTCGTTCTCCGAGGCGGTGCAGAAGCATCCGGAGCTGGTCAAGAGGTACCTCGGGTCGGTGGTCCCCTACTCGGACAACTTCTTCGCCACGCTCAACTCCGCGGTCTTCAGCGACGGCTCCTTCGTCTACGTCCCCAAGGGCGTCCGCTGTCCGATGGAGCTGTCGACCTACTTCCGCATCAACGCCGAGAACACCGGCCAGTTCGAGCGCACCCTGATCGTCGCCGAGGAGGGCAGCTACGTCAGCTACCTCGAGGGCTGCACCGCGCCGATGCGCGACAAGAACCAGCTCCATGCCGCCGTGGTCGAGCTGGTCGCGCTGGACAATGCGCAGATCAAGTATTCGACGGTGCAGAACTGGTACCCGGGCGACGCGCAAGGCAAGGGCGGCATCTACAACTTCGTCACCAAGCGCGGCGCCGCCAGGGGCAGGGCGTCCAAGATTTCCTGGACCCAGGTGGAGACCGGATCGGCGATCACCTGGAAGTACCCGAGCGTCATCCTGCAGGGCGACGACTCGGTCGGCGAGTTCCACTCGGTGGCGCTGACCAACAACTACCAGCAGGCCGATACCGGCACGAAGATGATCCACATCGGCAAGAACACGCGCAGCACGATCCTCTCCAAGGGGATCTCGGCCGGCCACGGACAGAACACCTACCGGGGCCTGGTGAAGATCCAGAAGGGCGCGACCGGCTCGCGCAACTACACGCAGTGTGATTCGCTCCTGCTCGGCCAGCGCTGTGGCGCGCACACCATGCCGTACATCGAGGTGAAGAACACTTCCTCGCAGGTCGAGCACGAGGCATCCACCTCGAAGATCGGCGAGGACCAGCTCTTCTACTGCACGCAGCGGGGCATCTCAGAGGAGGACGCGGTCTCGATGATCGTGAACGGCTTCTGCCGCGAGGTGTTCAAGGAGCTGCCGATGGAGTTTGCCGTCGAGGCGCAGAAGCTCCTCAGCGTGAGCCTGGAAGGGAGCATCGGATGACGCGGACGGAGCCCATGCTGCGCGTGATGGATCTGCACGCCAAGGTGGCGGGCAAGGAGATCCTCCGCGGAATCGATCTCGAGGTCGGCGCGGGCGAGGTGCACGCCATCATGGGGCCGAACGGGTCGGGCAAGAGCACCTTCGCGCAGGTCCTCGCCGGGCGCGAGACCTTCGAGGTGACCAAGGGCGAAGTCCTCTACCAGGGGAAGGACTTGCTCGCGCTCTCACCCGAAGAGCGCGCCGTGGCGGGCATCTTCATGGCTTTCCAGTACCCGGTGGAGATCCCCGGTGTCGGCAACCTCTACTTCCTGCGGACCGCGCTCAACGCGCTCCGCAAGCGGCGCGGCGAGGAGGAGCTGGACGCGATGGACTTCCTCGCGCTGGCCAAGGAGAGGATGAAGCTGGTCGCGATGGACGAGAGCTTCACCGGCCGATCGGTCAACGAGGGGTTTTCCGGCGGCGAGAAGAAGCGCAACGAGATCTTCCAGATGGCGGTGCTCGATCCGAAGCTCGCCATCCTCGACGAGACCGATTCCGGCCTGGACATCGACGCGCTCCGGACGGTCGCGAGCGGCGTCAACAGCCTGCGCAGCAAGGACCGGGCGATGATCGTCATCACGCACTACCAGCGGCTGCTCGAGTACATCGTGCCCGACCGGGTTCACGTGATGGGCAGCGGGCGCATCGTGAGATCTGGCGGCCGGGAGCTCGCGCTGGAGCTGGAGCAGAAGGGCTACGCGCAGGTCGAGGGGCGGCCGACGGTCTCGGGTCGCGCCGGCGGGGAAGCAGCGCAATGACGAACTTCGCTCGCAGCCTGGGCGCGAGCTTCGCCCGCCTCGATGATCGGCCGGGCCGCAGCGGGCGGATCGGCCTGCTCCGCCACGCGGCCTTCGCGCGCTTCTCCGAGCTTGGCCTTCCAACCACGAAGGAAGAGGAGTGGAAGTACACGAACCTTGCTCCCCTCGCGCAGGTGCAATTCGAGCCGGCCGCGAAGGCAAAGCCGCCCACCCTGGACCAACTCGACCGCCTGGCCGGAGGTCCGCTCGGAGGCGGCGCCGTCCGGATGGTGTTCGTCGACGGGCGGCACCGGCCGGAATTGTCGTCGCGCGTCCGTAGCTACGGCGGGACCTTCATCGGCAGCCTCGCGGCCGGGCTCGCCGAGCGGCCGGAGCTGGTGGAGCGGGAGCTGGCCCGCCACGCCGATTACCAGCGCGACGCGCTGACCGCGCTCAACACGGCGTTCATCGAGGACGGAGCTTTCATCCATCTCCCGGCTGGGACGGCCCTGCAGTCGCCCATCCAGCTGCTGTTCGTCTCGACCACGCCTGGCAAGCCCACGCTGTCGCAGCCACGCAACCTGATCGTCGCCGGCGCGCACAGCCAGGCCACTGTGGTCGAGACCTACGCCGGCCTCGCCGACGAGGTCTACTTCACCAACGCCGTGACCGAGGTGGTGCTGGGCGAGAACGCGCGCCTCGACCATTACAAGCTCCAGGAGGAGGGCGCGCGCGCCTTCCACGTCGCGCTCACGCAGGTCCATCACGGCCGGGACAGCAGTTTCACCTCGCATTCGGTCGCCCTCGGCGCCGCGCTGGCGCGGAACGAGGTGCGGGCGCTCTTCGCCTCGGAAGGGTGCGAATGCACGCTGAACGGGCTCTACATGGCGACCGGCAAGCAGCACCTCGACAACCGCACGGTCATCGATCACAAGAGCCCGCGCTGCACCAGCCGCGAGCTGTACAAGGGCGTGCTCGCCGGCCAGTCGCGGGGCGTATTCAGCGGGCGGGTCCTCGTGCGCCAGGACGCGCAGAAGACCGACGCCAGCCAGACCAACAAAAACCTGCTTCTCTCCGACGACGCGACCGTGGATACCAAGCCGCAGCTGGAGATCTTCGCCGACGACGTGAAGTGCGCGCACGGCGCCGCCGTCGGCCAGCTCGACGAGAACGCGCTGTTCTACCTGCGCTCGCGCGGCATCAGCCAGGAGGCGGCGCGCAGCCTGCTCACCTACGCGTTCGCCAGCGAGATGGTGAACCTCGTCCCGCTCGGGCCGCTCCGGGCGCGCGTGCGGGACCTGGTGACCTCGAAGCTGCCTGCGTTCGAGGCGCTGAAGGAGGCGGCATGAGGGCGTTGCGCGAGATGTCGGGGACCCTGGACGTCGAGAGGGTGAGGAAGGACTTCCCCATCCTCCACCAAGAGATCTACGGCAAGCCGCTCGTGTACCTGGACAGCGCGGCGACCAGCCAGAAGCCGCGCTCGGTCATCGACGCGATCGCCCGCTACTACCTGGACGACAACGCCAACGTGCACCGCGGAGTGCACCTGCTCTCGCAGCGCGCCACCGAGGCCTACGAAGCGGCCCGCGAGAAGGTGCAACGCTTCCTCAATGCGGCGCACGCGCACGAGATCGTGTTCGTCCGCGGCACGACCGAGGCCATCAATCTGGTGGCGCAGACGTACGGCCGCGGCCGGGTCCGCGCCGGGGACGAGATCGTCATCACGGTGATGGAGCACCACTCCAACATCGTGCCCTGGCAGATGCTCTGCGAGGAGAAGGGCGCGGTCTTGCGCGTGGCGCCGATGGACGACAGCGGCACGCTGCTTCTCGACGAGTTGGAGCACCTCATCGGGTCGCGCACCAAGCTCCTCGCCCTGGGGCACGTCTCCAACGCCCTCGGCACCGTCCATCCCGTCCGCCGCATCGTCGAGATGGCGCACCGGCGCAACGTCCCGGTGCTCCTCGATGGCGCCCAGGCAGTGCCGCACCTCGCCGTCGACGTGCAGGCGCTCGGCTGCGACTTCTACGCCTTTTCGGGCCACAAGCTGTTCGGGCCGACGGGCATCGGCGTCCTTTACGGCCGATCGGAGCTGCTCGAGGAGATGCCTCCCTGGCAGGGCGGCGGCGACATGATCAGCTCGGTCACCTTCGAGAAGACCACCTACAACAAGCTGCCCTACAAGTTCGAGGCGGGCACGCCAGACATCGCCGGGGCAATCGGGCTCGGCGCGGCGATCGACTACGTGAACGCGCTGGGGCTCCGGGCGATCGCGGCCCACGAGCACGATCTGCTTTCCTACGCCACCGACGCGTTACGGAAGGTCCCCGGGCTGCGGCTCATCGGCGCCGCGAAGGAGAAAGCCAGCGTGCTCTCGTTCCTCCTCGGCGAGGTACACCCGCACGACATCGGCACCATCCTCGACCGGGAAGGAATCGCCATCCGCACCGGCCATCACTGTGCCCAGCCATTGATGCGGCGCCTGGGCGTCGCGGCCACTGCCCGCGCCTCGCTCGCGTTCTACAACCGCCGCGAGGACGTCGACGCGCTGGTTGCCGGCCTGAAGAAGGTCCGGGAGGTGTTCGCGTGAAGTCGGAGCTGCGCGACCTGTACCAGGAGGTCGTCATCGACCACAGCAAGAAGCCCCGCAACTTCCGCAAGCCGGAGGGAGCCAACCGGAGCGCCGAGGGGATCAACCCGCTCTGCGGCGACGAGATCACCGTCTACCTGAAGCTCTCGGGTGACGTGATCGAGGACATCGGCTTCCAGGGCGCGGGCTGCGCCATCTCCAAGGCCTCCGCCTCGCTGATGACGGCCGCGCTGAAGAGCAAGACGAAGGCGGATGCGGAGGCACTCTTCCAGCGGGTCCACTCGATGGTCAGCGAGGGGCCGAAGAGCAACGTGAATCCGGAAGCGCTGGGCAAGCTCGCGGTGCTCTCCGGCGTGTGGGAGTTCCCCGCGCGCGTGAAGTGCGCCACGCTGGCCTGGCATACGCTGCGCTCCGCCCTCGAGGGAAGCGGAGCGCCGGTCTCCACTGAGTAGAGGCTTTTCAAGATGCCAAGCAAGCTCCCGGTCGTGGAAGTCGTCGAGACGCCCCCGGCGCGAGAGGGGCTCATCGTCCTGAAGCGCGACTGCGCGGCGACCCAGATCCCGAGCGGCTCCAAGGTGGTGCTGCCCGCCGGGACGGGCGTGACGATCATGCAGTCGCTGGGCGGCCAGTTCACCGTGACGACCGACGAGGGCGGGCTCTACCGCATCGCCGGCGAGGACGCGGGTGCGCTCGGCGAGTGGGCCACGCAGACCGCCGAACAGGCGCCGATGATCGAGGGGCCCTTCCAGGTGGAACGGGTCTGGGAGCAGCTCAGAACGGTGTTCGACCCGGAGATCCCGGTCAACCTCGTCGACCTGGGGCTCATCTATCGCTGCGAGGCCGTGCCGCTGCCGGAAGGCGGCCACCGCGTCGAGATCGACATGTCGATGACCGCGCCCGGGTGCGGCATGGGCGACGTGCTCAAGGAGGACGTCCGGCGCAAGGTCCAGAGCGTTCCCGGCGTCCGCGAGGTGCAGGTGGAGGTCGTCTGGGATCCGCCCTGGGACGCGAGCCGGATGTCCGACGCGGCCCGCCTCCAGCTCGGCTGGATGTGACCGGGACGGCACGGTCGGGCGGTCCACGTGCTTGCAAGGGCCGGGTCGGGCGGCCTGCTGCTGCGGGCCGGCACGCACTTCTCTGCGGGGACGGTGTTTCTTAAGTTCTCGACTCCAGAGGAGGTGAAACAATCATGAAGACGCTTCTTATCGGAGCAGCGGCGGCAGGGCTGGTGGGCGTGACGGCGGCGGCGGCGCAGAGCTCGTCGGGCCAGTCATCCACGACCACGAGCCCGTCGAGCCAGTCGTCCACGACCACGAGCCCGTCAGGCCAGTCGTCCACGACGACGAGCCCGTCGAGCCAGTCGTCCCCGACGACGAGCCCGTCGGACAAGACGTCGGCCAGCCAAAGCGCGTCGAGCCAGACAGGGACGACGGCAAGCGCGGGCAGCGAGCTGTCCGGCGAGGTGAAGAAGGTCGACAAGGACAAGCAGTCGGTGAAGATCTCGTCCCCGACCAGCGGCGACCAGGAGCTGAAGATCGGCCCGGGCGCGACGATCATGCGCGATGGCACCCAGGCTAGCCTGGATCAGGTCAAGGAGGGCGACCAGGTGCGCGCGAGCTTCGACCCGAGCTCGAAGCAGGCGACGAAGCTGGAGGTCCAGTCGAAGTCGAAGGACACGAAGGACAAGCAAGGCAGCAGCAAGAGCGACAGCCCGTCCAAGAGCGACAGCAAGAAGTACTAGGACGGCGCGTCCTCCCGTCGAAGGACGGCGCCCTCGCCGCGTACGAACCGTCGCGAGAATCGATCCATCTCAGCGACGGCTCGTACGCCGGCGTGGCCAACGTACGGTTGTCGTCATCGCGCCCGCGAGTCTCTCCCCCTGAGGGGAACAGGCAGTCACGCTAGGCCTCGGCGCCGCGCGGCCGCCTGGGCGATCAGGCAGAGAGGTGGAATAGTTCACGATCCGGCGAAACGGGACGCGGCAAAGCCGCGCGCGAGACGATCGATTGTTTCCGGGCTGACGTCTCCACCGGCAGTGCGGCCAGTAATTCGTCCCTCTGTGGAATCAAGCCGCCCGTCAATGGCCGCCCATCCCCGGCCATAGCGGAGAATCGAAATGGCTCCTGCCGCCTCCTTCCAGCGGGCCCTCGTGCCTGCACGCACGTTTTCCGCACTCCACCTGCTGGCCGTGCTCGCGCTCTGCGCGATGCCCGGCGGGACCGCGCGCGCGGCGTCCCCGAGCTCGGGAACGGTCAGCCCGACCGGCCCTGCTCTCGCCTGGGGCGGGACCGCGAGTGGAACGGCATCCGCGAACGAATCGACCTGCGTGGAGGGCGTCAACTGCGACACCTTCACCCTCACCGTGTCCGGTACGCCGGCGGACTACGCCGGCAAGGTCATTGCGGTGAAGATCGCATGGAGCAATTCGGCGAACGATTACGACCTCTATATCCACAAAGATTCGAACGCTGGCGCGCTGGTGGGCGTCTCGGCGGACGGCGCTCCGCAGAACGGCGAGGCGTCGGCCATCGATCCCGCCGCGACCGGCACCGGCATCTACACCGTGCACGTCGTGTACTTCGCCGTCACTCCGGTGGCCGACCAGTACCAGGGTTCCGCGTCCGTGCAGGCGAAGGCGGTCGCGCGCACGGCCAACTACGTCCAGGGCGGCATCCCGTTCAGCCCCAGCGTGCGCCTGAAGGCGCCCGTGGCCCGCCGCGACGGCGAGCCGAGCAACCGGACGGACACCTCCGGAAATGCCTACGTGAGCGCGATCCGCGGCGTGCCGGCCGGCGTGGACCTCTGGTACTTCGACTTGAACCCGTCGAGCCCCACGTACGATCCGAACACGCGAAACCCGATCTACCGCGGGCAGCCTGACTCGTTCACGGACAGCGAGTCCACCTCCGTGGGCGGTGACGGCGGCGGCGACGTCGACATCGCGGTGGGTTTGCCCGACCCGGTGACCGGCGCGAACAACAACCCGCCCACGCTCGCCGCGACCAGCCTGGTCCTCGCCAACATCTCCGCTCAGCGCTCGACCGATCGGGGCGTCAGCTTCATGAAGAACCCGGCCGGGAACGTGAGCGGCGGCGTACCCGTCGACGACCGGCAGTGGCTCGCGTTCTATGGTTCCAACACGGTCTACCTGCTCTACCGCACCGTCGCGCCGGCGGTGACGCAGATCCAGCGCTCGAACGACGGCGGCCTGACCTACGGCCCGGCGAGGACCGCGGGCGCCATCGGCCAGGTCGGCGCCATCGACGTGGACCAGCGAGACGGCACCGTCTACATCGCCGGGAGCACCGGCAAGGTCTGCGCCGGCGTGCCGTCGAGCATCGGCGGCGAGCCGCTCACCTACACCTGCACCCAGGCCGCGTCGGATCCGGCCGGGGTGGCGCACATCTTCTTCATCGTGAAGGTGGCGCCGGACGGCACCGTCTACGTGGCCTACTCCAACGACCACGACGTCTTCCTCGCCCACTCGACCGACAAGGGCCAGACCTGGAGCCTGCCGGTCCGGGTGAGCAATGGCGCCTCGACCATCACCAGCGTCTTCCCGCACCTGGGGACGGGCAAGCCGTCAGGCTCCGTCGGCCTCGTCTGGTACGGGACCACGAACCCGGTCAACGACAACAACGCCGACTGGCGCGTCTTCTACGCCTACAGCGCCAACGCCACGGCCGCCTCGCCCACCTTCACCCAGGCGGAAGCCGGCGACCACGTGATCCACTCGAGCAACATCTCCGAGGGCGGGCTCACCGGCTCGGCCAACCGGAACCTGATCGACTACTTCCAGGTCTCGTTCGATCCCGCCGGAGCGGCGGTGATCGCCTACACCGACGACCACAACGACTTCGATGGCCACACCTATGTGACCCGGCAGATCGGTGGACCGGGCATCAACGGCACGGCGGTTCCCGCTCCGGTCGAAGGACGTTCGCTGCCGAAGGCGAGCAGGCCCCCCGCCAGCCCACAAGTGACCGACTTCGCCCAGGACGTGCAGGTCGGCCTGCTGGGCGTGGTGCCGGCCAACGACGCTCTCGACATCGTCTCGGTGGCTTGGTCCTGCGAGGACCCCTTCGCGGGCACCGCCTCGTCGAACCCGAAGCTGGTGACCAGGATGAAGGTGTCCGATCTCTCCGTGGTGCCCGGGGCAGCGAACTGGCGGACGAACTTCTCGGCCAATGCGCCGGACTCGGTGCTGAGCCCGAATGGCGACTATACGTTCGCCCGGTCGGATCGCGGCGATCAGTTCTACTTCCGGGCCTCGACCGATCCCACCCAGCCGTCAACGTTCTCCTTCGGCACGGCGGTGCGCAACGGCGACGGCTCGATCGCGTACACGCGGCAGGGCGCGGCCGACGAGGGCCTGTTCGACTCCGCCAGCGGCACCGTCACCGTGAAGGTCGCCCTCGCCACGCTGAACGCGCTGCTCCCGGCGGGCCACGCTCCGCTCGCGCCCGGCGCCGTGCTGGCCGGCCTGCGCGGGCAGACCTTCACCGCGGGCGCCAACGCGAAGACCGACATCGCGCGCGGCGGGACGCAGTACACCATCGGCTGCGGCTCGGCGACGGGCGGTGGCCCTGGCGGGCCTCCCGGCAATGGAAACGGCAACGTGGTGCGCGTGACCGGCGGGGGATCGATCGACGGCAAGCGCGAGCGGTTCAACTTGCAGGCGAGCAACGGTTTCGGCAGCAGCCCGCCGGCGGGCCAGGTCCGCTACCGCGACAACGGGAACGGATTCGAGATGGACTCGGATACCATCGACACCTTCAGCCAGAACGGCTCCAACGAGGTGGTCCTCACCGGCAAGGGGCACGTAGGACGCACCGCCGTGACTTTCACGGCGCGGGTGCAGGACAACGGAGAGGCGGGGACGAACGACTACTTCTCGATCGTCATCTCCGGGTTCCCCTCGGCGCAAGGAACGCTGACCCAGGGGAACGTCCAGTTCCACTTCTAGAAGCTCGCGCTCGAGGCGGCTTGTAGGTTTCTCTGCCAGCCGCCGCTCGAGTTGCACACACGGCCCATCGGGTGGCCCGTTGCGGCACACCTGCGCAGCGGCGGCCTCTCCGAGGAGACGCCGATGTGCGCTGGCCGCGCAGTGGACGGCGCGAGCAGCCGTACTAGTCTCGTGCGCGGACAACTTCCATGCTGACGAGCCTCTTGCGGTGCCGAGCCTGCCGTCTGACCTGGTTCCCCCAAGGGGGAACGGTGGCGGCGTGTCCTGCCTGCGGAGGCGCGCAGTTCGGCGGAACGCTCGAGCTGTTCCACGTCGGGATCGTGCTCATCCTGCTGGGCGTCGCCGGCTGGGTGGGACCGCTGCTCCTCGGCGAGCGACCTCTGGCGACGTTCGTTCCAGCGGTCATGCAGTCGAAAGAGCTCACCGCGCAAGTGGAGAAAAGCCCCTCGGTGAAGGATCGGCGGGCGGACCAGGTCAACGTGCCTTCCAAGAAAATCAAATCCCACAGAGTGAAACGCCCGAAGAAGGCGAAGAAAAGGAGCCAGCATGTACAGCGCTGAAATCAGTCGGAAGAACCCGGGATGCTTCATCTTCCTCCTGGACCAGTCGGCCTCGATGGAAGATCCGTTCGGCGGCAGCAGCGACCGGCGCAAGGCCGACGAGCTGGCGACGATCATCAACAAGCTCCTTCACAACCTCTCCATCCGCTGCGCCAAAGGCGATTCCATCTACGATTACTTCCACGTGGCCGTGATCGGCTACGGACAGGACACCGTGGTGAAATCGGCCTTCGACGGTCCGATGAGCGGCAAGGACCTGGTGCCGATCAGCGACCTCGCCAACAACCCGCTCCGCATCGAGGATCGGGTCAAGAAGGCGGATGACGGCAACGGCGGACTGGTGGAGCAGACGGTGAAGTTCCCGCTCTGGTTCGAGGCCAAGCACGCCGGCGGGACGCCGATGAGCTCCGCCTTCAAGATGGCCGCCGACCTCGTCCAGAGATGGGTCGCCGAGCACGCCAAGGGCTTTCCCCCGATCGTGATCAACATCACCGACGGCGAGTCCACCGACGGCGATCCGGTCCAGGAGGCGAAGGCGCTCTGCTCGCTGGGGAGCGATGACGGGGCGGCGCTGGTGTTCAACATCCACCTGTCGTCGGCCGCCGGCAATCCCATCGAGCTTCCCGCCAGCGCGGACGGGCTGCCGGACAAGTTCTCCAAGCAGCTCTTCGACATGTCGAGCAACTTGACGCCGTTCATGATCTCGCGCGCCAAGGAGCTGGGGATGCCGGCGGACGAGGGAGCGCGCGGGTTCGTGTTCAACGCGCAGCCGGTGCAGGTGATCCAGTTCCTGGACATCGGAACCCGTCCCGCGAACCTCCGGTGATCGACGCTCTCCACCCCGTAATTGCGGCGCCGTTCTCGATCGAGGCGTTCTCGTGCCAGAAGGCCGGGAACGCCCGAACCGAGTACGAAGACGCGTGGGCGATCCGTGGCTCGGACTCGCCCACGCGCTGCCGCGTCGCGGTCGCCGACGGTGCGACCGAGAGCAGCTTCTCCGCGCTCTGGGCGGCGCTGCTGGTCGAAAGCTTCGTCCGGGGCCGTTCTCACGGCCCCGAGTTTTTCCGCCATCTGGGCGCCATCCGGCGGTTGTGGCGGCGAAAGATCCGCGGCCGTCCACTGCCCTGGTTCGCCGCCGAGAAGGCGGGTCGGGGAGCCTACGCCGCGTTCGTCGGCGTCTCGCTGAACGCGGTGAACCGCGGGTGGCGCGCCGTGGCCATCGGCGATTGCTGCTTGCTCCACGTGAGAGCGCTGCCGTCGCAATTGGAGCTTGTGAGTGCCTTCCCGCTCAGCCACTCCGAAGAGTTCGGTTCCAGCCCTTTCCTGGTCGGCTCGGTGAAAAAGACGGACGACGACCCCCTTCCGCACGTGCGGGTGAGCGAGGGAGTCCTCGGGGCCGACGACACCCTGTTCTTCGCTTCGGATGCGCTGTCGGCCTGGCTCCTCCGGCGCGCGGAGAAAGGTGAGCCGGCCTGGGACGCGATCAGCCCGCTGGGAATGAACACCCAGGAGGACTTCGAGACCTTAGTGACCCAGGCTCGTGAAGAGGGAACGCGCAACGACGACATGACCTTGGTTCGGCTCACGCGCCGGGCCGGCGGGGAGAGGGGCGCGGGCTAGATCAAATGGCGACCTGGCCGGATCTCACCGAGTACCACGAGGCCCTTCAGCACCCTCAGCGCTCCCTGGGCGATCCCGAGCTGCAGAAGGCGCAGATCGACAAGGACCGATTCGGGATGCCCAAGCCCGCCACCGGCGGGAACGCCGTCGTGTACAAGGCCACGGAGGGTCAGAACGTCTGGGCGGTCCGGTGCTTCCTCCGGCCGATCTCCGACCATGCCGAGCGATACGCGGCCATCTCCAAGCATCTGGGAAAGAACCGGTCCGCGCATAGCACCAAGTTTTTCTATCTGGCCGACGGCCTGCGGATCAAAGGTGGCGCCTTTCCCATCGTGAAGATGGCCTGGGTCCAGGGCCCCAACCTGGATCGGTTCATCGAAGGCCTGCTGGACCAACCCAAGGAGCTGGCCGCGCTGCGAATGAAGTTCCGGACCCTGGTGAAGGACGTCGAGGCCGCCAAGTTCGCGCACGGCGACCTCCAGCACGGGAACATCCTGGTCAGCGGCAAGGACCTCCTGCTCATCGATTACGACGGCATCTGGGTCCCTGCGCTGATCGGGCGCCAGGCGACCGAGCTCGGGCACCGCGCCTATCAGCACCCGAAGCGCAGCGTGACGGACTACGGGCCCTACCTGGACCGGTTTTCCGCGCTGGTGATCTACCTGTCGATCCGGGCGCTGGAGGTCAATCGCAAGCTCTGGGACCAATACTACACCGGCGACAATCTCCTCTTCGTCCGCGAGGACTTCAACGAGGCGGGCAGAAGTCCGATCTGGGGCGACCTGGCCGCGCTGAAGGACCCCGAGGTCTCCTATCTGGCCGGTATCCTGGCCGGGATGCTGGCACGGCCGCTGAAGGACTTGCCGCGCCTGGAGGCGGTGCTCTCGAACTCCGCAGGGTTGAAGCCGGTTGAGCTCAAGGCGGGTGCCGCCAGGCCTCCCGAGAAGCCGAAGTGGACCGCCAAGCCGTCGAAGAGCGGAAGCGCGGCGGACCTCGCGCCCCAGTGGAAGGTGGTGTGGTCCCGGCCGGGCGAGAAGACCGAGACGCGTTGGAAGAAGGAGGTCAAGGACGGACCGGTGGAGGTGGAAAGCGAAGTGGAGGTCGTGGCGCCGGCCCCCGTCCTGACTGGAATGGCCGTGGTGGCAACATTGGCCGCGGGGGGCGCCACCGGATTCTACTTCTCGCCGCAGCTGGGACTTCTCGCCGCCGGCGGCGGCCTGCTCTTCACGCGCGGCATCTCGAGGCTTCAGAAGAAGAAGGTGAAGCACGTCGCCATCCGACCGGTCGAGCAGCAGGTCCTGGAGCAGCTCAAGGTGTCCGTGCCCGGCCACAAGTCGGCCGTCACGTCCCTGCAATGCACCGCCGACGGCAGGCGCCTGGCCGTGGTCACCAAGTTCGGCGAGTGCGCCATCTGGGAGCTCGACACCGACGGTTACAAGGTCAGCGGCGTCCGCCTGCCCCCATTCGATCACTCGGATCTGGCCTCGGGTGCGCCCAAGGCGGCGGTCGCCACGGAGAAAGCCATCCTGGTGGCCGACCTGCTTTCGGGGAACAAGGTGGAGCTCGCGGTGGACAAGTCGAACCGTGTCTCGGTGGTGGCCACGACGGGGGACGGCGCCAAGGTGGCTTTCGGCCAGCAGCTGGGGCAGGTGCAGGTCCTGGAAGTGGCGAGCAAGAAGACCCTGGCCCAGATGGCCGGAGTGAGCTCGCGCATCACCTCCCTCGCGTTCTCGGAGGACGGGACGCTCCTTTTGCTGGGAACGACCGGCGGCATGGTGCAGATCCACCGCGTCGCGCCCAAGGCGGAGAAGCTGGGAGAGGGCGCGCATCATCGGACCGCCGTGACGGCGGTGGCAGCCGCGCCGAAGGGGCAAGGCTTCGCCTCGGCCGACGACACTGGCCAGGTCGTCCTCTGGGGGAAGAACGGTCAGAAGCAAGCGGCGGCGAACGTCGTCGGCCGCGGGGCCAAGTCGCTCTTGTTCCTGGGCGACCAGGCCCTCGCGGTGGGTTGCGCCGACGGGACGGTGAAGATCTTGAATCCCTCGAGCGGAGCAGTCCTGGCGACGCACAACGTGGGCACGGCGGCGATCACCGCGCTGGCCTTCGCCAAGGACAAGCTGGCTCTCGCGGTGGGCACCCAGTCCGGTCAGGTGACGATGCTCGCGCTCGAAGCGTGACGGCCGGCGCGCGAATCTCCGGCATCCACCCAGGCATCTGGATCCCATGGCCCGACAGCCGAGCGAGCGCACCGTCATCTTCCTGATCGGCGCGGTCCAGTTCGTCAACATCCTCGACTTCATGATGGTGCTGCCGCTCGGGCCGTTCTTCGCGGGTCCGCTGGGAATCCCGGCTTCGCGGATCGGTTTCATCGGGGGCAGCTACACCGCCGCCGCGGCGATCTCGGGCATCGCGTGCTCGTTCTTCCTCGACCGGTTCGACCGCCGCAAGGCCCTGGGCGTCGCCGTGGCCGGGCTGGTGATGGCCACTGCGCTCGGCGGGTTCTCCACCGGCTTCGGCAGCATCGTCTTCGCGCGCGTCCTCGCCGGCCTCTTCGGCGGGCCGGCCACCTCGCTGTCACTTTCGATCGTCGCCGACGTGATCCCTTCCGAGCGCCGCGGCAAGGCGCTGGGCGCGGTGATGGGCGCGTTCTCCGTCTCCGCGGTGCTCGGCGTCCCCGCCGGGCTCGAGCTGGCGCGCTGGGGCGGGTGGCGGCTGCCGTTCTTCTCGGTCGCCGGGCTCGGGCTGCTCCTCCTTCCCGTCGCGATCGCGCTCCTCCCGCCGCTGACCGGTCACCTCGCCGCCGGCAGCGCCGCCGACGGTCCGCGGACGGGGTTCGTGAGCCTGCTCTCGCGCCGGACGGTGCAACTCGCCGCGATCGCGACGGTCGCGGTGATGGCCTCGGCGTTCCTCGTCATCCCGGTGGTCACGCCGTACCTCGTCTTCAACCTGCGCTTCCCCGACAAAGATCTAAAATGGATCTACATGATCGGCGGCGCGCTCTCGTTCGTGGTCCTCCGGGTCATCGGGGTGCTGGTCGATCGCTTCGGCGCGACTCTCCTCGCCGCGGTCGGCACCGCGGTGTTCCTGCTCGTCGCCTGGTTCGCGTTCGTCCGCTACGACCCGCGGATCCCGATCACCCTGCTGTTCGTGCTGTTCATGCTCGGGATGAACTTCCGGATGGCGCCGTACCAGACGCTCATCAGCAAGGTGCCCGCGCCGCGGGAACGGGCGAGCTTCATGTCGCTGATGGGCGCGGTGCAGCACCTCTCGACTTGCGCCGGCGCCGTCTTCTCCAGCGTCATCCTCTCCACCGGCGCGAGCGGCGAGCTGGTCGGGATGCCGAGGCTCGGGGGCATCGCGATGGCGGTCGCCTCGCTGGTGCCGGCGCTGTTCTGGCTGGTGGAGCGGCGGGTCGGGCGCGCCGCTCCACTGCGCGTCGTTCGCGTAGCGGCCTGAGGCGCGGACTCGCGTGGCTCTCACCCTGGCCCTCCTGTCGGCCGCGATCTATGGGACGGCGGATTTTCTCGGCGGTGTCGCCGCCCGGCGCGCGCCCGCGCTCGCCGCCACCGTCGTGGCGCAGGGATGCGGGCTGGTGCTGGTGGCGCTCGCCATGCCGCTCTTCCCGGCCGAGCCACCGTCCGCCGCCGGCGCGCTGTGGGGGGTCGGCGCGGGAGCGACGGGTGGAGCCGGCGTGGCGCTGCTCTACTACGGGTTCGCGGTGGGGCGGGTGAGCGTGGTCGCGCCGGTGACCGCGGTCTGCTCGATCACCATCCCGGTGCTGGTGGCGATCGGCCTCGGAGAGCGGCCGGGCGTTCTCGCCCTCGCCGGGATCGCGGTCGCCATCGCGTCGGTCGCGCTGATCAGCCGCCACGACGACCCGGCAGGCAAGCCCCGGGGGCACGATCGATCGCTCGTCATCGCTCTCGCTTCGGGAGTGGCCATCGGCGCGTTCCTCGTCTGTCTCGCCCGGGCGGGCAGTGCGTCGGGCCTCTGGCCGCTGCTCATCGCCCGGGCGGTTTCGACTCTGGGGCTCGCCGCCGCCGCAGGCCTGGCCAAGGTTCCCATCGCGGTCCCCCGCAGCGTGTTGCCCGTGGTTGCCGCGTGCGGAGCGCTCGACATGGTGGCGAACGCGCTCTATCTCGTCGCGGTGCGCGAGGGCCCGCTCGGCCTCGTCGCCACGCTCGCCTCGCTGTATCCCGCCAGCACGGTGCTCCTCGCACGGGTCGTGCTGGGCGAGCGGCTGCGGCCGGTGCAGTCGCTGGGGCTCGCGTGCGCGGCGGTCGCGATCGTGCTGATCACGAGCCGGTAGGGATGCTCCCTCATGATTGGTCACTTCTCGGCGTCGTCGGGGCGAGTCGAGTCAGAGGATTGACTATGCCTCCACCTCCGAGGACAGCCAACCTGATCCCCCTTGCGGCGCTATGTAACGCGGTGCGTCCCGCGCCGGGGCGGATAGACGATGGCTGGGGCCGTCGTGCCGCATCGGACAAGTTACGTATGCGCGCCGTTTG
>Ga0137397_10000829_pt1 | contig 21346 bp, 15 predicted proteins | sample czorhiz116metaG_FD_106658 | JGI IMG/M metagenome (GOLD analysis project Ga0137397, IMG submission 106658) | Vadose zone soil microbial communities from Angelo Coast Range Reserve, California, USA - czorhiz1.16 metaG | ecosystem: Environmental > Terrestrial > Soil > Vadose zone | place: USA... | reverse complement strand
GGGCGCGCTCCAAGACGCGCGACAGGCTCAGGCGCTGGGGTATCCGGTGGACCCTACGTACCTCGAGATCCTGACGCGACGAGCCGTGGGAGCGCCCTGAGCCACGACCCGGGAGCGCGCTGAGGGAACTACTTCGAAGAGGTTGCGGTCTTCTTGGGCGTGGCGGTGCCGGAAGCCGTGCGCTTCGATTTCTTGGCCCCGGTCTTGCGCTTCGAGACGTTCGAAACCTTCGCGGCGGTGGGCGCCGCGGTGGTCGTGCGCTGCACGGCCGGCCGCGGCGCGTCGGGGTCCAGAGCCGACGTGCGGCCGCTCGCTCGCGCGAAGGCTCCCAGATCCAGCGCTCCCCCTACCGCCCGTGCCTTCGATTTCGCTCCCTCCACGTATTCCTCCCTCGGCATGAGATCGAATCCCGTGGCGGACACGCCGGGCGGGATCCCGCGGCCCAGGATCGCGTCCGGGGAGTCCGGGGTGAGATGGAAATCGTATCGGCCCGGATCCGCGAACCGAGGGGCGTTCCGGAGAGAGCCCTCGATGTAATTGCTCGCGGCGCTCACGTCTCCCCCATCCCAGGGTGTGCCCGGCCCGTAGAAGATGTTGTTCACGATCCGCACCTTCGCCGGACGGCGGCAGTGGATGAACGCGCCGTCCGGACGCCCGTCGTTCACGAACGTGTTGTTGATGATGTAGATTTCTCCCAGATCGTTCTTGTCGCTCTCGGCGCCGTAGGAGACCACGTCGTAGTTCTCCGACAAGGGTCCCTGCTCGATTACATTCCCGATGATGTAGGTCCGGCCGCAGTCCGGCACGTCGATCGCGTAGCTTCCGGTGCCGTCCTCCTCGTCCGCGATCTTGTTGTAGAGGATGTAGTTCGTGATCCCGCGCGTCTTGATGTTGTGGCCCACGGCGGTCCGGTGCGTGTACGTGTTCCGGATCGTGACCTGGGGACCCCACACATAGATGTTGTGGGTCTGGCCATCCCCGGCCCCGTTCCGATCGAAGACGCAGCCATCGATCACGACCTGGTCCGCGTCCCCCAGGATGCCGTTCTCGTTGTGGTGGAAATAGCAATTCCGCAGTGTCACCGTTCCCTTGGCGTGAAGACGAATCCCGGCGCCGTTCCGATCCGGCACGCGGGCCCCGGAGAACTCGATGTTCTCGGCCGTGAAGTTCCTTCCCTCGACGACCCAGATCCCTTTTCCCTCCGAGCTCGCTCCGTCGGCACGGAGCCGGGCGCGGCCGTCCGGTGCCCAGATCACGAGGTCGTTCTGGGTCCACTTCGCCACGTCGCCCGAATAGTCCCCTCCATCGAGGAGGATGATGTCCCCGTCACGCGCCACGACCGCGACGTCCGAGATGCGCTTGTAGTTGCGCTCTGGGCCGACGCGAAGCGTCGCGGCGGACGCGGAGGAGCCCAGCCAGGCGAGGAGGAGCAGGGGCATCAACGAAAGGGCGGAGGTTCCATGGAGAGATCGAGCGATGGCGGACAAGATGCAACCCCCTGACGATCGATGGCGAAAACGGTCGCGGCTCAGCCCATCAAGCTTAGACCAGGATGGGGTCCCGGTTGTACCACCACAATCGTGGAGCTAGATCTTTTCCTCACGGAAGGCCGGGGGCAGGGGGCCGCTCAGTGATTCCGGGACTTGGAGGAGCTGGGGAAGGGTCACGAAGGTATAGCCCATCGCCCGAAGCCGGTGAATGATCTCGGGCAGCGCGTCGATCGTGGCTTCACGATAGCGACCCTGCGCCTCGTGGAGCCCGTCGTGGAGCAGGATGATCGTCCCGGGATGGGCCCGCGCGACGGCCCGGTCGGCTACCTGCTTCGAGGTCATGCGGTTCCAGTCGCCGGGAGCGTCGTCCCAGGTCACGGCCACCAGGGAGTCTTGACGGAGGAGTCCCATCAGCCAGGGGGAGCGGATTCCCTGCGGGGGCCGGAACAGCCTCGGATAGACACCGGTGGCGTCGTGGATGGCGTTCTCCGCTCGTCTCAAATCCAGGCTCTGGCGGCGCGCGTCTTGTAATGCGAAGCCGAAGTGGTGCGAATCGGAATGGTTGCCGATTGCGTGCCCGTCGCGGGAGATCCGCCGCGCGATCAGGGGATAGCGTCGGACGTTCTCTCCCACCAGGAAGAAGGTCGCCGGGACGCCTTCACGGCGCAGGATGGAGAGCACGCTCGAGGTGGAGGGCTCGTCCGGCCCGTCATCGAACGTGAGCGCGACGACGCGCCGCTTGGTGACGCCCGTCCAGTACGTCTTGCCGAATGCGTTGGACCAGGGCGTGAAGGTCTCGTAGCCGCAGAGAACCGTCAGCATCGCGAGGGAGAACGCTACCAGGCCCGCTCTCGCCGGCCTCCATCCGGTGGCCCGGGGTGCGTCGTCGCGGATGTCCGGGAACGCGCGCCAGAGCGGTCGCCGCAGCGTCTTGAAGCAGAGGAAATTGGACGCGAAGATGAAGGAGCTCCGGAGGAGGGAGCGGTTCCATCGCCGCGACGAGGTGGTCACGGCCAGATCCTCGAGGAGCACCACCTTCCCGAACTTCCGCAGCCGCTCCGAGAGCTCCGTGTCCGTCTGGAGATTGAATCGCGGGCACCACCCGCCGGCCTCGAGGAACACCCGGCGCCTCACGGAGAAATTCGCGCCCCAGAGGTGCGGCCCCGCGGGGTTCCTCCGGTCGATGCGGTTGATGAGGGGAAGAAGGCCTCGCGTCAGGAGCTTCGCGAAGAAGCCGGGATCGCGGAACACGATGTCGCCCCCCACCGCGACGATGTCGGCCCGCTCCTCGTACACGCCGGCGATTCTCGAGATCCAGTTCGGGGGCACGACGGTGTCCGCGTCCGTCGTCGCGACGACGTCCCCTTTTGCCTCGAGAAAGCCGCGGGCGAGGGCGTTGGCGTATCCGCGCCGGGGCTCCTCCACGACGTGAAATCCGCGCGCGCGCGCCAGAGCGGCGGTCTGGTCCGTGCTCCCGTTGTCGACGACGATGATCTCGAAGGCCGGAACCTCCTGGGCTTCGAGCGAGCGCAGGCAGGCGGGAAGCAGAAGCTCCTCGTTGTACGCGGGAACGACGACGGATATCCGGATCATATTCCCTCGGGCGAAACGCCTTCGTTCCGCGGATGGCTCCATACACCTCAGGCCCATCGAACACGCGAAGGCGGGAGTGTGTTCCCCGGCCACTGAACGCCCCCTTAACGCTTTCGGTCCGCGGGCTCCGCGCCGCGTTTTCGGGCTCCCTGCATGGCGTACGCTTGTGCGTGGTCGAAAGGATACCCCTGTCGAAAGGAGAACCGCCATGAATCGTTCCAAGCAGTCCCTCGTGCTCCTCCTCGTCACCGCTTTCGCCATCGTGCTCTCCCATCCGGCGATGGCCGCCACGAAGCATCATCCGCGCGCTACTCGCCCCAAGATTTCGCTCAAGCAGGCACGCACCACGGCGCTGGCCAAGGTGCCGGGCGGCAAGGTCGCGAAGCATGAGCTGGAGCGCGAGAACGGAAAGCTCATCTACTCGTTCGACATCCGGGTCCCGAAGCAATCCGGGGTCGAGGAAGTGCAGGTCGACGCGATGACCGGCGAGGTGGTGTCGCAGACGCATGAGAGCGCCGTGAAGGAGCGGAAGGAGGCGCATCAGGAGCAGACGGAGAGCCGGAAGGACAGTTTGGGTACGCCCGGCCACTGACCGGGGAAGCATCGGCGGGAGCCGGCCGAGCCCCGGCCGGGACGCGGCCGCGCTCCTACCCATGAGCATTCCTCATCGCCCAGGCCGTGCCCTTCGTTGCAGTCCCCGCAGTCCCCCCGGCCGCTCCCCGAAGATCCCCATCCCCCCACGAATACGCCCGACCCGATCGGCGGATCGCGGAGTATGCTAGCGGCATTCCCAAGATCGCTCACTCCCGGCCCGAGGACCCCGTGGATCTCACCGTAGGAACCGCCATCTCGCGCTACCGCATCGCGGAGCGCCTCGGCACCGGAGGCATGGGGGTCGTCTACCGCGCGCGCGACGAGCGCCTGGGGCGGGACGTGGCCCTGAAGCTCCTCTCCGTCGGCGCCCTGGATTCGGGGTCGGCGCGACAGCGGTTCGTCCGCGAGGCCCAGCTGGCCGCCACGCTCAATCATCCCCACATCGTCACGATCTACGAAGTGGAAGAGGCCGACGGATATCACTTCATCGCCATGGAGTTCGTGGAGGGCGAGACCCTCCGCGCCCGGCTCATGCGCGGGCCGCTGGAGCTCCCCGATCTGATCCGGATCGGTGCCGACGTCGCGAATGCCCTCGACGCGGCCCATTCCCTCGGACTGATTCACCGCGACATCAAGCCCGCGAACATCCTGCTCACGCGCGCCGGACGAGCCAAGGTCGCGGACTTCGGGCTGGCGAAGCGCATCGAGGGCGCGGGGGAAGGCTCGAGCCCCAACGCCATGGCGCCGGCCGCGACGGTCAGCGACCTGACCCAGGCGGGCGCGGTCGCCGGCACCGTCTCCTACATGTCCCCCGAGCAGACGCGCGGGGACGTGCTGGATTCACGATCCGATCTCTTCTCGCTGGGGGTCGTGCTCTACGAGGCGGCGACGGGCCGCTTGCCCTTCGAAGGGCCGAGCGCTTTCGCCGTGATTCACGAGATCGCGCTCGTCGAGCCTCCATCGCCGAGCCGCGTCCGGCCCGGCCTCGCCCGCGAGCTCGACTCGATCGTGCTCCGCGCGATGGCGAAGGACCGGGAGCGGCGCTACGCCCGCGGCGCCGAGATGGCGTCGGCCCTCCGCTCCGTCGCGCAAGGCGCTCCGGTCGCCGTGCAGCCGCCCGGTGGTGCGGAGGCCGTCGCGCGCGTGCCGCACAACCTGCCGCTCTCCCTCACGAGCTTCGTGGGACGCCAGGGAGAGATGGAGGAAGTGGCCCGCCTTCTCGGGACCGCGCGCCTCGTGACGCTGCTCGGGTCGGGTGGATGCGGGAAGACCCGGCTCGCCATCCAGATCGCCCGGAACACTCTGGAGAAATATCCCGACGGAGTCTGGCTGGTGGAGCTGGCATCGCTCTCCGACCCTTCGCTGGCCGCCGCGAGCGTGGCGCTGGCGCTGGGGCTGCGCGAGGAGTCGGGACGTCCGGTCGTCGAGACCATCGCGGAGCACCTCGCGGGGCGCTCGGCCCTTCTGGTTCTGGACAACTGCGAGCACATCACTCCCACGTGCGCGGCCCTTGCGCACACGCTCCTTGCGGCGGCCCCCGCGCTTCGCATTCTCGCCACGAGCCGGCAGGCGCTGGGAGTGGCGGGAGAGACGCTGTGGCGGATTCCGTCCCTCAGCGTTCCCGATCCCGCATCCACGCCGCAGCCGCGCCAGGTCGTGAACCGCTACGAATCGGTGCGCCTCTTCCTGGACCGCGCGGGAGCGGTGCAGCCCACGTTCACGCTGACGGACCAGAACGCGTGGACCGTGGCGCAGATCTGCGGGCGGCTGGACGGAATCCCGCTCGCGATCGAGCTTGCCGCGGCCCGCGTCAAGGTCCTGCCCGTGGCGCAAATCCTGTCCAGGCTCGAGGATCGGTTCCGCCTCCTGACTTCGGGAGGCTCCGCGGCGCTGCAGCGGCAGCAGACGCTCCGTGCCGCGGTGGACTGGAGCTACGAGCTCCTCGAGCCCAAGGAGCAGCAGCTCTTCCAGCGGATCAGCGTCTTCGCGGGAGGGCTCTTTCTCGAGGCGGCGGAGTCCGTCTGCTCCGGCGATGGAATCGGCGAGGAGGAGATCCTGGACCTCCTGGAGCATCTGGTCGACAAGTCGCTCCTGACTCCGGAGGAGGGATCGGAGGGCACGGCGCGCTACCGCCTGCTCGAGACGCTGCGCGCGTACGGGAAGGAGCGCCTCCATCACGCTTCGGGATGGGAGGTCTACGTCGGTCGTCACGCGGAGTTCTATCGCGCGCTCGCGGAGCGCGCGGCGCCCGAGCTGGTGGGAGCGGAGCAGGCCTCGTGGCTCAACCGGCTCCAGGAGGAGCACGACAACCTTCGCCAGGCCATCGAGACGGCGCACGAGAAGGAGGAGTCCCCAAGCGCCCTCTCGATGAGCGCCAGTCTCTGGCGCTTCTGGTGGACGCGCGGCCTCTGGCAGGAAGGAAACCGCCGCATCTCCCGGGCGCTCGAGCTCGCGGGGGACCGCCGCGATCCGACGCGCGTGAGCGCCCTGCACGGAAGCGCGGTGCTGGCGCGGTGTCTCGGCGACTACGCGACGGCGCACGATCGGATCGAGGCCTGCATCTCGATCGCGCGCGAGACCGGCGACCGGGAAGGGCTCGCCTGGTCGCTGAAGGAGCTCGGCAATGTTGCCTACGTGAAGGGAGACCACGACGCCGCGATGACCGCGTACGAGGAGAGCCTGATCCACTGCCGCGCCATCGATGACCGCCACGGAATCGCCGGGGTGCTTCATAACCTGGGAAGCGTGGCTCTGGGACAGGAGGACTACGCGCGCGCCCGCCAGCTCTACGAGGAATCGCTCATGCTCGAGCGCGAGCTGGGGGACCGGACCGGCGAGGCGATCACGCTGAACGGCCTCGGCACGTCGGCGCGATTCCAGGGAGACGATGCCGCGGCCCTCTCCTATCACGAGCAGGGTCTTTCCCTGCAGCGCGAGCTCGGCGAGCGCTCGGGGATCGCCTACTCGCTGGGAGAGCTGGGGCTCCTCGCCGCGAACGCGCACGATTTCCGCCGCGGCAGGACGTATCTGGTCGAGAGTCTGGTCATCCTGCGTGAGATGGGGGATCGTCAGGGAATCGCGGATGGCCTGGAGCGCTGCGCCGCGCTCGAGTTCCGCCAGAATCTTCCCGAGCGCGCGCTCGTGCTCTACGGCGCATCGCGCGCGCTGCGCGAGACGCTCGGCGCCGAGGCGGCGCCATCGGATCGCAGAAGAATCCAGGAAGACCTGGGCGCGCTCTGGAATGAAGTGGGGGCCGATGGCGCCACGGCGGTCTTCGCGAAGGGGCGCACCCTGTCGCTCGACCGCGCATTCGATCTCGCCATGGAGTCGGTTATGTGATACCATCCGGCCCAATCAAGAACCCACCGTTCCGGGGCGCGGAACAATGTGAGGTACGCATGGCCGCCTGGCTCTGGCACCGCCTCCGTCGCGCCTTCGCTCCCGCCGCGACAGCCTTGTTCCTGACCCTGATTCTGCTTTCATTCTCGGGCGTCCGTCCCGTCCTTTCCGCCGAGCGCATCAAGATCGCGATCCCACCCGCGGACGGAACCGTGCCACCGGCCCCCGGGGCCGGAACGGTCGCCCACGCCACGAATGCGGTGACCTCCTACTTCCTCTACCCGGGCGCGTGCGCGGACCGGGCGGCCGGGACCTGGGCTCCGAGGGCAACGCCGCAAGCCGACTCACTCAATTCGTATCCGAGTGGAACCACGGGGCCGTACGCCGTTCAAGATCTGAGTCTCAAGGAGATCCTCTGGCACGTCTCGGACAACGACTCATGCGTCACGGGCACGAGCTGTCCCGCCGCCCTCAGCGGCACCCGGATGCTCTGGTGCGGCAAGAACGATCCCGGCTGGGTCGTGCAATACGGCTATCCCAACTTCACCTACCAGATTCTCTACTTCGACACCGGTGCTCACGCCGGTCCGACCTACAACCTGACCCTTACCTACAACATCAGCTGCGAGTTCAACTACGACTTCCTCTACGTCGTGGGTGGCGGCGGCGGCGCGGCCGATCCGTACGGGAACAGCCGCGCGACGCTGGACGGCGTCATCGCGGTGAACGGGCACCTCATCGAGTTCACGGGTAGCATCCGGCCGACCTCTCCGAACGCGACGAGTGGAAATACCACGGGCGGTCTCGTCGCGGTCCATGACAATCCGGGCTCTCCGGCTACCGTGACGGGTGCTTCCTTCGTCATCGACGGCCAAAACCGCGCCCTCTACTTCGTCCTCGTGAGCGATTGCTTCAACTCCAACGAGGATGGCCTGTGGCCCGAGGGCCACGGCCTCATGCTCGACGACGTCTCCACGAGCGACAACGGCTTGCTCTACAACGAGCAGATCCCGCCGATCGCTCCGGGTGGCGGTTCGTTGTTCGATACGACCGTCCCACCGGGCGGGGGCATCGTGATCCGAGGAACCGCCGGAGCCCCGATCATCTCGGCACGCGTGGCGCCGGGCGTTGGAGCGCTCTGGCAGCTGGTGGGGGGAAACAGCCTTCCCACGCCGGACATCTGCTCGCCCAAGAACTCGATGGCGGACCACATCTTCATCGGAGCAAACGGGGCGTCGTTTCAAACGGTCCCCAACACGGCAACCTCGATCGTGACCTGCACGTTCCCGATTCCTGGTGGAACCGCATCGGTCATCGCGCAGTGGAACCAGTACCTGGACCTGCCCGCCTACCAGGGCTATGTGCAGTTCGCGGAGTACCGGTACTACCGCGATGGCTCCTGGTCGTCGTGGAAGAACACCGATGGCGGCGGGACGCGGCGCGTGGAGGCGTTCCAGGCGTGGGGCGGAGTTCGAGCGGAGCTAGCGGAGGCGGCGCAGGCCGACTCGGTCCAGCTGAGCTACTCCTTCCGCTGCGTGCGCGAGATCGCGGCGGATCACAATAACTGCGGCGCCGTGTCGTATGGCCTCCTCTACGACGACTTCCGCCTGGAGGTGGTCACCGGCGTCCCCGCGCCCGTGTTCGGAATCTACCCCGCGTTCCTGGCGCAGTCGACCTTCGTGGACGGCACGATCAACGGAGACGGATGCAACCCGGGTACCGTCGCCGCGGGTCAGTGTTGGCCGGGCGTTCGCGGAAGCGACGCGGCTCTTACCGCCGCGATTCACGACAACTTCAACAGCCCCCTCGGCGACTCGATCGTGATGACCATCAGCTCCGGCCTTCGGAGAAACGGCAAGGGCGTCAACTGGCATTTCGGATTCGACCGATCGGCGGGCGCGGGACTGGTGATCGCGCACACGAATCCCAATTTCGTCGCGTCGTTCGACGCGCCCCGGGTGATCTATCGGCTCTTCGATCCGGCCTCGAAGTCCTGGAGCCCCTTCGATTCCAGCGAGCTCGACGCCAACAGCGTGGCGATGTCCGGTACCGATACCTTCCTGATCGATTCGAGATTTCGCATGAACTGGCCTCCGAGGGACCGGGTCGGCTTCTCGCTGCCGGGTGGGTTCAGCGTGAATGGCAAGACCCTGTACAGCCAGCTCAACTTCCTGCCGCGGGGAACGCGGATCCAGTACTACTTCAAGGCGGTGGACATCAACGGCACCACCGTCTACCAGTTCAGCTCCGATCTTCGAGGGCGCGAGGTGGAGGACCTTCCCGTCCTGCCCGGCTCCTCGAATCGCGCGCCCGACGTGGTCGAATTCGACGTGCTCCCCGGCACCTACCTGTCAGGACCGGTGGGCACGCAGCTCAACGGGCGCACGAACACGCCCATCCTCAACGTGGACGACGCCTACGGTGTCTGGAGCTTCGGGGTGGATCCCGTCTCGCAGGCGCTGCGAGCGCTCGGAGTCCGTGCGGACCGGTACCGCCTGCTGCCGGGAACCGAGCAGGGAGGGAACGTCGGCGGGCACGAGTTCCCGGGAACCCGGCAAGGGCGGCTCGCCAACTATTTCCCCAATTCGCAGGAATACGCGATCCTCGATTCGCTTGCGGTGTGGTATCGAATCGTCATCGCCTCCACACACCGGAGCGCCTCGTTCTCCCCGCTCGAGGAGACCGACTCGAAACTACTTCGGGACTGGTGGAGCGCTCCGACCGGCACGGACGGTGGAGACCGGTGCATCCTGCTCACCGGGAACGATGTCTTCACAACCCTTCTCGGCGTCTCGGGCGTCCCGCACCCCAACGAGAATGCGCTGGCCAACTCGACGTTTGGGGTGGCGTCGGCGTCCAATGCATGGAACGGCAACGGTACGATCCCCATGCCCACCATCAAGGATCTGTTCGCGGACCCGGCCGCCGGCCCCGGGCTCGGTGTGGGGGCCTACAGCTATCCGATCGATGGAGGCTGTCCCGGCCCCGACCGGTTCGATGCGCTCTTCAAGATCGGGAGCGGCGAGGTCCAGAACGCCGCGACCTATCCCACGGTTTCCTCCGTGACGAACGTCGCCGGGATCTCCAGCATGACGGAGCGTGAGGTTCTTACCGATCACGACCGGAACAAGGCGCTGGGGTATGGGTTCTCGATCCAGTTCATCCGCCAGGGAGGCCTGAACCTGGTCGATACGCGCGCCCAAGTTCTCTACAAGTTCCTGACCAGCTGCCGCGGGCCGCGGGGGGTTTCGGACACCGCATCCTGCTGGCCGTGCCCGACGGACGCGAACAAGTACTCGAACTGGGCGACCTCGATCATGTTCCAGACCGGTACGTATGGGCCGCTCTATGCGATGCAGGACGCGACGCGCGTGCTGACGGCCACGGACCCCACGCCGCCGCCGGCGTTCGCCGACGCGCTCCAGCAGAACCGACCCAACCCCTTCAATCCGGAAACGGTGATTCCGTACAGCATCTCCTCGCCCGGGCGCGTCTCGGTGCGGGTGTTCGACGTGCGCGGCCGGCTGGTCCGGACCCTCGTCGATGCGTGGATGCCGACCGGGGTGCACGTGGCGCGCTGGAACGGAGCGGTGGATTCGGGCGGGAAATCCGCGAGCGGCGTCTATTTCTACGTGATCACGTATCCGGACGGGCACATCCTGTCCAGGAAGATGACGATTCTCCGCTAGCGCTCCCTGCCTGAATCCAACGATCCTCTGTCCTCATGAGAGATGACCGTCCGCCGGTCGTCGTGATCGGCGCCGGCGCGGCCGGGTTCCTGGCCGCGATCTTCGCCGCCCGCGGGGCGCCACGAGTCCTCCTGCTCGAGCGAACGCGCGACGGCGGCCGGAAGATCCTCATGAGCGGCGGCGGCCGCTGCAACGTGCTTCCCTCGAAGCTCGAGCCCGCGCGCTTCGTCACGGGCTCCTCCCCGAACACCCTCAAGAAGATGCTCCTGAGCTGGCCGCTTCCGGAGCAGCGCCGGTTCTTCGAGGAGACCCTGGGAATTCCGCTCCAGCTGGAGGAGGAAACGGGGAAGCTCTTCCCGGTCTCCAACAAGGCGCACGACGTGCGCGACGGGCTCAGAGCCCTCGCGGAGCACAGCGGCGTCGAGATGCGCTTCGAGGCGCGCGTCACCGGCGTCCAGGCGGGTTCCGACGGCGGCGCGCCCTGGCGAATCATTCTCGAGAGCGGCTCCGCCATTCCGGCCTCCTCCGTCATCGTGGCGTCAGGCGGCCTTTCCGTTCCGGCGACCGGAAGCGACGGCACCGGGATCGACATCGTTCGCGGCCTCGGGCACACGATCCACGACACCTATGCCGCGCTGACGCCGCTCACCGCGAGCCCGCACCGCTACGCCGCCCTGACGGGAATCTCCCTCCCGGTGACCCTCGAGGCGCCCGGTCGCACGCGCGCCCTCGTCACGCGCGGAGGATTCCTCTTCACGCACAAGGGATACAGCGGGCCCACCGTGCTCGACGTCTCGCATCTGGCCGTTCTCTCGCGGCTGCGAGGAGAGCCGCCCCAGAAGCTCTACGTTCGGTGGACCGGCCTCGACGCTCCGGCGTGGGAGCGGCTCCTGCGCGAGACCGAAGGCACGATGCTCGGCGCGCTCCGGGAGCTCATGCCGGCGCGCCTGGCGGAGGCGCTCCTCGAGGACGCGCGGGTGGAGGGAAGCACCACGCGGTCGCGCCTCACGCGCGAGGAACGGACACGCCTCGTGACGGCGCTGACGCGTCATCCGCTCCACTGGACGGGGGACGAGGGCTACAAGCGCGCGGAGGTGACCGGAGGCGGCGTGGCGCTCGGGGAGGTCGATCCCCGCACGATGGAAAGCCGGCTTCGGCCCGGTCTCTTTCTCTGCGGGGAGATCCTGGACGCGTTCGGGCCCATCGGAGGGCACAACTTCTCCTGGGCGTGGGCCACCGGGCGCGCGGCGGGCATCGGGGCGGCGATCCAGGTATAATCCGCGCTCCTCGTGCCGGAAAGGAGCCGCGATGACCTCGAGCCTTCGTGTTCGAATCGCCGGAACCGTCCTCATCCTCCTCACGCTCACCGGTGTCCTTGCCCGGACGGGGCAGGCGCAACCCCGATTCGAATGGCCCGACCGGGCGAAGAACCTCAAGGTGCTTCCCAAGGACCTCGCAAAGGAAAAGCTCCAGGCCACGATGGTCGGCTTCACGCGATCGCTCGGCGTTCGCTGCCCCTTCTGCCACGTGGGGCAGGAGGGACAGCCGCTTACCACCTTCGACTTCGCCTCCGATCAGAAACCCATGAAGCAGGTCGCGCGCGGGATGATGAAGCTGGTGAAAAAGACCAACGAGGACATCCGGAAGATGAACATCCCGGAGCCCCGGCACGTGGAGGTCCAGTGCGTGACCTGCCATCGCGGGCGGCCCCGGCCGTTCACGCTGGCGGACGATCTGGCGTACGTGTACGGGAGCGCCGGGATCGACAGCACCGTGGCGCGCTACACGATGCTCCGCGAGCGGTTCTACGGGGCGGGCTCCTACGACTTCTCCGAGCGCAGTCTCAATGAGTTCGGAAGCAATCTTCTCGTTGAGGGGCACCCCGCGGACGCGGTCCGCATCTTCCAGCTCAACGTGGAACAGAACCCCAATTCTTCGTTCGCGTACGCGAGCCTGGGCGATGCCTACGCGGCCTCGGGGCAAAAAGAGCCCGCGATCCAGGCCTACGAGAAGGCGGTCCAGCTGGACCCGAGGAATCGGGAAGCGGATCAGAAACTCAAGAGCTTGCGCGAGGGGAAGTAGCGCGCGAAGACGGAACGGATCAGAATCGAGGCATGAACCTCGACGCCATTCCCCAGAGCACCCGGGTCCGGATCGCCCGGCTGCTCGCGGTCGCCGCGGATGGGATCCAGATCGTCGCCGTGCCGGCGTTCTTCAGCGGCGCGGCCTCGCCCCTGAACGACGCGCTGGATCTCGTGGTGGGAGTCACCCTGGTGCTGCTCTTGGGGTGGCACGTGGCGTTCCTCCCGACGTTCCTCACGGAGCTGGTTCCGTTCGTGGATATCTTTCCCACCTGGACGGCCGCGGTGTTCTTCGTGACCCGCGGCGGGAAACGAGAAGGAGGCCCGACATGACCCGATTTCTCCTAGCACTCCTCCTCCTCGGGCTCACGCCGCGTGAGGCCCGCTCCGAGACACCGCTCACCACGGTGCGTGTGGCGCAGGGCCTCAGCCTTCCGCTCTTCGTCACGGCTCCGCCCGGGGACACCTCGCGCGTCTTCATCGTCGAGCAGCGTGGACCGGATCAGCGCGGCCGGATCAAGATCTTGAAGAACGGCGTGGTGCTGAGCACGCCCTTCCTCACGACGGATCCGCTCTCTCCGGGCAACGAGCAGGGGCTCCTGGGGCTGGCGTTCGCGCCGGACTACGCGACCAGCGGGCGGTTCTACATCAACTACACCGATTCCAACGGCATGGTCCGGATCGCGCGTTACACCGTCTCGGCGGATCCGGACGTCGCGAATGCCGCAGGAACGGTGATTCTCTCCATCTACCACCCGTTCACGAATCACAACGGCGGGTGGGTGGGATTCGGGCCCGATGGATTTCTCTATTCCGCCGAGGGAGACGGCGGGAGCGGGGGCGACCCGGGCGACCGGGCTCAGAACGTGGACAGCCTGCTCGGGAAGATGCTGCGCATCGACGTGAGCGGCACCTCCTACACGATTCCGCCGGGGAATCCCTTCGCGGGGGCGACGCCGGGCCGTGATGAGATCTGGGCATTCGGTCTCCGGAATCCCTGGCGTCCCAGCTTCGACCGCCGGACCGGAGATTTCGTGATCGCGGACGTGGGGCAGGATCGCATCGAGGAGGTGAACTTCGCGGCGGCAGGAACGGGCGCCGGCGCGAACTATGGATGGCGGTGCTTCGAGGGATCGCTCGCGTTCAGCTCGAGCGCCACCACGCCGTGCGGCTCCTGCACCGTTCCCGCGTGCACCGTCTTCCCGGTGCACGAATACGATCACACGCTGGGACGATGCTCCATCACCGGCGGGTACGTGTACCGCGGCTGCGCGATCCCCGACCTGAACGGCCAGTACTTCTTCGGGGACTACTGCGGAAAGCAGATCTACACGGGGCGCTTCCAGAGCGGCACGTTCACGGGACTCCGCGAGCGCACCGCGGATCTGGCTCCCGGGGGCGGACTGACCATCGGGAACATCACCAGCTTCGGCGAGGATGCGCGCGGCGAGCTCTACATCTGCGATCAGGGCGGTCAGGTGTTCAAGATCGTCCCGAAGGCTCCACTTCTGGAATCGGACATGCCCGCGCTTCGCTCGCGGACGGCCCTCGGGGACACGCTGGGGTCGACGTCGCCCGGCAACGCGCTCCTCACCGGCGTGACCCCGTTCGCCGACCCGGGAAGCCGGATCCGCGGCATCGGTTTTCTCGAGAACGTCATTCTCCGCGATTGCAGCGACATTTCCGGAGGCTGCCTCACGGCGCACGCCCGCCTCGATCCCTTCGATATCGAGCTCCGTGCATGCGTGGACTCCGCGGCCGCCACGCTGACGCGCCGGTTCGTGTTCACGAATACGGCAGCCTCCTCGAGTCCGCTCGCCTACGTCGACGTGGTCACGCCTCGCCTTCGAGGCGAGCCCAACAGCTCGGTCGTCGCGTCGCCGGGAAGCTCGGGGAACACCGCCGTGCTCGTGCAGTCCAATGCCATCGCACCGGACCGCTGGATCGTGCATTCCGGATCGGGATCGGCGGGCGTGACGACGAGCGCGGACGTGGACACCATCTCGGAGCTCACGGCCCGCGTCGCGGCGGATCAGCCCTTCGGCGGAGACGGATCGGCGGGACCGGCGGACGTGGGGATGGCGCTCGGGTTCGATTTCGGATCCGTTGCGCCGGCCGTCCCCGAGACCGTCACCGTCGTGACCCGGCTCACGGCCGTCGCTCCCACCGGGGTGGCGCAGGGCGCGCCGCTTCCGCCGCGCGGCGAGCTCCGGATCCTGAGCCGTGTTCCCTTCGAGGGAACTCTGCGGCTGGAGATGGCGCTGGCGTCCAGGGGCCGGTTCTCTCTGGAGGTCTTCGATCCGGCCGGACGCCGCGTCCGCACGCTGGAGCGCGGGGACGTGCCCGCGGGGAGAAGGGCCGTCTCGTGGGATGGCAGGCTGGAATCCGGGAAGAACGCGCCTTCCGGCGTCTACTTCATCAAGCTCCGCATGGAAGCGGGCTCACTCACGAAGCGCGTCGTTCTCCTCCGCTGACCCGCGCTTACGCGGGCTCCGGGTTGGGCATGACGATCCAGAGGATGATGTAGACCAGGATGCCCGGGAACGCCGCGCTGAAGATGGACACGAGAACGTAGAGCACGCGGACGAGCGTGGGATCCCAGCCCAGCCACTCCGCGATCCCGCCGCACACGCCGGCGATCATCCGATTTCTGGATTTCCGAAGCCGCCTCGAGGGGTCGGGCATCCCTGGACCTCGGCCCTACTCCTCGTCCGGGGGAGGAGGGGCGGACGCGTCCCCATCCGAAGGCTCCAGCTCCGACGGTGAGACTCCGGATGCCTTCGCGGCCTTGGCAGCTGCCTTCTCCGCGTTGCGAGCCTGGCGCGCGGCGCGCTTCTCGGTCGCCTTCTCCGCCCGCTTCTTCGCCTTCTGGTTCTTGAGGAATGACGGATTGCCTCTTCCTGCCATTTACACTCTCCTGAACAGGTTGGCCTGAGTCGTGCCCGGACCCCCAGTCTCGTACCTTAACGGGGTGCCTGACAACATGAAAGCGCATCGCATGCGGCGATGTAGACTGAGGGCATGGTGATCCTGGCCCTCGCGGCCCTGGCGCTCGCCCAGGGAGGAGGCATCCTCGGCACCCGGTCCCCGGAGTTTCCGGAGGTGCGCTGGGTGCAGGGAGGACCCCTTCGGCTGGCCGACCTGCGCGGCAGGGTGGTTCTCGTCCGCTTTTTCATGGATTCGCGCTGTCCCCTCTGCAGGGGGACCGCGCCGGCGCTGAACGAATTCGACCGGGAATTCGGCCCCAAGGGCCTGGTCGTGATCGGATTCTACACGCCAAAGCCCCGGCCCAAGCCCACGACGATCGAGGAGGTGCGGGACTACGTCGCGGCGTTCGGGTTTCGCTTTCCGGTCGCGGTCGACGACGACTGGGCGGCCCTCCGGCGGCTGTGGCTGGATCGCGTCCCGGAGGCGGAGTTCACCTCTTCCTCGCTCCTCATCGACAGGAAGGGAATCGTACGCCACGTGCAACCGGGCGGAATCTACGCCAGGGAGGCGAAGGATCCCGCCGCGCGCCCCGACTACAAGGCGATGCGGGCCGCGATCGTGAAGCTGCTCGCGGAGCGCTGACGCCTCCCGGGGGCGTCAGTTCCGCGCGATCTCCTCCCGCTCTCCCTCTCCGCCGCGCATCCGCCTCACGACCTTCGCGCCGATCAGGGTTCCGCAGACGGTGCCCTGCTCGTTGTCGTGACGGAAATGGATTCCCCCGTAGAGCCTCGACATCGCCGCTTCCAGAGACTGCTGGACGAAGTAGTCGCGCTCGTCCGGGAACACCGCGCCGAGCACCGCGGCCGCGGCCGCCGAGATCGTGGAGTGTCCCGAGGTATACGTGGGGAAGTTCGGGGTGGTGATCACGGTCACGAGACCAGGGATGCGCTGGAAGGGACGCGCGGTCCAGTACTTGTACTTGCACGCCCAGCACTCGATGAAGGCGTCGGCCATCGCCACGTTGAGGAACGCGTGCGCGCGCGCGGCCTCGACACCGCTCAGCCCACGCGATTCGATGCGCGCGTTCAGGAGCTCGTTCCAGATGGCGGGAGGCGACACGTCCGCCCACTTGTGCACGATCGCGATCTGCTCCGCGGTTCTTGCCAGGGAGACGTCGAGCACCTCCTGCACGTCACGCAAATCCTCCGTCGATCCGAGCGCGTACGGCGGCTCCGGCATGATCTGAGTGCCCGAGCGGAGCACCCAGGTCTTCCACGTCCCGCACATCGGTAACACGGGATTGGCTCCGCTCCAGATCCCGTCTCCGGTGGGAGGCGTTCCGGTGAAGACCGCGTCGGATCCGTCGCGCATGGCGTGCGCGACCACGAGGCGCCCCACGGCGCGCCCGAGCGTCCATCCGCGGCGTACCGAGCCGTCCGCTTCGCCGGTCCGCGACAGCTCCTGCGAGGTTGCTTCCTCGATCCGTGCCAGCCCCGTGGGGAAGAGGTACGCGAGCACCTGGGAGGCGATTCCCGCCGCGGCCGCGCGCTCCGAGATGTCGGGGCGGCGCCGGTCGTGCGCGACCGTCAGCGCCTCGTAGATCCCGACCTGAACCAGGGCATACGAGCGCGCGAGCATGGGCGGCGGCTGCTTCGCGCCCACGCCCAGCTCCTTCGTGAGCCGATTCCAGAAGACGACCGCGTCGGGCGCATCGGTGCCCGCGGGCTGCCTGCCGGGCTTCTCGAGACGGCTCAGGGCCGCCGCGTCCTCCGCGGTGCCGGCTTCCGCCTCTCGCCCCGGCGCCGGCAGGCTCGGGTCGTCGAGCGAGTGAATGACGAACTGGGGTGAATCGGATGAAGCGGTCGCGTGGGCTTGCAGTGCCGGCGCGAGAATGCGATCGCGCGCGCAGCCGGTCGCGAAGACCGCGAGAAGGACAGGGATGGTGAACATGAAACCCTTGCGCATGATGGTCTCCTCTACGGGGATCTTCCGAGACAACGGGCGGAGATTCGAGATTGGCGCTGCAACGAAAGTAGCACGCGCTTCGCGAGCGAGACAACGCACATCGACCGGCGTGTCCTGCTCTCTACTCCGCTCCGACCCTTGTCATTCCCTCTGTAGGAAATCCCCGATTCCATTGTGCTCCAGTGACGTACCGAGCTCGTGCTATACTTCGCGCCCTCTCGCAGCCAGCGCCGCGGCGATCCGCGGTCATGAAGGAGGCGCCCATGCCACGGTACGTCATCGAGCGGGATCTTCCGGGGGCCGGCAAGCTGACCCAGAAGGAGCTTCAGGCTGTTTCGCAGAAATCGTGTGGCGTTCTCGGGAAGCTGGGAACGCAGATCCAGTGGGTCCACAGCTACGTCACCGACGACAAGATCTACTGCATCTATCTGGCACCCGATGAGAGGCTGATTCGCGAGCACGCCCGCCAGGGCGGATTCCCGGCGAATCGGATCTCCGCCGTGAAGGCCGTGATCGACCCCACGACCGCAGAGGTTTGAGGCGGGCGGCTCCGGGAGTGTAGGCTCCATGCCATGAATCTCCTCGTGCTCGGGGGCACGCAGTTCGCAGGGCGGCACATCGTCGAGCAGGCGCTTGCCCGCGGACACCGCATCACTCTCTTTCATCGCGGACGGACCAACCCCGGTCTCTTTCCCGAAGCCGAGGAGCTCCTGGGAGACCGCGACGGCGGGCTGAGCGCCCTCGCGGGCAGATCGTGGGATGCGGCCGTCGACGTGAACGGCTACGTCCCGCGCCTCGTGCGGGACGCCACGCGGCTCCTCGCGGGCTCGACCGACTGCTATCTCTACATCTCGACCCTGGCTGTTCTGGCGGATCACACGATCCCCGGCCAGGACGAGACCGCGCCGCGCGCCGCGTTCGAGAAGATCACCACCGAGGAGATCACCGGCGAGACCTACGGACCCTTGAAGGCGGCCTGCGAGGCCGTCGTCGAGGCCGCGATGGGCGATCGCGCCGCGATCCTCCGCCCCGGCTTCATCGTCGGACCCTGGGATCACACCGGCCGATTCAACTACTGGATCCGGCGCGCGAGCGAGGGCGGAGACATGCTGGCGCCCGGCACGCCCGGAGAGCCCATCCAGTTCATCGACGCGCGGGACCTCGCGGCATTCGTCCTTCGCGTGCTGGAAACCAGAATGTCGGGGACCTATCACGTGGTTGGCCCTCGCGCCCCCTTGTCGTGGGCGGGCCTCTTCGAAGAATGCAACCGGGTGGCCGGCAAGGACACCCGCGTCGTGTGGGTCGCTCACGAGTTTCTCGATGCTCGCGGCGTCAGTCCCAAGGAGCTGCCGATGCGCTTTCGGAACGCGGACGGACTCGAGGCCACGAGCAGCGAGAAGGCGATCGCACGAGGGCTCACGTTCCTGCCCGTCTCGCAGACGATCCGGGATACGCTCCAGTGGGACGCGGCGCACGGTGCCCATGAAGTAGGGCTCTCGGCCGACCGCGAGCGCGAACTCCTCGCGCAATGGCATGGGGCCAAGCAGCCCGCCTAGTCGTTTCGCCGTCGCGTCCTACCCCGCACGAGCCGCTCCTCCGTAGTTGACCGTAAGTCTGTACCTGAGTTGAGCGTAAGCATCTACCTGACAAGGAAATCGGGCATAGACATGCGATTCGATGTGCTAGCGTTGTAGGCGTCAATTCAGGCTCGAATCATCGGGCATTCGCTCAACAGGGTCCACCCAAGCATGCGAGAGAAAGCCTCGGCGCAGCCTTCGCGCGGCAAGAATTCCAGAGAGAAAGAGGGCGAGACGCCCTCTTCGGCCGTTCCCGTGGTCGAAACGGTCGAGGGTTTCCGGGATCTTGTCGTGGAAAGCCCCGACCCCATGGCGCTGGTCGACAAGGCCGGCCTGGTGCGCCACTCGAACGCCGCCGCGGCGAACCTGCTCGGGGTTCCGGCCCAGGCGCTCGAGGGACGAAGCATTTTCGAGAACGTCCATCCTCAAGACAACGAGCGCGTTCAGGCATTCTTCAAGGACGTGCTGCGCCGGCCCGGGATCCCCGTGCTCGCCGACGTTCGCTTCCGACATCAGGGCGGGGGCTATCGATCGCTGGGAATGGTCGCCGTGAACCGCCTGGACGCTCCCGGCCTCGAATCCGTGATTTTGACGTATCACGACATCACCGACCGGGAGGAGGCGGCGGAGACTCGCGCGCGACTCGCAGCCATCGTCGAATCCTCCGACGACGCCATCATCGCCGAGTCGCTCGACGGGACCATCGTCAGCTGGAACCTGGCCGCCGAGCGCGTCTATGGCTGGTCCGCGGAAGAAGTGCTGGGGCGGCCGATCGCGATCACGGTCCCGCCGGACCGCATGGACGAGCTCCATGAGTACATGGAGGGGGTGCGGAAGGGCAACCGTGTGGATCATCTGGAGACGATCCGTTTGCGGAAGGACGGGAGGCGCATCGCCGTCTCCATCACGCTCTCCCCGATTCGCGACGACGAAGGAAACATCATCGGGCTCTCGAAGAGCTCGCGGGACATCACGGATCTGCAGACGGCGGGCGAGATCCGGGCGCGCCTCGCGGCGATCGTCGAATCCTCCGACGACGCCATCATCGCCGAGGCGCTGGACGGAACCATCACGAGCTGGAATCAGGCGGCCGAGCGGCTCTACGGCTGGACGAGCGAGGAAGCGATCGGCCGCCCGATCAGCATGACGGTGCCCTCGGACCGGATGGAGGAGCTGACCGACTACATGGGGCGCGTGAGACGGGGCGACCGCGTCGACCACCTGGAGACCGTCCGGCTGCGGAAGGATGGCTCCCGCCTGGACGTCTCGATCACACTCTCCCCGATTTACGACGAGCATCAGCGGATCATCGGGCTCTCGAAGAGCTCGCGGGACATCACCGAGCGGCGCCGTTTCAAGGCGGAGCTCTGGAAGAAGAACATCGAGCTCGAGATCGCGAGCCGGGCCAAGGACGCCTTCCTGGCATCGATGAGCCACGAGCTGCGGACGCCGCTCAACTCCATCATCGGATTCACCGGGACCATGCTGATGAAGCTGCCCGGGGACCTCACGGACGATCAGGAGCGGCAGCTCCAGCTCATCCAGTTCAGCGCGCGGCATCTCCTGTCCCTCATCAATGATCTCTTGAATCTCGCGAAGGTCCAGTCGGGAAAGACCGAGCTCCAGATGGAGCGCGTGGCATCCCGTCCGATCGTGCAGGAGCTCGCGGCCACGCTTCGGCCCAGCGCCGAGGCCAAGGGGCTTCGGTTCGAGATCGGCTTGCCGTCCCGGGAAGTGGAGATCCGGACGGACCGGAGGACACTCGTGCAGATCCTCCTCAACCTCGCGGGAAACGCGATCAAGTTCACCGACCGGGGCACCGTGCGCCTCGAGATGGAGCAGGTGAAGCCGGAGCCGGGGAAGCGCCGCGAGATCGCGTTTCGCGTGATCGACACCGGCGTCGGGATCCGTCGCGAGGATCAGGGACGCCTGTTCCAGGCATTCGAGCAATTCCACCGGCAGAGGTCGCCATCTGATCCGGGATCGGGCCTCGGCCTTCACCTGAGCCAGAGGATGGCCAACCTGCTCGGAGGGCGGATCGACGTGATCAGCGAGCCCGGGAAGGGAAGCGAATTCACCCTCAGGCTTCC
>Ga0137397_10000822_pt1 | contig 21402 bp, 21 predicted proteins | sample czorhiz116metaG_FD_106658 | JGI IMG/M metagenome (GOLD analysis project Ga0137397, IMG submission 106658) | Vadose zone soil microbial communities from Angelo Coast Range Reserve, California, USA - czorhiz1.16 metaG | ecosystem: Environmental > Terrestrial > Soil > Vadose zone | place: USA... | reverse complement strand
GACATGGAGATCACGTCCTTTGGTTCGGGCGCCTTGGGGGGCGCGGCCTCGGCAGGAGGCACCGGAGAGGGAACGGGCGTTGGAGCGTTGTCTTTGCACGCGGCCAGCGCCAGGGCGAGGAGAATCAGACAGCGAACGCGCATAGGGGCGCGGAAAATAACCGAGCCGTTCGCGGCCGACAAGGAGCAAGCGAGCCCCGCGCGCCGTTCCCACGGGAAGGAACGAATCCAACGTCGCATGGTCATGAATCACCCCTGCCCGCTTCGGGAGCTTCGCTGCCAGGAATCGAAAGTCAAGCGCGCGCGGAAAGAGCCCTCCCGACCCGCGCCCTGCTACTCGGCCTGCTGCCGCGCCGCGCTTTCCGCGCCCGCCGACCACCGCCGGGCGCGCTCGAGGAGCTGCTCGACCGCGCCGGCCTTCTCCTCGGAGTAGCGCAGCAGCGTGATCGCGCCCGAGGCGATCGCCGCCAGCTTGCGCGCTCCGTACCGCTCGCGCTCCTCCGGGTGCGCGCGCAGGTAGTCGCGGAACAGGAGGCGCTCCTGCCACTGGTCCGAAGGGTACTGCACGATGTGCGCGTTGAACGAGACGGGTCCGCGCTTGCGGAAGTAGAGCCGGCCCGGCACGCCGGCCTCGCCGAACGCCTCGTAGTCAGGCAGCCGCAGCGCGGAGCTCAGCTCGCGCACGCCGACGAGCAGATCGATCACCGGCTTGGCCGCGAGGCCCGGCACCGCGGTGCTCCCGAAATGCTCCACCCGCGCGTCGGGAAGCGCCGCGCGCAGCTTCGCCGCCTCTTCGGCGGCTTGCTCTCCCCAGCGCGGATCGTGCAGCGCCAGCGATACCGGTTCGTCGAGGAGCGCCCGCTCGAGCGTCTGGGGGGACTGCAGCGCCGCCAGCGCCGCCGCCTGCTCCGCCTCCTTCTTGCTCCGGCCGGTTCCCCGCCCCAGGGGCGCCGCGTCCAGGCGGACTTCCACCTCGTAGGAGCGGGCGTGATCCGGGCCGGCGACGGAGAGCACCTGGTACTGGGGCGTACGCCGGCGGCTCTGGAAGAGCTGCTGCAGCTCGGTCTTCGCGTCGCGCGCGCGCGTGCCACCCAGGAGCGGCGCCAGCAGGCGGTCGAGGACGTCCTGCGTCTGCTCGAGACCACAAGAAAGGACCACCGCGGCGAGGACCGCCTCCAGCGCGTCCGCGAGCCGCGCCGCGTTCTCGCGCCCGCCACTGCGCTGCTCCCCACGACCCAGCAGCAGCAGATCGCCCAGGCCGAGCTGGCGGGCCACCAGGGCCAACGACTCTTCCCTCACCAGCCCGGCGCGCAGCCGGGTCAGCTCGCCTTCCGGCGCGTCCGGGTACCGTTCGTACACGAGCCGGGCGATCAAGAAACCCAGAACCGCGTCGCCCAGGAACTCGAGGCGCTCGTTGGAGGCAAGGATCTCCCGGCCCGGAGCCAGCGAGCGCTCGTGCACGTAGCTGCCGTGCCGCAGCGCCTGCAGCGCCAGCTCCGGCTTGAGCGATCGTTCGGGCAGCCCGAGCCGCGCCGTGAGCCTCGCAACCCGCTCCTGGTCGGTCAGCTCGGGCATCGGGGAAGACTACAGCCGCGCGGCTTCGTCTGCCACGCTGTAGGGGTCGGTCTGCCGGTTGGCGATCTGCAGGGCGAGATCGTCGAGGCGGGCGCCGTGCTCGGCCAGCTTCTCCAGCGCCACCTCGAGCAGCCGCTCGCGCAGCACCTCGACCAGCTCGCTCTTGGCCCTCTGTGTCTCGCGCTGCAGGAGCCCGGGTCCCGACTTGAGGAACTGGTAGTGCGCATCGATCGCGTTCCACAAGTCCGCCGTCCCTTCGTCGCGGGAGGCCACGCACTTCACGATGGCGATCTCGTGGCCGCCGATGTCCTTGCCCATCGCGTGGTTCAGCTCCAGCATCGAGCGCAGGTCCCGGACCGTGCGGTCCGCCCCTTCCCGGTCGCTCTTGTTCACGGCGAAGAGATCGGCGACCTCCAGGATGCCGGCCTTGATCGCCTGGATGTCGTCGCCCAGGCCCGGCACCACCACCACCACCGTGGTGTGCGCCAGCCGGCAGACCTCGACCTCGTCCTGGCCGACCCCCACGGTCTCGATCAGGATCACTTCCTTGCCCATCGCGTCGAGCACGCGGGCGCAGTCGGAGGTGGCGCGCGAGAGACCTCCGAGCTGGCCGCGGGTCGCGAGGGAGCGGATGAACACGCCGGAATCGAGCGCGTGGTCCTGCATGCGGATGCGATCGCCCAGGATCGCGCCACCGGTGAAGGGGCTGGTCGGGTCCACCGCCAGGACCCCGACGGTCTTGCCCCTGGATCGCAGGTGCGCGATCAGCCGGTCCACCAGCGTGCTCTTCCCGGCCCCGGGATTGCCGGTGATCCCCACGATCTGCGCGTGACCGGTCCGGGGCCACAGCTTGCGCAGGGCCTCCTCGGCCTCGGGCTGCGCGTCGTCGATCAGGCGCATCAGCCGGGCCGCGGCGCGGACGTCACCCGAGAGCACGCGGTCGGCCAGGGCGCTCACGCCTTCAACAGCTCGCGCGCGATCACCATGCGCTGGACCTCGCTGGTGCCCTCGCCGATGGTGCAGAGCTTGACGTCCCGGTAGATGCGCTCCACCAGGAACTCCTTGGTGAATCCGTAGCCGCCGTGGATCTGCACGCCGTGGGCGGCCGCCCGGGAGGCGGCCTCGCTGGCGAACAGCTTCGCCATGGCCGCTTCCTGCGTGTAGGGCTTTCCCTCGTCGGCGAGCCGCGCGGCCCGGAACACCAGCAGCCGCGCCGCCTCCAGCTCCGTGGCCATGTCCGCCATCATCCAGCGCAGCGCCTGGAAGTCGGCGATGGGTTTTCCGAAGGCCTTCCGCTCCTTCGAATAGGCGACGCTCTCCTCCAGCGCGCCCCGTCCCAGCCCCACGCTCAGCGCGCCGATCGTGATGCGGCCTTTGTCGAGGATCTTGAGCGTGTCGACGAACCCGCCGCCCACCTCGCCGATCCGGCGCCAGTCCTCGGCGAAAACGTCCTCCATCACCAGCTCGGCGGTGTCGCTGGACCGCATGCCCAGCTTCCCGTGCAGGGGCCGCTGCGAGAAGCCCTTCATTCCCTTCTCGAGAACGAAGGCGGTCACGCCCTTCTGCCGCTTCTCCGGTTCGGTCAGCGTCAGCACCACGAACACGTCGCCCACGCTCCCTTGGGTGATGAACATCTTGGCTCCGTTCAACACCCAGCCCTTGTCCTTGCGGACCGCCGTGGAGCGCATTCCAGCCGCGTCGGAGCCGCTGCCCGGCTCGGTCAAGCCCCAGGCGGCGAGCTTCCTGCCCGCCGCGATGTCCGGGATGTACCGCTGGCGCAACTCCTCGCTGCCGAATCGAAGCAGGTGCGACGTGCCCAGCCCGTTGTGCGAGGCGACCGTCAGCGCCAAAGAGCCGTCCCAGCGAGCGATCTCCTCCACCACCGCGGCGACCGAGACCGTGTCCAGCGCCGAGCCGCCCAGCTCCTCGGGCACCGTCATCCCGAGCAGGCCCAGCTCGCCCAGGTGCGCGACCACCTCTCGCGGGAAGCGCTCCTCGCGGTCCCACTCCTGTGCGTGCGGCTTCACCTCGCGCAGGCAGAAATCGCGGACCATTCCGACCAGCTTGCGCTGGCTCTCATTCAGCTCGAAGTCCAAGAAGCTCTCCGTCCGCCGTCCGGCGCGAGCGTTCTATCAGGGCAGCGTCACTTGCGCACCACCAGCTCCCCCGCCGCCAACGCCACCGGGCGGTCGGCGTCCGCTGCATGACGGTAGATCCAGACGTCCACCGTGTGCTTTCCGTCGGACAGCTCGCGCAGCCGCGCGCCGTACCGGCCGCTCACCGGGAGCGTCAGCTGGTCGTCCTCGGCGGGCAGCGGAGGATCGAAGACGACGTGCGCCCGCTTGCGGCCGTCGATCCAGAGCTCTTCCCAGACCTGCCCGGTCTTGTTCTCGCCCACCGGGCGAGGAAAGTAGCAGCGGCCGAAGATCGGGTCGGCGGCCCCGACCTCGGCGCGCATCGCGCGGGCGTCCTCCGCGCCCCGCTCGAGCTCGTGCCCGAAGAAGACGCAGTTTCCGTAGCCGCCGGGGTTCTGCACGCGGCGCAAGCCGTCGCGGGCGATCCAGCCGGTCTGCGGGACTCTCCCCCGGGACGTCGCCCGGTACCGCTCGAAGAGGAAGGCGGCGCCGGCCAGGACCAACACCGCCGCGGTGGCTCCCGCCAGCATGCCGGTCCACAGGCGCGTCGGACGCGCGCGTGGCGCCGCCTGCGGTGGCCGTTGCGCGCTGCGGATCCGCTGCGGCGCCGGCCGCGCGGCGCTGCCCGGATCCGGCAGTACGCGGGTCTCCTCCAGATCCGGCGGCGCATCCGTGTGCTGTCCTCCCAACGAGCGCGGCAACGCGTCGATCGCCGCGAGCAGCTCGCCGCAGCTCTGGTACCGCTCGGCCGGCTTCTTCTCGCACATCTTCTCGACGATCCGGACGACGCGCTCGTCGCAGACGACCAGCTCCGCGAGGCTCGGGAGCGGCGTCTTCACCTGCATCATCATCACGTCCACCTTGTTCTTCGCCTCGAACGGCCTGCGGCCGGCCAGCAGGTGGAAGGCGGTGATCCCCAGCGAATAGATGTCGCTGCGCGCGTCGATGGCGTACCCGGTGGCCTGCTCGGGACTCATGTAGAAGGGCGTGCCCAGCACCGTCTCGCCGGTCAGGTCCTTCGCCGCGTCGCGCAGCTTGGCGATGCCGAAGTCGAGGATCTTCAGCTCGCCCGAGTCGGACAGCATCAGATTGCCGGGCTTGATGTCCCGGTGGATCACGTTGCTCGCGTGCGCCTTGCGCAGCCCGTCGGCGCACTGGCGTACGACGGAGAGGACGGACGGGGCCGGGAGCGGACCTCGCTGGAGGAGCGCGTCGAGCGGCTGCCCGTCGAAGTACTCCATCACGATGTACGGGTCGGCCGCGTCTTCGTCGGCCGCGGCGATCTCGTAGATCTGGATGATCGAGGGATGGGCGATCTTCGCCAGCACCTGCGCCTCGCGGCGGAAGCGCTCCACGTATCGCGGATCCGGGTGGGTGAGCACCTTGATGGCGACGTGCCGGCCGAGCGTCGGATCCGTCGCGCGGTACACGGCGCCCATCCCGCCGGATCCGAGCAGGACCAGGTCCGTGTACCGGCCGAATGCCGGCCTCCCCTGCGGCCCGGGCATCACCCTGTCTTATAGGCCTGGAGGGCGGGCTCGTCCTGTTTGCGGACCGTGTGCGCGAAGGCCCACCCGGCGCACGCGGCCAGGGCCGCGTAGCGCAGCGCCACCGTGGGCCAGAAGACCGCCTGATCGAACCACATCGCCTGCGCCCAGGCGCGCTCTGCCTGCAGGTGCAGGCGCGCGAAGCTCGCCACATAGTCGGCCAGCGCCACGAGCGACGCGGCGGAAGCGAGCCACCCCGGCACGGCCGCCAGGGCGATGAGCGCGACCACCCACAGCCAGTACTGCGGCGAATACACCTTGTTCGCGATGAAGAAGACGCAGACCAGCGCGCAGGCCGCCTGCAGCGGATCGAGCCGGCGGGTGCGCACCTCGATCACGACGAGGGCCGCGGCTGATGCGAGGACTGCGATCACCGAGATCAGATCCGCCCGGGCCACCCCGGCGCGCGGATCGCCGCCGAAGAGGAGATAGAGCGAGGGCTCGATGTCCCGGATCGCGTTGTACTCGAAGAACCAGGTCCACCGCGGCCATCCCCAGAGGGCGAACGGCAGGTTGATGGCCAAGGTGAGCGCGAGGAAGATCCCGGCCAGCGCCAGGGTCTTCCGCAAGCCGGATCGCAGGGTCACCAGAAGGAGCACGCCCAGGACCAGGATGGGGAAGAACTTGGTCCACACCGCGACGGACAGCACCGCGACAGCCGCCCGCTCCCGCCCCTCCGCCCAGAGCCACAGGCCAGCCAGCAGCGGGAGGATGCCGAGCAGGTCCCAGTTCAGCGCCCCATAGACCAGCAGCGCCGGCGATGCCGCCCACACCCAGGGCATCGTTCCCGGCAGGGCCGCGACGAACCAGAGCGTCCCCAGCGCGCAGACCGCCAGCAACGCGAAGGTGAGCGCGAAGTACCCCGCGCGCCCGGGAGCCAGCACGCTGGGCAGCCACATCCCGACCCCGAGCAGCACCGGGTATTCGATCTTGTCCTCGATATAGGGGACCGGATGGCGCCGCGCCCCGCGGTCCTCGTGCAGCGCGAGGATGTCCGAATAGGCCAGCGCGCCGAACGACCAGATGCGGTAGCCCCAGGGCGACCCGTGGCGCGTGCCTTCGGCCGTGCGCAGGTAGCAGGCGAGGAGGATGGCCGAGCAGACCAGCGCGGGCGCCGCGAATCTGCGCAGGGTCTGGCGAGGATCGAGCGGCCGCTCCATGCGGCGGCTACACGGGCGTGACGCTGCGCCGCTTCGGGCTCACCGGCCGTTCGCGCTGGGCGGCGGCCTCGAAACGGCGGGCGATCTCCGTCCGGAGCCGCTCGCCGGGCACGATCGCGTCCACCACCTGCTCCGCCGCCAGCTTGTAGATGTCGATGTCCGCCTTGTACTCGTCGCGGAGCTGCTGCACGTAGGCCGCGCGCTCCTTTTCCGGTTTCTCCTGGATCTTGTTGAAGTAGACGGCGTTCACCGCCGCCTCCGGCCCCATGACCGCGATCATCGCCTGCGGCAACGTGATGGTCGCGTCCGGATCGAAGGCCGGGCCGCCGAAGGCGTACAGGCCCGCGCCGTACGCCTTGCGGATGATCACGCAGAGCTTGGGGACGGTCGCCTCGCTGACCGCCATGATCATCTTCGCCCCGTGGCGGATGATCCCTTCGCGCTCGACCTTGGTGCCGATCATGAACCCCGGCACGTCGGGCAGGTAGAGAATGGGAATCCCGAACGCGTCGCAGAGCCAGATGAAGCGGGCCGCCTTGTCCGCGCTGTCCACGAACAGCACCCCGCCCTTGTGCTTCGGCTGGCTGGCGACGATGCCGATGGGCCGGCCCTCCACGCGGGCGAACGCCGTGATCACCTCGGGCGCGAACAGCTTCTTCAGCTCGAACAGCGAGTCGGCGTCCACCAGCTCGCGGATCAGCGCGAACATGTCGAAGAACTTGTTCTGGTCGGGCGGGATGATCTCCTCGATCCGCTTGCCCGATGCTGCGGGCGCCACCGGCTTCTGCAGCGGGAGCGGTCCGGCGAAGCTCTCCGGCAGGTACGAGAGGTAGCGCCTCGCGGCCTCGATGGCCTCCTGCTCGGTCTTCACCAGGATGTCACCACAGCCGGAGACGGAGCAGTGCATGCGCGCCCCGCCCAGCTCCTCCAGGGTGACCTTCTCGCCGATCACCATCTCGGCCATCCGGGGCGAGCCGAGATACATGGAGGCGTTGCCCTCGACCATCACCACGATGTCGCAGAAGGCCGGGATGTACGCGCCGCCCGCGGCGCTGGGCCCGAACAGCAGGCAGACCTGGGGGACGAGCCCGCTCATCTGGCACTGCTGGTAGAAGATCCGCCCGGCGCCTCGCCGGCCCGGGAACATCTCGATCTGGTCGGTGATCCGGGCGCCGGCGGAGTCCACGAGGTAGAGCATCGGGCAGCGCGTCTTGATCGACTGCTCCTGGATGCGGACGATCTTTTCCACCGTCCTGCGGCCCCAGGAGCCTGCCTTGACGGTCGAGTCGTTGGCCATCACCGCCACGACCCGTCCGCCGATCTTGCCCAGTCCGGTGATCACGCCGTCGGCCGGTAGCTCCGGGTCGAGCGCGTTGGCGAAGGCGCCGTCCTCGACGAAGCTGTCCTCGTCGAGGAGCATCCGCACGCGCTCGCGCGCGAACAGCTTGCCGGTCTCGGCGTTCTTCTGGTGGTACTTGGGCGCCCCGCCCTTCCCGATCCGCGCGAGCTCCGCCTTGACCTTGTCGTCGAATCCCATCGCGGCGGCGCTTCTAGCAGGAAGCAGCGCCGCGTGCACGCGGGGCCGGTCTATCGGAACAGCCCCGGCCAGAAGCGCCAGGTAGCGCGGCAGGGCCGGTCTCCAGGTCCGCAACTCCAGGCCTCGTCGGCGAGCGGCTGGATCAGGGTCCCGTCCTTGCCGAGGCCGAGCGGTCGCGTGTGGCAGGCGCCCGCCGTCATGGGCAGCTCCATGAATCCGCAGGAGGCAACTCAGCGCGCGAAGTACGGTGCTGGCACCGGAATCGCCTGTCCGTCGTGCCGTGGGTCGCTAGCACCGAGCTTTACGGACGTTTTGCGGTCGTAGAGCACGGCCTGGCCGTAGCCGAAGTTGGGCGTTCTGGGCGGCTTGACCTCAAGGAGGTGCCCCAAGGCCGTCAGCTCGTCGCGGGTCTGCTGCGGGATCGAGCTCTCCACCTCCACGTCGCACCCTTCGAACGTCCCCTTGGTGAACCGTCCCGCCTCCAGCGCCTGCTGGATGGTCATTCCGAAGTCCGCGATGTCCACCACGAACTGCGCGTGGGCTTGCGACTGGTTCCAGCCGCCCATGATCCCGAAGCCGATCCGCACGTCGTCCTTCTGCATGAAGGCCGGGATGATCGTGTGCAGCGGCCGCTTGCGGCCGGCGATGGTGTTCGGCTGCCCCGGCTTGAGCGTGAACAGGTTGCCGCGGTTCTGCAGCATGAAGCCGGCGTCCTTGGGCGTCAGGCCCGACCCGAAGCCGGCGTAGTTGCTCTGGATGAGCGAGATGATGTTCCCCTCGCCGTCCACGACGCTGAGGTAGATGGTGTCGCTTCCGCGCGAGGCAGTGATCCCGGGGAGCTGCGAGGGCTCCACGTGGCAGGCGGCCTTCTTCGGGTCGATCAGCTGTGCGCGACGAACGGCGTTCTCCCTGGAGAGGAGCTGCTCGACCGGGATGCGCGCGCTGCGCGGGTCGCCGATGTACTTGAGCAGGTCGGCGTAGGCGAGCTTCTTCGCCTCGATCATCGCGTGCAGCGTGCGCGCCGAATGGAACCCCCACTCGCGGATGGGGAGCTGCTCGAGGATGTTCAGCATCTCGAGCGCCGCGATCCCCTGCCCGTTGGGCGGCAGCTCGGTCACCTTCCATCCGCGGTAGGTCGTCTGGATCGGGTCGACCCACTCGGCCTTGAACTCCGCCAGGTCCTCGAGCGTCATCGCCCCGCCGCGGGTGCGCACCACCTCGACGATGGCCTGGGCCGTGGGACCCCGATAGAAGCCGTCGCTGCCTTTCTCCGCGATCCGGCGCAGCGAATTGGCCAATGCAGGGTTGCGGAACGTCTCACCGGCCTTCGGCGAGCGCCCGTCCAAAAGGAACGTCTTCGCCGATTCCCGATCCTCGGAGAGCATCTGCACCGAGCGAGCCCAGAGCCCTGCTGTGACCTCCATCACGGGGAAGCCATTCTCGGCGTACCAGATGGCCGGCGCGAGGTCGGTGGCGAGCGGCAGGCGGCCGAAGCGCTGGTGCAGGGCGGCCCAGCCGGCTACGGCGCCCGGCACCGTCACCGTGTAGACCCCACGGTGGGGCAGCTCGCCCTCCACGCCTTTCGACTTGAGGAACTCGAGCGTCATCCCCGCCGGCGACCAGCCGCTGGCGTTCAGACCGTAGAGCTTGTCCTCCTTGGCCACGTAGACGATGGCGAAGAGATCGCCGCCGATGCCGTTGGAGGTCGGCTCCATCAGCCCCTGCGTAGAGTTGGCGGCGATGGCCGCGTCCACGGCGTTGCCGCCGCGCTGCAGGATCTGCACCGCCGCCTGCGCCGCCAGCGGCTGGCTGGAGGCGGCCACGCCGTGCTGCGATGCGGCGATCGAGCGTCCGGGGACGGGAAGAGCGGCTGCCAGGCTCAGCATGAGGGCCACCATGGCGCGGACTTGTATCACCCCCCGCCCGAATGCATTCTAGGACGCCGATGCCCAAGGGGAAGCCGCGTGAACAGGGCGACACTGCGGTCGTCACGGAGAAGAAGAGCAAGACCCAGAAGCCAAAGCTCTGGAAAGTCATCCTTCACAACGACGACTTCACCACCATGGAGTTCGTCATCCACGTGCTGGAGGTGGTCTTCAACAAGGAACCCGCCCTCGCCCACCAGCTGATGCTGCAGGTTCATACGCGTGGCATGTGCGTCGCGGGCGTTTACACTCACGAGATCGCGGAGACCAAGGTCGGAACGGTGGAGCACATGGCGAGAGCGGCGGAGTTTCCCTTTTTGTGTACGATGGAACCTGAATGAGCTTGTCGATCACCAAAGAGCTTGAATCGTCGTTGCGGCTGGCTTTCGCCGAGGCGAAGGCGCGGCGGCACGAGCACGTGACGCTGGAGCACCTGCTCTACGCCCTGCTGCGCGACCCCATCGCCACCCGGATCCTGCGCGCCTGCGGAGCGCGGCTGCCGGAGCTGAAGCGGGAGCTCGAGCAGCACCTCCAGGAAAGCCAGCCCCAGCTCGCCGAGGGGTTCGAGCGCGACCCCGAGCAGACCCGCGCCTTCCAGCGCGTCCTCGAGCGCGCCGCCATGCAGGTGCAGTCCAGCGGCAAGGAGACCATCGACGCAGGGTCGGTCCTGGTCGCCCTCTTCCGCGAGCGCGACTCTCACGCCCTCTATCTTCTGGAGAAGCAGGGCGTGACCCGGCTGGACCTCCTCCGCTTCATCTCCCACGGCGCCCTCAAGGTGCGCGACGAGAGCGGGCTGCGCCCGCACAATGGCAACGAGGACGAGCTGCACGCGCAGCCGCAGGGGGACGAGGAGGACGGCGGCCTGGCGGACGACCCGCTCACCGCCTACTGCGTCGACCTGATCGCCCGCGCCGCCGATGGCCGGCTCGATCCGCTGGTCGGGCGCAAGAACGAGCTGGAGCGCACCATGCAGGTGCTCTGCCGCCGCCGCAAGAACAACCCCATCTACGTGGGCGAGGCGGGCGTAGGGAAGACCGCCATGGCCGAGGGTCTGGCGGTCGCCATCCACGAGAAGAAGGTTCCCGAGATCCTCAATGACGCGCCGCTCTACGCGCTGGATCTGGGCGCCCTGCTCGCCGGGACCAAGTTCCGCGGCCAGTTCGAGGAGAGGCTCAAGGCGGTGGTGAAGGCGCTGGCGCAGAAGCCGGGCGCCATCCTCTTCATCGACGAGATCCACATGCTGGTGGGCGCAGGCGCGACCAGCGGCGGCTCGATGGACGCCTCCAACCTGCTCAAGCCGGCGCTGGCCAACGGCGAGTTGCGCTGCATCGGCAGCACCACCTTCAACGACTTCAAGGCCAGCTTCGACCGCGACAAGGCCCTGTCCCGCCGGTTCCAGAAGATCGAGATCCTGGAGCCGAGCCGCGACGAGGCCATCCAGATCCTGCAGGGGCTCAAGAGCCGGTACGAGGAACATCACGGCGTTACCTTCAGCGAGCCGGCGCTCGAGGCGGCGGTGGACCTGTCCGCCAAGCACCTGCTCGACCGGCACTTGCCGGACAAGGCGATCGACGTGATCGACGAGGCCGGCGCGCTGCAGCGGATGAAGCCGGCGAACGAGCGCGTGCCGCTGATCGGCGTCCCCGAGATCGAGCAGGTGGTGGCGAAGATCGCGCGGATCCCGCCGCGCAGCGTCTCCAGCGACGACAAGTCGGCGCTGAAGAGCCTGGCGCCCGAGCTGAAGAAGGTGGTCTACGGCCAGGACGCGGCCATCGAGGCGCTCTCCAGCGCGATCCTGCTCTCGCGCTCGGGCCTGGGCTCCCCCACCAAGCCCATCGGCAGCTTCCTCTTCTCCGGACCCACCGGCGTGGGCAAGACCGAGCTGGCCAAGCAGCTCGGCCGGATCATGGGCGTGCCGCTGATCCGCTTCGACATGTCGGAGTACATGGAGAAGCACACCGTGAGCCGGCTGATCGGCGCGCCGCCCGGATACGTCGGATTCGATCAGGGCGGCCTGCTCACTGACGCCATCCGCAAGCAGCCACACGCGGTGCTGCTGCTGGACGAGATCGAGAAGGCGCACCCTGACGTCTTCGACATCCTCCTCCAGGTCATGGACCACGCCACGCTGACCGACAACAACGGCCGGCAGAGCGACTTCCGCCACGTGGTGCTGATCTTCACCACCAACGCCGGCGCGCGGGACATGACCGCGGCCAAGGTCGGCTTCGGCGTGGTGGCTCGCAGCTACATGGTCTCGGGGTCGAAGCCCGGCGGCGAGAAGGTCGCTTCCTTCGACCTGGACTCCGGCGCCGGCGGCGACGCGAAGAAGGCCATCGAGCGCACCTTCAGCCCCGAGTTCCGCAACCGCCTCGACGGCTGGATCGCGTTCTCCAGCCTGCCGATGGACGTGGTGGAGCGGATCGTCGACAAGCAGATCGACGAGCTCCGCGCGCAGCTCAAGGAGAAGAACGTCGAGCTCACCCTTTTGCCCGACGCGCGGCGCTGGCTCGCCGACCGCGGCTTCTCCCCGCAGTTCGGCGCGCGCCCGATGGCGCGCCTGCTGCAGACCGCGCTCAAGAAACCACTCGCAGAGCGCATCCTGTTCGGAGATCTGGAAAAGGGCGGAAAAGTGGTCCTGGGTGTGCAGGACGACCGCCTCGACATCCGGACGGAATGAGGACGCGCGGGAGGCACCCGGTAGTATGGGTGCATGCTCCTCGCCTTGGTCTTGCTGCTCGCCCAGGAGGGCTTGCCGGACGTTCCCCCGCGCATGCCGATCGACGAGGAGCCTTCGGCGGCGGCCTGTACCTTTCCCATCGCGCTGCGCGGCGACAACTGCGCGTACGAGGCCGGCAGCGCGCCGGCCGATCCGATCGACAACGCGGCCGCCGCTTCCGACGCGGGCCGGCAGGCCTGCGCCAAGGCCGCCCGCGGAGACAACGGGCTGCGCAAGGAGTGCGAGAACGCGGTGGTGGAAGCGAGCGCGTCGCACCAATGCGCGATCCACGCCCGCCTGGTGGACCCGCGCGGGCGCCTGACCCGCGACTCGCAGGAATGCGTGGAGCTGTTGCGCCAGGAGATCTCGCGCACCTCCCGGGCGGCGACGCTCTCGACCAATTGCTGCAGTTGCCTGGCGGAGTCCCGCTGCTCCGTGGGCGCCACCCAGTGCAAGCGCGAGCTCGCGGACCTGGCGCCTTCGGCCGCGCTCCGCTCGTGCCTCTCCCGTTCCTGCTCCGACGCCTGCTCGTTCGCCGCGCCCACGCGGCCCCTCCCCGAGGACAGCCCGGCTGCGGTTCCGGACGACCCACGGAAACCAAAAAAGATCTGAGGAACCTTCATGCGCACCCTGCTCGTCTTCTCGTGCCTCCTGCTCGCCTGCGCCACTGCGGAGCCGATTGCCACGCCGGCGCCTCCGCCCGCTCCGACCCGGCTGGAGGCCTCGCCGAGGCAGGCGCCGCCCTTCGATGCCAGGTCGTTCGCCGCCAACCAGCTGACGCCGCTGGAGTGCGAGAAGGGCGCGCGGCAGCTCTACGAGATCCGCCCCGACCAGGGCTGGGCGGCGCTGGTCGCCTGCGTCGATCGCACCCGCTGGCCGCGCGGCGAGTTCACCCACCTCGAGCTGCTCACGCGCGGTGTCTGGGACCAGGAGCTGCAGACGCGTCCCGAGGCGCCGCGCCTGATCGCCAAGGTGGTCGCGCTGCGCGGCGGTGACGTGGAGGGCGACCTCCCGCTGGTGCAGAAGAGCCGGGTCCCCCTGTTCACGCTGGCGGCGGCGCTGCGGCAGCCCGACGTCTACAAGGGCCGCTGGGTGCTGGTGCGCGGCGCGCTGACCGAGATCAAGCAGGAAGGGAACCGCGCCGCGGCCATGATGCGCGAGACGTCGCTGCGCGCGACGGCGCGCGAGGTCGCCGACGGGCCCATCCACCGCTACGAGAGCTCCTACAGCGGAAAAGGACAAGGGGAGTACTCGAGCACCTCGCGCACGAGCAATAGCGGCGGCTCGAGCAGCAGGACGGACAACAAGGCGAGCGGCAGCGGCTCCTACAGTTCCAGCGGCCGCAGCGAGTACTCCTCGGTGAAGCAGAGGTTCGAGAACGAGCGCGTGGAGACCGGACGCCGCGCGGTCGGAAAGCTGGCGCAGGCGGACCCGTTCCTCGAGCCGGAGAAGGACTTCCTCTTCCTCGCCCGCTTCGACGGGGTCAACCCGGGCCAGAACCAGGAGCCCGTGGCGATGCTCTCGATCGCGGGCTATTTCCAGCCGAACGCCCTGCTGATCCAGTGAGCGAGCGGGTCCGGATCATCGAGCACGGGATCATCCTGATCGACCTGTCCGGGATCACCGAGCCGGACAAGGAGCTGCACAACTCCGAGCTCGCCCGCAAGCTGGTCGCGACGCACGCGCTGGGCCAGGCCCTGGTCCTGACCGACGTCACGGGCTCGAAGGCCAGCGAGGCCGCCATCGACTCGCTCAAGAAGATGGCGGCGCAGAACAAGCCCTTCGTCAAGGCCAGCGCGCTGGTCGGGCTTTCGCCGATCACGCGCGTGATCTTTCGCGCCGTGATCGCGCTCACTCGCCGGGACATCCGGCCGTTCGCCAACCGCAGCGAAGCGATCGCGTATCTGCTCTCGCAAAAGGGCGCCGACGTGCCGCCGCTGATCCCGACGTCGTAGGCGCTGTCGCCGAAGGCGACACTGCGCCTATGCTTTTTCTGCGTGTTCCCGCGAAGGCGGGAACACGCTTGACCATTACGGGGACAGCCTCCTACTTCCCGCTCCAGCGGGGCGGACGCTTCTCCGCGAACGCCTTCAGACCCTCCAGGCGGTCTTCGCTGAGCAGCGCCTTCTCGTAGTGCAGCCGCTCCGTCTCCAGCGCGGCGTCCATCGGGAGATCGTAGGCCTCGCCGATCGAGGCCTTCGCGGCGGAGACTGCCATGGGCGCGTTCGCGGCGATCTCCCTGCCGAGGGCAACCGCGGCGGCGACGGAATCCCCCGCTGCGGAGATCCGGCTGACGACCCCGAGTTGCAGCGCCTCCGCGGCGTCCACCCGTCGCGCGGTGAGGATCAGGTCCTTCGCCCGGCCGATGCCGGCGATGCGCGACAGCCGTACCGTCCCGCCGCCGCCGGGGATCACGCCGATCTTCGTCTCCGTCAGCCCGATCTGCGCGGCGGGATCCATCACCCGCAGGTCGCACGCCAGCGCCAGCTCGCACCCGCCGCCCAGCGCCAGCCCGTTGATGGCCGCGATCCAGGGCTTGGGGCAGCGCTCGATCTCGCGCAGGGCCGTGTGCAGCTCGACCAGCCAGCGGCGGACGTCGTCTTCTGTCCAGTCCTGCCGCTCCTTGAGATTCGCGCCGGCGCAGAACGCGCGTTTTCCGGCGCCGGTGATCACCACCGCCCGGATCGGTCCCTCCACCGCCGCCTGGCGGGCGTGCTGCGCGATCTCCGCGACCAGCGGGCGCGAGAGCACGTTCATCTGCGCCTCGCCGGCGATGGTCAGGACGCGGACGGGCCCGTGGTCTTCGGAGGTCAAGTCGGACATGGCTACGTCGCGGCCGCGGGCCGCGCCTCACCGGGGGTGCGCCGGCCCAGCGCCGCCTGCAGGCGGCGGCCGGACAGCTTGTGCCCGACGAGCTCCTGCGCGAGCGCTCCCGCCTCCACCAGCTTGTCGAGATCGACGCCGGTTTCGACTCCCATGTCGGCGAGCATCGAGACGAGGTCCTCGGTGGCCAGGTTCCCCGCCGCGCCCGGGGCGTACGGGCACCCGCCCATGCCGCCGATGCTGGCGTCGAAGGTGGTGATGCCCATCTCCATCGCGACCAGGCAATTCGCGAGCGCGGTCCCGTGCGTGTCGTGCATGTGCAGCGCGAGCATGGACGCTGGCAGGTCGCGGAGGAACAGGGCGAGGATCTCGCGGGTCTGCTTCGGGTTGCCCACCCCGATGGTGTCGCCCAGGGAGATCTCGTCGGAGCCGATGGCGCGCAGCTCGCGGGCGATGGAGAGCGCGCGCTGCGGATCGACGGGTCCTTCGTAAGGACAGCCCCAGATGGTGCTCAGGTAGGCGCGGACGAAGAGGCCCTGCTTCTTGGCCAGCGGCACGATCTCGCCGAAGTGCTCCAGCGACTGCACCACGGTCTTGTTGGTGTTCTTGAGGTTGTGCGACTCGGTGGCGGACATGAAGACCGCCACCTCGCGCAGTCCGACAGCCACGGCGCGATCCAGTCCGGTCCGGTTGGGCACCAGAGCGGCGTATCGCAGGCCCGGCTTGCGCGGCAGCCGGCGCGCCAGCTCGTCGGTGTCGGCGAGCTGGGGGATCCAGTCGGGCCGGACGAACGAGCCGATCTCCACCCGCTGCAATCCCGCCGCCGCCAGCGCTTCCACCAGCTTCAGGCGCGCCTCCAGGGAGAGCGTCGCTTCCTCGTTCTGGAGGCCGTCGCGGGGACCGACTTCGTACAGGCTGACGCGCTTCGGCAGCATGGCGCTCAGCTTCGCACCCGCACGTTGCCGCGCACCCATTCCGCGATGGAGCGGGTGGTCGCCCCGGGCGTGAAGATCTCTCGCACGCCCAGCTTCTTCAGCTCGGGGATGTCCGGGTCGGGGATGATGCCGCCCCCGAACACCACCACGTCGCCGGCGCCCTGCTCCCGCAAGAGGTCGATCACCGCGGGGAAGAGCGTCATGTGCGCGCCCGACATGATCGAGAGGCCGATGCCGTCCACGTCCTCCTGGACGGCGGCCGCGACGATCATCTCGGGCGTCTGGTGCAGCCCGGTGTAGATGACTTCGAATCCTTCGTCGCGCAGCGCGCGAGCGATGATCTTCGCGCCCCGATCGTGGCCGTCGAGTCCCGGCTTGGCGACGAGGATGCGGACTTTGCGGGTATCTGCCATCAGGGGACCTTCTCCAGTAAGGCGATCAGCTGCGGCGTGTCTTCCGTCAGGGGCGAGTCGGGCTCCAGCCGGCGCAGCGCGAGGCCCGCTCCCAGGGCCAGCCCGGCCAGCTCGGCGGGCGCATAGTAGCGGATGGAAAACGTAGCCGAAAGCTCCTCTCCGCCCGGCGGCCGCAGCCTCCGGGTCACGCGGTCGACACTGGACGCCTGATCCCAGACGCTCTCCTCCTCCACCCGCCCCAGGCCGGGCACCGTGTCTTCGTATCGGCTACGGGGGGTCGCTGCCAGGCGAAGCGGATTGTCGGTGGTCAGCACCAGGCTTCCCCCGGGCCGGAGCACGCGGGCCGCTTCCCGCAGAGCGCAGAGCGCGTCCGCGTCCGTCCCCAGGAACATCGAGCTGTAGAAGCAGAAGGCGGCCGCGAGCGAGTCGGCGTGCAGGGGAAGGGAGCGGAGGTCGGCGCGGATCAGCCGGGCGGAGCGCGCCTGGACGGCGGCTTCCCGTAGCAAGAGGCGGCTGCGGTCGATCCCGATCGGATGGGCGTACCCTTCCTCGACCAGGGCGTGGAGGTGGCGGCCGTAGCCGCAGCCGAGATCGGCGAGGGGCTTGCCGGGCTCGACCTGCGCGAGCCGCAGCGCGATGGCGACGTCCTCGCGGGCCAACGGGGGCGGCGCGTAGCGGCGCGTGATCTCCAGGAAGAGACGATCCGCTACGGGATCCATTGCTCTGCCCAGCGCTCGAGATTGCCGATCACCCGGCTGAGCGCGCGCCCCTTCTCCGTGAGGCGGTACTCGACCCGGACCGGCTGGTCGTCGATCACGCGCCGCTCGACGACGCCGCCGCTCTCCAGCTCCTTCAGGCGCTGCGAGAGCATGCCTTCCGTGACCACCTCCAGCTGGGCGAGGAGCTCGCTGTAGCGGTGCGGGCGCTTGAGGAGGAGCTGGACGATCAGCGGGGTCCAGCGCTTCGCCATCAGATCGACGGCGGACTGGAACCGCGCGCACATCCGGGTCGAGTGGGGGCGCACCGCCATGGGCAAAGTATAGCCGCCCGAATCCCGCGGCGCACGAAAGCATCAGTAGCTACTGAAAACGTAGTTACTACCTTAAACAGGAGTCACAGATGGCAGCCGAAACCTGGAAGATCGATCCCTCGCACTCCGCAATCGGCTTTTCGGTCCGCCACATGGTGGTCTCGAAGACCCGCGGCCGGTTCACGAAGTGGAGCGGAGAGATCCGCTTCGACTCGCAGGATCCCGCGGCCTCCTCGGTCGAGGTGACGATCGATCCCGCGAGCATCGACACCGCGGACGCACAGCGCGACGCCCACCTCCGCTCCGCCGACTTCTTCGACGTCGAGAAGTACCCTTCCGCCTCGTTCCGCAGCACCAAGGTCGAGCTCCAGGGCCAGGATTGGCTCCGCATCACCGGCGACCTGACCATCCACGGCGTGACGAAGCAGGTGGTCCTAGAGACGAAATACGAGGGCAGCGGCAAGGATCCCTGGGGCAACGAGCGCGCCGGATTCATCGGCACCACCGCCATCGACCGCAAGGACTTCGGCCTGAAATGGAACCAGGCCCTCGAAGCCGGCGGCGTCCTGGTCGGCGACAAGGTCGAGCTCACCCTGGAAGTCGAAGCCATCCGCCAATCCGCCCAGCAAGCCGCCTGAGTTTCAGGGACACCCTACGCAACCTCGTGCCAACTCTGACGCAACGGGCCAGAGTTGGCATATCGAGTTGCGTAGGGTGTCCCCGGATCTCTTAGAAGGTGCCTTTTTCGCGGAAGGCGCCCCAGACCTTGCGGAAGACGTCGCAGACCTCGCCCAGGGTGCAGTAGGACCTTACGGCGTCGAGGACCGGGTGCATGAGGTTCTTGTCCGAGCGGCAGGCGTCCTCGATGGCCCGCAGCCGGTCCTGGACGTCGCGCTGGGAGCGGCTGCGCCGCACGGAGTTGAGGCGCTCGATCTGGCGGTGCGCCAGCTGGTCGTCGATCTTCAGGGTGGGAATCGGCTCGTCGCGATCCTTCTTGAAGGCGTTCACGCCCACGATCTTGCGCTCGCCGGAGTCGACCTCCCGCTGCCAGTGGTAGGCGCTGTCGGCGATCTCGCGCTGCGGGTATCCCTCCTCGATGGCGCGGATGATCCCGCCGTACCGGTCGATCCTGGCGATGATCTCCATCGCCCGCTTCTCGGTCTCGTCGGTGAGGTACTCGACGTAGTAGGAGCCCGCGAGCGGATCGACCACCCGGTCCACCCCGCTCTCGTGAGCGAGGATCTGCTGCGTGCGCAGCGCGATGGTGACCGCCTCCTCGGTGGGCAGCGCGTACGTCTCGTCCAGCGAGTTGGTGTGCAGCGACTGCGTGCCGCCCAGCACCGCGGCCAGCGCCTGCAGCGCCGTCCGCACCACGTTGTTGTAGGGCTGCTGCGCGGTGAGCGACACGCCCGCCGTCTGCGCGTGCGTGCGCAGCGTCATGCTGATCGGCTTCTTCGCCCCGAACTTCTCCCGCATCACCCGCGCGTAGATGCGCCGGGCCGCGCGGAACTTCGCGATCTCCTCGAAGAAGTCGTTGTGCACGTCCCAGAAGAAGCTGAGGCGCGGCGCGAAGTCGTCGACGTTCATCCCGCGCTTGACACACTCCTCGACGTACCCGAACCCGTCCGCCAGCGTGAACGCCAGCTCCTGGACCGCCGTCGCTCCCGCTTCCCGGATGTGGTAGCCGCTGATCGAGACCGGGTGCCACTTCGGCATGTGCTTGGCGGTGTACTCGATCATGTCCACCACGACGCGCGTCGCCGGCCGCGGCCCGACCACCCACTCCTTCTGGGCGATGTACTCCTTGAGCACGTCGTTCTGGATCGTCCCGCCCAGCTTGTCCTGCGAGACGCCCTGCTTCTCGGCCACCGCGACGTACGCGCAGAGCGCGAAGATGGCGCTCGCGTTGATGGTCATGCTGGTGGTCACCCGGTCGAGCGGGATCCCGCTGAAGAGGACCTCGAAGTCCTTCAGCGTGGAGACCGCCACGCCCTCCTTCCCCACCTCCCCCCGCGACATCGGGTGGTCGGCGTCGTAGCCCATCAGCGCCGGCATGTCGAAAGCGGTGCTGAGGCCCGTCACGCCGTGCTCGAGCAGGTACTTGAACCGGTTGTTGGTGTCCTCCGGCGTGCCGAAGCCGGCGAACTGCCGCATGGTCCAGAGCCGCCCGCGGTACATGCTCGGCTGCGGCCCGCGCGTGTAGGGGAACTGCCCGGGGAAGCCCAGGTCGCGCTCGTACTTCTCCACCTCGGCGTCGCTGGGCTCGCCCACGTCCGCTGGAGTCAGCAGGTCCGGGATGGGGATTCCCGAGTCGGTCTGGAACGCGCTCCGGCGCAGCGGGCTCTTCTGCGCCGCGCGCGCGAGCTCGGTCTTGCGCCACTCTTCCTGGGCTGCCTTCAGACGGTCCTTGGCCTTCATAGCGGCCAGATAACACGGGTCTGGCCCCGCCGCGACCTGCCGCACGCGCGGGCGACCGCTCGACGGCTCCGCCGCTCCTCGCTGCGCCGGGGAACGATCCGCAAGTTCACGCGGATGCTGGAGATCCATGGAAAGCGCGAATGCCCCTTTGCCTGGCGCGTCCGTCTAGCCGCGCGCGAGAAGGACGTCCCCTTCGAGTGGGTGCCGTTCGACGGACCTTCCCCCGATCCGCGGGCGGCCCACCGCAATCCGGACCAGCGCTCGCCGCTGCTCTGGGACGCGGGCTTCTCGCTCACCGAGTCGATGGTGATCGCCGAGTACCTCGAGGAGTCGCAGGGGGGCCGCGCGTTGATGCCGTCCGGCCCTCAGGAGAGGGCACGGGCGCGCCTGCTCCTGGCGACGGTGGTGCGCTCTCTCGAGACCGTTCCGAGCTACGCTCCGGACGAAGCGGCGGCCAGAAAGCAGATCCGGGAGGGTCTGGCCGAGTTGGAGGGGACGCTGTCGGACGGCCGGATCTGGCTCGGCGGGGAGATGCCGATGCTCCCCGACCTGATGCTCTGGCCGTTCCTGAGCCTCCAGGAGCAGGACGGATCGCCCATCCCGTCGGAGCTGCCGCGCGCGCAGCGGTACTGGCAGCGAGTCAAGGAACAGCGCTCGCTGACGTCGACGAGGCCCTGAGCGGCCTCAGGGCAGGGCCGCAGCGTGGATCGCCGGCACGGGAGCCAGCTTGCGGGTACTGGCCCTGCCGAGCCCGCAGAGCGCGTATCCGAATCCGAGCGCCCAGGTCAGGATCACGGCTACCGACATGCCCCAGTTTCGAAAGAACCTCATCTGAGCACCTCCCCAGTGCCCTTGGGACAAAGCACGCGCCGGGCCGGGCGAAGGGCGACGAACGAGGCGGTTTTGGGCTTCCCGGCCGCGCCTTGCGCAGGGGGCGCCACGGTGGCGCCACTGTGGCAGTGGCTCAGTCCCACGGCAGCGCGCGGACCACCGCGGCGCTGCGGGACAGCCGGCGCGACCCCGCGCCGTGCTAGTCCCAACCAGCGCGCGGACCCCGCGCCGGGCTATTCCCTGAGCAGGTTCCGGGCGATCACGATGCGCTGGATCTCGCTCGATCCCTCGTAGATGGTGGTGATGCGCACGTCCCGGTAATGCCGCTCGACGGGGAACTCGTCGATGTACCCGT
>Ga0137397_10000821_pt1 | contig 21437 bp, 23 predicted proteins | sample czorhiz116metaG_FD_106658 | JGI IMG/M metagenome (GOLD analysis project Ga0137397, IMG submission 106658) | Vadose zone soil microbial communities from Angelo Coast Range Reserve, California, USA - czorhiz1.16 metaG | ecosystem: Environmental > Terrestrial > Soil > Vadose zone | place: USA... | reverse complement strand
TTTCTCGTGCAAGACAAACCCAATAACATTCCAGGCAGAAAGCGGTCTCGCCTTGCCGAACCCTGACTATCTCAGGATTCACGCTGCATGCTGTAGAGTTGCCCATCTATCTGGGGCTGCTGAGCACATGGACAAGATTTTAGACGATCTAGAAAATATGGGAGTGCTGTCCGAGGATGGCTCGTCTGCGCATGTCCTGTCTTTTGCTCTAAGAAATTGTTTAATTGAGATGGCCTTTACGTTCTCATTTACCATTCACATAGATTTTCTGTGTAAACCACTCGTTGTCGCTCGCTTCCTTCAATATCATGCACTTTGTCTAGTGTGTTGCATGTTCGAGGATTTCGCACAACACACCATTTTGGGGTGAGGGATGTGGCAAGCAGGCTTGGACGTGATCTGCGTATGTAATCGGCTGCGGAGCGATAATATGCCACCTCTATATTAATTCATCCAAAACTTCAATGCCCCAGCCACTTCCCCCGACGCTCCCAGGGTCTCTGAATACCTCTTCGCACATACTCTTGGCTTATTCTAAAATTTTGCAGCTAGAGAAAGCTTCTGACTACAATCTCGAAGTTCGTGAGAAAAAGCTCATATACGCAAGAATCCTTGGGTATCTCATTCGAGAAGGCCCTTCATCCAAAGCGAAGGAACGTGTAGCTCAGGAGGTGAACTCCTGTCTGGACGATGATCAAATGGACAAGCTCGGTCAAATGTATTATGAACATTATATCCGCGTTTGTGAGTCGCCTTCACTCGCCGTCATTGCCTTCTTTCTGATGGTCTCTTGACAGTCAGGAAGCACAAAGGCGCCACCCCTGTGCCGTCCTCCCATCCCTCGCGCCCTTCTTTCGAAAAAGAAAAAGATATAGTCAAGGCCACGCTTCATGAACCTCCTCGAGACCATAGCGATGCCAAGCAGAAAGTGAGAGCCACGTCCACAAATTTACGGTTACAGCCATTCTGAATACGAGACCATTCTAAGGCTCTTATCAGGGACAAGTCTCGGTGCCTCGTTACCGGAAAGTGCGATGTTCGATCTATGGACAAGGACCTTAAGCTCGAGAAGGAAGTAATGGAAAACGGTCTACAACTATCTTCCACGCAATGCGCACACATTGTCCCTGCATCGACCAACAATAAGATTTCCGGCTCCAACGAAGGCGGCGCCAAGGTTTGCCTCACATACCCTCTTCCATCGCTATCGCTTATTGTCGTGTCTTTAGAATGAGTATGCTGCGACCTTTTGGGCTATCCTGAAGTGTTTCGGTTACGAAGATCTTCCCGAAAGGCTGAATGGTAACGGCATCCACGGCCTTGATAACGTCATGACACTAGACCCCACAATCCATGACTTGTTTGATAGGCTGACAATGTGGTTTGAAGCAGTTGTGAGTGATATCAATTTCTCGAGTCCTCTTACGCTAAACATGCGCAGGATGGCATGGAAAATACCTATGCTATTCGAGCTACTCGAGACGCTTACCTTGGCGCCTGCAAGACAAACCCAATAACATTCCAGGCAGAAAGCGGTCTCGCCTTGCCGAACCCTGACTATCTCAGAATTCACGCTGCATGCTGTAGAGTTGCCCATCTATCTGGGGCTGCTGAGCACATGGACAAGATTTTAGAAGATCTAGAAGATACGCGAATGCTGTCCAAGGATGGCTCGTCTGCACATGTCCTGTCTTTTGCTCTACAACCTTTTAGTCAAGAAATTGTTGTTCGTTGATACTCGAGATGGCCTTTACGTTCTCATTCACATAGATTTTCTGTGTAAACCACTCGTTGTCGCTCGCTTTCTTCAATATCATGCACTTTGTTTGATACTAGCGTGTCGCATGAGAGGATTTCGCGCAAGACACCATTTTGGCCCGGGGGTGAGGGATGTGGCAAGTGGTTGAGTGATAAGGAAAAAGCAAATCTCTGTCGCGGGTCCTGCAGGCTTCTTCGGTGGAGACATGATCTTGTGTACGGTGAATTCCTGTTCAGAATCCAGCGGGAGTCTCTATTCCCAGCAAGATGACTGCGAGCGCTGCACCTCCATGTCATGGCGAACAGAGTACACATCCACCGCAACACAGCGACGTTGATCTCCCTCCCAGAGACACTCACATGGACTTGTGATAGAGAAATTCGACATCATGCATCATGGGAAAATACTCTTTTCCGGACGACAATATGCCCAGTAGTGACGTCCGTCCGTGGATTCGATGGTTTCGCAATTGGAGCCGGTTCGAACTCCAAGAGATTCCGCAATCTCAAGGCGCGCCGAATTCCAGTGGGTATCAGCAGCACAGACATGGAGAGGCAGTGCGATGCCCTCTTTTTGCATCGTAGGTTTCTGGGATTCAGGATGTCAGTCAGTTAGCCCTACGCACATGTGGATTCCTTTCGTACTCTTAATCAAGTACTCTCTTACAACAACATCAGGACGCCGGAGGGATCAACTAGGGACCCTCACAGTCCAACAGATCGGAAAGATTGTCCGTTCACAAGCGCCACACTGGATGTTAGCTCTAGGCTGCTGCAGTCAAACAAGACCTCTTTGAGTCATGAGACGTGCATCGTCAAGCTATTAGCACAGGTAGACAGACAAATGAATGCAGGATGGATTGGAAGTATCTAGTACACATAACCAAGAATCTTCCCTCCAACATTTTTGCGACGGGCCTCCTCGTGATCAAGAATACCGGAGGAAGTTGTCTTAACGAATACCATTAGCATACCGGGAGATAGGAATAGCTTCTAACTAGAATACTCACCAGGATGAGCTTTCCGAACGAACGCGCAGGTAGAAGCAAGTTAACCCAAGATTCGATTTGGGTGACCTGTACATTGAATCGCGGCGATATCACACCAGTCTTATTTAACCGCCCATTAAGCTGAATCACGATCTTTCCAGAGCGGTGATCATCGATGATATCAAAATCGCCGATGTAACCTGACGGAGTAGTATCGTGTCAGCATTGCCAAGAAGGACGACTCAGGGTTAAAGAGGGAAGAAGCGTGTAGTCTCGTTTGTGAACCCAAATCCATAAAAGAAAAAGGATATGCGCTGTTTGGTTAAAGACATTGAATGTTTCGGAGGGTTAAAGCGAGAGAGGGGTGGAGGCGCGACCGCGTCCATCGCAGTTATATCACTCCGAGTCCAATACACACCAGTGGAAAGCACGATCACCGCGGCTGAAAAAAAGATATGCCTAGAGGAGGATTATACATACCATGCCGCTGCATCACACTGAGGAATTTTACCACGACCTTCGAGGACGGGCGAATGAGAACCTGGCGCTTCCCACGGCGCTCAGCATTGACGATGCTTTTCTGCAAACGGTCGAGTTCAGATAGAAAAGAGACTTATGCGGAACGCAACTTGCCAGACAATCGTTCTATATGTGTGAGCAGATGTCGCTTCAGCAATGAAAGGGTATGAAGAGGGACAGATACACGCACAAGGACGGACACGCGGACCATTTTTAGACGATAGGTATGAGGGAATGTCGAGAGTCTAAGACAGAAAGTAAGCCCATGCTCGCTCGTCTGAGTGTCACGTCACGAAGACATGAGTCAAGACGAGCTATTCACCTCGAAGGCAATAAGTGTGTTACAAGCTGAGCTGACGGCGGATTCAGATCCAGGTCATCGTAAGTGGAGGTTTCGGTGGCTGAAAAACTATACAGTTTATCCTCAGCTAACTCCGGCACTTAGCGGTCCTCCGATCCCTCATCATCACCAGCATGGTCAGTAGATACCAGTCTTTTTCGCCGTAACATGCTGCTGATCCTCTTCTTCTGTAGGGCCGCGTTCGTACCAAGACGACGAAGAGGGCTTCCCGTGTCCTCATTGAGAAATAGTGAGCCCGGACCGCATCTATCTGTCCAGTGAGACGATGCTCATAAGTGCCACCAGCTATCCCCGCCTTACCCTCGACTTCCACACGAACAAGCGGATCATTGATGAAGTCGTCAGTACAGTTACAAAAGCCACGCTCTAAAGTGTTGATGAGGTGCATCTCCAGGCTGTCGTTCCTTCAAAACGCTTGCGCAACAAGATCTCTGGGTTCACCACCCATTTGATGAAGCGCATCCAACGCGGTCCAGTTCGCGGGATTTCGTTCAAGCTCCAAGAGGAGGAACGTGAAAGGAAGGACAACTACGTCCCAGAAGTCTCGGCCCTCGACTCTAGTGCATCAGGCGGTCTGGTGGTTGACCCAGACACCAAAGTTCGTCTCTCACCCCTTGGCCGTCTCAGATGTAACGACAGCTGACTCCCATGTTTATAGGACCTTCTCAGGTCACTGAACTTTGAGTCGATCCCGGTCACGGTTGAGAACCCCGTTATCCCTGTACCTGAACGTGGTCCCCGGAGGGAGCGGCGGACTGTACCTGGTGCTGGTCGCGCATGATTTCGGTGATCACCACTTATATGTATCGCACCATTCCAAGCCTGCCCATGTCATGTACTTTTTCTTCACATAAAAAATCATATGGGTGTGGTATTGCCTTCCCCTCAGTCTTTATGCAGTGTATAGCGATGCACGAAAAAAATTACATCAGCACGTGTCGGCATTCGGCAAAGTTTGATTTTGTGACTGTTGTCCCGACCCTCGATACTCGCCTCCACATCCTTCACCTCACCTCCAACCTTCCCCCCTAGCCTACTCACGACGGCTGTCCGTCCAAAAAAAAGGACAACATCCCCTGAACTACGATCCTACCAATGACTATTCCTCCGAATGACGCTTTTACCCTCACTTCGCACTCCGACTCGACCCCCTCACTACGCTCATCGCGCTCTCGTTCACTCACGCGCTCCCCATCTCCTAAAATAGCTTTCACGACCTCCCAACACGCTTCTCCCAATTTCGATTCAAAGCGCCGCCCTAGCCGCCGTCAACGCAAGGCGAGTGGCTTCGTGTCGGATGCTATTAAGCTCGCAAACGTGGACGAAGCCCTTGAGCGCGTTGCCCTCAATGGCAACGGCCATGCCGCTCATACAGATAAGACGATAGCCCCGACCTCACAAGCGAAAAGGATTGACTGGGAGATCCCACGCAAGGTCCTCCATTCATCCATCGGTAAGTCGCGTGACTCTTGATCGTGCTGTTTGGGTGTGGGGGTGGCACGATCTCCTGTCTTCAGGCAAGCTAACGGCCTCATTTCAGGTTTTGTGACTCTCTACCTCTATACCTCCCACGGCTCACCGGAACGTGTTGTGGTCATGCTTTCGAGCGCTATGCTCATTATCGTCCCTGCCGATATGCTCCGACTTAATTATCCTCCTTTCGAGCGCACCTATGAAAAGGCTCTCGGTTTCCTTATGCGCGAGAGCGAAAAGGTACGCCAATATCACGCGCATTGCTCGACGCCGCATTCTGTCATGCATCAAACATCGGTTGACGTCTTCGCTCCCGTTTGGTTTTGCAGAACCATTCCAATGGCGTGATATGGTACATCATCGGCGTGGTCTTTGTGCTCTCGTTATACCCTCTAGATATCGCTGTATTGTCTATCATGATGTGAGTTTTCATCCATTCGACTGCCCTCTTGATTCTTACTCGATTCTACCCAGCCTCTCTTGGGCGGACACTGCCGCTTCTACATTTGGGCGTCTGTGGGGAAGTCGCACCCCACCGCTTCCTCCACGCATCCCCATCCTTGGTCTCCCGCTGGCTCCACGCAAGTCACTTGCGGGCTTCCTCGCTGCTTCTATCACCGGTGCTGCGATTGTCTTCTCCTTTTGGAGTTGGTTTGTACCTGCCGTCGGTGGCGTCGACCCCGCCTGGGATTTGACGAATGGTGTATCCGGACCGGGCGTCGACCATAGCTCCCTTGGGCAAGGAATGAAGGCATTGCTACGCGATGCGGGCTTTTCGGGTTTGCCAACTGGTGGCTGGATGGGTTTAGCAGTCATCAGCGTCGTTTCTGGTCTTGTGACCGGTATTGCGGAAGCATTAGGTGCGTTTGTTTTCTTTCTTATCAGCCCGTCATACTAATTACTGACAAATGGTCAGATCTTGGCAAACTTGACGATAATCTGACATTACCGATTATCTCTGGAGGGTGCATCTGGGGATTCCTCAAACTCTTCAGTTGGTTCAGCTCCTGAATCTTTGGGCTCAATTCCATTCTTTCCACTTGCCCCATTTACATTTGCCGATCTATGTAGTTAGAGGTAGTTTAAGCATTCATCTTCTTACACACCATATCCTGTTTCACTTTTTCTTTCTTTTATCTCTACATCACTACAGCACTTATTTCATTCGATTTTTCATTTTCTGTTCTGCCGTACGCCTTCTCTAGATCTGACGACCGGAACGATTTCCACGTGTATGTAATTCAGCCCTGGATAGTCACCGGAGCCTCCACATATCTTCCACCTGGTGCGGGACGATATTACCCTAGGTTGCGGACTGTGTCATGTATTCTTGTCACAGGTGTGTGTATGTGGAGCTCTGAATAATTCAAACGTGGTCTAAAGCCTCTTCATTCGAGAGAGCGAGTCTTCGACCGAGGTAGCGTAAATATTGTTCTCCGTAGATCACCAAAAAAATTCATTACGATAACAAATGAGATCATCAGCACATAAGATAACATTGATTGAGATATATCACAAGAAACAATAGAGAATGTGCGGAGCGTGGGATTGTTCACACCTTGGCACTGCTGCCTCCGAGTCCAAGGCCGCTCCCGCTGGCCGCAGAGGACGCTTGTGCGCTCGCCGCAATGCTGTTCAAGGTGGCAGAAGCGGAGAGGCTGCTGCTGCCGCTGCCGCTGCCGCTCCCATTAGCGCTACCGATCGCTCTGCGCCAGCTATCCGCGGCGGAAGAATGGGAGCTCCAGAACGAGTCGTACGTGAGCAAGGTAGAAGCGCTCTGCGAGCCTGTGCCTGCGGAGGACGTGACGGGACCCGGTGCGGTGGGAATGTCGAACGTCTTGAACGATGACGATGATGATAACGTTGATGATGATATTGATGATGGGCGGAAGGACGAGGAGAGTGGCGGTGCTGCTTTTGGCGGGTGCGTGGATGCCGGTGGTGCGGGCTTTTGTGGGGAAGAGGTAGTCGTAGTGTGAGCGGGCGAACGTGGTTGTTGTTTGGATGTGGGCGGAGGTGCCGTCGCAGGTGGTGGTGCGGGTGTGGGTACAGGTGGAGAGGCGGGAGCAGGTGTGGGAGCGGGAGCGGGAGAGGCAGAATGGTGGGACTGAACATGGGAGGGAAAGGTGGCCTGGGAGGTCGGGGGGAAAGTCGAGAGAGCTGCAGACAAGTCGGATGCTTCCGCGAACTGGGACATGGGCAGAGTCGGGGTGGGAGATATGGTCACGGACGAGGAAGGAGCTGGTGGTGGCGGCGGCGGCGCGAACGGCGAAGGGAGGTAGGCGAGCGTCTGCGTTGGGAATGACGAGGGCGGCACGGAAGAGACGAAGGAGGACGGCGCGGCGATGGAAGAGCTGGGGCTGGAGAAGGAAGGCGCCACGAAGGGGGAGAGAGACGAAAAGTCCATCGTAGCCGTCGCGCGCGACTGCTGCTGCGTGACTGCAAAATTTTGTGTGAACGCAGAGAGAATGGACGGAGGAAGCGATGTCGCCGTCGATTTCACAGCGTCCGATGCCTGTGCCTGCGTCGGTGAGCTCTGGGCGGTGTACGTCGAGGAGCTTTTCGCGGGAGAAGAAGTTTGCGAGTGTGAGTGCAGGGAGTCGTCGTCCTTAGTGGGGGATGCGGAGGCGGTGGTATATGGTGGTGACGAAGAGGCAACGACAACTGTGGGAGACGAAGCGGCAGGTCCTGAGTTCGCACTCTGGCCTGCTGTTTCCCGGGCAGCAGCCGTCGCCGCCTTGCCGCCTTTCGTCGTCCGCGAGGAGCCCGACGTGGCTCTTGATGAAGAAGCGCTAGCGGGGGACGATGACGCGGTGGCGGCGCCCAAAGCCAGTGCAGGACGTGCGGATGAGAACGACAGTCCTCCTGACGCTTTCGATTTCCCCTTGAGCGTCGAGTGGTGAAAATACAAGTTTTCGACCTCGTTTAGGGACTGTCGTTGCTGGTCACGTTGCGTAAATGAATAAGGGGGATGCGACGATGCAGCTCAATAGTAGCGAGACGCACCCATCCGTGCTCTACTTTCAGACGAGCGTACTGTAGCCGTATCTGGAGCTGTTTTGAGAGCTATGACAGGGACCAGATGCGAGACGAAGGGTCCGATGTGGAAGAGTCGTCTATCAGGACAAGAGGCATATGAAAAGCGGCTGGCGATATGCTCACGTTCACGACCTTGGACTTTTCGAAAGATAGCCTCTGTCGCTTTGCTTCATGATCTGCCGCTATTGAGTGTGTGGTGACCATCTGTTAATGCCCGTGGTCGGTCGAGGGCAGAAGCGAGGGAGGGCCGGACAGGGCAGGGCAGGCACAGGCTAAGGGCGGGCAAGGGATCTGACACTCTTGGCGGCTGCGTGACTCGGCGCGTGAACAATTTGACGTGTTCACATCACGTGACAAGGGTCGTGGCCTCAGCTCGCCAAACAACCGGGGCATAACAGAGCAAAAGATCATTATTATTGGCACATTATCCTCCAAAAGAAAAAGAAAAAAAGAGAGAGCAAGTGGGAAAGAAAAGGCTGCCAACAACAAGCATTATGTACAAGTGTCCGAGCTGAATGAGTCACCCTCGAGGTCTGAGCGATGATGGCTCACGAGATCAAGACTCACATGTGATGCAAAAGTCGAGAAACAACCCACGAACAGGGTTGCAGAAACCTCGCCCACATGATGATCCACCCAGAGGAAGTTCGCCCAACTTCCCATAACTGGATTTTCTCGATCGATGAGGAATGCGTACGCCCGCGTAAATTCCTCACTGAGTTCCCGCCTCACCGACAGCAGCCTTCTCGTCGTCCTCCAGCCAGCTGTCCTCGACCGTCGCTCGCACCCGCCGCACGTACTCCTTCATGTTCTCGCGATACAGCTGCGCCGCCTCCGCGTTTGCGGGGCTGTTCGGGTTCGGATCGTGCAGCAGGCTTTGGATGGAGGTCAGGATCGCCGCGACGTCGTACGTCGGCGACCATCGGTTCTGGAGAATGTCGAGGCAGAGCTCCCCGTTCGCGTACACGTTCGGATGGAACATTCGAGAGAGGAATTTCACGGTCGGGGGCTTGTTCGGGTAAGATTCGTCAAAAGTCAACAGGAGTTTGAAAGTGCCGTCTTCGAACGGTGTGTCCCCTGCACAGACGGCGAAAGCGGTATCAGAAGGGCCGAATCCGAACCGATGGATCGGGACGACGTACCGGGACCAAAGATGACTGCGTTCCAGAGCATGATGTTATCGGGACATGGGCTGCCAGAGATTCCACCTGGCGGGTCGCTCGACAGCCGCTTGAAATCGCGAATAAGGCGTCTCCTACAGTTGGTTGACTATAATGGAACGGATGGGGTCATGAACATCAACTACACGAAGGGACGGAGTAGAATCAGACTAACCATGACGGTGGTTACGGGTGAAGTGGGTTTGGGCACTGCAAGCAGCGGCTTTTCTGTGTTCGCCTTGTATCAAATTGGTCAGCCCCAGCCCCAGCCTCACGTGATGGTCCGCTTCGGAACTTGTTTTGTGGTCTGTTCACGATCACAAACGTTTCTGTGGCACTTTCTGTGGCTCCCAACAAACGGAGATGATCTATTCTTCATCTTCAAATGAATGTGAATATAAATCAATAGAGAAGTGACTGCTGTTGGTCGTTAGTTTGGGTCGCACGACACGTTGTGCTACGTTCCTTATCTAATCATGTTGGCCAACTCGAACCCGGTGCCGGTGATCCACCATCCCCTGATTTTGATTTTTTGATTTTCAACACCAACACCGAGGCTGTCCTTGGAGATTGGTTGTCCCCGCTGCTATGCTCCGTCGAGTCAACCCTCCGGGTCCCTTTCTCAGGGTGCGTGCGGGCGCCACCGGATCCCTAGCATGTCGTCCTCGGCGGACATTCTCTGCCACGCGCTCGCGCCACGCCACTCATTATGACACCCTCTCAATCCCAAGGAACGCAAGCAAGAGCCAGATCAAGGTCAGCAGTTCCTAACAAAACCCATCTCCGTGCCTCATGCGCCCCCTAGTCCGCCTATTACAAGGTGCGTACACGCACGCAACCTCCATAATGAACAACGACAAGAAAAATTAACAATCCCCACCTCATCTCCCTTGATTCATTAATTGCAATAACGGGAAATAACGCTAATATACACAAACTCCATCTCCATATTATTCTTTCATTTCTTTATCCCTTCATATTTTTGTAGTTGAGCAAACAGTTTCATCCGGACATTAACAACGAACCCGGAGCGAGGGAGAAATTCCTCGTATTCAGCGGGGCATATGCCGTCCTCGGAGATGACAGACAACGGTGCGTGTGCGAACACCTTTCTCCAACATCCCTGCCCCCCCCCTCCCTCCCCTCTTCAAGTCTTTGGTCTCACGATACGGCGACAGACGGTCGTACGACCGCTCACTCGCGGCGTCAGGCGGAGAGCCTCACCGCCACCACCACCATCCGTCACCTAGTACATACTCGCACTACGCGACTGCGAATCAAGCGCGGAGCCGCAGCGCGAACTACGCCTGGGAGCGTCGACGCCATCCAACCCCGGGCTCGAATTCACACGCCACCGCACATCACCCACGTCCGTACCCATCCGGGTTCGCGTCGAACGGTCCTCACGCCCAGCGGACAGTCGACGCGCTATATTATCGCCCCCCGCGTACGGGCTGGAAGGAAACCGAGTTGGACCATGTCAATCGCGTGTCTGGGCTCGGGAGGGCAGTGCAGCTAGTCGGGCTCTTCATCGCCGTCGCTGTCGTTGGCACCCTCGGGAAGAGTTGAGCCTAACCAAACATGCCACGTTCAACCCACCCCGCACATTAATTATAAAAATGGAACACTAGAGTGGCATCGTCAAACAAAGCATTTATTTTCTGTACTTGTATCCACTGTTAATCTAATTCGACTGCTGTCCCCAGTGTATCTTGCTTTTTCTCCCTTTCCCGCGCCATCCTGCCCTTGCCGCGTGCAAGTGTAACCTCGTTCCAGGCCTCCCTCGCACCCGCGAGCACGCCAAGATTCTCGTCATAGATCTGCTCGAACCGTGTCACCTCCTGGAAAAACGTCTCGGGCTGTTCAGCCAGAATGCGTCGCACTCCCGCGAAAAACATGTCCAGTACGGCGAGGTTGTGCAACGCGAGGAGCGTATGGGCGGACATTTCGTGCGTGTGCAGAAGATGATGCATATATGCGCGCGTGTAAGGTACAGGCGCATGCATCGGCGGAGTTTCGTCGACCCGGCTAAGTTTCAAGGGCTCGCTAGGCCGCGAGGGGGCGCAAGCCATGCAGGTACACGGGGGCCGCTTGTCGCCCTCTTCTGCCGAACAACTCCGCAACGCATCAGCAAAGGACGAAAAGTCGTGGGAATACCGCTTGTCGTAAAAGTTGTGCCCTATCTCGCGGGGTGCTGCCGCGTCGGGTACATCCGTAGGAGCTGGGAAAGCAAAGTCGAGAGCCACACCTAGGTCGGCGGCACGTTGCGCCCAATGAGCGTCAAATAGATCGATGCCCACGTCTCGGATGAGCGCGAGGATCTCGTGCGGAGAGCCCGCAGAGTGTACGACGCGTGGCTTGGTGGTGGGGAGTGGCTCGAGCGATGTGCGGATCAAAGAAATAATCTGCGTGATCACAGAAGGGGCAGGCGGAGTGGAGAAGAGATCGATCGTTGCCACGAGACCGTTCTTTATTGTGGTATTGGGAAGGTTCGGAGACAGATTTTTGTGCAAGGTTGCGAGGTCAAAGGTGTAGCCTGCCACGCCTTGATCGAGGTTGTCCAATGGTTCGATTGCTTCTGCCTCCTTGCCGAAGAGAGGCTCCAGCAAAGATCGGGAAAATGCTTGCCTCGCGGCGGGGGTGATACCTCCGGCCATATGAACCAGGACATGGGAGGTGCCGCCGGCCGCGGAAACGTGTCTGCCTGGGAGAGGTCGAAGGATGTTTGCCAGCCAGGATGCGGAACGCTCGACGCTCTTGGTCATGCGCTTTTGCGAGTATGGGCCGGATGCAAAATGAGTATCCGAGAGTGCCACGAGGACATCAGGTTGTGCGGCCAGGACATAATCCCTCCATTCGTTCGGCGTTACCTACGGGAGAACAATAATTGAGTCGTGCGAGAAAACAAAAACGGGTGACATTAAGGAGTAGAGTCGACCTTGCGTACGCCGCGCAAACAGAGAGCGGAGACAAAGTCATTACCATTCGGGGGCATGTCTCTATCGTCCGCGGGGTCCCTCAGCGACATGGTGAGGATGTGCTTCTTTGGGCGGAAACCGAGGCATGCGTGTGTCGGATATGGGCCGGGATGAAGTGTCGGAAGCGGGGGGGAGAGTTCCAAGCTGGCGTCAAGTTAGGGCGCAAGTGAGATGAACCCGATACGAGATTGCGGTTTTGAGAGGGCAACTACTCACTCACAAGGACTCGAATGGTACGTGTACCCATCTGATGGCCTCCGAATGTGCGGTGTGATCACCGGAAAGGTGGGGGACGACGCCGCGTGATGTGGAAGTTATGAGGCCGGGCGTGGGGACCTCGATGGAGGCATTCTCTTCTGGCGGCCGAGAAAGTGATACGGTGCCCAGCCTCGGAGAAAAGGTGGCAGACGCAGATTGGATATGGAATCGAAGAGTGGAGAGCTGGACGTTGAGGGTCATAATAGGCTGTACGCTCTCCACAAGTTGAGGTTGAGGATTTCGATCCGAATTATCTCTTTTCTCTGGCCCGTCATGTGATCCTACATTAATGGCTTATTCCCAGCCGGGTTAGCGCCAGGTACGTTTCGCACAGAAAACTCGTCAAACGAACGATCAGAACTGCTAAACGCTCTATTTCGATCTTCTAGAATGAACGGCACGCCTGACCGTGCACATATCGCTGGCCGTCTCCGACTTTCAAGAAAGTCTCGACCGTACTGGAACACTACTCGTCTCACGTTTCTGCTAAGTCTCAGGGAACTAAGGCAGTTCGTGTTTCGCCAAAGTCTCCTCAGACGAAGGAAAATCTGAAAAAAATACTAGCCTTGTGAGGATAGTCCTTTGCCATCGAAACCTCAGTCCACTGATCCGCTCTGTGCTCAAGGAAGCATTACTCAAATTCGGACTGCATGTTGCACAAAAGGGAATATAGGGTTGTTTCTTACAGACGCCTTTCGTCCCTGATGTTTGATCGTGGCTTATTCTTTTGGAGGTGTACATCTTACTTCATCGTGCCCCGCTGCTGGCGCGCGTGTAAGTCGCATCAAAACCAATCCCCGCGTTCGCAGCGGTGTGTCAAATCATGTGCCACAATGCCCACCCCTTGACCGACAAGATCACGCACGAACCCTCCACTTTTTCGTGGGCGAAGCCGGGTCTCATACGAACGGGAAAACGCGATCGCAGGCACCCGAGATGACCACAGATTTTGGAATTTTGCACGCCCGCGAGAAAAACCACGAAAGAAAAGGGCCCCAAGTAATAGTAATCTTTATTGCCGATTGGGACCTGTTATATCTCTCCACATCTCCGTATGTATGCTGAACCCCGCATTGATCGCGCTCTGCCCAACTCAATGCACGTCCATCGCGAGTGCAGCTGACATCCCCTGACTCCCTCACCGCGAGTTGCGGCGACGTTGGCACGGAACGACTCGGATCCAGCGCGTGTCTGACCGAAAACAGGACACGACGATTCAGCCGGGACTCACGGAGGCTTAAGAGTTCAGAGAGTTCAGACCCCAGACAATACAGCATTGCGGTGCCGCGCGGTAACGGTACTATCTGATATACGTCAGTAGAGATGCACCACAAAAGAAGATATCGTGATACTGTACGTACTTCCCGGCGCCCCTCTGACCGAAACTGGACACGACGATGCAGCTCGGAGCCTCTATAGTCAGACCCGGAACTGATACAGTGCTATACGGCAACTGTATGATACAGCACACGTACGTCAGTGGATGTAAACAGATACGCCATCCGACTCGGAGTCCTTCCGGACGCCCGCGGGCTAAAAGCACCGACATGAATTTGAAGCGCTGGCGAGGCTTGGACGCGTTTCGAAATGGCGACATCCCAACGTTGACTCTGATGTTCTTGCTATTTTTTGTGCTGCCACGCAGCCTAGCCCATACCGTACGATTTTTACGGCACTTTCTTGTTCTTTCTTTACGACAACTACCACTTGCGCCGCGGCATTTGTTGACGCTTCTCGCCCCTGTTGCGGCTTCGACGCCTCTCATCAAGTGGTGGCTGGCACGTAGGGGTCCAACCCCACTTCAAGGCTTCCTCCGAGTTTAGTCCGATTGTGCTGGATCATGACGTGGTGGGCGTTAATGTTCAACGCTCAATGCCGACTGGTGCGGGGCGCAAACACAATCATTTCTCTGCCTGTCCTATTACAGCTACTAGTCACTGGATGGGATGTGTCACCGACCCTTGATATCTGCTTCTTGTTTCGTACTGTGGACATACAGTCTCACAGCGTCACGCGCGTCATGTGGTGCAAAGTAAGCTGTATGTAGCAAGTACTATACACTTTATCATCGTGATCATGAAACATGCATCGTGTTCCGCGTGGGTCCCAAGCCTTTTATGAGTCGCCTTGCGAGCTTGCCACACTCGCCACGTCCTCGTCCATGGACTCGTCGTTCCCACCACGATCGGATTCGGTCCGACTATCTTTATCGGTATCATCCTGTGCCCGTGCCGCAGCGAACCTTGATAGTGCACCGCCACCGCCACCGCCACCGCCACCATTGCCGGCAGCATCGCCGGCACCTCCGGCCTTCCTAGAGGCCGCCCATGCATGCGCCATTTGAAGGAACTTGAATGAAGTCGGGTTTGCCTCGCGCTCGTCGTCTGCAAAGATGTAGTCGTAATCTGTCGCGTCGCAGGTTGATAAGTGTTCGATTCCTCTCTAAGCATGAAGCGACGGGAGTCTAAGCGCATACCTTCCACAAGCTGCCCGGTCTCTTCGTCGACGTAGCGCCGCTTGCCCTGCACAGGCATCATACCTTCCACCTTGGCAATATCTTCTGCCATGCCGTGCTGCTCCTCAAAGGACTTCCATACCTGTAACAACGCGACGCGCTGTCGGGCAAACATTCAAGGTGTCATCAGAGACCAAGTCGGGAGAAGGATCAGCCTGCTTACCTCATTCTTCAGACCCTTGTTTTTGAGGTCCTTGTAGCCCTTCTGGAACACCTGACGAGCCAACTCCAAGTCACCTTCGACCATCTTTGGCTCCCTCTCCTCGTCTCCTTCGTCCTCATCTTCATCCTCACGCTCGTCACGAGGCAGCTGAATCGGCTGTGCCTCAAACATTGCATACGCGACCCAGACCTTCCAGTGTCCGCTTGAGGCGGCGAGGCGTTCGTACAGTGCGCGTGCATGCGCGCGCTCACCCTCCTCCACCTCAAAATCGACGTACGCCTTCCAGAGGAGCTCCGGCATCGAGAGTGGAGTCTGTGAGACGCCGAGCTCGAAAATACCCCTGGCGCGATTGTAGTCCGCAAGCTGCATCTCTAGCTCCGCGTATTTGATCCATGCTGCGGAGTTTGTAGGGTCAAACTGTGGGATGGGTGTCAATAGACTTGAAAAGGCGAAGAAGATACGAAAAAGGGTAGCGCGCCTCGATGTACTTCTCATAGAGGGTTCGAACGCGGTCAAATTCTCGGAGCTAGGAGGAAGGCCGGTGGGTCAGCCGTCAATGGGATGAGATAGCGGACGAAAATTCCGTACATCGAATTCTAGCTGGATGTAACCCTTGAATAAAGCTTCCTTGGGGCACATTCCGATGGCCGTGCCAAGAACTTTCCGGGCAGCGGGTAGGTCGAGCCGCCGAACCTCAAATCGCGCATACATTAACCATAACTTGGCAAATGTGAATTGTTTATGTGGCACAAGCCGCATGGCTGTCTGGTATATTTCTCTCGTCCGAGCAAAATCCTAGAGGCGGTATCAATTACAACGATGCACGAGAAAGGGGGGGAGGGCAGGAACAGACCTTTGTCTCGGTTTCCTCGAATAGTGCATAATCGAGCCATAAGAAGATGTACCGTCGCCAGTGGCGCTTCTCGTTTCCTGGTGGGACTTGTGCAACCGCCCGCTCGTACACCTCACGTACGCGTGCCACGGCCTGTTCTTCCTCCCCTGCGGTGGCGCCTTCTTCTCGTAATTGTCTGTACGCACCCTCTTCGAGACGGGCGTAATCGAACCAAACATCATAATTACGGCCGTCATGTGAAAGCTCTTCCTCATACTGGATTCGACGCTTCCCAAGCACCGTGGACTCCAGAGTTGTACGTGTGCCATGTTGTTTTTCAAATTTTGTGTATATCGCATAGAGATTGGCAGATTTTGAGCGTGGGAGGCGCTCCAATGCGAACTGTATACACGCACTTAGAGAAGACACAGGGTGTAGGGATGAGATCGAAGATGAGAATGAAACCTTACCTTGTAAATTACCCTGGCGCGCTCATACTCTTTCAGGCGCGTCTCCATCTTGGCAAAAGCACCAAAGACTGCCTGGGCTTTGTCGACCTGCTCTTCCTCGTCCCCGAAGAACTCGAGCGCGGTCTGGAACACATCGCGCGCCTTGTCAACCTTGCCACGTTCCTCTTCAAATTTGCCCCATTTGACCCACACACGCGGTTCGGGGCGGACGGCGACCCAGCGCTCGTAAATGGCGCTGGCACGATCCAGTTCGTTGTATCGAGTCTCAAGCTTGATATAGGCTTGCCATGCCTTGTCATCCGGCTCCCACGCCATCCATCGCTCAAAGACCTGCCGAGCACCGGCAATGTTTTGGAGAAGTTCTTCTAGATAAACATATTTGTACCAGAGTTGATCTACGCGGGGGAGGAGGGTGACGGCGCGATCGAAAAGGTTGCGCGCATGTTGGACATTGCGTGACTTGAGTTCCGTTTCGGTGTAGGTGAGCCAGAGGGGCATGCTCCGAGGGTCGACATCGAGAGCGCGTTCAAAGATTGAGCGAGCGCGTGCAAACTCGTTCTGTGAGGCCTCCCAGCTGGCATACTGTACCCACTCCTTTCTACGATAGGTAAGGACGATGCAGAATGAAAACAAGGGAAGAATTAGGACTGACACGCTACCTCGAGTGCGACGGATGCGCTCTTCGAATTCTTTACGTTTACGACCACGGTACTCGTGAAGTTCTTCAAAGTCTTCGACGCGTTGTCTGGGCGCACGGAATTGAGACTCTTGTCTTTCTTGAGCCTAGAGATGAGGGTGAGGGCGATTGTAATGGGTAATGTAGTACTCGTACTTCTCTGAGTAGTTGTTCTGCGGTGATCTAAGGAAAAAGAATGAAGAGAAAATTCTGGAAGAGAGGGAAGCGGGGGCTGACTTGGATGGCAGCAGGTGCCCTATTTTTGACGCTGTGGAGCAGATTAAGGGACGATCGATTGGCAGATAAAATGGGGGCAGGAGGACTCACCGAGGTACACGACCTTCCTGCATTTTCGCTCGAAAGACGGGTTGGGCGGCAGACGGACGGGACAGGACAGGACAGTCAGGGCCCAACGTTCTCTGGAAAACGCGAACCCCTCGGCGCTCATTCCGGCTCAGCTCCGTCGACACCGGACCACCGGAGCCCAAGATAGCATCCTGCGAACCTATTTCCGTTTTTGGCCTGAGGGACTAATGCTATTGTGTCTTGTTTGGCCCTCCTCAGGTATTTAGACCAACGTGCGCTCCCAATCACGCTTCCTCTGCGGACTAGACTACCGCCCTTGCTGATGTGTTTTATCCGTAACAGCAACAGCCTCTGCCAGTCCGTCTTCCAGTCCCAATAACACTCGCTCTCAGAGCGTTAGTGGACAAGTCGACACTGACTTTTGTCCCAGGCGATCTATCTCTACCTAATTCCCCATCTTTTTGCACCATGGTAAGATCATCTCCCCCGTCCCCCGTCCCGTCCCCCATCTGACCCACTTTTCTTTTATCCATTTCCTACTTTCCCGTCACTTAGGTTCTAATCAGCGACAAAAAATACGCCTGGTACGTCTTTTGATCCCGTCTCTCCTATCTGTCCCGTTGTTTCTCATGCCTAATTGATCTATAGTGAAGCATGTATCAAAGGCCATCGCTCCTCTGCCTGCAAACACACAGATCGTCCTCTTTTTGAGATAAAGAAGAAGGGACGCCCCATCACCCAATGCGAGCACTGTCGTGAGCTACGAAAGACAAAACAAGTCCACGTCAAGTGCATGTGCGAAGCCAAAGAACTCCCACCAGATAAGGAACCGGCCCCTGCCCGCAAGAAAGGTGAGCCTGCCTTCAGAATCGATGTGTTACGGAAGATTTAATCCTTAAGGGACTTCCCCCCCACCCCAGGAAATTTAGCAAGGGTTTTAGCGAGCGCCGCGTTCCCCGAAGGATTGCCTCAAGTCCTCGGGGCGTCGGTTGCCACGCATTCGACTGAATTATCCTCTCCTGTGGATTATGCAAGTGAGCATTTCTTCGGCGATTCCCTCTTCTTTCCTGTCCCGTTGAAGTCGACTCATCTAAGTTCTCCCAGCCCACATTTGCCAGTGTAAGGACGGTTCAGATTGCCACTGTTCCAGTGGCAAGAAACCTAGCCGCCCTAAGGCCAAGGACCATGGATCGCCTCCACCCATTTCGCCGACGAGCGCCATGACAGTCCCTGTGCCAGTTAGCCTGCATGCGCTGCGACCCGTTCTTCCTCGCCCTCACCCACAGCCATCTTCGAACGACCACGTTGGATCCCATCCCCATCACTACAACCACCGCTTCTCCCACGGATCCGCGTTCTTCAGCCCTTATGGTCGCGCTTACGAGGAGCATCATTATTCTTCCGAGGAAGGACACGCCGACAGTGTTTCTGAGAATGGCGTGGGGACGCATCGGCCACCCGATCTTGTGGCGTGGTGTAGCGCCAGTTCGGGAAATTCACTTTCTCAGAAGACATTCCCACCTTCGTCTTTCTCAGATTTACAGGATGAGTTGGACTCGCCGGAATTCCCGGCCGGGTTCCGGGGCTTCTGTACCTGCGGGGAAACGTGTACCTGTCCGACTTGCTTACAGCACAGAGGTCCGATCGCATGGTCAAGTCAGGAGGATTGTTCTGTTCCGAGTTCATGTAATGGATGTCTGCAACATTCCGAGGTTCCTCCACCTCATCCTGCTCCAACGCCACCGACAACACCCCAAGATGGACGCATACCCCAGCAGTTTGAACCATTAGAAGAGTGGATCAAGAATATGCCGATGATCCCCCCGTCCTTTGAGGATGCCTCTAAACAGGATATCGCAGATTATTCTCTATTCGACCTTCCCCGGATCGTCGAACCTATGCCGATTACGCTTGACAGTCTACCCGATGTGTTTCACGAATCCACTTCGCAGTGCATATGCGCTGCTGATCAAAGAATACGTCTTGGGGACTATTGCGTCCGGTGTCAGCGCCGCTGTGACGATCACGAACCAGGAGGAGATCAATGCGATCTATTAGCAACCACGTTCCCGGCCGACCGCGCACAACGTTGCCTCCCATCAAATGTTCCTATGCTCTCCGTCCCCCCACCTCGCAGTAGAGCGTCCTCCACTTCGTCAGTCGCCAGTGACCTTTCCAGCCTCTACCCGCCCTCATTAGAGGACACGAGTGGTGGGCCGGCGGGCTCACTCCTTCCTCCTTCCTTATCCCGTGTGCGCCGCCTGGCTTCGGACATGACCTCGTCTCTCATGGCAGATGGTGTAGGTCCTACTTATGCGTTGTCTTACCATTCGTCCACTCCGGACCTTGCGCATACGTCGTCCGACTCGTATGACGCTTCCTATCATGGGTCCATATCTATGTTATTCTGATCATATCATTTCTTCATCTCTTCATCATTCTTGTTACGTGTGTTCCGTTACAGTACCTGGGCTTCTGGGGATCAACATGTTCGGCGCACTTGTAGGATTACTACGTAGTAGTTGCAACTTAATACATCCAATAGGCTCGTTATCTGGCTGCACATTTCAAACGTCGCAAGGTGAGTACTAGGGTCAGAGACCGGGATTCGTGCTCGTATGATTTACAGCAGTGATGTCATTTCTAATTTAAAGCAACATCTCTTACGAGCTCCCATGTCGCTCCACGAACTTGCGATGGAATCGCTCCAAGGCACCGACGTATTCATCCACGCCCGGACAGAGGCACGTGAGCCGATAGTGGTACTGACCCTCTTTCTGCCCAAACCCACTCCCAGGCACGACGCAGATGCCGGTCTCGTCTAACAGCTCAAGCGCGTAGAGCGTGTCGGGCTGCTTTCCCGCCTTGCGCGCGGCCTCTATCGCCGCGGCGGGCAGGCGAATGCGCGGGTACAGATAGAGTGCGCCGGGCGAGTCGACGCAGGACACACCTGGGAGGGCGTTGAGGCGCGCGGCCATGATCTTGGTGCGCTGCGCGAGCGCGGCGTGCGTCGCGTCCGTCTCTGTTTTCCACTGCGGGTAGCTGGCGTCGCCGGGGCGCGGGGGGCGGACCATGCAGTCTACGCCTACCTGGCCTGCGAGGGGCGGGCAGAGGCCGACGGAGGCCATCTTGTAGAGGAGCGCGATGATGTCGTCGGGGATGTTGGTGCACTCGAAGTATCCGCCGCGACGGCCGCACTCACCCGTGACGCCCTTCGAGATGGAGTGGAAGGAGACGAGAGGGACGGAGGAGCCGAGGGCGCGGATGACCTTTTTGAACGACGTGAACGGGTGCGTGTCGCGCGCGTGCAGGTTCGACTGGTAGACCTCGTCCGCGAGCAGGACGAGGTTGTGCTGCTCGCAGAGTCGCACGAGGCGCTCCATCGTCGCCTCGTCGAGCAGCGCGCCCGTCGGGTTGCCCGGGTTGATGACCACGAGCGCCTTGGGCTCGACGCGCTCGTCGACCGCTTTACGGATCGCGGACTCGATCTCCGGCGCGGATGTTGCCCAGTCCGCTTCCTCGTCCAGGTGGTACGGGATCACTATGCCCTTGTGCGCGGCGAGGGTCGCCGTGTAGAGCGGGTATTGCGGGATCGGGATGAGGATGCCCGAGTTGGGGTTCGAGATTAGCACCGAGATGAGCAACGTCACACCTGCGGACGCGCCCGCGGTCAGGAAGACGTGGTTTGGGTCCGAGGGGTAGCCATCTCGTTCTGGGTTAAAGGCAGGGAGATGAGCTCTGGGCGTGGGTTGGGGGAAAGAGGAGAATGGGAGAGGGTGGGGAGGATTACAGCAAGGGTGACGACAGAACTGACCTTCGATGAACCTCGCGACATTCTTCCGGATGAATGAGACGCCTTGGCTGTGCGAGTAAGCCCCGATGGATCCGATCTCGCCTTGGAGTTCCTTTGCTCGGGCGATAACATCTTCGGGAAACGCAT
>Ga0137397_10000820_pt1 | contig 21442 bp, 19 predicted proteins | sample czorhiz116metaG_FD_106658 | JGI IMG/M metagenome (GOLD analysis project Ga0137397, IMG submission 106658) | Vadose zone soil microbial communities from Angelo Coast Range Reserve, California, USA - czorhiz1.16 metaG | ecosystem: Environmental > Terrestrial > Soil > Vadose zone | place: USA... | reverse complement strand
CGGCCGATCGGACGCCTGTTCGGCAATCTTTACGCTACCCAGCGCGAAACCTTCGCGCTGACGCGCGAAAGCCATGCCCAGTGGCTCGCGCGCAGCGGCGCGATTGGGCCGTCCGACGAAAGTCAGTGATGGGCGAACTGCACCGTGCCCAGCGCCATGGTTACGGCCGCCTGGGTCGGGTCGATCACGGGAATCCCGAGGGCCTGCTCCAGAGGTCTGCGGTGACGCGCCATGCCGGCACAGCCCATCACGATGGCGGCGGATCCGTCTTCCTCTTTAAGAGCGCGTCCGACCTCGATCATTTTGGCGAGCGCTCCTTCGCCCGACGCCGTCTCCGCCACGCTCATGTTAAGCGGCCGTTCCCTGGTCAGTCGCTCCATCAACCCCATCTGCCTGAGATAACGGATATGGCGGCGAATCGAGCGCTGCGCGATCGCAATGACGCCGAAGGATTCAGCGCGCGCGAGCGCCGTCAGCACGCCGCATTCGGCGATGCCGAAGACGGGCCGATCCGTTGCTTCGCGACAGACATGCAAACCGGGATCGCTGTAGCAGGCGATGACGAAGGCGGCCGAGTGGTCGTCGCCTTCTACCAGACGGCGCAGCGGCATCGCCACGCCGTCGACATCGGCCTGGCTCTCGATTCCGTAGGGGCCTTCGACCAGCGTCTCGCAGACGATCTCCGGTCCGCCCTCAAAGCCAAGCGGCTTCAAGGCGTCCTCCAGCCCTTGGGTAACGCGATGGTTGGAATTGGGATTGATGACGAGAATGCGTGGCCGGGACATCGTGTTTTCCTGCGGGATGACGAAGAAGCAATGACCATGCCATCCAGTGATGCATCGTCCGCTGTCTGTTCCGAAAGCGCAAGGGAGTGTGACGGCACGATCTGTGTTTTTATCCAGTGAACGCAAGAGTCGAGACTTGAGGAGTTTGCCATGACCGAACCCGCCTACGACCTCCTCATTCGCGGTGGATGCGTCGCGACCGTGAGCGACGTGTTCGAGGCCGATGTCGCCATTTCCGGTGAGACGATCGCAGCCATTGGCCGCGGGCTGCCGGGCGCCCGGCGCGAAATCGACGCGCGCGGCAAGCTGGTTCTGCCGGGTGGTGTCGACAGCCACGCCCATATCGAGCAGCTTTCGGCCGCAGGCATCGTGAACGCCGATACGTTCGAGAGCGCGACCGTCTCGGCAGCCTTCGGCGGCACCACCACCGTAATCCCGTTCGCGGCCCAGCACGTCGGCATGAAGCTGCCGCAGGTGCTGGAGGAGTATCACGCACTCGCGAGAAAGGGCGCCGTCATCGACTATGCCTTCCACATGATCATCGCCGATCCGAACAGGGAAACGCTGGAGGTGGATCTGCCCGCGCAGATCAAGCAGGGCCATGGCTCGATCAAGATCTTCATGACCTATGATCGCCTGAAAATCGACGATGAACCGCTTCTCGACATTCTGCTTGCGGCGCGCGACGGCGGCGCGATGCTCTGCGCGCATGCCGAGAACCACGGGATCATCTCCTGGATGGTGAAGCGGCTGCTGGCGCGCGGCTATACCGATCCAAAATATCACGCCATCAGCCACGCCCGCGTCTCGGAAGCGGAAGCATTCAACCGGCTGATCGGCATGGCCGCGCTGATCGACCAGCCGATCATGATCTTTCACGTGTCGACGGCGGAAGGCGCCAAGGTGATCCGCGATGCGCGCGGGCAGGGGCTGAAGGTGTTCGCGGAAACCTGCCCGCAGTATCTTTTTCTCACCGCCGACGATCTCGACAAGCCCGGCGTGGAAGGCGCCAAATGGATGTGCAGCCCGCCACCGCGCCGCGCCTCCGACCAGGAGGCCCTTTGGCAGGCGCTTGCGCTCGGTGATCTCCAGACCATTTCATCCGACCACGCGCCCTATCAGTTCAACGTATCAGGCAAATTACGCGCCGGCCCCAATCCCAATTTCAAGCAGGTGGCGAACGGCCTGCCGGGCCTGGAAGTGCGCTTGCCGCTGCTGTTCGACGCCATGGTTTCCAAAGGCCGGCTGGGGCTCGAAAAATTCGTCGAACTGACCGCGACCGCACCGGCAAAGATCTACAATCTGCATCCGCGCAAGGGCTCGATTGCGGTCGGTGCCGATGCGGATATCGCGATCTGGGACCCGCAGCGGGAGGTCACGCTGAGCGATGAGATGATGCACGACCTCGCTGGTTACACGCCGTTCGCCGGCCGCAAGCTGCGCGGCTGGCCGGTCACGGTGCTATCGCGTGGGCGCGTCATCGTTGCGGACGGCAAACGTTCGGTCGAAGCGGGCACCGGGCGTTTCCTCGCGCGCACGGGAGGGGAGGCAGCGAAACCGACGGGTCGATTGGTATCAGACATGGACCCGAAGCAGAATTTTGGCGCGACCCTGCTGTGATCGGTCCGCCACGATGTGTTCGGATTGAGCGATGAGAATCCTTGTCTTCGGCGGTGCCGGTTTCGTCGGGCTCAATATCGCCGCGGCACTGCTGGCGCGTGGTCATGCGGTGACATTGTTCGACCGCGCGGGCTTGCCGCCTGACGCAAGGAAAGATTTTGCCTGTCACGGGGACCGGCTGACAGCTATCCTGGGCGACGTCACGAATAGTCAAACCGTGGAAGCGGTGATCGCCGCAGGTTATGAAGCCATCATTCTGGGAGCCGCGATCACGGCCGGACCGGAGCGCGAGGCGAGCGATCCCGAGACCATCCTCCAAGTAAATTTGCTGGCCCAGGTGCCGATCCTGACCGCGGCACGGCGCTTTGGCGTTGGACGCATCATCAATCTGTCGTCCGCGGCGGCCTACGGTGCGAGCGCGTTCCAGAACATGTCGCTCGGTGAAGAGGCGGCCTGCGATCCGGTTTCGCTCTACGCTATTACCAAATTCGCATCCGAGAGAGTTGCGGCGCGGCTGGCCACGCTCTGGCCATGCGAGATCATCAGCGTCCGGCTGAGCGCCGTGTTCGGGCCCTGGGAGCGGATGAACGAAGTGCGCGACACGCCAAGCCCGCAGGCGCAGATTCTGGCCGCGATGCAAGGCGACCGCGAGGCCGTTCTGGTGCGTCCGGGCGTCAGGGACTGGATCTATGCAGTGGATGTCGCGGAGGCCGTGACATTGCTGATCGAGGCGGAGAGGCCGAAGCACCAGCTCTATAATATTGCAACCGGCGTGGAGTGGTCGGCGCTGCAATGGGGCCGGGAACTGGCCGGTCTGCATCCCGGCTTCATTTGCCGGCTGGCCGAAGCCGGTGAAGCACCGACGGTCGACCTGCATAGTTCTGCCGACCGGGCGCCGCTTTCGGTCTCGCGCCTGGCGCAAGAGTTCGGCTGGCGCGCGCGGTTCGGCTGTGCCGACTCGGCTGCTGATCTGAGCATGTGGTGGACAGCGCATCGAGGGGAAGCCTGACATGAGACTGGCAGGGCGAACTGCGATCATAACCGGAGCGGGCTCCGGCATCGGCCGGACCAGCGCCGTTCTGTTCGCGAAGGAGGGGGCCTATGTCGCGCTGGTCGATCGTGATCGTGCGGGCTTGCGGGAGACGTTGACGGCGATCGACGTCGCGAAGGGGGAAGCATCGATGCATGTCGGAGATGTCAGCGAGGCCGATTTCGCGCGAACCGCGGTTGACGATGTCATGGCGAGACGCAGCCGTCTCGATGTGCTGATGACCGCTGCCGGCTTCTCCTGCGGCGGCACGGTGCTGACGACCGATCCAGCCGATTGGGACGCGGTGTTCCGCACCAATATCGGTGGCACCTGGCTGTGGTCGCGCGCGGCGGTGCCCGAGATGCAGCGGCAGGGTGGCGGCTCGATCATTACGCTGGCTTCGCAACTTGCGATCGCCGGCGGCAAGAACAACAGCGCCTATATTGCCGCCAAGGGTGCGATCATCAGCCTGACCCGGACGATGGCGCTGGATTTCGCAACCGACGGAATCCGCGTCAATGCGATCGCGCCCGGTGCCATCGACACGCCGATGCTACAGCGCAGCTTCGCCCGTCACGCAGACCCTGAACCGATGCGTGACGCGTCCCGCAACCGCCACGCCATGAAGCGATTTGGCAAAGCGGAGGAAGTGGCCGAGGCCGCGCTCCATCTCGCCAGCGATGCATCTTCCTTTACGACAGGCACCGTGATGGTGGTGGATGGCGGGTGGCTCGCGGCATGAACGACGCTCTTATCGCCCTCGAAGCCCACGTTCATGCCGATCTTGCCAAGACCGCGCACCCGGGTGCCGCATGGCTTGCGCCCAAGCTCGGGCCGGACGGCAGGCCGGCACTGGACGTGCTTGTCGTAGGCGCCGGCCAATCGGGTCTCGCTACGGCTTTTGGGTTGATGCGCTCGCAAGTGACCAACATCCTTGTGCTGGACAAATCCGAGGAGGGGCAAGAAGGACCGTGGCTCACTCATGCCCGCATGCATACACTGCGCAGTCCGAAGGAGTTCACCGGCCCCGATCTTGATATTCCTAGCCTGACCTACCAGTCCTGGCACGAGGCGCGGTTCGGGGAAGACGATTGGCGAAATCTCGACCTTATCCCGCGCCAGCTCTGGGCAGAGTATTTGCTCTGGTTCAGGCGAGTTGTCGGCCTGCCGGTGCGCAATGGTTGCGAGGTTGTCGAGATCTCGCCGGCGGCGGGCGGATTGCTTGCGGCCAAGGTGCAGACCGCTGCCGATATCGACATCGTCTTTGCGCGCAAGATCGTACTTACGACAGGGCAGGAAGGCATGGGCGACTGGACCATTCCAGAGCTGCTGCGGCATTTGCCGTCGTCGCTTTGCGTGCATACGGCGCAGCCGGTCGATTTCGCGAGCTTGCGTGGCAAACAGGTCGCAGTGATCGGCGCCGGCGCCTCGGCCTTCGACAATGCCGCGACCGCACTGGAGGCAGGCGCGGCAGAAGTGCATCTGTTTTGTCGCAGGGCGGAGATCCAGGTGATCCAGCCCTACCGTTGGCTCACTTTCCGCGGCTTCCTGCGCCACTTCTGTGATTTGGATGATGCCTGGCGCTGGCGCTTCATGCGCGCCATTCTCGGGATACGGGAAGGCTTTCCGCAAGCGACCTACGATCGCTGTGCCCGCCACGCCAATTTTCACCGCCACGACGGCGCGCCGATCGAAGCCGCCAGAAAAACAGGTCGTGGGGTTGAGTTGCAGACGGCAAGGGGCGTGTTCTTGGCGGATTTCGTGATTTGCGGCACCGGCGTCGACATGAATTTTGCAGGCCGGCGCGAGTTGCAAAACTGTGCCGCCAACATTGCTGTCTGGGCCGACCGCTACCAGCCGCCGACAGACGAGCGCTGCCCGCGGCTTGGTCGCTTTCCCTATCTCGCCGACGACTACGCACTGATGGAGCGCGTCGCCGGCGAGACACCGTGGATCTCGGACATCCATGTCTTCGCGATCGCCTCCACCATGAGCTTTGGTCCTTCGGGTTCATCGATCAATGCGATGACCACGGCTGTGCCGAAGCTCGTGCATGGGCTGACTCGCGGTCTGTTCCGTGCGGACGTCGAACGTCACTGGGCTTCGTTCAGGGCGTATGACGTGCCTCAGGCGGTCGTCGAGCGGCAAACGCCGGCTATCGGCGAGAAGCGATGAAGCCTATCATTAGTCTGGGGAGTTGGGGTAGTCGGCGCATACCTGCCCGGAGTGTCGCTGTCGGCTTGCCGGTTGGCATACCCCTTGCTTCAAGTTCGTGTTCTCCTCAGATAAACCGGGAAAATAGGAAATAGGATCGATGAGCGTTGCAGGATCCAAGCGTCCGCTTTCGGTGGTTGCCTTTATGGCGTTTTCGCTGGCCGCCGGATCGGTGCAGGCGCAAACGCGTTCCGAAACGTTGCGCTACGTCACCGGCGCATCCGTCAATACGCTCGATCCGAATATTCCGGGTTCGACCCGCGAGGCGTTTGCGGTGAGCCTTAGCACTTACGACCGGCTGGTTTCCTTCGGCCGCAAGCAACTCAACGGCAAATGGGTGTTTGATCTCGGCAAGATCACGGGGGAGCTGGCGGAATCCTATGAGGTCAGCCCGGACGGGTTGAAGATGACATTTCGCCTGCGCAAGGACGTCAAGTTCCAGGACGGTACGCCGGTCACGGCGGAAGACGTCAAATGGTCGCTTGACCGGGTCGTCACGGCGCCGGTCCTCGGCAAGGCGCAACTGCTCACGGGATCGATGACATCAGCCGACCAGTTCAAGGTGATCGATCACCTGACCTTCGAGGTGACGCTGCCGAAACCGGACAAGCTTGCCTTGCCCAATCTCGCCACCGTCTATCCGATCATCATCAACTCCAAGGTCGCCAAGGAACATGCAACGGCAGAAGATCCCTGGGCGACAGCGTGGCTGAAGGAACACACGGCCGGCAGCGGCGCCTATCAGATCGACACTTTCAAGCCGGGCGAACAGGTGATCATGACACGCAACGAGGCCTGGAATCGTGGCACAGCCGACAAGTCGGCGTTCTTCAAGAAAGTCATCATACAGTCGGTACCGGAACCGGCGACACGCGCCAACCTGGTCGAGCGCGGCGATGCCGATATCGTCGTCGATCTGCAGGCAGGCGACGTCCAGTCGCTCGAGGCCAAGGGCAAGCTGAAGGTGATCTCGACGCCGCAATACAATTCCGTCACCTTCGTTTCGATGAACAATCAGATCCCGCCCTTCGACAACGTCAACGTGCGCCGCGCCATCGCCTTTGCGCTGCCCTACGACGACATGTTCAAGGCGGCGCTTTTCGGCCGCGGGTCGCCGCTGTTCGGCGCAACCTGGGCGGATGGCAAGCCATCGAGCGGTGCCTATCCGATTCCGCAGCCGGTGAAGCTCGACCTCGAGAAGGCCAAGGACTATCTGAAGGCGGCAGGTCTGCCGGACGGCTTCTCGACCACGTTCAGCTTCAATGTCGGCCAGGCTTCGACCGCCGAACCGATGGCCGCCCTGGTGAAGGAATCCCTCGCCAAGATCGGCATCAAGGTCGACATCCAGAAGCTGCCGGATGCGCAGATGTCGACGCAGATCAATGAGAAGAAATTGCCCTTCTTCACCGAGGGTATCGTCGCCTGGCTGCCCTCGACCGACTATTTCTACCGCAATTTCTACACCGGCAATCAGCGCTGGAACTACTCATCGATCAACAATCCCGAATTGGCGGCGATCGCGCAGGAAGCCCGTTTCGAAACCGACCAGGCCAAATACGAGGAAGACGGCAAGAAGCTCAACGCCATCCATTTCAGCGAGATACCGCAGATTCCGCTCTGGCAGCCCAGTCAGGATGCGGTGATGGCGGCCTCGATCGAAGGCTACACCTATCAGTTTCACCGTCAGGTCGATTATCGTGATCTCAGACGCAATTAATCGGTCGGCATGATGGCCGCCTTTGGCGCAACCATAACAAGAGCAGGCAGGCGCCTTCTGTCCTCTCTTCCGGCACTCTTTGGCGTGCTCGTCTTCACCTTCCTGCTTATGCGGGTGCTTCCGGGTGATCCGGCGGTGTTCTTCGCCTCCGGGCCGAATGCCGGCAAGGAGGAGATCGAGGTCATCCGCAAGCAGATGGGGCTCAACAAGCCGGTGCCGGAACAACTGGTGCTTTATCTCTACGATGTCGGCCGCGGCAACCTCGGCAGATCGATGATGACCGGGCAGTTGGTCACCAAAGACCTGCGCGAGCGGCTGCCGGCCTCGCTGGAACTCACCTTCACGGCACTGCTGATCGCACTGGTGTCGGCGGTGCCGCTCGGTGTGCTGGCGGCACTGAAACCGGGCTCCGTCATTGACCACGGCGTGCGATTGTTCTGCGCGCTCGGCGTCTGCGTGCCGACTTTCGTTTCGGGGCTCTTGCTGATCTACGTCTTCTATTACCTGCTCGGGCTTGCGCCTGACCCGACCGGCCGGGTCGATATCTTCGCGTCGCTGCCGCCATCGCGGACCGGCTTCCTGTTGATCGATTTCCTGCTCGCAGGCGATATCGAGGGATGGTGGGCCGCCTTCAGGCAACTGATCCTGCCGGCGCTGAGCATGGCGCTGTTCGTGGTGGCGCCGCTGGCGCGCATCACGCGCGCCTCGATGCTGGTTTCGCTTGGCAGCGATTTCGTGCGCACCGCCCGTTCCGTCGGCCTTCCCTGGTGGCGGGTCGTCGTCACCTATGCGTTGCGTAACGCAATCCTGCCGGTCATCACCATCGCGGGCATCGTGTTCTCGACCATGCTCGGCGCCAATGTCCTGGTGGAGAAGGTGTTCTCCTGGCCGGGCGTCGCCTCCTATGCGCTCGATGCGCTGCTCTCCTCCGATTATGCGCCGGTACAGGGTTTCGTGCTGCTGATGGCGAGTGTGTTTGTGATCGTCAATCTGGTCGTGGATGTTCTCTATGGCATCGCGGATCCGCGGGTGACAATCGGATGACTGGCGCAACGCTTCGCCACGCCGGCTGGATTTTGCGCGGCAACCCGCTCACCGGTGTTGCCGCTGCCGGCGTCTTCCTGCTGATGCTCGTCGCCATCCTCGGGCCCTGGATCGTGCCATACGATCCGATCGTCTCGAACGTGTCGCAAGCGCTGATGCCGCCGAGCGCGGCACATATCGCCGGCACCGACCAGCTCGGCCGCGACGTGTTCAGCCGCCTCATCGTCGCGGCGCGGCTCGATCTCGCCATCGCCGTCTCGGCGGTCGGAATCTCCTTTGCCATCGGCGCCGTCATCGGCGCGATCTGCGGTTATGCCGGTGGCCGACTCGATCGCGCCGTCGGCCGCTTCGTCGACGTAGTGATGGCCTTTCCGCTGTTCGTGCTGGCGATGGCGATGGTTGCAGCGCTCGGTAACCGGGTCGAGAACATCATCATTGCAACCGCCATCATCAATCTGCCCTTCTACATCCGCTTTGCGCGGGCGGAGGTGAATGTTCGCCGTAATGTCGGCTGGGTCGAAGCGGCGCGTGCTTGCGGTGACAGCCACATCTCGGTCGTGCTGCGCTTCCTGCTGCCGAACGTACTGCCGGCCATGTCGGTGCAAATGTCGCTCAACCTCGGCTGGGCGATCCTCAACGCTGCTGGACTTTCCTTTATCGGCCTCGGAGTCAAACCGCCGACGCCGGAATGGGGCATCATGGTTGCGGAGGGAGCGCGCTTTATTTCGACCGGCAAGTGGTGGCTGGTCGCCTTTCCAGGCCTGGCGCTGATGCTGGCGGTGCTGGGTTTCAACCTGCTCGGCGACGGGGTGCGCGATATTCTCGACCCGCGCATGCGAACATGACCCAATCGCTGCTGGCATTAAGCGACCTGCACGTAACCTTCTCGACACGACGCGGGCCGGTCGAGGCGGTGCGTGGTGTCACGCTGTCGCTCGGCGAGGGCGAGATGCTCGGTCTCGTCGGCGAAAGCGGCTCGGGCAAATCCGTCACCGGTTTCGCGATCACGCGGCTGCTCGATGCGGCCGGGCGGATCACGGCAGGCAATATTCGGTTTCGCGGCCAGGACATCACGAAGATATCGGGGGGTGATTTCCGCAATCTGCATGGCGGGGCGATGGCGATGATCTTCCAGAATCCGCGTGCCGCGCTCAATCCGATCCGTGCCGTCGGCGACCAGATCGCCGATGCCATCACGGCTCATAAGCGAATGTCCCGAGATGAGGCGCGCGCGGAGGCGCTGGAACTGCTGCGCGCCGTGCAAATTCGCGATCCCGAAAAGCGCATGGCGGCTTATCCGCATGAACTCTCCGGCGGCATGTGCCAGCGGGTGATGATCGCCATGGCGATTTCCTGCAACCCGGCGCTGCTGATCGCCGACGAGCCGACCACCGGCCTCGACGTCACGACGCAAAAGGTCGTGATGGATCTCCTGATCGGGATTGCGGCCGAGCGCGGCATGGCGACCATATTGATCACCCATGACCTCGGTCTCGCCGCCCGCTGCTGTCGCCGCGTCGTTGTGATGGAGCAGGGCCGCCTGGTCGAGGAGGCCGAGCCGAAGACGCTCTTCCACGCTCCGCAGCACCCCTACACCAAGCGTCTGGTTGCTGCTTCGCCCACGGCGAGTTCCCGGATCGCAGACCTGGTGACGGAAGAGGAGAGGGGGCGGACCATTGCGACGCAGGTCGCGCCCAGACCGCAGCCTGCGCCGGGCACGCCGCCGCTGCTAGAAGTGCAGAAACTCGCGAAGCGTTTCGATCAGGGGGCCGCGGCGGTCGCGGATTTTTCGATGATGATAAGCGCCGGCGAGAGCGTCGGTCTGGTCGGCGAATCCGGTTCCGGCAAGAGCACGACATCGCGCATGATCTGCCGGTTGATCGATCCGAGCGAGGGGGAGATCGCGTTCGAGGGACAATCGATCGGCCATATCCCGGCACGCGATTTTCACCGGTCACCGTTTCGCAAGGATATCCAGATTGTCTTTCAGGATCCGGACGACAGTCTCAACCCACGCTATACCGCCTTTGACTGCATCGCCCATCCGCTGCTGCGGCTTGGTGGCATGCGCCCGGGCGACGCGCTGCGGCAGCGGGTGGAGGAGTGCGCAGAGCGGGTTGGATTACCGGTCGAATTGCTGACGCGCTTCCCGCATCAGCTTTCGGGCGGTCAGAAGGCCCGTGTCGGCATCGCCCGCGCCATCGCATGCCGGCCGCGCCTGTTGGTGCTGGATGAACCGACGGCGGCGCTCGACGTCTCGGTGCAGGCGGTAGTGCTGCAACTGCTCGATCGGTTGAGGCGCGAGGACGGCCTCGCATTCCTCTTTGTCAGCCACGACCTCAACGTCGTTCGCATGATGTGCGATCGCACCATCGTGCTGCAAAATGGCCGCATTGTCGAACAGGGCGAAAGCCTGGCCATGTTCGACAATCCGCAAACCGCGTACACGCGCGAGCTGGTCGATGCCGTCCCGCATATCGAGACCGGGCTCGCTGCATCCGCAATGTGACGCCGCTGAAGATTAGAGCGTTTTCGAGCGAAGTGGATACCTGTGTGTACCGAAAACCTTATCCGAGTTGATGACGTGATGGAATCGCCCAAGCTGGCGGAATGATCGGGCTGTTCTGTTTCTTTCTGGCCGTCCTAGCCTCGCCATTCAAGTCGAGGTTGCGTGTGTGTACCGAAAACCCTATCCGGGCTTGTTGAGCGAAGAATCGGCTAAGTTGGTGCGATGATCGCGCTCATCTGTTTTGTACTGGCCGTGCTGGCCTCGCCGTTCATCGTTTTGGGCGAGGCGCATCTCCGCTGGATTTTGAAATCTTTCGCTCATTACTACAAAGGCGTCAGAACTCATCGATCCCTTAACAAAGATGCGCCGGCCTCTCGCTCGGTACAGCGCGCCGGTGTCGTCGGTTCACGCGCCATCCTGGGCGGACTTCATCACCACTATGGTCGGGTTTAGGGTTTTCGGTACACACAGGGGCAGGAATTCGAATCTCTTCGGCGCGCCACTTCCGTACAAAGCCACGAATGTTGCCGTTCGTGTTGTCCGGTTTGCGATTGCAGCGCCGCAAACCCGTCCACAGCCCGCAAGGCATGCAGCACGCAATAGCGACGCCGGCGCGAGATCCGATCCAGTAAAAAATCGATCAGAAATACGGACGCCGTTCGCGCTGCAGGAAGCCGAGCGTTTCAAGATCGATTCCCGGTACAGGCGGTCTGGCCAAGGCGATTGAAACATCCGCGATGTTTGGCCTGCCCAACGCGGTATTTCGATCGGCCAGTGTTTTAGCCGCCGCGATGTGCATGTCCGACAACGTCTTGGATTGCGCGGCCTGCCAGCGATGGATCGTCAGCTTCATCGCGTCCGGCCCTTCCCGGCGCAAGGTGGAAGGCGCGCAGCCGAATGTCGCCCGGAACAGCCGATTGAAATGCGAGATGTCCGAAAAGCCGCTTTCGGTCGCGACGGTGGTGATCGTCTTGTCAGAATTGGCGAGCAACCAGAGGCCGTAGAACACCCGCAGATCGCGCGAAAATTCCTGGATGCTCTTGCCGACCACCTTGCGGAAGATGCGTTCAAGTTGGCGCTTTGACAGGCCGACGCCGTGCGCGATGTCATCGACCTTTTGAGGCGTGCTGAGGTTCTGCTCGATCTGCAGCATGGCGCGGCGCACGCGGGGATCGTCGACGGTGCCGACGCTTGGCGGCTGCGGCTGCGCGCCCGCGGCGGGGCGGGCAGTGTCGGTCACCATGATGTGCAGGCTTTTCTGCGCGCGGCCTGGCCCGAGATGGCGCTCGACCATCCATGCGCCGAGATCCAGCGCTGCAAGGCCGCCGGCGCAGGTAATGAACTTGTCGTCCTCGACAAACAATTGATCGGCGACCGGAATGATGTCGCCATAACGCTCGATCAGATCCGGGAAATGATACCAGCTGACGCAGCATTTGCGCCCGCTCATCAGCTTGGCTTCGACCAGCGCAAAGCTGCCGGTGCAGACGCCAGCGATCGACACGCCCTTTGCCGCGGCGTCGCGGAGAAATTCCAGGGTCTTGGGATGATAGGTTAAATTGCGGTCGATCAGTCCACCGACCACGACGATGTAATCAAACCGTTCGGGTTTGTCGAAAGTCTCCCACGGCAACACTTGCAGGCCGCAACTCGCGGTGATGGGATTGAGATCAGGCGCCAATACGCTCCACGAACATCGTTCCGGTCGGCTTCGATCGCCCTCGTCGGCGGCCAGCCGCAGCAGGTCCACAATCGCCGAAAATGCGATCAATGTGAAATTGGGGATCAGAACAAAGCCAACCGAAAGTTGCCGACGCGGGCCTTTTCCGGATGCGGAACTCTTGTTGGGGCTGAGATCTGTCATGGCCACTCATGCGTTAACGCTTGATGTCGTTGCTCATTAAAGCACAACGATCAAGGTTTCGGAGCAAAAACCGGGCCAGCAATCAGAGGGGGACGGGATGCCGCGCGGTCACTGAGTACCGCCGAAATAGGCCCGCTGCACTTCTGCATCGGCGGCGAGCACCTCCGGCGTTCCGTGCACCACGATCTGTCCCTGCGAGAGCACGTAACCATAGTGGGAGATGGCCAGCGTCTGGTTGACGTTCTGCTCGACCAGCAGAACCGTCACCCCGGTCTCGCTGATGCGCCGGATGACGTTGAAATTCTCCTGCACGAACAACGGCGAAAGACCGAGCGAGGGCTCGTCGATGATCAGCAGTTTCGGCTCCGTCATCAAGCCGCGCCCGATCGAGACCATCGCCTGTTCGCCACCCGACATCGTGCCGGCCAGTTGCCTAGCGCGTTCCTTCAGCCGCGGGAATGTCTCGTAGACCTTATCCAGCTGCGTTCGTATCGCCTTTTCGGAACCGTTCAGATATGCGCCGACCCGCAGGTTCTCTTCGACCGTCATTTTCGCGAAAATGCGCCGGCCCTCGGGAATACAGGCGATGCCAAGCCCGATAATTTCGTGGGTCTGCAGATGATCCAGCGTGGTGCCGTCGAACGCAATTGAACCCGCGCGCGGTGGCGTCAGGCGCAGGATCGAGCGGATCAGCGTCGATTTACCGGCGCCGTTGGAGCCGAGAATGCAGGTGATGCTGCCCGGCACGACCTCGATCGACAACCCCGACAGGACGTCAGCGCGATCGTAAGCGGTATAGATGTTCTGGACGATCAGCCGGCCTGTCATGACTGCCCCAGATAGGCTTCGCGGACCACCGGATCGACCGCGACGTCGCGGAAGCGGCCTTCGCAAATCTTCTTGCCGTAATTCAGGACCACGCAGCGGTCGGTCACACGCTCGATCAGGCCCATTTCATGTTCGACGATGATGATCGTCAAACCGCCGAGCGATTTCCGGATGCCGAGGATCTCGTCCACCACCTGATCGGTTTCGTCATGGGTCATGCCGGCGGAGGGCTCGTCCAGCAACACCAGCTTCGGCTTGCCGATCAGCGCCCGGCAAATCTCCACGCGCCGGCGGTCGATCATGCCGAGCGAGATCGCCGGTTCGAACAGTTTGTCGGCCAGCATGGGATTGAAGACGTGCAGCAGTTCGCGGGCCTCCGCTGCGATGGCGCGCGCTTCCGCAGCGAATTCCTTGCGGCGGACCAGATTTTGCCACAACCCGCTGTCGAGGCGCTTTTGCGCGCCGAGCGCGATGTTGTCGAACACCGACAAAGGAAGGCACAGCCGGGAGCGCTGAAACGTCCGCGCCAGCCCGTGGTTGGACAGGCTCTGCGCGCTGGCGGTGGTGATATCGACGCCGTCGAGCCGGATGCTGCCAGCGCTGGCGGAATAGACACCGCTAATGACGTTCAGGAACGTGGTCTTGCCGGATCCGTTGGGGCCGATCAGGCCCAGCACTTCGCCGTGCCGGACGTCGATGTCGAGTTCGTTCAGCGCCAGCAGGCCGCCGAAGCGCACCGTTAGTCCGCGGCTTTCGAGCAGGGAACCGGGGGTGGACGTTGCCGTCATGAGCGGGCCTCCATACGGAGCGCACGCACGCGGCGCGCCACGAAGCCGTCGGGCCGCACGATCAAGATGACGATCACGAGAATTGCGTACAGCAGCAGGCGATATTCCTGGATGAATTGCAGCTTTTCGGGCAGCAGCACCACGATCAGCGCCGCCGGCAACACGCCCCAGCGATTGCCGATGCCGCCGAGAATGACGATCGACACCATGACCAGCGAATCGCCGAAGGTGAAATTGCTGGGGGCGATGAAGCCAGTCATCTTCGCATAGACGGCGCCCATGACGCCGGCGAGGAAATTGCCGAGCGTAAATGCCAGGATTTTCCAATAGCCGATCTTGAGGCCGAAGACGGAGGCCGCGGTCTCGTCGAGGCGCACGACGTCGAGCCAGACGCCGATCCAGGATTTGTCGAGCAGGCCGGCCAGGATCATCGCCAGCGCTGTCAGGACTCCCGTCAGGATCACGTAGTTGACGTAGAATGAGAAGGTGAAGCCCAGGATGTGGAGGTCGCTGGAAAAATCCCAGCCGAACAGATTGATGCCCGGAATCTTCAGGCCTTGCGGGCCGCCGAGCAGTTCGTTGGCGTCGAGAAAGACATTGAACATCACGCCGAAAGCCAGCGTCGTCAGCGCCGCATAATGTCCGCGGGTGCGCAGCACCGGGAGGATCAGCAGCGAGCCGATGAGGACCGCGATCAATCCGCCTGATATCAGCACCAGGGGGTCGGGCAGGCCGCCCTTCTGGCCAAGCATCGCCGCGGTATAGCCGCCGGTGCCGACGAAGGCGGCGGCTGCGAAATTGGTAAGGCCTGCATAGCCCATCTGGATCGTCAGGCCAATGCAGACGGTGGCGTAGATCAGAACCGTGGCCACCATCAACAGGCCGAAATTATCATCCCGCAGCACGAACAGCACCGCCAGGGCGGCGATCAGGATCAGGCCGCGCAGCAGCCACGGGTTTTCCGACGCCGCGGTCTCCGCCGCGGTAACGCCGCCGAAGCGCGCCGCCGCAAAGCAGATCGCGGCAATGCCAGCCAGCGCGAGACCGAGTATTTTCTGGTTCTCGATCAGCACCAGCGTGGTCAGCGCCGCGGCGGCAAATGCCACGGCGGCGATCAAGGGCCAGACAGGTACCGTTTTATGGGATGGAGATAGCTTGCTCATACACGCTCGCTTCCGCGTTCGGCGAGCAAGCCGGTCGGTCGCCAGGTAATCAACATAATGATCAGAACGAAGGCGAAGACATTCTTGTAGTCGCTCATGGACGGGATCGCCGCCACCACGAAGGTCTGCAGGCCAGCGAACAGGTAGCCGCCGATGATGGCGCCCCAGATATTGCCGAGGCCGCCGACGATGGCCGCGGTGAAACCGATCACGGCGAGCAGCAGCCCCATGCCGTAATTGATCTCGCTGTAGTACAGGCCGTAGATCGTCCCGGCGAAGCCTGCGGTGATCGATCCGAGCGCGAAGGTCAGCGGGATGACCCGCGCGAAATTGATGCCCATGGTGCGCGCGGTCTCGACGTCTTCGGCCACTGCGCGCATCGCCAGTCCGAATTTGGTTCGGTTGATGATCCAGTAGACCACGCCGATCGAGGCGATTCCGGCAACGATCAGGATCAGCGCGTCAGTACGGAAGAAAGAGCTGCCGATATCGAAGCCGCCGGAGGGCAGCAGCTCCGGAAAGCGCTGCGGGTTGGTGCCGTTCGGGAAAAACAGCCGGATCGCCTCGCGTAGCACCGTTCCGACCATCATCGTCATCAGCAACATGTTGAGCGGCGGTGCATTGCGCAGCGGCATGATGAGGAAGTGCGAAATACCCGCGCCTGCCACGGCCGACAGCAGCATCGCCGCGGCGAACGCTGCGATGAATTGTGACGGGACCGATAGTCCCAATGAATGTGTTGCCCAGACGGCGACAAGTCCTCCGAAGGCGCCGAGTGTGAGCACGTCGCCATGGGAGAACTTGATGACGTTCATCACGCCGAAGAAAATGGTGAATCCCATGGCCACGAGGCCATAGATCGTCCCCTGCATCATACCGTTCAGCAGGTGTTGACCAATCACGCCCATGGGATCGTCTCTCCGACTTTAGCTCAGGGAAGATTTTTGAGCTTGCGCTTGCCGGCAGCGTATTCGCTGTCCTCCCAGACCGTCCATTTGCCGTCCTGCACGACATATTTGGTGGTCAGCGGCGTGATGTTCTGGCCGTGATCGTCGAAGGTGATGGGACCGACGACGGACGGGAGATCCTTCACGTTGCCGAGTTCCTCGGTGATCTTGGCGCGATCGGGGCCGGCCTTTTCGATCGTTTCCATCACGAGATGCGTGGCGACGAAAGCGAAGGGACCGTAGGCTTCCGGCGGTTCGCTGTAACCGGCGGCCTTGTAGCTATCCGTGAACATCTTGCCGCCTGGCATTTTCGTGATCGGCGGGCTGTCGAAGAAGGTCACCGTGCCTTCGGCGAGTTCAGGGCCAGCGGCGTTGATGAAGGCGTCGCCCATGATGCCGGAATTGCCCTCAAGCTGCGCGTTGATGCCGAACTTCGCCATCTGCGTGCGCAGGCGCGCGCCGAGCGGCGTCAGGCCGCCGAAGTAGACGACTTCCGGATTGAGCTCCTTGATCTTGGTGAGTTCGGCGGAAAGATCCTGCTGGTCGGGTGGCACGGAGAAGGTGCCGAGGATTTCGTTGCCGTTCTCAAGTGTGAACTGGGTGAAATACTTGTTCATCGACTTGCCGTAGTCGGTCGAGTCCACGAAGGACACGAACTTCTTGTAACCGCGGGCCTTCATGAATTCGGCGCCGACGCGGTTCTGGCCGATCAGAATGCCGCTGACCCGGTGAACTTCCGGATATTTGTTGGCGTAGGTGATTTCCGGCAGCACCGCCGCCCAGACCACCATCGGTAGCTTGAAGCGATTGAAGATATCGACCGTGGCGATCGCGGTTGCCGAGCAATAATGCGGGACTGCCGCGACGATCGAGCGATCCGAGGCGATTTTGGTGACGACTTGGACGCCGATGTTCGGCTTGCATTCGTCGTCGAGCACGACCAGTTCGTAGTCATATTTGGTTTTCGGGTCGGCATTCATCAGTTTCACGGCCAGCTCGGCCGAGTTGCGACCGCCGATGCCGTGGGGCGAGAGCGCGCCGGTGAGCGGCCCGACGAACGCAATCTTGACCTTGTCCTTGGCAAAAGCTGCGTCAAAGCTGCCAAAAGCGAGCGGCAACAGGCTCACTACGGCAAGTGCGGTGAAAGTCCGCTTGGTTATCGTCACCATCGCTGATCTCCAAATTTGTTCGAAGACCGAACGCTAGGCGGTCCCGGAAATCCCGAGCTAGCACGCACGCGCGCTCGGACTTGGACGAATGCGCCATCCCGGGCTAATAGACGCCGGGGGCGGCCCTGCGACGCTTCTATCCCAGTGCGATGGCGCGAATGTCCTATCGGCTTGATCGGCGCTGGCCGAACAATCGGGGCATTGAATATATGCGACAACTTGTGCGCACAGCCGCGGGTGCCGCGCAAGTCGCTGAAAGGAAATCACATGGCCTCAAATCTGCACGAGACGTCGATTGTCATCGACGGACTGATCATCTCCGATTTTGGGCGTTCGGTATTCGAGGATATGCGCAAGGGCGGTCTGACCGCCGCCAACTGCACCTGCTGCGTCTGGGAAGGTTTCACCGAGACGATGCGCAATGTGATGCGCTGGAAGGCCTGGTTTCGCGAGAATGGGGACATCCTGAAGCAGGTTTACACCACCGCCGACATTCTGAAGGCCAAGGAAGAAGGCAAGACCGGCATCATCCTCGGCTGGCAGAACATCACGGGGATCGAGGACCAGATCGGCTATCTCGGCCTGTTCAAGGAGCTCGGCGTAGGCATCATCCAGATGGCGTACAATACGCAGAACCTGGTCGGCACCGGCTGCTACGAGACCCGTGATGGCGGTCTGTCCGACTTCGGCCGCGAAGTGGTCGCCGAGATGAACCGCCTCGGCATCCTCTGCGATTTGTCGCATGTCGGCGCCAAGACCAGCGAGGACGTGATTCTCGCCTCGAAGCAGCCGGTGGCCTATTCGCATTGCCTGCCAGCCGGTCTGAAGGCGCATCCGCGCAACAAGAGCGACGAACAACTGAAATTCATCGTCGATCACGGCGGCTTCGTCGGCGTCACCATGTTTCCGCCGTTCCTCAAGCGCGGCCCGGCCGCCAACGTCGATGATTATGTCGAGGCGATCGAATACGTGATCGACATCTGCGGCGAGGGCAATGTCGGCATCGGCACCGATTTTACCCAGGGCTACGGCCAGGAATTCTTCGACTGGATCACCCACGACAAGGGGTATGCCCGCCGTCTCACCAATTTCGGCGACGTGATCAATCCCGAGGGGCTGCGGACGATCGGCGATTGGCCAAACCTCACCGCGGCGATGGAAAAGCGGGGCTGGAAGGCCGTGCGCATCGAGGCCGTGATCGGCAAGAACTGGTTCAATCTGCTCCACACCGTGTGGAGAGCCTGATCATGGGCAAGCCGCAAGTCGACATCCAGGTTGACGATGCGACCGGCCGTTGGTCGGTCGATGCGCTGCCGATGATTCTGGTGCCGCAGCATTTCTACCTCAACAACCACTACGCCGTGGAAGCGGCGCTGGGTGCGGAGAAGCTGGAACAGGTGCTGCGTCCTGCCGGACATCGCTCGGCATATTTCTGGTGCGAAAAGGAAGCCGCTCATCACGGCATGAGCGGCATCGAGGTGTTCCATCATTATATGCGGCGGATCACGCAGCGCGGTTGGGGCCAGTTCGATGTTCTCGATGTGGCGCCCGAGGCCGGCACCGCGCATGTGCGGTTGCACAACTCCGCCATGGTGGACGAGGCGCATCGCAACAGCGGCCGCAAGGTTTGCTACATGTTCGCGTCCTGGCTCGAGGGCTCGCTGGAATATGTCGCCGCGAGCGCCGGCCGGAAGCAGAGCCTGAAGGCCCGCGAGGTCTATTGCCAGGCCGAAGGCACCCACGACCACTGCCTGTTCGAGGTCACCCCGGTCTAGGTCCGGATGTCGCTTCTGTCCTACCCGCATGGCTGTCGCATGCTCGCCGAACCGGCGGCGAGGCGGCAGCATAGCCCCTCATGGTGAGAGCCGCCCCGATGCAGAGCTATTCCGCTTATTCGTTATTTAAACAGGCGCTCGGCGGTCATGCCGGGTGGCAGCGGCAGTGGCGTTCGCCGGAGCCCAAGGCGGAATACGACGTCATCATCGTCGGCGCCGGCGGCCACGGGCTCGCAACCGCGCATTATCTCGCCAAGGAACACGGCATCACCAAGGTCGCGGTGGTCGAGAAGGGCTGGCTCGGCGGCGGCAACACCGGCCGCAACACCACCATTATCCGCTCCAATTATCTGTTCGACGAGAGCGCTGCGCTTTACGAGCACGCCCTGAAGCTGTGGGAAGGCCTGTCGCAGGATCTCAATTACAACGTGATGTATTCGCCGCGCGGCGTGCTGATGCTCGCGCACAACATTCACGACGTGCAGAGCTTCAAGCGCCACGTTCACGCCAACCGCCTCAACGGCATCGACAATGAATGGCTGAGCGCGGAGGAGTGCAAGGAATTCTGCCCGCCGCTGAATATCGGCGGCGCGATGCGCTATCCGATTCTTGGCGGCGCCTTGCAGCGACGCGGCGGCACCGCGCGCCATGACGCGGTGGCCTGGGGCTATGCCCGCGCCGCCGACGCGCGCGGCGTCGATATCATCGAGAACTGCGAGGTCACCGGCATTCGCCGCGGCGTCAATGGCGCCGTCGAAGGTGTCGAAACCTCGCGCGGTTTCATCCGCGCGAAGAAAGTCGGCGTCTCGGCCGCCGGCCACACCAGCGTTGTGCTTAGCATGGCCGGCGTCCGCCTGCCGCTGGAGAGCTATCCGCTGCAGGCCCTGGTCTCGGAACCGGTCAAGCCCGCCTTCCCCTGCGTGGTGATGTCCAACACCATCCACGCCTATATTTCGCAGTCGGACAAGGGCGAGATGGTGATCGGCGCCGGCACCGACGCCTACACCTCCTATTCACAGCGCGGTGCGCTGCACATCGCCAGTCACACGCTCGATGCGATCTGTGAACTGGTGCCGATGTTCCGCCGGCTGCGCATGCTGCGCAATTGGGGCGGTATCGTCGACGTGACACCAGACCGCTCGCCGATCATCGCCAAGACGCCGGTCCCCGGCCTTTACGTGAATTGCGGCTGGGGCACCGGCGGATTCAAGGCGACGCCGGGATCCGGCAACGTGTTCGCCTGGACCATCGCCAAGGACGAGCCGCACAAGATCAATGCGCCCTTCACCATCGAACGGTTTCGTGACGGCATCCTCATCGACGAGGCCGCCGCCGCCGCCGTCGCTCATTAAGCGCAGGACCTCGCGACCATGCTTCTCATCATCTGTCCCCATTGCGGTCCGCGCGCCGAGCTGGAATTCAGCTATGGCGGCGAGGCGCATATCGCACGCCCCATCGATCCCACCGGCCTCGACGACGAAGCCTGGGCGACGTTCCTGTACAAACGCTCGAATCCAAGAGGGCTCCACGCGGAGCGCTGGCGGCATCTGCATGGCTGCGGCCGCTTCTTCAACGTGCTGCGCGATACGATCAGCGATACCATCGTTGCCACCTATCCCGCCGGTCAGAAGCGGCCCGAGCTGTCGTCCGATGGCAAGGAGACGATGCGATGAGTGGCCGTTTCCGCACTCCCTCCGGAGGCCGCGTCGATTGGCGCCGTCCCGTGCACTTCACCTTCGATGGCAAGAGCTATCAGGGCTTTGCCGGCGACACACTCGCCTCGGCGCTGCTCGCCCACGGCGTGCACCTCGTCGGCCGGTCGTTCAAATATCATCGCCCGCGCGGCATCGTCACCGCAGGCTCGGACGAACCCAATGCACTGGTCGGGATTGGCGCCGATGAAGCGCATTACACGCCGAACATGCGCGCGACGCAGGTCGAGGTATATGAAGGCCTGGTCGCGGAAAGCCAGAACCGCTGGCCGTCGCT
>Ga0137397_10000819_pt1 | contig 21446 bp, 20 predicted proteins | sample czorhiz116metaG_FD_106658 | JGI IMG/M metagenome (GOLD analysis project Ga0137397, IMG submission 106658) | Vadose zone soil microbial communities from Angelo Coast Range Reserve, California, USA - czorhiz1.16 metaG | ecosystem: Environmental > Terrestrial > Soil > Vadose zone | place: USA... | reverse complement strand
GGGCGGCCTGGCTGCCGCAGCCGCTCGTGCAGGTGCTGTTGTCGTCCACGTACAGCGTGATCGCCCCGGCCGCCATCACCAGCCGCGCCACCACCCCCAGCGCGCACACCGCCAGCCCGCAGGAAAGAATGCGGAGAAAGCGCGATCGTGCGGGCGGGGCGGACCTCGGCCGAACCCGCGGCCGGGGACCCCTTGGCAGAGGGTCAGGTCCGTCCGGCGCAAGCCCTCGAGCGACCGTCACGCCCCCTTTGGGCGTCCTGGCCACGTCCCCCCCACTCAAGCCTGAATCCGCGCAGAGCCGGGATGCACACTCTATTACCGTGATGACAAAAGTTGTCAACGGCTTTTCTGAAATCTTTTTGACGCGACGAAAAAGGCATGACAGTCGCGCCATGTTCGGAGTCCCGGGAAATGCCTGAGGGCGGTTGCGCTTTCAAGGTGCTATCATTTGCGCTTGAGGAGGGTGACGGTGGCGAAAAATTCGAGCGCTTTCTCGGTCAACGAGAGAATCCAGCATGAAGAATACGGACCCGGCACGATCACGAACATCGGCCCGCTGCACACGACCATCGAATTCGATCAGGGCGTGACGAAGAAATTCATGAACACCCTCGTCCGGCTGGAAAAAACCGATGTCGCGGCCCCGGCGCGCCGCACCCGGGGGTCGTCGGCGGGGAAGACCGGCGCCAAGGCGAAGAAGGCGGCCAAGTAAGCGGCGCGCATCGTCGAAGTCTCCGCATGCGAGGGCTGGCCAGGGTCGATCCGCTGCACGCGCGCGGCGCCGCGATGGCGCTTGGGTCGGCGATCCTGTGGGGCGCGAGCACCCCTTTTTCCAAGATCCTGCTGCGACGGACCGGTCCGCTCATCCTCGCGGCCCTGCTCTACCTGGGCGCCGGTCTGGCGCTCGTCGTCGTTCTCGCCCTGCGGCGGCGAAGTCCCTCGGACGGCGCCGCCGAAGCCGCCCTCCGGGCGTCCGATCTGCCCCTCCTTGCGGCCGCGACCTTCTGCGGAGCGATCCTGGGGCCGTCCCTCATGATGTTCGGACTCCTGCGCGTCTCCGCGGTCACCGGATCTCTCCTCCTGAACCTCGAGCCGCCTCTGACCATCCTCCTGGCGATCGTCTGGTTCCGCGAGCACCTCGGCAGGCGCCAGGCGGGCGCGGCGGCGCTCATCCTCGCCGGAACGGTGCTCGTCGGCTACCGGCCGGGCGAGCTGGCCTCCCAGTGGTCCGGGATCGTGGCGGTCGCGCTCGCCTGCCTGGCCTGGGCCATCGACACGAACCTCAACCAGCGGTTGTCGCTGCGGGACCCGGTGGCGCTCGCGGGGGTCAAGGGACTCCTGGGGGGATTCTCGATCCTGGCGGTGGCGCTGCTGGCCGGGGAGGCCCGCCCCTCGCCGGGCGTTCTCGCCACGGGGCTGGCGCTCGGAACGATCACCTATGGCGTCAGCATGGTGCTGTTCTTCAGAGCGCTGCGACAGCTCGGGACGGCGCGCGTGGCGGCCTATTTCGCGACCGGGCCGTTCGTCGGCGCGCTGACCTCGGTCGTCGTGCTGGACGAGACCCTGCGTGGCCTCGACCTCGCGGCCATGGGACTCATGGCGGCGGGTCTGGTCATGCTCCTCCGCGAGACCCACGCGCATGAGCACGTCCACGAGGTCATGGAGCACGATCACGCCCACACGCACGACGAGCATCACGATCACGCCCACGAGCCGGGTGTCTCGACGGCCGGCCGGCACGCCCATCCGCACCGGCACGCGCCCCTGGTTCACGCCCACCCGCACACCCCGGATCTGCACCACCGCCACCGGCACGACTAGGACCATGTCCGAGTCATGGCCGGAGTCGTGACCGGGTCCGGGTCGATCAGGAGGCGCGACGCAGGACGCGACCGGGACGCTCGCCCGTCGACTTCCCGTCGCGGTAGACCACGACGCCGTTGACCCAGACGGAGCGGATACCATCCGAGACGGCGTGCGGGTGGGTCGGAGTGGCGCGATCCCTGACGGTTCGTGGATCGAAGAGAACCAGGTCGGCGTGCAGGCCGGGCCGGATCTGCCCGCGGTCCGTGAACCCCATGTGGGCGGCGGCGAGGGCCGACGCCTGGTGCACCGCCTGCGGGAGCTTCAGGATTCCCCGCTCGCGCACGTAGTGTCCGAGGATGCGCGGGTAGGACCCGAAGCCGCGTGGATGCGGCCCCTCGAGGTAGCCGTCGGTGCAGAAATTCATCTCCCGCCATGTCATCAGACGCTCGACGTCCGGCTCCTGCATGCTGGTGCCGATGACGCTCTCCACGCTCTCGCCGGTCTCCTTGCGCATCGCCTCGGACATCCGGATCAGGTCGATGAGCGTGGTCACCGGGTCGCTCCGACGCAGGCGCGCGATCTCCGCCACGGTCTTGCCGGCGTACGACGGCTCCGGACCGAACTCGGTCAGCAGGAGTCCCTCGGGGGCGGCGATCTCCTTCAGCACCAGGCTCGCTTCGGCGCGGTTCTCGAAGTCGCGCCCGGGGAACAGGACGGTCAGCGTGGATTCCCAGTAGAGGTACGGGTACATGTCCGCGGTGATGTCCACCCCCGATGCGCGCGCCTTGTCCAGCCGCGCCAGAAGCTTGTCCGCCTGCCCCCACCAGCTCCGCATGGCCAGCTTGGTGTGGGAGATCTGCACCGGCAGCTTCGCCTGCCGTCCGATCTCGATGATCTCGTCGATCGCCTTCCAGAAGTAGCGGTCCTCGCTCCGGATGTGGCTGATGTACCGGCCGCCGAACGAGGCGGCCGTCTTCGCCAGCTCCACCACCTCCTCCGGGGCCGAATAGATTCCAGGGTCGTACTCCAGACCGCTCGAGAGGCCGACGGCTCCCGCGGCCATTTCTTTCCCCAGGAGCCGCTGCATCTCCTCGATCTCGTCCTGCGTGGCGTGCCTGCGGAAGTCGTCGCCCATCACCCTGTCGCGCAGCGTGCCGTGACCGGCGTACGAGGCGACGTTGACCGCAGCCGGCCGGCGCTCGAGGCGATTGAAAAAGCGCCGCAGAGGGTAGGAGGAGCCGCCGTCCTGACCCACGACGATGGTCGTGATCCCCTGGCTGGTGGCGGCGGTAGCGTCGGGGATTTCGAAGATCTGATCGCTGCCGTGGCTGTGCGTGTCGATGAAGCCCGGTGCGAGCGTCAGCCCGGCGGCGTCCACGACCGTCTCGCCCGCCGCAGGGCCGGCGCCGCCGACGTCGACGATGAGGTCCCCCGAGATGCGGACGTTCGTCCTGCGCGCGGGGGAGCCTGTGCCGTCCAGGACGCTGGCGTGGACGATGACGGTCACCGGGGCGGCAGGGGTCGCCTCTGCCGCCGCGGGTGCCGTTGGAGAGGCGTAGTCCCGAGCCGGGGCGGCCGGGACGAGAGCCGCCATGAGCAGCAGTCCCCGGAGAACCAGGTTGCGGCGATTCGTCGACATCACGTGTCTCCTGTCAGTCATGGATGCGTCTCGTCGCCGGCCAGATCGCGCACTACGGCGTAGACGCCCCGGATCACGTCCGCCATGCGCCGGTAGTCCAGGGTGTCCGGCGTGTCCCGAATCGTATGACATTTGGGATTCCGGTAGAAGGCGGTGTCGGAGATCATCACGGCCCGGTAGCCCGCGGCGGGTGCGCATCCAGATTCCGCTCACCGGCCCTCTCCCGTGCGACGCCCGGATGACGGGCGTTTCAGCGAAAATGGCCTCCGTCGCTTGACGCCGGGTCCGCGCGGGGACCACCTTTGTCTCCAGGGGTCCGGGATATCGTGTGTGGGAGGGACCATCACATGCGCATCACGAGAGCCGACGTGTGGCGGCTGCTGCGCGCGGGAGCGATCGTCTCCGCGCTGGCCGCGATGGGCGTCCTGGACGGCTGCGCCCGCAGGACTCAGCCGGGCGATCCGCTTCCCGGGCTGACGCGCGCCGAGCGCGACCGGTTCGAGCGAGGCAAGCAGGTCTTCGAGCGGGAGTTCACACCCGAGACGGGGCTGGGGCCGCTGTTCAACTCCACGTCCTGCCGCGAGTGCCACGAAGATCCCGCGACCGGAGGCTCCGGCGACGAGATCGAGGTCCACGCCACGGCGTTCCGGCCGGCCGGCGCCGGGAGCAAGGGGGACGTCTGCGATCAACTCGCCGCCGAGGGAGGGCCGGTTGTGCAGCAGCACGTGACGCCCGCGCTCCACGACGCTCTCGGGATCGACGCGGAGCCGGTTCCCGCGCACGCCACCGGTACCGCACGGCGCACGGCCCCGTCGATCCTCGGCTTCGGTCTTCTGGACGCCGTCCCCGACGAGACGATCCTCGCCTACGCCGACCCGGAGGATCGCGATCACGACGGCATCTCCGGCCGGCCGAACCGCTTCACGGACGGCCGGATCGGACGCTTCGGGCGCAAGGCGTTCGTGCCGACTCTGCGCGAGTTCAATCCCGGAGCCTTCCTGATCGAGCAAGGGATCACGAATCCGGCCCAGCCGGTCGAGGAGACGATCGGCGGCCGGCCGATCCCCGCGGGCGTCGATCCGACCCCCGAGCCGGAGCTGTCGCAGGAGGATCTCGACCTGGCCATCGATTTCGTGCGCTTCCTGGCGCCGCCGCCCCGCCGGGGGACCGGCCTGGACGTGCTTCGAGGCGGGCGCCTGTTCAGGGCGGCGGGCTGCGCCGACTGTCACGTGCCGGCTCTCGAGACGGGGAAGAGCGACGTGCGGGCGCTGCGGCACCGCGAGGTGGCGGCCTACACCGACCTCCTGCTGCACGACATGGGGCGGGACCTCGCCGACATCTGTCTCGGCCAGGCGACTCCGTCGGAGTTCCGCACCGAGCCACTGATGGGTCTGCGGCTCCGGACCCACTTCCTCCACGACGGGCGCGCCGAATCGATCGAGACGGCCATCCGGCTGCACGGCGGTGAAGCGACGTCCGCGCGCAACAGGTTCAACGCGCTGTCCGCCGAGGAACGGCAGGCCCTGCTCAAGTTCCTCGGCTCGATCTAGGAGCCTGTCCGAGTCAGGGCATGGGCCGCGCACATGGGGCTTGCGAGTCCCAGGCGAGGCGCGAGGAGGAATCGATGCTGGTCGCATCGTTGACGACGAGGAACGAAGCATGGGGCCGCAATCCCCATGTGCCCTGCGGGTTCGCGGCGGCGCGGGGCCGTCTGGGTCGTTGCCGCTCCTCCGCGATGACTCACATCGCGGTCGTCGCGGCGCCTCGCAGCCGACCCCGCGGCGCCGCGAACGCGACCCATGCCATGACTCGGACAGGCTCCTAGGAGGGCGACCCGCCGTCGTCGAGCACGTCGCGGACCTTGCGCGCGAGAGTCAGGAGATTGAACGGCTTCTGGAGGAAGGAAACGCCGCGCTCCAGGACGCCGTGCTGCACGATGGCGCTGTCGGTGTAGCCCGACATGTAGAGCACTTTGAGGTCCGGTCGCGCTTTCAGGATCTGCTGCGCCAGCGTCCGGCCATTCATCCGGGGCATGACGACATCGGTGATCAGGAGATGGATCCGACCGGGTTGGGCCGCGCAGATCCGGACCGCCTCTTCCGCGTCACCCGTCTCGAGCACCGTGTACCCGAACCCGCGCAGAGCCTCGCGCACCACCTGCCTGACCGTCTCCTCGTCCTCGACCACGAGGACCGTCTCCGAGCCGCGCGGCGGCGTGGTGGATTCGCGCATCCTGACGACCTCGGCCGACTCCTGGACCCGGGGGAAGTAGATCCGGAACACCGCGCCGCGGCCCTTCTCGCTCTCGACCGAGATGTAGCCGCCGTTCTGCTTGACGATCCCGTAGACCGTGGCCAGCCCGAGACCGGTCCCCTTGCCCATCTCCTTGGTGGTGAAGAACGGCTCGAAGATGTGGCTCTGGACTTCGACGTCCATGCCCGACCCGGTGTCGCGCACGGCCAGCATCACGTAGGCCCCGGGACGGGAGCCGGCGTGATGCCGCGCGAATGCCTCATCGAGGTCGGCATTCGCCGTCTCCAGGATGAGACTTCCCCCCTGCGGCATCGCGTCACGGGCATTGACCACAAGGTTCATGACGATCTGGTCGACCTGCCCCGGGTCGGCCTTGATCCGTCCGAGCGCGGCTCCCTGGACGGTGTTCAGCTCGATGTCCTCGCCGATCACGCGGCGGAGCATCCTGTCCATCTCCCCGAGGACGAGGTTGAGGTCGAGCACCCTCGGCTCGATCACCTGCTTGCGGCTGAACGCGAGGAGCTGCCGCGTCAGCCCTGCGGCGCGATGGGCGGCCTTCTTGATCTGGTCGACCTTGGCGCCCACCGGCTCGCCGGCCGGGAAACTCTCCGAGAGCATCTCGCCGTAGCCGGTGATGACGTTCAGGAGGTTGTTGAAGTCGTGGGCGATCCCGCCGGCCAGCCGCCCCACCGCCTCCATCTTCTGCGCCTGCCGGAGCTGTCCCTCGAGCTGTTTGCGCTCGGTGATATCGTGCATCGCGACGACCGCGCCGAGCTTCCGGCCCTGCGGGTCCATGATCGGCTGGCCGCCGACGAGCAGGGTGCGCGGCGGGCCGTTGCGCGGAAGGATCACGATTTCGGCGTTCCTCACGTGCTCGCCCTGCAGCGCCCGGAACAGCGGGATCGCCTCCTTCTTCAGGGGCGTCCTGCCGTCCACCTCGTACAGGCTGTAATGCTCGGACCAGTGCTCCGGGGGGATGGCGGTCTCCGGGAGTCCGTGCAGCTCCCGCGTGGCGCGGTTGAACAGCGTGAGGATGCCGTTCGAGTCGCAGGCCACGATCCCCACCTCGAGACTCTCGAGCATCGTGCGGAGAAACTGCCTCTCGTTCGCCAGCGTCTCCTCGAACTGGCCCCGCTTCCTGCGCTCCTCGGCCTCGTTCAGGGCGCGCCGCACCGCGGGACCGAGTCGGGTAAGCCGGTGCTTCAGGACGTAGTCCGTGGCACCGCTGCGCAGGCTCTCGATGGCCGCTTCCTCGCCGAGGGTCCCCGAGACGATGATGAACGGAAGGTCCCTCGATCTCCGCCGGGCGATCTCGAGCGCGCTCAGGCCGTCGAACCCCGGAAGGGAGAAGTCGGACAGGACCAGGTCGGGGTTCCCCTGCTCCAGGACGCTGACGAACTCCTCCCGGGTCGAGGTGACCTTCCGGTCGCAGTCGAGACCGTCCGCCTCGAGCGTCGCGCCGACCAGCTCCACGTCGTTCGGGTCGTCCTCGAGGTGCAGGATCCGCAGCGGTCTGTTCCAGCCCATCCGCGCTCCCTAGGCGATTTTCCTGAAGTTCTGAGGCGGCGGCTGGTTGACCACCGCCCAGAACAGACCGAGGCTCCTCACGGCGCCGATGAACTCGCGGAAATCGACCGGCTTCACGACGTAGGCGTTCACGCCGAGCCGGTAGCTTTCGAGGAGGTCGCTCTCCTCCCGGGACGACGTGAGCATCACCACCGGCACCGGGCGAAGGCCCTCGTCCGCCTTCATCTGTTTGAGCACCTCCAGACCATCCAGCTTCGGCATCTTGATGTCGAGCAGGACTACCGCGGGATTGCCGCGCGGACGATCCGCGAAGCGGCCGCGGACGTGCAGGTAATCGAGGGCTTCGACGCCGTCGTTCACCACAACGACCTCGTTCGCCAGATTGTTCTCGCCGAGAGCCGTGAGAGTCAGCTCGACGTCGTTGGGGTCGTCCTCGGCGAGCAGGATCCTCCGCATGTCGGTCATCATCGGGTGGTCTCCTTGTGCTTCGGAAGGGAGAAGTAGAAGGAGGCACCGCGGTCCACCTGTCCCTCCGCCCAGGTCCGGCCCCCGTGCCGGCTGATGATCCGCCGGACGTTGGCCAGACCGATCCCGGTGCCCTCGAATTCGTCCGCCCTGTGAAGCCGCTGGAACACTCCGAACAGCTTGTGGGCGTACTGCATGTCGAACCCGACGCCGTTGTCGCGCACGAAGATGACGACTTCGGGGCCCCCGTTCGTGGCTCCGATCTCGATGCGCGCCCGATCGCGGGTCCGCGTGTACTTGATCGCGTTCCCGATCAGGTTCGCGAAGACCAGCCGCAGCATCGCCGCGTCCGCCTCGACCACCGGCAGGTCGGCGATCGTCCACTCGATCGACCGCCCCTTCACCTCGCTGTCCATCTCGCGCAGGACTCCGGCGACCATGGAGGACAGCGAGACCTTCGCCCGACCCATCTCGCTCCTGCCCATCCGCGAGAACACCAGGAGATCGTCGATCAGCTCTCCCATGCGCCCGGCGGACGCGGCGATGGTGTCGAGGAACCTCCGCCCCTTGTCATCCAGCCCGGACGCGGCGTGCTCCCGCAGCATGTCCACGAAGCCGCTGATGTGCCGCAGCGGGGCCCGCAGGTCGTGCGAGACGGAGTAGCTGAAGGCCTCGAGCTCCTTGTTCGCGGCCTCGAGCTGCGCCCCGTGCACCTTCAGAGACTCGTTCAGCTTCTCGATCTGCTCCTGCGCGACCTTGCGCTCGGTGATGTCCTCGGAGATGCCGAGCAGGTATCGGGGCCGGCCCGTCTCGTCGGGAATCGGCACCTTCTTCGTGTGCAGGAAGCGCTGCGTTCCGTCCTTTCGGGTGATCGGCTCGTCCGGGATGTCCAGGAGGACGCCCCCCTTCAGGACGTCGCGGTCCCTGGCCGTGAAGAAATCGGCCTGCTCTTTCGGGAAGAAGTCGTAGTCGTTCCTGCCGATGAGCGCGTCCCTCGAAAAGCCGAGCAGCTGCTCCCCCGCCTGGTTCAGGCGCACGAACCGGAGCTCACCGGCGTCCTTGACGAAGACCATGTTGGGGATGTTCTCGACGACCGAGTCGAGGAATGCCTGGGTGTGCTTCACCTCGTCCTCGGCCTGCTTGCGCTCGGTGATGTCGGTGGAGATGCCTCCAATGGCGTACACGGCGCCTTGCGCATCGCGCAGCGGGAACCGGGTGAGGAGAAAGGTCCTCACGCCCTCCTTGACCGGCACCGTCTCTTCCAGGGTCAGCGGAGCGCCGGATTCCAGGACCCGCCGCTCGTTCGCGCGCAGCTGGTCGGCCGCATCCCTCGGGAAGAAGTCGTAGGAGGTCCTTCCCAGGATCTCCGCGGCGCTCCGGCCGAGTATCGTCTCGACCCGACGGTTGACAAGCAGGAAGCGCCCCTCCTTATCCTTCAGGTAGATTGCCGCCGGGCTGTTGTCGAGGATCGTCTGCAACCGGGATTCGCTCGTGGCCCGCGCCTCTTCCGCGGTCGTCCGCCTCCGGATCTCCCGCTGCAGAACCGAATAGATGCCGGTCAGCAGCGCGAAGCTCGTGACAGCACCGGCCAGTAGCGAGAGGTTCATCCACCATGTGTTCGCCTTCACCTCATCGTCCCGCTGGAGCATGAGCCGGCGCTCTTCGGCCGTCATCTCCGCGACGTTCGCGCGAACGTCGTCCATGAGCGTCTTGCCCTGCCCGGTGTCCACCAGGGCCGCGGCGGCCCGGAGCCCCTCCCGGCGCCTGAGGAGGATGGTCTGTTCCATGAATGCGTTCTTCGAGCGGACGATCGGTTCCAGGAGGTCGAGCCGTCGTTGCTGAAGGGGATTGTCGGCCGTCAGGGAGCGCAGCCGCTGCAGGTGCGCCTCGAGGTCCTCGAACGCGCGCCCGTACGGCTTCAGGAACCGCTCGTCCCCGGTGAGGACGAACCTGTGCGCGCCGGCCTCCATCTCCGTGATCGGGCCCAGCGTCGTCTGGATCTGACCGATGACCTCGTCGGTGTGGTGGCGCCACTCGGCGGCCTCGAGAAGTCTCTGGGTGGTCCGGTAGCCGGCCCAGGAGACGCCGGCGAAGATCAGGAGGGCCAGGCCGAATGCCGCCGCCGCGAGCCTGAGCTGGCCTTTGAGCAAGACGCTCCTCCGTGGCTCAGGGGTTTGGTGGGAATCCGGACGGAGCGGTGTTCTCACCGTCAAGCCGGCATCGAGGTTCCTCCCGCCGCGGGCGGGGGGCCGACAGTGGTGTCCCCGGGCAAAACCCTTTCAAAATCAACGCCCTCGGGGCTTAATCTAGGTGCTTTTCAGCGGGAGGCAAGGAGGGAGCGGTGCGTGGGGGGAGAAAAGAGCGGGCGGCCGGACACACCTGGCCCGGCTGCCCGCGGCGGGACATCAACCCTGGCGCTGGAAGGTGAAGACTTCGACCTGTTTCTGATCCTTGACCTTGAACGTCCACTCCTGGGTGAAATGGTCGGGATCGGCGAAGCTGACCACCAGACGTTCCATGTGACCCTCGGAGGGGGAGGAAAGGTTCGTCGCGTCCACGAAATTGAACGTCAGGGTCTTCGGTTCGGCGGTGGCCGCTTCGGCACGCATGCGGGGCTGGTTGTGTGCCGAGCAGTAGTGCGTCATCATTACGCGGCTGCCGTCCGGGTGATACATCGTGATCATCGCCGACTCGTCCCCCGGCTCGAGAGTCTCCATCACGGCCGAGCCGTCGGCCACCAGGGTGTAGGTGACCTTCACCGCCTTGCCGTCCTTCTTCGTCCCCTGCCAGGAGCCCACCAGCGCCTTCATCCGGTCGAAGCCGAAATTGGGCTTCTTCTGCACGGTGCCCGCGTCCGCCCGGACCAGGGCCGAGGCGCAGAGAAGCGCGACGAGTGCTGCGACACAGGTCTTCGATCTGTCCATGGATCCTCCTTGCGATGCGTGCGTCCCGATTCTACAGATCCTCGACCCGGAGGAGGACGTCTGCGTTCGCCCACGCGGCCTCGAACTCCCGGCGGGCCGCCTGCGCCTCGCGCGTCTTCTTTCCCGCCAGGAGGCTCTGCCACAATCCGAACAGCGAGCGGCCGTTCTTCGGATTCCTGTCGAGGTCGTCCCGGAAGACCGTCCCGGCCTCGCGCGCGCGTCCGGCGCGCAGCAGTTCCCCGCCGAGCGACTCCCGCACGGGATAGTACCAGATCGGCGGCTCGTCGTAGGCGAGCCGGTCCTGCGCGGCCGCGGCCTTCGTCCACGCCTCGAGCGCGAGCGTCCGGTCGCCGCGGGCCGACGCCATCCGCGCCTCGAGGACGGAGGAGGCGACGGCGAGGACGTCCTTGCAGAGATTCAGGTTGAACGCCGCCTCGGCGGGGATCCGGTCGCGTTCGGCGGCGAACGCCTTCTGCTCTTGGAGGGCCGATGACTGGTCGCGCCGCGCCGCGTACGACACACCGCGCGCGTAATGCCAGAGCGCGTGGGTGGTCTGAAGGGACCCGTCGGGCTCCGGGTAGCGCAGGACGTCGTCCCAGCGCTGGAAGCGCAGCGCGACGTACAACGCGGTCGGCATGAAATACTCCGCCATCGGCATGTCCCTGACCGCCGGTGCCGCGTCCTCGACGAGCCTCAGCGCCGCCTCCCGCGCCGCCTTCGAGTTTCCCGCCATCGCGGCGGCGAGCGCCAGGAAGTGCAGGTTGTGGTCGTAGTACATGACAGGGTAGAGGCCCCTGATGTCGTGGGTCCGGATGTACCTCTCGTCGACGCCGGCGGCCAGCCGGTTGGCCTTGACCGCCCCCGCGTAATCCCCGGTCCGCATGTAAACATGCGCGGGCATGTGCACAAGATGCCCGGCCCCCGGCATCAGCGACTCGAGACGCCTGGCGCTCGCGAGCGCCCTCTCCGGATGGGGCGACGCCTCGACCGCGTGGATGTAATAGTGGTTGGCGCCGGGGTGGTTCGGGCTGCGCCTGAGGACCGACTCGAGGACCGAGACGATCTCCTCCGTCCCTTCCTCGGGCTTGCCGTCGAGGGTCCACAAGTGCCAGGGTCGCAGATCCATCAGACTCTCGGCGAACAGCGTCGCCGCGTCCAGGTCGTCGGCGTAGCGCCGCGAGACCTCCCGCATCGCTCCGGCGTAGGACCGGTCGAGCGCGCCCCGGTCGGCGCCCGGATCGATCGAGTAGCGCAGTGACAGCGCCTTGATGTACGCCGCCTCGGGCTCCGTGACCTGGGACGCAAGCGACAGGGCCTTCTGGATCGCCCCGTAAGCCGACCGGTTGCGTGAGGCGTCGATCGGCAGGTTGATGTTCGGTCCCAGGGACAGGGCCACGCCCCAGAACGCCATTGCGCAGGCGGGATCGAGCCGCGCCGCCTCGCGGAACGAGCGCTCCGCCTCCTCGTGGTTGAACCCGTACACCAGGCGCAGGCCCTGGTCGAAATACTTCTGCGCTCCATCCGACTTCGTGGTCACTGCGTGATGGTGCGAGCCGAGATCGTCGAACAGGGGTGCGAGGGGGGCGGCGGAAGGGGCCGGTCCCGGCCCGGCGCCCGGGTGCCCGTCGCGCGGGTCGCCGCCGGCGCCGGTGCCGAGCGCGGCCAGAAGCAGGATCGATGCCTCGAGAAGGGATCGGTGCGCCACCTCGGTCCTCCAGCCGTACAGGGTACGGACCTTGAGCGCGAGGATCAAGAGCGCCAATGGCCGCGCGTTTCACGATCCGAAGCCTGGTCTGTGCGAACCCGAGCACAAGCGCAGATCCCGGTTCCCAAGGGGAGAGAACTGCGCCATATGGTGTTGCCGGGCTCGTGGCCGGCAAGGAGATGGAGATGGGGACGACATCGCGTCTGATCGAAGTCCTTCCAGGACAGATGCGCGATATCGCCACACGCATCAAGAGGCTGCGCGAAGGGATGGGTCTGACGCAGGAGGATCTCGCCGAGCGCTGCAACCGGGCGGCCGGCAGTGTGCTGGGCGGGGAGGACCTGCGGCGCGTCTCACGCATGAGCCGTTCGCGCGTCGCGCACCTCGAGCAGGCGGGGCTGCCGCGGCCGGGCAAGGGGGCGGCGATCACGGTGCAGCCGCACGAGGTGAAGCTCCTGGGCCACGTCCTCGGCGTCTCGCACGAGCAGCTCGTGGGAGACGACTCCGAAGGGATCATCGCCTGGGATCCGCTCACCAACCCGCGACGCGCGCACCATTTCCTGGGGCTCCTCGACGAGTACGATCGCCGGGCCCGCGAGCTGCTCGGCTGGGCGGAATTCCTTCCCTGCTCCCTCACGACGCGGGAGTTCATGCACGCCCATCATCGGGCGATCTTCGCCGTCGACGCCCTGCACCTGCCCGAGGAGCTGCGCGAGGAGTACAGCCGCGCCGCGGTGACGATGTACGACACCATCGGCGAGAGGCGGCGCGAGAGCCTCGTGGCGGCCGCCGCGTCACGCCCCTGGGTCATGGTCCACCTGATCCTGAGGTCCGACCTCGAGAGCATCGCCCTGGGGACCGGGCCCTACGCCGCCATCGGCCGCGACGTGCGGCGCGACTGTCTCCTGAACCTCAGAAGGCTCGTGGCCGACCGCTCCCTGCGGATCGATCTGATCGTCGCCGACGACGCGGCCGGAATACGCCACCTGTTCCGGGGGTTCGACTCGCTGGTGGTGTTCGACGAGGCGTTCGCCTTCTGGCGCTATGACTCGGGCGACATCGCCTACACGCGCCACCCGAGCATCGTCCGCCTGCGGCGGGCGCTCCTGGATACACTGCGGGCGCACGCGATCGAGAGCGGGGCCGAGGGGACCCCGCGTTTTCTGGACGATCTTCTGGGCTCCCTGTAGAGGTTCGACACACGACCGTCCGGGGGGGAGGCCGGCCCCGCCCGGGAGGACGGACACCAGCCGGCGCAAGGAGGCCCGTCGCATGAGAAAGTCACTGAGGATGGCTGCACGCTTCGCGGCGATCGCCCTCGTCGTCACCGCGATCGCCGTCACGTTCGCCCCGCCGTCGAGCACGTCCACGCCGTATCTCTCGGCGCTGTCCGACCTGGCGGGGACCTCCGCCTACGCGGCGAAGAAGAGCTGCCGGGGGATGTGCGAGTTTGTCGCTCCCGCCTTCACCTGTCTGAGCGACGCGGTCGGGAGCCGGTGCGTCCGGACCACCGGCGGCTGCACGACCCAGGCCTGCTGATCGGGTTCGGGGGGAACAGGCCGGCGGCGCCGCCGCCGGCCTCACCCCGAATACGGCGCCGGGTTCAGTGCACCGAGAAGCCGACACCCAGACCGTAGTCTTCGGTGGTGTCGGAAAGGCCGATGGACACGGCGGCACGGAGGTTCACCCGGCGGGCCAGCCCCTGGTCGTAGACGAGCGCGATCTTCGAGAGAGCGGGGTGATTGGGCAGAACCGAGTCGCGCCGCTCGTAGGACAGGCTGGCCGAGGCGCCGCGCGCGACGCGCCTCTGCAACCCGACCGACAGCCACAGAGTGTTGCGGAGATCGATGTTGCGCGGATCCCCCAGGACGGAGTACTGGGCATCGCCGAGCAGGTGCCACCGTGACCCCAGCGGCTGGATGAGGCCCAGGCCCGCTCCCGCGTCGGGCCGGCCGGTCCCGAGACCCTTTTCTTCGTCGGCCGTCGGAAGTTTTACCGCAAGGAGGATGGAGAGCCACGGGCGGGCGCCGCCGCCCGCGAGGAGGTAATGCTCCTCCTCGGCCACCACGTCGCCGGGGCCCGACTCGGTGCCGCCCCGTACGCCGTTCCGCTTGATCACCTGGTTGCCGACGAGGGTCACCGGGTCGTCGCTCGTGACGTACAGGTACGGCACGGACACGCGGAACTCCTGGCGATCCGAGATGACCGTGAAGGTCACCGGCAGCGCGAGGATGCGGGTCCCGGCCGACAATCCAAAGTCGCCGCTCCGGTACGTGGCCAGAACGCGATACTCGCTGCGCATCTCGGCGCGCACAGGGGGCGCGGTGGCCAGGACCAGCGACACGGCGACCGCCGCCCCCGCGCGGGAACGCCGGGTGCGGGCGCGCGCGGGGAGCACCGGGCGCTCAGCGCCCGCCGAGAAGTCCATCCTTGAGGCCGGGATTGGGAGGGTGCGATCCGAGCCAGATGCCGAACAGAGCCTGCGAGAAGTCGGTTCCCGCGATGACGCCTTTGGTGGCGCCCTGCACCTCGACGGTGACCCCCGAACCCGGCAGGTAGGTGAACGACATCAGGGCACCGTTCGGCACGTCGCTCATGTACGAGTCCAGAGTCGCGACACGATCCTTGAGGGCCGCGAGTGACGCGCCGGCGCTCTCCTGGAAGCTCTCGTCCCAGGCCTTCACCAGGTCCTTGCGCCCCACGGCGCGCACGAACTTCATGACCAGCCGCTTCGCCTGCTCCGAGCGGATGATCGCATCAGGGTCGGACGACTTCGTTTCCAGGTAGAGGCCGGCCACGTAAACGTCCACCTTCAGGAACGTCGCCTCGCGCAGCCCCATGCCGTTGAGGACGAGCGTGCGCGAATCGACCTGGATCCGGTCGGGCAAGGCGACGCCGGCCAGCTCGCCGGCGGACGCGCTCGCCGCGAGCGACAGCGTCAGGATGGACTGGACGACGACGGCTCTCATGATCGACCTCCGCGACGGGGCACGCGCGTTCGCGCCGCGCCGGGGATGCTACCACGAGGGCGTTGACAAGCGGACCGACGTCGGGGAAGATGCGACCAATCCGCGCGAGCGGGATTCAGGAGTCGAGTGCGCGACGCGCGTGCCGCAGGGGGGGACCGATGCGCAGCAGAGCGGCAGTCATCCTGGCAGTCCTCGCACTGGGTCAGGCCGCGGCGGACGCCGTCTTCGCCTCCGGGTATTCCATCTACGAGCAGGGGGCCAGGGCGATGGCGAACGCAGGCGCGTTCACGGCCCGTGCCGACGATCCGAGCGCGATGTTCTTCAACCCCGCGGGAATCGTGCAGCTCAAGGGAAAAATGTTCAGCTTCGGGACCAACGCGGTCCTGCTGACCGGCTCGTCGTTCGACTCGCAGCTGTCGAACAAGGTATTCGCTCAAGAGGACAACGTCGCCTGGCCGTCCAATCTCTATTACACGCAGACCGCCGGAAAGCGGTACGCCTTCGGTGTGTCGATCACCTCGCCGTTCGGGCTCAAGACCGAGTGGTCGAACACTTTCGACGGCCGCTACATCTCGCGAGAGTCGAACCTGGTGGTGCTCAATTTCAACGGAAATTTCGCCTGGTCGTTCGCCAGGACCTGGTCCGCCGCGGTGGGAGTCGATTGGGCGCGGGCGGATATCCGGGAGCTCTCCCGGAACATCGACCTGACTCCGCTGGGATGCGCAGGATGCGACGGCTTCACAAAAATCACGGGTGACGGCGACGACATCGGCTGGAACATCGCCGTGCGCTGGGCCGCTGAGGATGGCTTGCGCTGGGGCGCCTCCTATCGATCGAAGATGAAGCCGAAGATCAACGGCGACATCACGTTTGAAAACGTTCCGGCGCCTCTGGCTGCCCTGTTCCCGGACGGCGGAGCAAGCGCTGAGCTGCCGCTTCCCGCCACGTTCGCCACGGGCGTGGCCAGCGTTCACGGACGATGGGAAAGCGAGTTTGACGTCGTGTGGACCGACTGGTCCGAATTCGACCATCTGAGGATCGACATCGAGAAGAACACCTCTCTTCCTGGACCGATCCCCGTCGTGGCAGACATCGATCAGACCGAGAACTGGAAGGATACCTACTCGTTCCGTCTTGGAAGCGCCTACCACGCGAGCGACACGCACCAGTACCGCTGGGGGCTTTACTACGATTTCAATCCCATCTCCAAGGAGCACGTGAGGCCGCGTCTCCCGGACGCCGACCGAGTCTCGGCCCAGGTGGGATACGGTTTCACCGGCAAGAACGGATTCACGGTCGACGTCGCCTACCAGGCCCTGTATTTCCTGGATCGCGTGGCGGCCGGCGATCCGAACAGCTCCACCGATCCGGTCATGCCGGGGGAGTACAGGAATTTCACCAACCTCCTCGGAGTGAACCTGGGCTGGAAGTTCGGAAAGTAGCCGGGGCCGGGGGACGGGCGTGGAGATCGGGACGCTCTGCGACATCCTGACGCACCTCGAGGCGCATTTCCGCAAGCCGTCTCTGCTGCGCTACAAGGCGGCCGGGACCTGGCGGGACATCTCGACCGAGGAGTTCGCGGCGACCGTGCGTGCGCTTTCGCTCGGGCTCCAGTCGAAAGGGATTGCGAAGGGGGACCGCGTCGCGATCCTCTCGGAGAACCGTCCCGAGTGGACGGCGTTCGACCACGCCGTCCTGAACCTGGGCGGGGTCACCGTCCCGATCTACTCCACGCTCCTGGCGGATCAGATTCGCTTCATCCTGGACAACAGCCAGTCGAAAGCGCTCGTGCTCTCGACCCAGGCGCAACTGGAGAAGGTGGGTCCGATCCTGTCCTCCCTGCCGGCAATCCAGACGGTCGTCATCCTGGATCCGCCGGCGCAGGGGGCGCCCGCCCGGGCCGTCCCCTGGACGGACCTGCTGCGCGCGGGCGAAGCGGCGCAGCGCGCCGACCCGCGCCGCTTCGAGACGACCCGCTCCGGGATCACCCGCGAGGACCTGGCCAGCATCCTGTACACCTCGGGGACGACGGGCGACCCGAAGGGGGTGATGCTGACGCACGGCAACTTCGCCTCCAACGTCGACGCCACCCTCCGGATCATTCCGTTCTCGGAGACCGACGTGACCCTTTCGTTCCTGCCGCTGACGCACGTCTTCGAAAGGATGGTCGAATTCGCCTACCTGTCGGCCGGGGCCACGATTGCCTACGCCGAGTCGATCGACGCGGTGCCGCAGAATCTCCTGGAGATCCGGCCGACGGTGATGGCCAGCGTGCCGCGGCTCTTCGAGAAGGTGCATGCGCGCATCCTGGACTCGGTCCAGACGTCCTCCTTCGTGAAGAGGCTCATCTTCGCCCTGGCGCTCAAGGTCGGCAGGGCTAACGCGCGCGCCATGCTGGCCGGCCGGAAAGCGCCGCTCGCCGTCCGCCTGCTCCACCCGCTGACGGACCACCTGGTGTTCGTCAAGGTCCGGGAGAGGCTCGGCGGACGCCTGCGCTTCCTGATCTCGGGGGGCGCGCCGCTCTCACCGGAGATCGCCGAGTTCTTCTATGCGGCCGGGATTCGGATCCTCGAGGGCTACGGTCTGACCGAGACCTCGCCCGTGATCGCGGTCAACACGCTCGACAGGACCCGCATCGGCACCGTCGGTCCGATCGTTCCCGAGGTCGAGGTGCGGATCGCGGAGGACGGCGAGATCCTGGTGCGCGGACCGAACGTCATGAAGGGGTACTTCCGCGACGAAGCGGCCACGCGCGCGGCCATCCAGGACGGCTGGTTCGCGACGGGGGACATCGGTCTCATCGACTCCGACGGCTTCCTGAAGATCACCGACCGCAAGAAGGAGGTCCTGAAGACCTCCGGCGGCAAGATGGTGGCCCCCCAGCCGATCGAGAATCTTCTGAAGACCGACCGGTTCATCTCGCAGGCCGTCCTCATCGGCGACCGGCGCAAGTTCATCTCCGCCCTCGTCGTCCCCGATCACGCCTGCCTCGAGTCGTACGCCAAGCTGAAGGGGATCCCCTACACGAGGGTCGAGGACCTTCTCGAGAACCCGCGCATCGTCGATCTGATGCGACGGCGCATCGAGGCGAAGATGGCCGGTCTGCCGTCGTACGAGACGATCAAGAAGTTCCGCCTGCTCCCACGCGAGATGACGCCGGAGTCGGGGGAGCTGACGCCCACCCTCAAGATCAAGCGCCGGATCGTCGAGAAGAAGTACGCCTCGGAGATCGAGTCGATGTACCGGGAGTGAGTCCCGGCCCCTCCTCCATCTCCTCGATCGTCTTCGGCCAGTCGTCCTTCAGGAGGCGCGACAGGGCCCGGTCGGCCAGGACCCGCCCCTCCGTCTGGCAGCGCGGGCAGTAGTTGCACTCGTTGTCGGCGTACACGATGCGCTGCACGGCGGTGCCGCAGACGGGGCAGGGTTTTCCGAACCGGCCGTGAACCGCCATGCCGTCCCGGAAGGCGGTGACCTTCTCCGGGAAGCCGCCGCCTCTCGCGTTCCGCAGACGCCCGATCCACTCGCGCAGAAGAGTCGTGGTCGCCTCGAACAGACGCTCGGTCTCGCCGTCGGCGAGGCTCCGGGTGAGCCGCAGCGGCGACAGCCGGGCACGGTGCAGGATCTCGTCCGAATACGCGTTGCCGATGCCGCTGAACAGGCGCGGGTCGGTGAGGGCGCGCTTGAGCGTGTGACTCTCCCGCCGCAGGGCCGCACTGAAGGCGGGCAGGTCCGCCTCGAGCACCTCGACCCCGCCCCGCTTGAAGGCCCCGAGCGCCGGCGCTCCGGCGACCAGGTGGAGGGAGGCGCGCTTCTTCGAGCCGGCCTCGGTCAGGAGGAGCGTGCCGGCAGGGAAGTCGAACGCCGCGAGGCCGAGCCGTCCGGGAATTTTCGCCCCGACCGGCCTCCAGTGCAGCCGCCCGGCGATCATCAGGTGAACGACCAGGAAAAGCTCCCCCTCGAGGTCGAGGACGATCCGTTTGCCGATACGGCGGAGCCCGCGGACCGCGCGCCCGCCGGCCGAGCCGATCGGGGGATCCACGCTGCGCAGGACGAACGGGCTGCGCAGCCTAACTGCGAGGAGGGGCTGTCCCAGGACGCGCTCCTCGAGCGCCTCGATGTAGACGACGACGTCCGGGAGCTCGGGCATGGCGGAAAGACTACAGGAATTCAGGACCCGGCCACAGCGTACAACGTGGCGCCGAGAGTGTTGCGACCGAAGGCGTGACGGTGGTCGGAGGTCGTGTCTTCTGGCGGAGGACGAACAGGCCCCACGGCTGGTTCTCGGCATAGGACCGGCTTGCCGGCGATGCGACCGTGGGCCTCGGAGGGCGTGCCTCGCTGCAGGGCGGTGTGCAGGGCGTCGGCCGCGGCGAACGGGTAGGCGACGAGCTCGGGCGGTTCGTAGATGATGGTGCCCTTGTCATCGAAGATGCGCAGCCCGAGGACGCGCTCGTATCCCGTGACCTTGTCGACCAGCACGCGCACGTCCTCGATCTGCCTGTCGCGCAGGGCGTCCTCCATGGCGATCTGGACGGTCCTCGCCAGGGCGCGTCCCTCGCGCGCGAGCTCGTCCTGCAGGAGGGCGCGGCTGGTCCGCTGATCGATGTACCCGAACAGGGCCATCACGAGGACGAGGGGTCCGGCCAGGAAGAGGGTGAGCCTCGTGCCAAGGGTCATGCACGAGTCTATCGCCGTCCCGCGCGTCCGACCACCGCCCGGGGCCTGAGGCCGGCCGGTGCGTCACGGGGCTCTCAGGGAATGCCGGCGCAGGCGCTCCTTGGCCTCGGCGCGGACGATCTCGAGCTTCTTCTGCTGCTCGGGGTCGAGGGAGGGGAGAAGCTCCTTGCAGGCGTCGTCGAGGATCGCCTCGACCTTGGGCGCGACCTCGTCGTGCACTTCGTCGAGACGCAGACGGGTCTTGTGGACCACCTCCTGGAGGGTCTTGCGCTGGGCCTCGTCGAGGTCGAGACGGCGCGTCAGACGACGCACGACGAACTGCTCCATGCGCTCGTGGGAGAACCCGCCCCCGTGGAACCGGTGCAGCGTGAGGGCCGCCGTTCCGAGCGCCCCGCAGGCCAGGCCCAGCACGAACATCCCGCCGAGGAGAAGCGCCGCGCGTCCGCGGGTCATGGCTCGTCCGTCGCGGGAGCGATCTGCGGATCCGCGAACATGGCGCCCGGGTCGACCGTCAGGATCGAGGTGAAGACCGGGTCCGTCTCGAGCAGGGACGCCAGGTCGCCCCCGCCCTCCGGCGCCGCCACCTGGACGTACAGCCCCGCGCACACGAGGACCAAGGCCGCGGCGGCGGCCAGCGCCGGCCGGACCAGGCGCTCGAAACCGCCGTTCCAGGTGGAGGACCTTGCGACGGCGGGCTCGGCCAGAAGACGCGCCCTGAGCCGCTGCTCGAAGCCGGGACGCACCAGCGCCCCCCCGTCCCGCTCGCTTCCCAGCCGCAGAAGGAGGTGGGCGCGCGCCTCGGTCGCGCAGGCCGGGCACGACTCGATGTGCCGGCGCGCCTCGTCGGCGACATCTCCACGCGCCGCGCGTCGCAGCAGTTTCCTGGTCCGGCGACAGCTCATGTTCCCCCTCCGCCTCTCCGACCGACGGCGAGCCGGCGCAGGGCCCGCCGCGCGCGCATGGCGCGAACCTTCACGGCGGCGCGCGTCGAGCCTGTCGCGGCGGCCACCTCCCGCGCCGAGAGACCCTCGAGGTCCAGGAGGACCAGCACGGTGCGATCCTTCGGCGGCAGCGTCGCCAGAAGCTCGGCGGCCGCCTCCTTCGCCGCCTCGGCCTGCTGCTCCTGCAGCGCCGCCCCTGAGAGCGCCCGGTCCAGCCAGGCGCCCGCGTCGGGGGTGAGCGACGACAGGACCTCTTCGGGACGCCGGCGCATCGAGCGCAGGCGATCCCGACAGGCGTTCGTCGCGATGCGCAGGAGCCAGTGCTCGAACGGAGCGTCCATCCGGTAGGTCGCTGCCGTGCGGTAGACCTTCATGAAGACCTCCTGGGTCACGTCCTCGGCGTCCTCGGGGCGGCGAAAGAAACGCAGGGCCAGCCGGAACACGCGATTCTTCCAGCGCAGGACCAGGTCGTCGAAGGCCGCCGGGTCCCCCCCGGCGGCGCGCCCCATGAGGGACGCGTCGCTCTCATCGTCGTGGGCC
>Ga0137397_10000813_pt1 | contig 21558 bp, 21 predicted proteins | sample czorhiz116metaG_FD_106658 | JGI IMG/M metagenome (GOLD analysis project Ga0137397, IMG submission 106658) | Vadose zone soil microbial communities from Angelo Coast Range Reserve, California, USA - czorhiz1.16 metaG | ecosystem: Environmental > Terrestrial > Soil > Vadose zone | place: USA... | reverse complement strand
GGCGCCCGAGCAACTACGCGGCGAGAGAATGGATGCCCGCAGTGACATCTACGCGGCGGGGGCCGTGCTCTATGAGATGGCCACACGACAGCGGCCTTTCCCGGAGACGAGCGCGCCGCGGCTCATCGACGAGATTCTGCATCATGCGCCCCAGACGCCGAGGTCGATCAACGGCCGTATCTCTCCCGCTCTGGACGGCATCATCGTGAAGGCCTTGGACAAGGAGCCGCAACGACGCTACCAGTCGGCCGCGGAGTTGCAGATCGATCTGGAGCGGCTGGGGGCGCCCGTGCTGCCGAGAGCTGCGCCTCGGTCGCGGCTGCGCGGCCTCTGGTGGGCTCTCTTACCGGCGAGTGCCTTGCTCTCGCTTGCCGCGCTGATCGTGGGTCTGAACCTGGCCGGTGTGAGGGAACGACTTTTCGGCCGGGCCGCCCCGGGCCGAATTGAGTCCCTGGCGGTGCTGCCGCTGGAAAACCTCTCGATGGACCCAGAGCAGGAATACTTCGCCGACGGGATGACCGAGGAGCTCATCGCCGATCTCGGCAAGATTCGGGCCCTGCGGGTGATCTCTCGAACCTCCGCGATGCGATACAAGGGGACGAAGAAGTCCCTGCCGGAGATCGCCCGTGAGCTGAACGTGGACGCGCTCGTGGAAGGCTCGGTCCTGCGCGCCGGGGACCGGGTGCGGATCACCACGCAGTTGATCCAGGCGGCCACGGATCGCCATCTCTGGAGTGAGAGCTACGAGCGCGACTTGAGGGACGTTCTGGCGTTGCAGAGCGAGGTCGCGCGGTCGATCGCCCGGGAGATCAAGATCGCATTGACGCCGCAGGAACAGGCGCGCTTTGCTGAGGCGCGCCCGGTTGACCCAGAGGCCCAGCAGCTCTACCTGAAGGCGCGATATTACGCGGCCAAGGACACCCAGGAAGGCGCCCGGAAGGCCCTCGAATACTTCCAGCAATCGATCGACAAGGACCCCGCCTACGCCGCGGCCTATGCCCAGCTCACCAACACCTATGTCATGCTCGGATATACCGGAATCGATGTGCTCCCTTCCCGCGAAACGATGCCCAGAGCAAAGGCGGCCGCCCTCAAAGCCCTGGAGCTTGACGACACCCTTGCGGAGGCCCACACGGCTCTGGGATTCGTGAGATGGGCCTACGACTGGGACTGGACGGCCGCCGAGAAGGACTTCAAGCGAGCCATCGAGCTCAGTCCTGGTTATGCCACGGCCCACCTTCGGTATGCCAACTTTCTTTGCTCGCTTGGGAGATTCGACGAGGCGGTTGAGGAAGATAGGCGAGCCCTGGAGTTCGACCCGCTTTCCATCATCATCAATCACGGTCAGGCGTGGCCGTACCACCTCTCGAGGCGTTACGACCAGGCTATCAAGACGTACCGGAAGACGCTGGAGATGGAGCCAAACTTCCCCCGGACACACCTGCGGCTCGGGGAGGTGTATGCGGCAAAGGGGATGTATCGGGAGGCCATCGCCGAATATGAGAAGTTCTCCGCTCTCGGGGGAGGCAGCACCATGGCACTGGCTCTCATCGGGAACGCCCATGCTCAAGCGGGCGAACGGCATGACGCGCTCCGGGCGCTGGAGGAGCTGACGGCGGAGTCGAAGCGAAGGTACGTGCCTTTCTTTCATATTGCGATCGTTCATGCAGGGTTGGGCGATAAAGATCAGGCCTTTGCGTGGCTCGACAGAGCATACGAGGAACGCTCCCAATTTCTCGTTGACCTCAAGTTCATTCCGATCCTCGACCCGCTGCGCTCGGACCCCCGCTTTGCCGATCTCGTGCGGCGGGTCGGATTGCCGCCATGACGCCCGCTTTCGCGCCCATCGTGCACCGATTTGTGTAGGATCGCTGGCGCCGGCCGGCAGTCACGGCCATAGCGGGGAGGGTGCATCAGCATTGGAAGCGAAGCCGAAGGCAGACTGGGGTCAGATCGTCTCCGAGAGGTACTCATCCGACGCCCTGCCCTATCGGGATCTCTGGGCGCCTCTCCTGCTCCCTCACGGGCTGGAGCTCCTCGCTTCGCTGCCGCTTTCTTCGACCTCCCGAATCATCGACGTCGGGTCGGGCTGCGGAGCGCTATTGCCTGGGATCCAGAGCCGCGCTCCTGGAGCCATGGTGATGGCGATCGACAGGGCCCTCGGCATGCTCGCCGTCGCGCCCGTCGAGGTTCCACGCGCGGTGATGGACGCCGGCCGTCTCGGGCTGGCATCCGCCTCGATTGACGCTGTGGTTCTGGCATTCGTCCTGTTCCACACCGCCGATCCTCAGGAAGTGCTGATCGAGGCACGGCGGGTTCTTCGGTCGGGAGGGGTGATCGGGGCCACAACCTGGGACGGCGACCCGCGCTTCCCGGCGCAGCGAGCCTGGATCGAGGAGTTGGACTCCCGTGGCGCTGCGCCGGCCGTTCCGGAGATGATGTCGAACCACGAACCGGTCTGCACTCCGGAGCGCATGCGTGGTCTGTTACAGCGGGCCGGTTTCGGGTCAATTCGAACCTGGAACCATCGCTTCGGGCACGCCTACACCCTCGAGGAATTCATAGCGGTGCGAACGAAGCTCGGATGGAGCAAGCGCCGCGTAGACTCCCTGGCCTCCGAGACGCGGGAAACGTTCCTTTGCAGCGCCCGCCTGCGCCTGGAGAAGATGAGCCCGCGTGATTTTGTCGACGAGGCGGAGATCGTCTTCGCGACCGGCGTCGCCCGCTGAATCCCGGGACGGGGTGGCGCAATGGTCACGGATGCTCACGATGAGCGGATCTGGTCTTGCCCCACTTTCACGCACACGAGGTCAGGTTAGTCTCGCCATAGTCTCGTCCTGCACCGGGCTTACTCCTCCGAGCCCCGACCGACTGCGGGTGAGGTTACAGAAGCCGTCGATTGGGTCAGCCTCGAAGCATGAGGTCCCGGCGGGCGGCGAACCAGCCATCCTGATCCGGGATCGGGCCGGAGTGGGGTCTCGCCGGGCCTCTGCCTGTTAAACCGAACTGCTCTCCGAGTTCGAAGAGACCGTCGCTTGGGGAGCCAGAACTCATCTGATCCAACGTTCGAACTGCTGTTAACCGGCAGTCGAACGTTGGATTTTTTCTTGTCGACGCCCGCTGTTGTTCTTCAAGCGACCCCGGACTACCGTGAGGCGTTACGCCTTGCTCGATAGCAGTCTCTCGATCAGCGGACGCAAATCTGCGATCACGCGTTCGTACGAAGGCAGGTCCGGTACGAGAGGCCCGAGCCACTGCGTCCAAGTCTTTTCGACATGGCCCAGCATCGCTCCGGGGAAGAAGGAATCCGGTCCAGAGAAGGCGACATTGCGGCGGCGCACTTTTCTCGCAGGATCGCCTCGAAATTCGATACGTCCAGCCGAGCCGGGGACGCCCCAAGGATCCGCCAGAGATCGTAGTAATCTCTGGCCCTTGAACGGACCCAACCCCGGCTCTCGAGCGCCCTGGCGTGCTGGAGAATGGCCCGCAATTTCTCTGCGACTATCTCCTCCAGCGAGTAGGTCGCGATCTCCGCGTTGAGCGGCTCGCCGTAATCATGGAGGACGAGACGCCGGGAAGGGGACCTGAGTAGCTTCTCGTCAAAAGCGACCTCGACCATGACACGGGTGTGGGGCTGCCGGTGCCAGGGGAAGCGCGCGCGAATGTCGAAGGCTTCCTGAGATCCAGGATGGGGTTCTCGTTCCTTATGGCGCTCACATACGATCTCCACGGGCGCATAGGGATCGAGAAGTTGCACGGCGCGCGCGCAGGCCTCTTTCACGGCGGCTTCCATCACGGCACCAGTCGGGACGGACTCCACACCCGTGAAATCCAGATCTTCCGAAAATCGATAGTCGCCGAAGTAGCACTTCTTCAGGGCGGTGCCGCCTTTGAAGACCAGCGAGTTCTGCAATATCTCGACCTGCGTGATGCCTGCAAGGATCCATGAAAGCAGGTAATCCCTCTCAAGAACCTCCCAGGGAAGACCCAGCCGCTTGCGCGCCTCCTCCAGGCGCAACCGCAGCGGCTTCATTCCTTCGATATCCCTGGAGCGTTCACCTGGATCATCCATCTCCGATCGCATGCTCCCCCGCGTGGACCGGTCGGATCCAAGGTCCGGTAGCCCTTGATGGGGATTTCTTGAAGAGGTTCAAGCTGGGCGGCGGCGATCCGCACCTGGTGTTCCAGGATCCATCCGAGCCTCTTCGCGGTCGCAGCATCGAGCTTGAGGGCGTAGCCGATGATGCGCTTCAACTCGAGATTGGGGGCACGAACCATGAAGGCGTGCAGGACTTCCGGCAGGCCGCCGCAGTATTGAGGGGCGGCGAGACCGTCGAGGAGGGTCCGCTCGGGATCTGTCATCTTTATGCGCGCTTCGCCAACCCATACCTCGTCTATGCCGAAGAATCGTTCGGGCTTGGTCTGGATGAACTCGTAGCGCGTCCCTGCGACGGGATATCCACTGTGAGCCCGACCATGACTTCCGCCGCGTGCCCGTGGCACCGATCGGGCCGTTGTGAGGACGAACACCGTTCGAGGGACCTGCTCGGTCAATCCGTGATGACTGAGCGCGGACCAGTGGCTGATGGCCGAAGGCTTGACAAGGGCCATCGCGATCTCGAATTCATGGGCGGGTGATGCGCCCGGGACAGCCCCGGAGAGAGCGTAGAGGCCCTTGCGTAGTCTGACGATCCAACCTGACCGCGCCAGGTGGTGCAGTCCCTCATGAAGGTAGCCGGCCGAGAGGCCCACCTTGGAAGCGACCTGACCCGCTTCCTTGACGGTGAAGATGCGTTCTCCCCTCTCGGCCAGCTTTCGAACAAGCTCTGTCCCCGGGGAGGTGTAGACAGCGCGCCTGTTTCGAGCAGCGTCTCGGGGTCGACTCATTGCATCGCTCCAGTCCCTGGGTTCGATGGCGTTAGATATAATATGGCGATGCTTGGAAATTGTCCAATGACCGCCATATGAGATCTACTTGGTGCCGTCTCGCGCAGGTGCGGGCCAGTTGAGGGGTAAGATAAAGACCTCCACCCTGAACGGCGAACTGATCGGTGATCCATGAGCGCGCCCCCAAGGGATCGGCTCAGAGAAGAGATCGCCCGTGCAGAGGCGCTAGTTGCAACGTTGGACTCTGAACGGGAAAGCGCTCGAGTGCGCCTCCAGACGTTACGAGATCAGCTGGCTAAGTCTCGGACTCTGCTCACGCCCCTGTCCGAGCCCTCCCCGATTCCTCACATGTGCGCTCCAGACACTCCCGCAGAGAAGGTTCGGCTCTTCCGTCAGTTATTCCGCGGTCGTGAGGATGTCTTCCCAAAGCTGTGGCTCAGTCCCAAAACCGGAAAGAAGGGATACGCTCCCGCCTGCTCGAACGAGTGGGTGCACGGCATCTGTGAAAAGCCGCGAATCAGATGTGGTGAATGCCCGAACCAGGCATTCATCCAGGTCGGAGACCAGATCATCCTCGATCACCTGCGCGGGCGTCACGTCATCGGCATCTATCCGCTTCTCAAGGACGAGACCTGTTGGCTCCTGGCTGTCGATTTCGACAAGGGCTCCTGGATGGACGACGTACTCGCATTCGCGGAAACCTGTCGTCGACTGCAGATACCCGCCGCCGTGGAGAGATCTCGGTCGGGCAACGGCGCTCACGTCTGGTTCTTCTTCGCGTCTCCCGTCCCTGCCAGCGTTGCCCGAAAGATGGGCTGCTACCTCATCACCGAAACCATGACCCGGCGCCACCAGGTCAGCATGGCATCCTACGACCGTCTCTTCCCGAAGCAAGACACGATGCCGCGCGGAGGATTCGGGAACCTCATCGCGCTGCCCCTCCAGCACGGACCACGTCAGCGGGGTAATACGGTTTTCCTTGACGATCACCTTGCTCCTTACGGTGACCAGTGGGCCCAGCTGGCCTCCGTGCAGAGGATCGGGCCCGCCACAGCAGAGGATATTGCGCGAGAGGCGACGCGCCTGGATCGGGTCATAGGGGTTCGCGAGGTTGAATTGACGGATGAAGGTGATGCCCTTACGCCCTGGGCCCGTCCTCCTTCGGGACTCACCCGACGATGGCCCGTCAATGAACCCTTGCCGCAGACGATCCGCGCCGTCCTTGCGCAACGTCTCTTCATCGATAAGGTCGGCCTTCCCGCCTCCTTGCTGAACCAAATCAAGCGCTTGGCGGCCTTCCAGAACCCCGAATTCTACAAGAAGCAGAGCATGCGGTTGTCGACGGCGCTGACCCCCAGAGTGATTGCCTGCGCAGAAGAATTCCCTCAGCACATTGCCCTGCCGAGAGGATGCCGGAGTGATCTTGAAGATCTGATCACCGAACGCGGAGTTACCCTCGATGTCGACGATCAGCGTCAGGCGGGGAAGCCGTTGAGCATACGCTTCGCAGGCGAGCTGACTCCCGTTCAACGGGAGGCCGTGCAGGCGGTTCTAGAGCACGAGATAGGAGTCATCGTTGCTCCGCCAGGCGTCGGGAAGACAGTGGTAGGAATCCGGTTGATCGCCGAGAGGGCTCGGAACACGCTGGTTCTAGTACACCGACGTCCACTGCTCGATCAGTGGCGCGCACAAATCTCCCTGTTCCTCGGGCTCGATGCGAAGGGAATAGGCCAGATTGGTGGTGGGCAGCGCAGGCCAACAGAGCACATCGACGTCGCCATGATCCAAAGTCTTGTCCGTCACGGGCAGGTCGACGACATCGTTACAAGCTACGGTCACGTGATCGTCGATGAATGTCACCATGTTCCGGCGTTCTCCTTCGAAAAGGTGCTCGCCGAGATCAAGGCCCGGTATCTTGTCGGACTTACGGCGACTCCCCAACGCCAGGATGGTCACCACCCCATCATCGAGATGCAGCTCGGTCCCGTTCGCTTTGCGGTCGGTGCCAGAAGCGAGGCTGCGCGGCGTCCCTTCGAACAACGTCTCATTGTCAGGGAGACGACCTTCCGATCGCGTACCGTCCAACCCGACACCGGCATTCAGGAGTTGTACGACTCCCTGGTCGCTGACAAGGTTCGCAATAACTTGATTCTGAATGATGTGATCTGCTCCCTGGAGGAAGGACGCTCACCGATCCTCTTGACAGAGCGAAATGCTCACCTCGACTATTTCGCCGAACGGCTCCGAAACTTCACCCGGCATCTTGTGGTCCTGCGCGGCGGCAGGACGGCGAAGGCGCGGCGCGAGGTCGCCTCCCAATTGTCAGACATACCTGACGACGAGGAGAGATTGGTGCTTGCAACCGGCCGATATGTCGGGGAAGGCTTCGACGACGCCCGCCTCGACACATTATTCCTGGCTCTCCCGGTCTCCTGGAAAGGCACACTCATGCAGTATGCCGGCCGGCTCAACCGACTGCACCCACGAAAGTCCGAGGTGCGCATCTTCGACTATGTGGACTCCCAAGTTCCGATGCTTCGCAGGATGTTCGAGAAGCGCCTGAGGGGGTACCGTGCAATCGGCTACGCGCGAGGTGAAGCGCCGCTCGGCTACGAGGAGCCGAAGGGCGAACCGGTTGTCGTGTGGGACGAAGGCGAGGTCCGCGAGTTCGGCGAGCAACCATGAAGAATCGCGGCCCTCGTCTCAGCAAGAAGCGATTGAACGAGCTACTTGAGGAGGCAACGATCGATTGCTACAACGAGAGCGAGGAGCTCTGCGGCCTGTTCACGATGATTCAAGAGGGGCTGAGGGTCCCGTTCGAGACCGAGATCCTTAGAGTTCCGGTCACGGTCGAACGAGTCGACCTCGCCCACAACGATATCCTGGCGGTGTGTCGGCGCGGTCGGACCCGGCAGCGGGTACCCCTCCTCGATCTCGCGCTGCCTTCCCCGCTCCCCAGAGGATCGGAGTGGATCGAGGCTTACCGCCGTTGGGTGCGTGGCCGCTAACGCCATGGTCACTTGAGGCATCGCCCGCCTGTTGTGGCAGGTCGAACCGCGCCTCAGTTCGAACCTTGGATCATCTGGGCCCCCACGCGCTCAAAGGTTCGAACCAAGCCGAGCTCGAACGTTGATCTATGTGTGTATGCACTCGCATCCCTGGTTCGAGTTGGAAAGAAGGTGTACCGGTTGGCGGGAATTCGCTAGTGCGGAAAGTCTTCTCGGATGACTGCGGATTACTACGAGAATGGGCAGGTAGTAATGCGCCTATTTTCTTTGATCTCGGCGAAATGGAAGGGCTTTGGTGGCTCTTTGCTAAGAACACCAATGGGTCGGCGTATATCCACCTGTTCTCGCGCGCACAGTTCATCGAATGGCATCGTAGTACGGCAACAGGGGCAGCTCGCCAGTTCGAGGTGTTCGTGAACGACATCCTCCCCAAACTGATCGCGGACTACGAGTCACGTTCTCGGGCCCAGCCGTTGAGATGGGACCCCCTGCAACCTCGCGTGTATCGCAAACGGTTTCGGTTCTAGGACACTTCTTGGTCTTCAGCACCCGCCGCCTGACGTACGTTGAAGTTGACGAACGAGGCGAAGGAGTGCGCGCGGCTCCGCCGCGCAGCTTTTAATTGATTCGTTCGCAACTTAACTGGGGCGTTAGATCTACGGGCGACTATGGATCCCCTCGACTCGATAAAGCAGCATCTGGATCGGACCGACGACCCCACCCTCCTGATCCTGAGGGCCCACCTTCTGCTTGAGGAACGTTTTCGCGATTCCCTGGCTAGAATCTGTCGATCACCTGAGGAGCTACCTGGAGCTCGTCTGTCGTTCTTGTGCCTACTGAAAAATCCATCCGGATCGAAGATGACGCAGAAACGAACGCGCGCGTCGGCGCTGCCGGTGCCTGGGCGAGATGAAACGAGCCGAATCGCCTCAGGAATCACGTCGTTGCGGGTCGACCGGGTCAAGTGCAGACGCACCTTCTCCGCGCGAATCGAGAACATGTGTCATATTGAAAGTGGGGTCAGCCTGCCCGGGTATAGAGATGATGCAGACCGCCGACCTGGGGTACAGTAACGACGGCCCCGAGCGCCGACGGCTCAACGCTCCCCGGGACCGGCGCATTCCTTTCCGGGGAGAGATGAGGCCGGGATTCATTCTGATAGCGCACGTATTGCCGGAGGATGCCTCGGAGATGGTTCTCACCGAGGATGATCAAGTGGTCCAGGCATTCGCGCCGGATCGACCCGATGACCCTCTCGGGGTAGGCGTTCTGCCAAGGGGATTGAGGCGCGGTGAGCATCGCCCGGACGACCCGCCGGAATTCGTCGCCGTAGGCACCATCCCGATCCCGCAACAGGTAGCGAGGCTCGGCGTCGTCTCCGGGGAAGGCCTCCCGGATCTGCTGGGCGGTCCACGCGGCGGTGGGATGAGCGGTGACGTTGAAGGGAACGATGCGCCTGCACTCGTGGGAAATAATCACGAAGCAGAAGAGCAGGCGGAAGGTGACAGTGGGAACGACGAGGAAGTCGCGGGCCGCGGTGGTGCGAAGGTGATTCCGGAGGAAGGTGCGCCAAGTCTGTGACGGAGGCCGTCTGCCCCGTTGGGTCATGTGCTTGGCCACCGTCGCTTCTACAGCCAGTTTCGACCGGTCCCGGAAGAGGGCACGGAAGAGCAGGAAAATGATTCGGGGGATGGACACCGGGGCCTCCCTGGACGTAGGCTTTCATCGGCCTTAGGTGAGGCAGGGAGTATCCGCGGGACAGACCTCAAAACCAAACAAGGACGGGCCGGATGGGATTTTCAGCAGGCACAGCCGCAGCATTTGTGGAGACCACATCATGAATGTTCAACAGTACAAGCATCGTCTGCTCGACCTTGAAAAGAAGCTGTCTGGGCGCACTGACCGGGAGGTCGCTGACGGGCGCCGGGAATTTCTTGATTCCGCCCATGACCTCGGCGAGGCGAGTCTCGCTGACGAAGTGGCTTCCGAAAAGTTCACGGAGGCCGAAGCCGATTCCACCGTGCTGAACCAGGTGCGCGACGCCCTGGCCAGGATTGACAACGGTACGTTTGGGAAATGCATCGAGGACGGCGGGCCAATCGAGACGAAGCGGCTCGACGCTGTACCTTGGACCCCGTATTGCCTGAAGCACGAAAAGCGGCGCGAAGGACCGCCTTCGAAAATGCCAACGCTGTAGTGAGAACGACGCAGGGGGTCGCTCTTCGCAAGCAACACCTGACAAGGAGGAGCGACGAGGATGGCTCTTCCGATACTGCAGGCGTTCGCGAGAAACCGGCGGATCTTGCTCATCAGACGAATTGTCGCTGTGTCGTTCGGTCTCGTGGGATTCGCGCTGCCGGGCCTGACTCTGGTGTTGCTCTACGGCATCAATTGTCCCTACTGAAAAGTCCATCCGCATCGAAAGTATCAGTGATGCGCCCGGGACAGCCGCGGAGAGAGCGTAGAGGCCCTTGCGTAGTCTGACAATCCAACCTGACCGCCCCAGTTGAGGGGCAAGATAAAGGCCTCCACCCTGAACGGCGAAGTGATCGGTCAGCTCCGCGGTGTCTCGGCGTAGGGCGCCTGCGCAAATCGGAGACCCATTGCTCGGAGTGCTTCCTTGCCTCGGAGCGTCAGGTCCGTCATAAACAGAAACTGGTCGCGGCTCTCCTTGACGTAGGCCTTCAGGCGGTAATGCGTGCCCCAGGGCTTCTCCTGCACGATGACGGTGACCGGTGTGTCCGCCTTTCGATAGGGACTGCCTTCCGCGATCTCCTTAAGCCGCCTGGGCGTGGTGGTGGCATCGTGGTCCGGGTGAAGATAGAATTCCGTCACGCACAACAGGCTTCGATTGCCGCTGCTCGCGTTGAATATGCTGGCGGACCAAAGCCGCAAGTGCGGGATCGTCACCTCCGTGTCGTCCGGGGTCACGATGCTCATCGCCCGGAGGCCGATGGACTTGACCTCACCGTAAGTTCCGTCCACCTTGATCCAGTCTCCTGGCTGGTAGGTGTTCTCCAGCACCGTCACGAGTCCGGCGACGAGGCTGCTGCCGTAGTCCTTGAGAGCGAATGCCACACCCAAGCCTATGGCCGCCGCCAGCGCGACGACGTTGCGAAGCGTTGGCTCAACCAGGATCGGCACGGAGGTTGCCACGGCCCCGGCACCGATGAGCAGGTGCGCAATCGGCATTGCGCGCAGGATGGACAGACGCAAGCGGGGCGGGGCTTTTGTGACTGCATGGAGGACCACCCATCGAACCAGGACCGAGAGCAGCCTCGCCAGAAGAAGCACCGCCAGAACAAGCAACACGTGCTGCCAAGTGAGCCTTCGCAAGAATCCCCAAGCGTTCAGGTCATCGCTCATCGCACTGACTCCCCATGTCGAGCGAAACAGAGCTCGGTTCGGACGTCATTGTCTGGCGGGTGACGCCCGTTAAGCGCAACTGCCGGGCGACTCCAGTGTTCGTGAGGATGATCATGTCTGGTGCGAAAGCCTGCCCCAGAGATGGACATCGACATTCCCCGGTCGAATGGACGTTTCGACACTCGGAGCCTTCCACTATTTTCGAACTCTAGCAGAACCGACAGGTGGTGGTATCTCGCTGAACGCTGACAATTTTCTTGTCAGGGAGCTGCCGAGCCTCGAAGCGGAGTACCCGGGCGGGCGGCGGGCCAGGCATCGTGCAGGTGGATCGGGAGGGAGAATGCGACTCCAGTTTCGACGATTCCCCGTGTGGTAACGAAATCCTCACCCAGTTCGAACATTTCGATCATGTGGGGAGCCAGAACTCATACTTCTTGGAACGGCGGGTCGCAGGTTGACACCGGAGCGCTTCATTTGTTCCGCTCGCCCGCTCGATCGCTTCTCGACAGCTACGCGGTGGGCGTCACTTGCGCGTGCACACGTTGTTGACGCACATTTCGTGGCGGCCGCACGTTCCGCAATCGACGGTGAGGCCACATCCGTCGGAGATCGAGCCGCAGTTGAAACCCTGGCCGGCGCATGTCGTCGGCACGCAGTTTTCGGGCACGACCGTGATCGTGTCGCTGTACGACCGGGAACCCTCGGTGGCGGTGAGGGTGACGGTCGTTGTCGTCGCCACGGGTGCGGTCGTGATGGTCACGATTTCCACGTTGCTGCCGGCGGAAATAGTGACGCTCGGCGGCACGCTCGCCACCTGCGGGTTGTCGCTCGAAAGTGCGATCGTGGGGCCACCCGACGCGGAGACGGCGCTCAGCCAGACCGACGCGATCGAATTGTTGCCACCGGTTACCGGGTCACCGTCGACCGATAGCTGGCCGAGCGTCTGCACCGGCTGGGCCGGCGGAGGTTCCGGGGGGGTCATCGCGAGCCAAGCGAGTCCCAGCCGGTGGCTGAGGAAGATACCGCCCTTCTTGATGGGCACCGGGATCTCGATGCTCGTACCGACGGAAGAGAACTCGATCGAGGGCAGGATCGAGGTCGCCACGTGGAATGGGACCGCGGTCGCGCCGGTCGGGATCGGGAAGAAGCCCGTCGGAAAGGCGGTCGCCTGGGAGTTCCCGGCTGTAACCATTGCGTCGGAGCCCGACGGCGCGGCGGAGGCGAGAGAGAGCGTGCCCTGGGAGGCGCTGCCGCTCTCGATGAGACCCGGGCTGAGCGCGATCGGGTATGGGCCGCTGCTGGCGCAGGCGTCGTTGAACGCGAAATTCCTGGACATTTCCGTCTGGCAGCCGGCCGCCAGACACTCGGCATTGAAGGTGCACGTCCCAACCGTCCCTGGGTTGGGCCCGTCAAAGCAGGTATAAAGGATGCCCTGCTCGCCCGAGCTCGCGGGGAAACTCCCGCCGCAGACCGTGCCGTGCCGTTGCGTCGAGTCGTTCCGGATGTCCGCCGGCATCGGCTGCACGGTCACCGTCAGCGTCGCCGTCTGGGTGCTGCCGTTGGCGGAGGCGGAGATCGTCGCTGAAAATGAAAGCCCGCTGTAACGGCGGTAACGGCCGTTCGTGGCCACCGTGAAGGTGACGCTGCCGGTTCCCTCGTCGACGAGGACAGTTTGCCGCGAAGCCGCGAGGCCCGGGTTCGAGCTGGAAAGCGCCACCAGCGTCCCGCCGGCAGGCGCCAGACCGTTGAGCGTGACGGTGCCCGTCGAGGTGCCGCCCGTACCACCGGCAATCGTCGACGGACTGAATACCAGGGAGGCAACGGTCGGGCCTGTCTGTCCCAGCGCCACACTGAAAGCGTAGCCGAGCACGATACAAGGAATCACCCACAGAATCCATCCTCGCGGCTTTTCCATCGGGCCCTCCTTGCTGCGCAAGTGTATAAACCATGTTCTGCAACCGATGGTCCTAGTGCCGCCCTCCATCCGTTACGGTCAGCGTCGCCGTTTTCGTAACACCTCCCTGTGACGCTGTTATCGTGACGCTCGTGGAGTTCGACACCCGGTTGGTCCTGATCGTGAACGTCGCGCTCTTCGAGCCCGCGGCGACCGTCGCCGTGGACGGGACCGACGCGATGGACGAGTTGCTGCTGGAGAGGTTCACCGTCGTGTTCGTCGACGCAGTGGCCGTCAAGGTGACCGTCCCTTGCGAATCATTCCCTCCTGAGACGCTCGTCGGGCTCAACGTAAGCGAGGACAAGGTGACGCTGCCGCCGCTGACGCAGACGTTGTTCGTGCACGTCTGGCCGCTCCCGCAGGTGCCGCAGGTGAGCGTGCCGCCGCAGCCGTCGGAGATCGAGCCGCAGTTCTTGCCCTGAGCCGCGCAGGTCGTCGGCGTGCACGTGGCCCCGCACACGTTGGGCGTCCCCCCGCCACCGCACGTCTGCGGCGCGGCACACGTGCCGCAGCTCAGTGTCCCGCCGCAGCCGTCGGAGATCGAGCCACAGTTCTTGCCCTGAGCCGCGCAAGTGGTCGGCGTACAGGAGGAGGCCTGAACGGTGAGCGTGTCGCTCAGGGAACGCGGACCCTCTGTGCCGGTGATGGTGACCGTGGTGGTGCTCGCGACCGGAGAAGTTGCGATCGTCACGTTCTCGACGTTGCTTCCGGGGGGAATGGTGCCGCTCGGCGGCACGCTCGCCACCTGCGGATTGTTGCTCGTCATCGCGATCGTGGGTCCGCCCGATGTCGAAACGGCGCTCAACCAGATCGAGACGAGCGAGTTGTTGCCACCGATAACGGGGTCGATATCGACCGATACCTGGCCGAGGGTGGGTATCGGCTGGGCCGGCGGAGGATTCGGAGGCGTCATCGCGAGCCAGGTGAGACCCAATCGGTGGCTGAGGAAGGTGCCGCCGCCGCTGATCGGCACGGGGACCTCGATGTTCGCTCCCACCGAAGAGAATTCGATGGACGGCAGGATCGAGGTGGCGACACGGAAGTTCGCGTTAGTGGCACCGGTGGTAATCGGGAAAAAGCCCGTCGGGAAGGCGGTCGTCTGGGAGTTCCCGGCCCTAACCATTGCGTCGGAGCCCGACGGCGCGGCGGAGGCGAGGAGCAGTGTGCCCTGAGCAGCATTTCCGCTCTCCAGGTACGCGGGGCTCACTGCGACCGGGAAGGGTCCGCTCGTGGCGCAGGCGTCGTTGAAGTTGAATCCGCTCGCTTGTCTGGACAGGCAGCCGAAGCTCAGACACTCCTGCTTGAAGGTGCACTTTCCGACGGTGCCGAAGTTGGGCGCCGTGGAGCACTGGTAGAGAATCCCTGGCTCCCCCCCGCTGGCCGGGAACGATCCCCCGCACACCGCGCCCTGTCGCTGGCTGGAGTCGCCGTTGATGTCCGCCGGCCGGGGCTGCGCGGTGACCGAGAGGGACGCCGAGGCGCTGGAGCCGTTCGCGGAGGCGGTGATGCTCGCGGTGAATGCGAGCCCGCCGTAACGACGGTACAGTCTGTTGGTCGCAACCGCGAAGGTGGCGCTCGCAGCGCCCTCCGGGACCAGGACGCTCGGCCGCGGGGCCGCCAGGCTCGTGTTCGAGCTGGAGAGCGACACCAGGATTCCGCCGGCAGGAGCCAGGCTGTTGAGCGTGACCGTCCCCGTCGCCGTGCCGCCGCTGCCGCCGGCAATCGTCGACGGGCTGAGCACGACCGAGGCGACCGTCGGGCCAGTCTGGCCCAGCGCCAGACTGCAGGCGTACACCAGTACGAAACAAGGGATCGCCCACTGAATCCAGGTTCTGGCTCTCTTCATCGGACCCTCCTCTCCTCGCATGCGGATGCGGCGTCAGTGCTCCTTTTTTACCGAAATCTATACGACCATCCACCCTGGAATTCAAGGACGACCTTGGCCATCGAGCCATCGATCCTCATCCAGCGGACCTAGTCAGGCGCAGCCGTCCCATTCCTTCTGTGACCCAGGTCACATTCGCAGCGTGTCTATCGGGCGGGCGGTGAGTAGCTGCCGGCCAGCACTTCTTCACGGCGGTGCTGCGGTTCAAATCTCTTTAGCCGTGTGCGCCCGGCACTCTCTGGCCTGGCCGATCCAGCGTGGGGATTCCCCCGGTCGCGGGCAGCCTGGCCACGGCACGCAGAGCCACGCCCCCGGAGCCGAAGCCGCAGGGCACGCGCGATCTTCAAGACTGGTCGATCGTGCGCGACCAGTTCAACCTGTCGCGTGACTGCATACACCTGAGCGCGTTCTACATCGCGTCGCATCCTCGTCCTGTGCGCGAGGCGATCGTTCTCTCCGCCGGCATCGTCTGTTTCGACGTCAGGGGAATGTCGCCGGACCAAGTCGTGCGCCGGCCTACGCGCGAGTGGCGCCGAGCATCCTGAACACGCCGGCTGAGATGGATGCCTTCTTGCGAGAGGCTCACGCTCTGGTGACTTCATAGGCGCCGCTTTGGAATACAGGTACCCGGGGACTCCGAGGTGGGCGGTCATGAGAAGTTCGAACATTAATCCAGGTGTGCCCTCACGCGCACTCTGGTTCGAACCAAGCCCAGTTCGAACGTTGATCTAGGTGTGCATGCACCCGCACCCCTGGTTCGAACCACTCATGAGTCCGAACGTTTCGATCACGTGCGGAGCCAGACCTCATCTATTTCGAACCGGCGGGCCGGCGGTTAACAGCGGCCCGCTTCTTCGACTCCCCTGGATATCCACATGTGTGCGTGAGTTGGCGCGGCCCTGCCGGTGGATGTTCGCCGCATGTCGTCCTTGGAGCAGAAGACGACTGGTTTGACGGGGAGGCAGCAACAGGACGCGAAGATTCGGGGTCACCTATTTGCAGACGAGGGCATCGGGTTGCGGTACGTTCCGTCCCCCTTCCGGCAAAAAAGGAATCCCGGGTGCCGGCCATTGGGGTGGGACCGGAACCCGGGTGGGTCGAGCTGGCGGAGCGAGGGTGTGGAGTGCCCTTCGCGCCGCCGTCAGTATTGGGACGATGGTTGAGATGATTCCTCTCTCGTGCCGCAAGTCGAATGAACGCCGGTCTTCCCCGTCGACGGTCGGCGCAATCGCGCGCGCCAGAGGCCGATCCGGTCTCGGATGTCATTGGGGTCAAGATTGAGAATCGAACAAATATTCTCGAAAGAGAAGTGTGGCTTGCGGTCCCTGCTCTCGATCCACTGCTCGGCCTCCCAGCGGAACAGACGGGGAGGGAAATTCCAGGCGTCCCGGCTTTCTCTGAGACATCTAACCGCATTCGCGAGAATCGCAAGCGCCAGTCTCACTTCGCCCGGCTCTGCGGTACGACGCGACAACGCCTTCACAGAGCGGGACCCATCCGAATTCTGTCGTTGCGAAGAAGCCTCACCTTGAAGACTTGGTCTTGCGGCCATCAAACCGGCGCGAGAGGCGAGATACGCTTCATGCCCCCTCCTCCAACCAAGTGGGTTCTGTTCGTTGTCGGTGACGCGTCGGATCCTAAGAGGAGCGCGGCGGGAGGGCTATCCGGTGAAGCATGTAGGGATGGAAGAAAACGACCTTAGATGTGCCGGCCCGCCCTCCCCGACTGAGCATGTTGGCTACGAGGGAGCTGGGCCGTCGAGACTGTTCTCGGAACGGCGCCCGCCGCAGCAGAACTGAGCCGCCCGCCTTCGGGTGGATTGTGAATGTTGGGCGTCCTTGGTAGGATGGACGCACGCTCCCAACACGGTGGTGATTTCAAACGTGCCGAAGGAGACGGGCTTATTCGTATTGGTTCGTCCTCCAGGCGAGGCGTGAATGACTCGAGCCGACCTCCTGCAGTTCCTGCGCGGCCACCGCTGGGCCGTCCAAACATCGGTGTCCCAGTCCGGTGCTCCCCAAGCGGCGCTTGTAGGCGTCGTGGTGACCGACGATCTGGAGGTGTTCTTCGATACCCTGAACGTAACGCGGAAGATGGGTAATCTCCGGTGCAATCCAAAGATCGCGTTCGTCATTGGTGGCTGGAACGATGGTGACGAGCGTACGGTTCAGTACGAGGGTGTGGCGGATGAGCCCCATGGCCCCGAGCTCGAACGTCTTAAGGAGATCTATTTCGGGCGCTTCCCCGACGGTCGTGAGAGGGAGACCTGGCCAGGCCTTGTTTACGTGCGCGCTCGACCGACATGGATCCGGTACAGCGATTACAATCGCACTCCTCCGGAGATCGTTGTATTTAACCTTGGTGGACCCGGTCGGGGTTGACAATATCTCGACGGACAAGCGAACAACCGGGTGAACCCGCCGGCAGGCAGCGGGCTCGGAGCGGAATCTCCCGGGCAGCCACAGTCGATTCCCCGTGGCAAGCACCTGCGATCCGCGTCGCTACTCTCAACCGCGACGATGGAATACAAGGGCGAGGTCTGCCCACCTCAGGCGGCTCTGAACGAGTAAGGAACTGGCGGCGGCCAATCTACGGAGAGATGTAGCGGCATGCAGTGGAGCCCGAGATCGATTTTGAGTCTCTTTTCGAACGATTTGGCTATCGATCTGGGCACCGCCAACACCCTGGTCTACGTCCGGGGAAAGGGAATCGTGGTCTGCGAGCCCTCCATCATCGCCGTAAATCAGAAAACGGGGAAGGTAGAGGCGGTCGGCAAAGAGGCGAAGGAGATGCTCGGAAGAACGCCGGGAAACATCATCGCCATCCGTCCCATGAAGGACGGTGTCATCGCCGACTTCGAGCACACCGAGAAGATGCTGGATCATTTCATCAGGAAGGCCCACAACCGCTCCTTGGGAGTGCGTCCCCGGATCATCATCGGGGTGCCATCGGGAATCACGCAGGTGGAAAAGCGGGCTGTCAAGGACTGTGCCTACCGGGCCAAAGCTTCCGAGGTTTACCTGGTGGAGCAGGCCATGATGGCGGCGTTGGGAGCCGGGCTCCCAGTCACGGAGCCCACCGGCAACATGGTGGTGGACATCGGCGGCGGCACCACCGACGTTGCCGTGATTTCCATGGCCGGCATCGTCTACAGCCGATCGGTCCGGATCGCCGGCAACAGGATGGACGAAGACATCGTCCAGTACCTCAAGCGGAAGTACAACCTCCTGGTGGGAGAGAGGACGGCGGAAGAGATTAAGATCAACATCGGGTCCGCCTTTCCCCTGGACGAGGAGCTCACGATGGAGGTCAAGGGGCGCGACCTGATGGAGGGAATCCCCAAGACCCTGGTGATTTCCGACGAAGAGATCCGGGAGGCCCTGTCCGAGACGATCACCAACATTGTCGAGGCGGTGCGCATGGCGCTGGAGCAGACGCCACCCGAGCTCTCGGCGGACATCGTGGACAAGGGGATCGTGCTCACGGGGGGCGGCTCGCTTCTGAAGAACCTGGACAAGCGGGTCCGGGAAGAAACGGGCCTGCCCGTTTCCGTGGCCGATGATCCCCTGGCCGCCGTGGTGCTGGGCACGGGGAAAATGCTGAACGACTTCAATCTTCTCCGGAAGATCTCCATCGACTGAAGGTCGCAAGCAAATGCGTGTAGATCGTCGCCGTCAGCGGATGGTAAAGTAGTCTGCCATGTTCAGTGACAGCGATGACGACGATGAGGCTGGTCATATCGGCCCTGATGCCCTGACAGACGATGTCGTGCTCGACACCGAAGCTGAGGTGGCTTGTCCCCACTGCGGTGAGAAAGTCGTGATCGGCCTGGACCCTGGCGGCGGTACGACGCAGGAGTACGTCGAGGATTGCCAGGTGTGCTGCCGTCCGTGGCGGGTCCGGGTGAGCTACGACGAGACTGGAGCTGCGGCCGTTTGGGTTGAAGAGGCGCAGTGACCTACCTTCTCCCACATCTCCTGGTCGCTCGGATGAGTGTACACGGTTCCGGGCAACTCCGACGATACGGAAAAGGGCCGGCGGTGCCACCGGCCCCATCTGTAAAGCCTCAAGAAAAGCGATCGTGAGCTATTAGCAGGGTGTCGACGTGCACCCGTTGGGTCCCCCCAGCGTGCAATTCGATGCAATCAGTGAATCGTGGCAGTGCGTGTTGGGCACAAACCTGCACTTCCTGAACTCGCAACTCTGCGCATGCAGGGAAGGTGCCGCGAGTTCCGAGAGCGACGACAGGTAGGGGCTGTTCTTCCCTGGCGACGGCCCGACCAGGGACGAAAGGGAACTGACTACGAACACGATCACAAGGAACCGGAGAGTGTAGCGAACCGACTTGGACATGTTGGTTCTCCTCTCTCGGCGTTGGATGCAGGCGCTGGGCATGCCGAGTACGGCTCAGCGCCTCCGGTGGCACCACCGGCAACCCGGGCATCCGGTTCCCGGCCCAGCAAGGCGGGAAGATGTGGTGTCTTTCAAGTACCTCCGACCGGGACGGCGTGCAATAGGGTCCGCACTCTAAGTGATCGAGTGCGAACACCTAATGTGAACAGGACAGATTACGGAGCTTGCTGAACAGTTCCTCGTCGCTGGGGTGCGTGTATTGCGCCCGAACCCTCCTCCTCTATCCGCCTCACCGTCAGACGGTTGCAGTTGCGTCTCATCTCATGAGAGCGAAATGAAGATGAGACTTTGCCGATAAGCCGGCCTCTCCCCCGCTCATCGCACCTTCGACCTGTCTCAAGGTGGGGTCCACCTACCGTAAGTGGCCACATCGCCCTGAGCCAAGACCGGCGAGATAAGTGCCACGGCTGATTGAAGAATGCCTTGGGGGCGCATCCTTATCTTCCGCGTGGCATTCCTATTGCTTCACCTGAAGCTGCTATTGCGCGGTGAATCCCGATGCAGCCGATCGGTCCGCGCGGATCACGAGCCGAGCGGACTCCTTGCCAGTTGAAGGATCAGCGCTTGAGGAAGGTGAGGGGCCGGAGCGTGGTCCTGCTCTGCCTCGATCGCCCTCACCGTCTCAAAATCCAGGATCAGAACATCCCCTCGTTGCTCGTGGTTTCCTGCCCTCTGCAGATTCAACACCATTTGGACCGGCATCCCAGGCAGCTCGTCATCCTGGATCGCTGTCGAGCCAGGCTCAACTGCTGTCGCCGTCCATTGGCCGAACTTCATAATCGAATCCATCGGGCGATCCATGGGCCCGCTGTGCGCCTCGACCGGACTCACGCTCCCGGGTATCTCCACACTGATCGGAGCAGTCTCCTGTTGGGGCAGCTGCAGGAAGCCTGGCGGCAACTTGAGAATCGTGCTCCTCGAAGCGTGACTCTGAAGGATCTTGCTCGTCTGCTCGCCGTGAGTCCTCGCCAGCTCAATCGTCTCTGTCACCTGGCCGCGGGCGCCTCTCCGATGCGGGCGTTTCGACGACAGCGATTCCTCGGAGCCTTCAGGCAGATCCAAGCATCCTCTCGGTCTATCGAAGCCATCGCCGAGGATCTGCACTACCACGACCGGTCCTCCTTTGCCCGGGCATTCCGACGGGCCTTTGGCTTCTATCCAGGAAGGTTACGATTGCGTTCCAACGCGGGGTCCTAGGCTACTTTGGTCACAGATCACAATGGCCGGGGTGGTCATGGACAAACGCTCCCCATGGTCGTAAGAGATAAATCGTCACGAACCCGATGTCCTCCGGACCGACCCGCAAGGGGGTGCGGTCTGCGTCAACCAGCGCTGCTATTGCCAGTGAGAACAGGGGATTCAAGTCGAACACAACGCTCAGTCTCGGGCCGGGCAGTGAATTGGGGGCCTGGCCGGCACGGGATCTCACTGAGTATCCTCGACGACGAGCTGGACTCGTCGTCGAAAGGACTCACACGCCCCCATCCTAGTGCGGGAGGATGAACATGAAACACCGTTCGCTTCTCTTGCCCTCCGCAGTGATGATCGCGATTCTCATTGCACTGGGAGGGGCGATGATCGCCATCGCTCACCCAGTCAAGTCGGCTTCGACGCCTGCCGTGGTAGCCACGTGCGATCAGCACCTGGACACCGACACTTCCTCGAACCTCGAGCCAGTTAGTTGCGCCACTTGCGCCGGAGGCTGCCCGGTCCCCGTAGGCACTTGCGGATATGATGGTCAAGTCTGCAATTGTCCGAGGGGACCTGGCCATTGCGTGCTGTGCGGTCCGCCGATGTGTGAGAGCTTCAAGTGCGTCAAGGATCCGTAGGCTATAGGGTGTCTGTCGTCGAGTGATGTGCGTTGGTCTGCAGGCGGGGGCCATCGTCCCCGCCTGCACTGTTCGCCTCCCATCACGATTCCACCTAGGAGCCCGTCCGAGTAATCGTTTTTGATTGCACAGGTTCACACCGGCGCGTGGATAATACGCGCATGAAGATCTTCCGACCGTACGAACCCGATCAGATGTTGTTGCTGCCGCCGTCGC
>Ga0137397_10000811_pt1 | contig 21609 bp, 17 predicted proteins | sample czorhiz116metaG_FD_106658 | JGI IMG/M metagenome (GOLD analysis project Ga0137397, IMG submission 106658) | Vadose zone soil microbial communities from Angelo Coast Range Reserve, California, USA - czorhiz1.16 metaG | ecosystem: Environmental > Terrestrial > Soil > Vadose zone | place: USA... | reverse complement strand
TTCCGCAGCATCTCCCGCGACAGCTCCGCGATCGGCGTCGGCATCGTCGCGCTGAAGAAGAGCGTCTGGCGCCGCGCCGGCGGCGGCAGATGACGGAGCACGCGGCGGATGTCGGGCAGGAAGCCCATGTCGAGCATCCGATCGGCCTCGTCGAGCACGAGATACTGCAGCCCGCTCAGCCTCGCGTACGGCGCGCGGAAATGATCCAGCAGCCGTCCGGGAGTACCGACGATGACGTCGACGCCGCTCCGGAACGCGTGTTCCTGCGGTCCCATGCCGACGCCACCGAACACCGCCGCCGCCGTGATCGGGGTATGCACGGCGAGGTCGTTGAGGTCCTCGACGATCTGCGCGGCGAGCTCACGCGTCGGCGTCAGCACGAGCGCGCGCGTGGTGCCGCGCGGCTTCTCGATGAGGCGGTGCAGGATCGGCAGCAGGAACGCGGCAGTCTTGCCGCTGCCGGTCATCGCGCACGCGAGCAGATCCTGGCCCGCCATCGCGAACGGAATCGCGTCCGCCTGAATCGCGGTCGGACGAGTGAACCCGAGATCTTTGAGGCCTTTGAGGAGACTGGGATGGAGCCCGAGACTGGCGAATGGCACGGATCATTATGACAGGACGGCCGTCTCGTCGTACAATCACCCCGTGAACAAATCACGGCCATCACAACAAAAGCGCCAGCGCGAGCGCCAGCGCCAGGAGCGTCGCACTGAGAAACAGGCGCGGCGGCAGGAAGCTGCGGCCCAGAAAGCCAACAATCCGTCGCGCGGGAGCGGCGTCGATCCCGATCTGGAGGGGATTACACCGGGACCCCAGCCGCTTCAGGATTGGCAGAAAAACGAGTAACAGTCCCCGCCGCTAGCGACCGCAGGTCTCGGCCAGCATCCTGATCGATTCGACTTTCACCTTCGGGCCATTGACGGGCGTTGGGACGTCGTTCGACCTGGCTGGTTCGTCGACGCTTCCCCTGATTTCGACTTCGTGTCCCACATGCAGATTCAGCATGTCGATCATCCCGTCGAGTCGATAGCCCTTTGCCGTCGATGCTGAGCCGCCCGGTTTCCCGCCGCTGTCCGTCGGCGCCGGAATACTGATCAGCACGAAGCTCAAGCTGTCCAGCGTCGTGCCCAGTGTCGCATCCGCCGCCTTCTGATTGGCGCGTTCGACACAGCCTGTGATCGTGATCTTGTCCGGAGCCTTCGATTCGTTCTGCGGCTGAGCCGTCGTCGTGGTCGCGGTCTGCGCCAGCAAACCAGCGCCCGCCAGGCACATCGTGGCCGCAGTCAGTCCGACGCGAAACTTCAGGGTCATGCATCTCCTCCAGAGCATCAAGAGTCCCGTCAGGGCACTCTGCAACGGAAACGCCATGCGGCCCGATCTGAGCCGTTACGGCGCGTCAGCGAGCCGCGGCGAGGCATGCGGCCCACACACATAGAATCAGTCAGGAAATGTTATCTCGCGCCGCCCGTTGAGGGGCCGCCCACGGTTATCGCAAATTCCGCCCGCGTTGCGAGCGCGCCCTCATTCGCCGTGGCGCGTCGCCGGCGCCTCACCTCACCGAGCCAACAGCGGAATGTTCGATACCGCCGGCGGTCGCGGCCGACTTCTCAGATACGCGTACACGTCCGCAAGCTCCTGCTCGGACATGACCTTTACAGTATACGGCGGCATGTCGCCACGCGGCGCTCTCACGTAGCTCACGAATCCGCGCCACGGCAGCGGATTCGGCGCGAGCCGCGCGCCGGCCGCCCCGCCGTGCCCCTCGTAGTTATGACACTGATAACAGCCGTTGTTCACGAACAGCGTCCTGCCCTGTTCCGCATCGCCCGACGGGGCCGGCGGCTGGCTGGCTTGCGCGATGATCGCGAAAGCCAACACGACGAGGGGTCGAATCATCACATCACCTCGGCTGGCTGACGACATCGACGAGCGCCGGTTCGCCGCGCTTGACGACAGCCACGGCGCGGGCGATCGCCGGCCCGACTTCCCTGGGGTCGGTAATCGGCCCCTCGGCATGCACCCCCAACCCCTGGGCCACCTTGGCGTAGTCGATCGGCGGATCGACGATCTCGCTTCCGATGCGGCCGCGGTCGATGCCGCGGCTGTGCCGGTTGCACATCTTCTGCACGTGCATCAGCTCCTGGTGGTACGCGCGGTTGTTGTGCATCACGCTGAGGAGCGGAATGCGGTGGTGCGCCGCGGTCCAGAGCACACCGGGCGCATACATCAGATCGCCGTCGGTCTGGATGTTCACCGCAAAGCGGCCGTGACGCTTGTGCGCCAGGGCGGCGCCGACCGCTGCCGGCGCGCCGTACCCGACTCCCGCACCGCCCGAGCTGCCGATCCATTGATACGACTTCTCGAAGTTCCACAGACGCCGCGCCCAGCCGCCGGTGCCGTTCACGAGCGCCCAGTCTTCGTCCTTGATCTGTCCCCAGATCTCGGCGCAGAGACGCGCCGTGCTCACCGGGCTCGCATCCCAGGCGTAGGAAGCCTCGAGCCGCGATCGGTCGAGCGCCGCACTGCTCGCTTCGGCGAGCTTCGCGCCGCGGCTCTCGAACCTCCGCTTGCCATCAGGGGTGAGGGCGCGTCTGACCGCCTCGATGAGCGACGGCAACGTCGCTTCGGCGTCCGCTGCGATCGCCAGATCCACTTCGGCGAAGCGCTGGAAATCCTGGTAGTTCGATTTGACGTACAGGTCGCCGGTCGTGACGCTGACGAGCTTCATGCCCGGCTTCGTCGTCGGTCGCGACGTGCGGGTCAGCTGATCGCGGAACGAGTTGACCACACCCCAGATGTCGTTGACTTCGAGCGCAAGGATCACGTCCGCGTCCGCGATTGCGCGCGCCTGCGACTGGTTGAGCGGATGCCGCGACGGGAAATTCATCCGCCCACCCTGATCGATCACCGCTGCCTGCAGCGTCTCGGCCAGCTCGATGAGATGCTTCATCCCGGCCGGGGTGCGCGCAACACGATCGGCCACGATCACCGGGTGTTCCGCGGCCACGAGCAGCCGGGCAACTTCCGCGACGGCGCCTGAGTCGCCCTGCGGCGGCGCGGGCACAGCCAGCCTCGGGATAGCGAGCTTGACGTCGACGCCGAGCGGCCGTTCCTGCATTTCCGAATTGAGGACCAGCACGACCGGCGCCATCGGCGGCGTCACGGCGATCTTGTACGCGCGCACCGCCGACTCCGCGAAATGCTGCAGCGACATCGGGGCGTCATCCCATTTCGAGAAGTCGCGCACCATTGCCGCCGCGTCCTGCACGCTGTGCGCCCACTCCGCGCCCGGCCGCCGCAGCGTCGCGTCCAGCTGGTTGCCGAGCATGACGTAAACGGGCACACGATCGCACCAGGCGTTGTAGATCGCCATGGCCGCGTGCTGCAGTCCGACGGTGCCATGCGCGAACACGCCGAGCGGCTTGCCTTCGACCTTCGCATAGCCGTGGCCCATCGCCACCGACGACTCTTCGTGGCAGCACGTGATCAGCTCCGGGCTCTTGTTGCCGCCGTAGTTGATCACCGATTCGTGAATGCCGCGGAAGCTCGAGCCGGGGTTGGCGCAGATGTAGTCGAAGCCAAGCGACTTCAGGACGTCCACCATGAAGTCGGAGCCGGTCCGATCGGCGGTGAGGACCTCGGTGTCCAGCAGCACCGCGGTTTCCGCCGAGGCCGACATGATCGGGGTCGCCGGGGCCGGCGCGCGTGGCGCTGGCGCCTGCGCGTCGACGCCGACGTCCGGTGCCGCGATCGCCGCCGCGCCGGCGAGCGACGCTCGCTTCAGAAAGCCTCGACGATTCATAAAGCTCCTCACGAAGGCCGCCGGGGCCGCGACGAATTCACGTGCAGTCGGGATCGTGTCCGGCTTCAGCCGGACCTTGTCACAATCGTACGTGGCGTCCGGCTTCAGCCGGACCTTGCCCGTCTAACCCGGTAACCGGAACGCGAGCAGCTCGGCGCTGTAGTTCCCGCCACTGATCGCGATGACGATGTACTGCTTGCCGTTGTGGGTGTAGGTCATCGGCGACCCGCTCTGCGGCGCGGGCATGTAGACGGCGCCGACTTCCTTGCCGTCCGTTTTGTCGTACGCGCGCAGCATCGCGCCGCGCTGGCCCGACGGTGTCGTGAAGACGCCGCCTTCGCCGGCGATGACCAGCGTCTTCGTCACGAGCGGCCCGATCAGGCCTGACCGCCCCGTGCGCGGAATGCTCAGGCCTTTCAGCGCCGGATTGTTGCGGACGTTGTCGGCCGTCTCGCCGTGCGCAATGTGCCACAGGATCTCGCCCTTGTTCAGATCGATGGCGCTGATGCGCGCGTAAGGTGGCTTCAGCAGCGGCAGGCCCTGCACTGTGAGGCCCCCGCCGCCGCCTTCGCCGGCTGTCGCCGCGGCGGCGCCGGCGCCTGGCGTATCTCCCGTGCGTCCGCCGCCGGCCGCCGAGCCCGAGCCGCCGGTTCGACGCGCCCCGGTCAGCGCCGTGCCCTGGATGTAATTCATGTCCGACATGCCATCGGGCGGCGGCACGAGGCCCAGCGGGCTCGCGCCGCTCTGCGAATAGATGTACGCGATGTGCGTCTCTGGATCGTACGACCCGCCGGGCCAGTTCGTCGCGAAGCCTGACGTCAACGTCGCGATCGGCCCCTCGAGCTTGCTGACGACGGGCGGCGTGAAGATCGGACCGATTCTGTAGCGCTCGACCGCCTTCACCGCTTCCGCCCGGAGCGCCGGCGTAAAGTCGATCAGATCGTCAATCGACCCGCCCTGCCGATTGTACGCGGGCGGCTTGGTCGGGACCGGCTGCGTCGGCGCGTACCACTCGCCGGGCACATCGCCCTTCGCGACCGGCCGCTCTTCGATCGGCCAGATCGGCTCGCCGGTCTCGCGATTGAAGACATAGAGGAACGCCTGCTTGGACGGTTGCGCGACGGCCTTGATCGTCCGGCCGTTGATCGTGATGTTCACGAGGATCGGCGCGCACGGGATGTCGAAATCCCAGATGCCGTGGTGCACGAGCTGGTAGTGCCACTTCCGTTTCCCCGTCTGCAGATCGACCGCGACGAGGGTTTCGCCGAACAGGCCGTTCCCCGGACGATGGCCGCCGTAGTAATCCCCCGTCGGCATCTCCACGGGCAGGTACGCGAGACCCAGCTCTTCGTCGACCGAGATCTGCCCCCACACGCCGGTGTTGCCGGTGTAGGCCCACGAGTCCTTTTCCCAGGTGTCGTTGCCGAACTCGCCGGCCAGCGGGATCGTGTGGAAGATCCAGAGCCGCTTGCCGGTCCGCACGTCGAAGCCGCGAACGTAGCCTTTCTCGTTGCGCCGGCTCTTGGGGTTGGCGCCGGTCCTGTGCGCCGCGCCGACGATCACGACGTTCTTCGCCACGGCCGGCGTCGAGTGGAGCCCGACCTCGCCGGTGATGAGATCCATCTCCTGATCGTCGTCGAGCTTCAGGTCGACCACGCCGTTCTTGCCGAAGCTGGCCACGGGAATGCCGCGCTTCGCATCGAGCGCGATGAGCCTGTAACCCGGCGTGACGTACAGAATCCGTTCATCCTGGCCGTCAGTCCAGTACGCCAGCCCACGACCCGACAGCTGCCGCGGCGCCGCCGCGCCGCGCGCGCCCTCGTTCTCGCTGTGCATCCACAGCAGCTCGCCCGTGCCCGCGTCGAGCGCGACGACGGCACGCCGCGAGCCGGCCGTCGAATAGACGACGCCCTTGGCCATGAGCGGCGTCGATTCGAACTGATACTCCGGGCGCGGGCCCAGATTGTCGGTCTTGAACCGCCACGCCACTTCGAGCTTGCCGAAGTTGGAGGCGTTGATCTGATCGAGGGGCGCGTATCGCGTGTGGCCGAGGTCGCCGCCGTAAGACCGCCACTCGCCGTTTTGTGCGCCGGATTGCCCGGCCACGGGCACGATCGCGCAGACGCTCAAGCATGCCGCCGCGAGGTAGATGGGTTTCACGCGCATACCATACAATAAGTCATCCCTTCTCTGGTGATTTACCACGGCGGCGCGGCGCGGCGAATCGGGCGGATCGCGGCGCTGGCCGCGGTGTTCGTCGCGGCGGCGGCCGCCGCCACCTGGCCGCTGGCCCGGCACGCTGGCGACAGCCTGCCCGCCGAGGCCCGTGACCCCCTGCTGAACGCGTGGATTCTCGCGTGGGACGCGGATCGCGCGATTCACGGATTCCGCGGCATCTGGGACGCGCCGATCCTGTATCCCTATCGATATACGCTCGCCTTCTCGGAACATCTCTTCGGCGTCGCGCTCTTCTCGGCACCCATCCAGTGGCTCTCCGGCAACCCGATCCTCGCCTACAACTGCGCGTTCTTCGCGTCGTATGTGCTGGCCGGCGCCGGCATGTATCTGCTGGCGCGCGAGCTGACCGGCCGGACCGACGCGGCGCTCGCCGCCGCGCTCGCATTCGAGATGTGCCCGTATCGGTTTGCGCAGCTGGCGCGCATCCAGATCGAGTGCATCGGCTGGATGGCGGTCGGCCTGTGGGCCCTGCACCGCTACGCGCGCCGCGGCGAGGCGCGTTGGATCGCCGTCGCGACCGCGGCGTTCTGCCTGCTGGGGCTGTCGAACGGCTACTACCTGTACTTTCTGTTGCTGCCGGCGGCGCTCGTCGCCCTCTGGATCCTGCGCACGAGCGGGCTCGCGTTCCGGCGCATGGCGGTGCACGCACTCCTGGCCGCGGCCGTCATGGCCGCCGTGTTCGCGCCGATCGCCCGCGTGTATCTCGAAGCGCGCCAGCGCTACGACCTGAAGCGCGACGTCAGCGACAACGCGCGCTTCAGCGCCGACCTCGGATCGTACCTGCACGTCACACCGGCGATCGCTCGGCATTTCCCGCCGGCGGCGTGGCTGCCGGATTTCACGAAGCCGGACGGTCCGCTCGAGACGAAAGAAGGCGAGCTCTTCCCCGGTTTCATAGTCATCGCACTTGCGATCGTCTCGCTGAAGAGACGCGCGAACGGACCTGGCAGTCCTGACGGCCTGCCCCACGAGTGGGTGTGGCGCACGCTTGTGCCGATCGCTCTCCTCGGCTACGTCGCCACCGCCGTGGCGCTCGGGTGGAACAACGTCACCGTGCCCCTCGCGCTCTGGGTGCTGCTCGCGCGCGCGTTCGTACCTTTTCCGCGCACGATCGCCGGCGTCTACGCGCTGGTCGCGATCGTGGCGCTCGTGCTGTCGCTCGGTCCCGAGCCGACGGCGTGGGGCCGGCTGTTCTGGCCCGCGAGCCCCTACGCCGCGCTCTTCCGCATCCTTCCCGGCCTCGACAGCCTGCGCGTACCCGCCCGCATCGGCATGGTGGTCTCACTCGCGCTGTGCGTGATGGCCGGGATCGGTGCGGCGCGCGTCCTGATCGATCGTTCGCTTGCGGTCCGATCTGTGCTCCTGACGGCAGCGGCGCTGCTGATCTTCGCCGACACCTACGGCGGCGGCATTCCGCTGGCGTCCATCGGCCGGCGCGGACGCCTGCCCGAGCGCGCCGTCTACGAATGGATTGCGGTGCAGCCGCCCGGCGCCGTCCTCGAGCTGCCCGTCGGCCGGATGGACTACGACTACCGCGCGTTTCGTGCGGAGTACGCCACGCTGATTCACGGCCATCCGTTGGTGAACGGCTGGACCGGATACACGACGCCGCTGCAGCAGTTTCTTGGCGGCCTCGCGTCGCCGCTCCGCGACTTCGGGCGGTTCGACAACGCGATCGGATTCCTGCGCGGGCTGGGCGTCCGCTACATCGTCGTCCGCCCTGACGACTTCGACGATCGGGCGCTGGCGAGCCAGCTGGCGGCCACGCTCGCCACACGATCGGATGCGTTTCGCGAGAAAGAGCACGGGGGATCGGTCGCTGTGTACCAGCTGCTGCCGCCTTATCCGACCGACGAAACGCCCGCTGGCACGACGATCCCGATCGTCTCTGGAACGGCCTCCCACCGAGGCGACACGCTGCGCGAGGCACTAGACGGGCACGTGGCCACCCGCTGGACGAGCGCAAAAGTACAGGCCGGCGACGAGTGGGTGCGTGTGAGCTTCGCGGCCGGCCGGTCGCCGGCGCACGCGGAGTTTCGCGTGAATCCGGCCGTCTTGAGCGACTACCCGCGACAGCTCGACATCGAGGCCGAATACGGCGTCGCGCTGACGACGGTGTTCAGGGGATCGGCGATGGAGGCATTCGGCCAGGCGATTCGCCGCGCGCCAGAGGACATCCGCATGCGCATCCCGCTGACGCCGGTGAAAGCCGATGCGCTGCGCATCCGCCAGACGGGACAAAGCGCGGGGCCCTGGTGGTGGTCGATCGACGACTTCGCGATCTATGAGCGGCCTTGAACCTGGAGCTAGAACAGCTCTTTCATTTTCCATTCCGCGTCGTTGATCAACGCGTCGTATTCGTCATGCGAAATGGACCTCTTGGAATAATTGCAGGAGACGATGAAGAGCGATCGGCTCTCATGCCAGTCGGCTCTGGTCACCGTGCTCTCGAAGGTGTGACCCGCGCTTGTCGTGAGGGTGAGCGTTGTGCCTGGCTTCGGGATCGTCGGGACATTGATCAGCTTCGTAAACCGAACCGTGCTGTTGTTGATGACTTTGTCTTCCTCATTGGGCGATCGGATCGTCAGCCCGGGAATCCTCAGATTGGCTTCAACCGCAATGGACATGCTATCAGGCTGTCACAAAACCGCAGGTTTGGGGAGATATAATCCCCGACCATGATGACTCGAAGAGACGCCGTCGCATCGCTCGCCCTGTTTGCGGAGTTCATCGTGTCCGCAAGCCACGCAGACGCGCAGACGGCAGCATCCGCGCAAACGCCACCGGCGGCCCCTCGTCCGCCCGTCTTCAAACACGACCTGCCCGGCGTGGCGCTGGACGGCTGGGAAGTGACGGTGAGCCACGTCGACTACGCGCCGGGGCGCGTAGGGCCGCCCCATCAGCATCCGGGCTTCGTGCTGGCGTACGTGCTCGAAGGCTCGGTGGTCGCGAAGATCTCGGGCCAGGGCGACGAGAAAACGTACAACGTCGGGCAGATGTTCTACGAGCAGCCCGGCGCCACGCACGAAGTATCGCGCAATGCAAGCGCCACCCAGCCCGCGAAGCTGCTCGCGATGATCTTCGCGAAGAAGGGCTCGACGCTCACGACGCCGGTTCAGGGCCGGGGTGGCGTGTAGATCGTCGTGTCGCGGTGAAACTCGGACCACGCGAACCAGTACTCCGGTTCGAGGATGAGCGGCTCGAGCGCCGAGCCCTTCAGCGGACCGCCGATGCAATCGCCATAGGCGTTCCACTGCGAACCGGTTTCCTCATCGCGTAGCTCGGTTCCGGTCGCGTTTGCGGCGGCGAAGGTCAGGGTCCGGCCGCGCACGCGCCCGATGAACGCCGTGGTCGTCTCCGATCCGCGCTGATGCACCACGACGATCGGCTTGCCGCCGAGCACGTCGTTCAGCACTTTCATCTGTCTCAGCGCATCGATCGGGAACGCCCTGCTCGCGCCTTCCACGTCGAGCCCCAGGACCATCGTCTTCGGTTTGAGCCGGTCGTCGCGGTAGGTCACATCGGCAGGCGCGGCGCCTTCACCCGACAGACCCTGGCGGATCTGCGCGTTTTTCGCCGGGATGCGATCGGCGTAGCCAGGCAGCGGTTTCAGGACGAGCGTGTCCGGATGCAGCCGGCGCCACTCGTCCCAACTCGTGAGCAGAAACGGATACAGCTGGAGATGTTCGCCTTGCAGCGGGCCCGAGATCGCCTCGAGGCTCGACTGCTGCCAGCGGCTGCCGGTTTCGCGATCCTTGAACACCTCGTTCCCGGCGACGACGCCGGCGTTGTCCAGCGTCAACGATCGACCCTTGACGGCGGCCCTGAACACGAGGGCCGTGTTGCAGTAGCTTCACCACGTGATCGCGATCGGGCCTTTCGGCGACTGATCCTCGACGAGACCGTGCTGCGAGAGGATGCCCGCCGCGTAGGCTTTCGCGGTTTTCCCGATCATCACGCCGATGACGCGATCGTCGCCGCTCATGAACGTGGCGTCGGCCACGCTGATGAATTGCGGACCGTGAACGGCCGTGTACGGCAGCGACTTCGGCGCCGGCGCCGGCTGTGCCGCGACGCCACTGGCGAACAGTATCGCTGCGACGCATCGTGGACCTATCCATCTGGTCATATCGCGAAGCTTAACACGCCCGCGACAGGCTCCCGCTTGCCATGGCACGAACGATGCACTCGCCGCCCCTGGACGAAGACTTCAGGGAGGATGTTCATGGGTGATCAGCCAAGGCGCGAGTCGGTCGAAGACCCCGATGCCACGGTCGCCAGTGACAAGGATGAGTCCACGGCCAACGAGGAATCGATCCCGGAGAGGAAGAAAGACGTCGAGACCGACGCGTTCATCGAGGACCGGTTCGAGGCCACCGACAACTGATCGATGCGCTCTGCGTGATGCGCTTGATTCTTTACGCTCAGCGCGCTCCGGTTGTGGGCGCTAAGAGGAGCGGCCGCAGTTCCGTCTCCAGTTCCTCTTCCGTCAAGCGGCCGGGATGGTAGAGGCGGATGACGCCCTGCCGATCGAGGATGACGACCGTGGGTGTCGAGCTGACGCCATACCGCTCGTGGTTCGCGACGCTCACAGGCACCGGGACCTCGGCGAGAAATGGATAGTACTTGTCCCTCACCTCGACGATGTAGCGCAGCTCTTCCTGTGGTGACGCGGACCTGCCGCCCGCTGTATAACCGAATCGCTGTGTCGGCGCGACGATCGCGAGCCCCTGAGACTGATATTTCGCGAGCAGCTTCGCGAGGATCGGTCCCTCGATCTTGCAATCCGGGCACCAGTGCGCCCAGAAGAACAGCACGACGACCTTGCCGTTCAGCTCGCCAAGGGCCGGCACGCGAGGGCCGATCGATTCCGCCGCGTCGAGCGCGGGCGCCGGGTGTCCTGCCAGCGTCAGCAGGTTGATGTTCTTCTGGAGACGCTTGAGAAGCGATGTGTTTCGGTACCTGTCGAGCTCCCGCTGCAGGAACGCGATGGCATCGCTGCGCGCGCCGCGTGCCGCGCTCACCTGGGCCTGAACCTCGATCGCGTTCCCGACAGCCGTCGCAAGGTGCGCATCGTCGTCCAGCCGTCGCGAACCGAGCGCGGCGACCGCGAGCTTCTGCGCGTCGGCCGCGTAACGCTCGGCACGATCGGCCTGCCCCTCCGCCTGCGCGCCGCGGGCGAGAAACGACGTCGCCTCGATGACCTCCGGCGTGTTGCCCTGATCGGCCCGGCGCCGAGCGACGAGCATGTCGGCGCGGGCCAGATCGTGCGCGGCGATGGCGGCGCGCACCTCGGAGACAAGGGTGACGGGGGGCGGCGGTGGCGCCTGAACCGCCGAGAGTGCCGTGATAAGCGCGAATTGAAGAGCGTTCATCGTTCCCTCACGTATGCCCGGTAGCCTACACCACGCAAAGGGAGCCCACGTGAATATTCCGGTTCCATGCACCATTTGAATGATGTCAAATGTCGGAGATGAATGCTTCCGCAGCTCGCCCGGGCGGACGCGCTCTTCTGATGGCCGCGTTCATCCTCAGCGGGGTCAGCTCCGCCACGATCGCCCAGACGAACACCGGTGAAGTTGGCGGCGCCGTCAGGGACATCTCAGGTGGTGTGCTGCCTGGTGCCACGGTCACAGCCAGACACGCCGCCGCTGGCTTTGTCGTCGAGCGTATCACCGACTCCGCCGGGCGCTTCTTCCTTCCAGCCCTGCGAACCGGTGAATGGGATGTCACGGCGTCGATGTCGGGCTTCACGCCGCAAACCCACAAAGGCATCGTGCTCGAGATCGGCCGGACCCTGAACCTCGAGTTCAGGCTCGGCGTCGAGGGCATCGCTGAGGAGGTGACTGTCGGCGTCACCGCTGTCCAACTGCAGACGACGACCGCCGAGATCAGCGATGTCATCGAGAATCGGCAGGTGATCCAGTTTCCGCTCGATGGGCGGAATTTCCTGGGCCTGGCGCAGCTCAGTAACGCCGTTGTGATCCCGCCCGGGGGCACCCGCGGCGACGCGCTCCAGCAGGCCGGTCCGCTGCCGAACGTCGGCGGACAGCGATCGGGCCACAACATCTACCTGCTGGACGGTGCCAAGGTCACGGACGAACTCTTCAACAATCTCGTCATCAATCCGTCTGTCGATTCGATTCAGGAGTTCAAGATCCAGAAATCGATGTACCCAGCGGAGTTCGGCGGAAAGGGGTCGGCGCTCATTCACGTCGCCACAAAAGCGGGCGGCAATGTCATGCACGGCAGCCTTTTCGAGTTCCACCGCAACAGCCAGTTCGATGCACATAACTACTTCGACGTGAAAGACGCGCCGGTGCCGCCGCTCCGCCAGAACCAATTCGGCGGCGTCCTGGGTGGACCGCTGCTGAAGGACCGGGCCTTTTTCTTCATGAGCTATGAAGGGCTGCGGATGAATCGCTCGCTCACGCGCACCTTCTCGGTGCCGTCCGGCCCTATCCGGACTGGAGACTTCACGGGCTTCGCGCCGATTTGCGACCCGCTGGCCGGCGCTTCTGGAAGCTGCACGCCGTTTGCGAACAATCAGATTCCGCTGGGACGAATCGATCCGATTGCAGCCGCGTTCCTGCAACACGTGCCACTCGCCACGTCGAGCGCCCAGTTCCAGAACCTGACGTCGGTGCAGGAATTGAAGCGGGACATCCATCAGTTCAGCGTGCGCGTCGATCACCGCCTTGCAAATGCAGACCAGATGTTCGGGCGGTTCAGCACGTTCGACGCCGACGAGGTGCAGCCCTTTGGCACAAGCTCGCTTCAGGAGACTCTCGTGCCGGGGTTCGGCAGGACGCTCGGAACCAAGACGAGGAACCTCTCCGTGAGCCATACGCACCCGATCGGCACGACGAGGCTGAACGAGCTTCGTTTCGGCTGGATGAGAGTCGAGGGAGGGCAGACGAGCCTCAACAGCGGCGTGGACTTCGCGGGACAGGTGGGCCTGTCGGGTGTGACGCGGAACCCGCGCGATGTCGGCTTCCCTCAGATCTCGACCGCCGGGCTCTACAGCACGATGGGCGATCCCGCCTCGTTTGTGTTCCGCGACAACCAGCACGTGGAGCTCTACGACAATTTCACCATCGACCGCGGGGTGCACCGCTTCAAATTTGGCGGCTACTACTTCCATCTGCAGCTTCGGCCGGAGCAGCCCGATAACGCACGCGGCGCATTCACCTACACCGGCCAGTTCAGCGGCAACGCGTTTGCCGATTTCCTTCTCGGATATCCGACCTCGGCGGCATCGGGCATCGGCCGCGGTGACGAGGACGCCCGCACCAACTGGCTGCATTTGTACGCGCAGGACGATTGGCGGATGCGCGAAACCCTCACCGTGAACGTCGGCCTCCGCTATGAATACAACCAGCACATGTACGACGTGAACAATCGGCTGTCATCGATCGATTTGTCCACGCCTGGTGGCCGGTTCGTGGTGGCCAGCGACGACAACGGCGACATCAGCCGGGACGCGCAGGCGTTGCTGCCACTCGTGCCGATTCCGTACGTCACGTCTGCGACCGCAGGCTGGACCCGCGCTCTCCTCCGCCCCAGCGCCGTGCGACTGGCTCCACGCGCCGGTTTTGCGCTCAGCTTCGACCACTCCAGGGGAGTTCTACGCGGCGGCTACGGCATCTTCCTGAACCAGTGGGCCTACAGCGTGCAGACGGCGTTCACGCGGAATCTGCCCTTCTTCTTCACGAAGCAGATCGACGTACCGGTAGATGTCAGCATTCCTGTCTTTCGGACCCGCGACATCCTCACGAGCAATGCGACAGGCACGATTGCCGCAAGCATCATGGACCACGAGTACAACGTCGAGTCGAGCCAGACGTGGAGCGGCGGCCTGCAATACGAGTTGCTTCCGTCGACGATGGTCGAGGTGTCTTACATGGGCACGTGGACGCTCGGCGCTGATAACGCGACTGTCCGGAACGTCCCTGAACCAGGCCCTGGTCCGATTCAGAGCCGGCGACCCATCCCGCAATTGAGCCGCATCAATGCAATCCGTTTCGACGGCAGGTCGGTTTATCACGGCGTCACGCTGAAGGCCGAGCGGCGACTGCGTACAAATTACGCGTTCAACGTGAGCTACACGCTGTCCACGTCACACGACGATGCCTCGAGTCCAGGCGCCACGGAATCGGAAGCCAATGTTCCACAGAACGTCCGCAATGTTTTTGACGAAACCGGTGAGTGGGCACGCTCCAGCTTCGATCATCGGCACCAGTTCGTCGCCAGCGGCATGTACGAACTGCCGTCGTTCGCTGCCACCGGTGGCTTCAAGGAAGCCGCTTTCGGCGGATGGCGCCTCAATGCGATCGTGACCGCGCAGTCGGGCGCGCCGTTTACGGTCAACCTGGGCGTCGACCACGCGAATATCGGCGCCGGCCCGGCGCAGCGGCCCGATCAACTGCTGGATCCGAATCTGCCGGGTTCTGATCGAACCGCCGACCGCTGGTTCAACACGTCCGCCTTTGCGCTGCCCGCAATGTTCAGCTTCGGCAACGCCCCGCGAAACAGCGTCATCGGGCCGGGGATCGCAGGCGTCGATCTGGCCATCGCGAAGACGTGGACCTTCGCGCGCGCCACGCGAATGGAATTCCGCTGGGAGATCTTCAATCTGTTCAACCGGGCGAACTTCGACATTCCAGAACGAACGTTCGGCACGCCGAACTTCGGGCGCATCTTCAGCGCGAAGAATCCACGCGAGATGCAGTTCGGCCTCCGCGTCTCGTTCTAGTTTTTCGAACGAAGTCCGAGTCAAAATGAGCTCCTTTCCCGGCCGCGCTCGCGCGTCAGCCGGTGCGCCCGGTGTCCGCGTGCCCGGGCAGAAAAAGGGTATCCTCCCTCCCCACGACTCAGACGTGTCAGGACGGGAGGACCCATTGCCGGATCGCAAACTCAAAACCAATCAACCGGGATCGCCGAAGCGGCTCGCCGGACAAGTGGCGGTCGTCGCCGGCTCCACACGCGGCGCGGGACGCGGCATCGCCCGCGCGCTCGGGGAAGCCGGGGCCACGGTGTACTGCACGGGGCGAAGCGTCACCGGCAATCCGTCGCCGTATCGCCGGCCCGAGACCATAGACGAGACCGCGGACATGATCAACGTTGCGGGCGGCACGGCGATTCCCGTCCGTGTCGACCACACGGTTGAAGCAGAGGTCGAGGCGTTCTTCAGGCGCGTCGATCGCGAACACGGCCGCCTCGACGTTCTCGTCAACAGCATCGCCGGCGAGGAACCGATGATGGGCCAGTGGGGATCATTCTGGAAGGCGAACCTGAAAAACGCCGACGCCATTTTCAGGCAGGCGCTGGTCTCTCACATCATCACGGCGAAACACGCCGCGCCGCTCATGATCCGCGCGCGCCGCGGTTTGATCGTCGAGGTGACCGAGAACGACATTCTGGCGGCGGGCGGCAATCCGATGTCGCAGGTCGTGAAGCTCGCGCTCAAAGGACTCGCGCTGAACATGGCGGCCGAGCTCGAGCCGCATGGCGTGGCCGCGATTGCCATCACACCGGGCTTTCTCCGATCCGAGGCGATGCTGCAGCACCAGGGAGTGTCGGAGGCGAACTGGCGGGACGCCGGCAAGAAAGACGGGAACTTCCTCGAGTCCGAATCGCCCCTCTTCGTCGGGCGGGCCGTGGCGGCGCTGGCGCAGGATCCGAAGATCCTCGACCGATCGGGTCAGCTGCTCAGCTCGTGGGAGCTCAGCCGCGACTACAAGTTCACCGATTACGACGGCCGCCGCCCCGACTGGGGAAAGCTGGCGATTGATTTCTCGGTGCTGCCGCCATCACTCATGGATCTCTTCAGAACCGGCACCCGCCTTCAGCTCGAGTGGCTGACCACCGTCGAGAGACGGACGCGGGAGTTTCTCGCGAAGATCCCCAAGACGTCGGCGCGCCGCGCCAGGCCCTCGTCCCCTGGAACCAGGGCGAAACCCAAGGGACGTGCTCGCCGATGAACACCGCGGCAGATCGCACGCGGTGCCTGAACTGAACGAACCTCCTGAGGCCCTGGGTCGGGTCGGGAGGCTCCCGTCAGGGTAGCGATCTCGGGAGAGCTGCGACGAACCGATCGACGGCGCGCCAGTAGGTATCAGGATCGCTTGGTGTGAGATCGTTGTGATCGCCGCCACGAATCGTGAAGAACTGTTTCTGTCCCCCGATGCTGCCGAACAACCTGCGTCCGTGCGCAATCGGGATGACGTGGTCATTGTCGCCATGCATCACGAGCACGGGCGCATTGACGTGCCGAAGGAATTCGGCACCCGGGAAGCGGTAGGTCGAGAACAACGCAAGGAACGCCAACACCGGAGACGTGCGGACCAGCGACCGCGCATCGGAAAATCCGGACTCGAGAATGAGGCCATCGGGCGTCCGGACCGTCGCGGCGTAAGCCGCCACTGTCGTGCCGAGCGAACGGCCCCAGTACACGATGGGCCTTCGTTGCGGTGCCGCGCTCCAGAAGCGCTCGAGAACGGCATCGGCATCGCCATAGAGGCCGCGCTCGGTGGGACGGCCGGTGCTGACGCCGTAGCCGCGGTAATCGAACGCAAGCACTGAATATCCTTGTCTCGCGATTCCGGCCAGAATGGGCGCCCACACGGAGAGATTGCCGCCGTTGCCGTGGAAATACACCACCTGCGCCCGTGGTGCGGGGTGAATGAGCGCCCAGCCGCGCAATCGTTCGCCATCCCTGGTGACTATCGAGAGAGGTGTGTAGTCGATCCCGAATTCCTGTGGCGTCGCGGTTTCGCCGGAAGCCGGGAAGAACGCGAACTTCGGCTCGATCAGACGGACTATCACCGTGAGCACGACGAACATGACGAGCAGCGCGACTGCGAACTTGACCGTCAGCACAGACACGCCTGAAGAATTGCCGATTGCTGAATGCGGATTGCAGATTGATTGCGGATTGCAGATTGATTGCGGATCGCAGATTGATTGCGGATCGCAGATTGATTGCGGATTGCAGATTGATTGTTGATTCTCACCGCTTCGGGTCTACGCCCTCGATCTGCCGGAGCAGGTGCAGCATCTCGATGGGCAACGGGAAGATGATGGTCGAGTTCTTCTCTGCCGCGATCTCAGTCAGCGTCTGGAGGTACCGGAGTGTGATCGCGACCGGTTCGGCCGCAATCACGGCCGCGGCTTGCGAGAGCTTTTCCGAGGCCTCGAATTCCCCGGCCGCGTGGATGATCTTCGCGCGCTTTTCCCGTTCGGCCTCGGCTTGCCGGGCCATCGCGCGCTGCATGTCGGGCGGCAGGTCGACGTGCTTGACCTCGACGGCCGAGACCTTGATTCCCCACGGATCGGTTCGCTGATCGAGGATCTGCTGGAGATGCTGGTTGAGGCGCTCGCGCTGCGACAGCAGGTCGTCCAGCTCGACCTGCCCTAATACGCTCCGAAGTGTCGTTTGCGACAACTGTGATGTCGCGTAATTGAAGTTCTCCACTTCCACGATCGCCTTGAGCGGATCGATCACACGAAAGTAGACGACCGCGCTCACCTTCACCGAAACGTTATCCCGCGTGATCACATCCTGCGGCGGCACGTCGAAGACCACCGTGCGCAGTCCGACCCGGACCATGCGGTCGATCGGCGCAAACACGAGAATGACGCCAGGCCCCTTCGGGCGAGGCAGCAACTTGCCGAGGCGAAAGATCACGCCCCGCTCGTACTCTGCCAGGATCTTGATCGAGGCGACAACGTAGAGAACGAGAATGAAGATCACGATCAGGACGGGTTGAATCTCCACGGCGCGACCTCAATCCTTGCTGACGAACAACAGCAGCCCGTCTACGCGCGTCACGCGAACACGCGCGCCTTCGGGAATGAACTCCGCAGACGTCGCCTGCCACATTTCACCGTGTGTAGCGACACGGCCCGGCTCCTCCGGGCTGATGGCCGTCAGCGCCTGGCCGACTTCGCCGATCATGCTCTGAGCACCGGTGACCGCGGGGCGGCGCTGCGAGGCCAGACCAAGTCTGACGAGAAACATGCCGATGCCCGCGAACCCGAGGGCCACCGGAAGCACGACGCCAAGGCTCAGCTGCAACTCGGGGACCGGCGAATCCATCAGAATCATCGACCCGAACACGAGACTTGCCAGACCACCGACGGTCAACAGGCCGTAGCTCGGGACCTTGATTTCGAGCGCGAGCAGCATCAGGCCGAACAGAATGAGGAGGAGTCCCGCGTAGTTCAGCGGCAACATCTGCAGCGCAAAGAACGCCAGCAGCAGGCACAGCCCTCCCGCGACTCCCGGGAGCACCGCCCCCGGGCTCCACAACTCGATCGTGAGCCCCAGCGTACCCAGGCTCAAAAGCAGGTACGCCACGTTCGGGTGCGCGATGGCACTGAGCACCCGCTGCCGCAGGCTCATGGCGACAGGCACCACCCGGGCGCCAGCCGTGTTCAGTACGACGGTCGAGCCGTCGAACCGGGCGATGCTGCGGCCGTGCAACTTCTTCAACAGATCGGGGACATCGACCGCCACGAGATCGATCAACGGTGGCGACGCGCCGAGCGCCTCCTCTTCGGTGAACGCGCGGCTCTCAGTCACGGCCAGGGCGGCAAGCGTCGCGTTTCGATGGCGGTTGCCGGCCAGCGTGCGGGCGTAGGCGGCCACGTCTTCCGCCGCCTTCTTGGCCATCGTTTCGTCCATCTTCTCGCCGCCCGCGGCAACCGGATGAGCCGCGCCGATGTGCGTACCCGGAGCCATCGCAGCGATGTCGGCGGCGATCGTCAGGAAGAAGCCGGCCGACGCCGCACGGGCGCCAGCCGGCCCGACGAAGACAGCGACAGGAGTCTTGGCTGCGATCATGCGAGAGACGATGGAGCGTGTAGAGTCCACCAGACCGCCGGGCGTGCGCAGAGTAAAGACGACGAGCGTCGCTCCGGTCCGATCGGCCTGATTCATGGTCTCCATCATGTATTCGGCGGACACCGGATGAATCACGCTGTCGACTTCAGCTGCGTACACGAGCGGCGCGCCGCCCGAGGCCGGCACATCCTGACGCGCGGTCACCGTCAGCGCTGCGCCGAGGCTCAACGCGACGCAGCTGGCAAATCCCCGAGCGAGGTGGGCAGGCATGGTCTGTTGAAGCGCTCACCATGCCGCGACAGATCCGCGGTGCTGTCGACGGTGTACACGATGATATTGCGCCGGGCCGCAAACCGGAAGATCTCCTGCGCGGCAATCGATATGAGCGGCGCTCTTTCGGGCCCTGCTGCCAGTGTCCCGTTCCCGTGGTTCGCGACAGATTTCCCGGTGGGGCATCGCTCCTCCACCCCGACGCGGCGGCCGCGATGGGGACCCGTAACGCCCGGTATTCTCGGTCATCGCGCCTTGCCATCCGGGCGCCGCGCTCCGGGACTCATACCACGATCCACGGGGACGGGACAGTAGGGTATGCTTCCCCGCCATGATCCAGAAATACTCCGGCCTGGTCATCCGGGTCGCGCTCGGTTTCGCGATTGCCTTCGGCATCTGCGCGCCGGCCCCGGCCGGCGCCGGTCAGCCAGCCAGTCCCCCGAGCCCGGCGGCGCGAGCCGCGCTCTTCACTGACGCGCAAGCCACCAGCGGCGAAGCGGTGTACCGCCAGTCGTGCGCGTCGTGTCACGGCGCCGCACTCACGGGCACGACCGCGCCGTCGCTGACCGGCCCCAGATTCGAGGCGAGCTGGGGCGACCCGCGCGTCACGCTCGCTGACCTCTTCTTCATCATGCGGACGACCATGCCGCCCAGCGCGTCCAGCTCGCTGTCGGCGCAGGATCACGCTGCGGTGTTCGCATACATCCTGAAGGCGAACGGCTTTCCTCCAGGTCCCTCGCCTTTGACGGCAGAGTCCGCGCAGCTGGAGCTCGAACACCTTCAGGCCGCGGGCGCGCGCGCGCCTGCGCGTCCGGCTCCGCCGGCCTTCATTCCAGGCGCCGCGGGCGCCGCGCCGGCAACCAGCGGCCCCGACCAGGCCACGCTGAACGCGTCGGCACGCTCGACAGACTGGCTGTTCAATGCCCACGATTACAGCGGGACCCGGTTCTCGCCGCTTCAGGAGATCAACACGACGACGGCCGCGCGTCTCGTGCCGGCGTGCATGTTCCAGGTCGGCGAGCGCGATAACTTCCAAACCGGGCCGATCATCTACAACGGCACGATGTACGTCACGACGATGACGAGCACCATCGCGCTCGACTCGGCGACGTGCCGCGTCAAATGGCGGCATGCATGGACATCGCGTGACGACCTCGGATTTCAACGCAATCGCGGCGTCGCGATCAAGGATGGCCGGGTGATTCGTGGGACGCCGGACGGCTACCTGCTCGCGCTGAACGCCGACACGGGCACGCTGTTGTGGGCGCGTCAGGTGGCCAAGCCGGCCGAAGGCGAGACGTTCACGATGGCGCCGATGATCTTCGAGGACCTCGTGCTCATCGGGCCGGCCGGCAGCGAGAACAACGTCCAGGGCTGGGTGGGAGCGTTCCGTGTCTCCGACGGATCGCCGGTGTGGCGGTTCAACACCGTGCCCAAACCGGGCGAGCCGGGGTACGAGACGTGGAAGAATCCGAAAGGCATTCCCATGGGTGGCGGTGCGGTATGGACGGCGTTCGCCCTCGACATCGAGAACGGCGATCTGCATGTCGCGGTCACCAACCCCGCGCCCGATCTGCCCGTTCACCTCAGGCAGGGTGACAACCTCTACACCAACTCGATCATCGTCCTCGACGCACGCACCGGGAAGCTGCGATGGCATCGTCAGCTCGTGCCCAACGACTCGCACGACTGGGATGTCAACCATGCCACGCCGATGTTCAGCGCGATGGTCAACGGCACCACGCGACGGCTCGTGGCGACGGCGGGCAAGGACGGCGTGCTGCGCGCGCTGGACCGCGACACCCATCGTGTGCTGTACGAAACACCCGTGACGACGCGCGAGAACGCGGAGACGCCGGTGATCACGACGCCCCTGCGTGCGTGCCCCGGCGTGCTCGGCGGCACGCAATGGAACGGGCCCGCGTACAATCCCGGCACCAACACGCTCTTTGTCCCGGCGGTGGACTGGTGTGCCACGTTCTCGTCATTCGAACAGGTCCGGTACATTCCGGGGAAGCTGTACATGGGCGGCCGAACCGACCTCGACCCGCCGGCGAAGGCGCAAGGATGGGTCACCGCCGTCGACGCCTCGACCGGCGCCGTGAAATGGAAGTACCGATCGTCGCGCCCGATGGTGGCGGCGGTCACCACCACGGCCGGCAACCTGCTGCTCACCGGCGAGCTCACCGGCGACTTCGTCGTGTTCGACGCGCGGAGCGGCGACGTGTTGTACCGGTTCAACACGGGCGGCCCGATCGGCGGCGGCATTGTCACCTATGCCACGGGCGGCAGACAGTACATCGCCGTGGCCTCGGGAAGCCCGTCGAACTTCTGGGTGGACAGAAATCCGGGCGCGCCGACGATCGTCGTGTTCGCGCTGCCGCGCTGAACTGACGCGAGCCGGGACCACGAAGGCCCGAAGAACACGAGGCAACACGAAGAAGAGAGCCAC
>Ga0137397_10000810_pt1 | contig 21645 bp, 20 predicted proteins | sample czorhiz116metaG_FD_106658 | JGI IMG/M metagenome (GOLD analysis project Ga0137397, IMG submission 106658) | Vadose zone soil microbial communities from Angelo Coast Range Reserve, California, USA - czorhiz1.16 metaG | ecosystem: Environmental > Terrestrial > Soil > Vadose zone | place: USA... | reverse complement strand
TGGGGCTACATTCTGTCGCCGCTACGCGGCTGTATTCGGATGCCTTCGGCAACTGTGAATTTATCTTGGACGGATCTGGTCTATGACCGCCGCTACAGTGGAAATGGTCCCGAATATATAAGCTCTCGGTGAAGTCTCTCCAGACGGCCACTGGCTGGCTTTCGCTCGCACCGAAGCAGATGCCACACGCATCTACGTTGCACCGACCGACGGAGGCCCGGCACGGCTGCTTACGCGATCGCCATCGACGGTTCCAAGCTGGTCACCCGATAGTCGATGGATTGCGTTTAGCCCGGATCGTAGCTATACGAGCGGAGTCTTCATCGTCGCCGCCGATGGGTCGGGAGAACGACGTCTCACAAAAACAGGCGGCTGGCCAACCTGGTGGCCGGATGGGAAGCGCATCGGCTACCTGGCAGTCCGAGCCGACGGCAATCAGGAAATTCAAATCGTTTCGCGCGACGGCGGCACACCCGTCACATTTACACATGCGACATTTGAGGGAACCAATTACCCCTTCGACGTGTCTTCAAAGGGCCAACTGGTGACGACCAACTCGATTCACCTCACCACCGAGATCTGGCTGATCGAAACCAAACGATGAAGCCCACAGCGGGCTAAAGCCCGCGACCACATTCAGGCTGAACATTGATCCCAGTTGATCCCAAATGTAGTCGCGGGCTTTAGCCCGCGTTACCGACCCCATTTTCCGAACTCACAATATTCTTTCCTTAGCGTGTCTGCACGCAATGCACGATGTACATTGTAGGCCGTTAATACCGGAAAGCCACGGCATCAACAATTCGAAGAGACGACCTCGCCCTAGGGGTTTATCCTGATGGTGAACCGTTTGAACCCCGTTGTATTTGTCATCAAGAAGGGAACGCACTATGGCAACGCAATTGTCTGGAAGGGATCTAAGCAACCGAGAATTCTTTATCCGGCGATGGGAACAGGAATACCCCGGATTTCTGCGGGTCATTCGGGCACTGCCACCCGACCAGCTCGCCTACCGGCCTCATGCGAGATCACGTTCTGCGGAAGAATTGGTGGCCTTGCTCGTGTCTCTCGAACAGGGTTGTGTCGAGCTCTGTACCAGCCAGCGAAGCTCTTATAACACCGGAATTCGCTGGCATCCTCACGATCGTTCTGCGGCGTTGGAAGAAATGATTGCGGCCTATGAACTTCAGCACAACATACTTGCGGAGAAATTGAACAATCTTGATGACCTCACCTGGAACCATCAGGCCTGGATGATCCGCGGCGAACAAGAAATCCTTCTCAAGGACACGGTCGGAGGATTATTGTGGCTGGCATTGTTTGATGCCGTCCATCACCGCGGACAACTAACCACGTATATCCGTCCGATGGGCGGGAAAGTGCCAGGCATATACGGGCCCTCCGGCGACGACTCCGCGATGTAGCAAGAGGTAAAACATATGGGAAAGCCAATTCGAATTCTCTTGCAGACCACTATTCCGCAAACTGACAACGATTGGACGGTTGAACGTTTTTCGCTGTTGCGCGAATATCTCAGCTCGCTCTCCGACGCAAATGGCGATCGGTTGATCGAGGTGACAGCGCGTAATCGGGAAGTTACTGCCGCCGGCGACGATGCAGTCTTGAGTCAGTTGGATCATCGGGACCTCGATGAACTGTGGCTCTTCGCAGTTGATGCCGGCAAGGGGCTTTCTACGAAAGACTGTGAGAGTATCACCCGTTTTCGACAACGCGGCGGAGGAATCCTTGCGACGCGCGATCATCAGGATCTGGGCTCATCCATCTGCACAATTGGCGGGGTCGGCGCCGCACACTTCTTCCACTCGCAGCATCCGGACCCGGATGAATCTCGGCGGGCGTCTGACGATCAAGAAACGCCTTCGATCTCCTGGCCGAATTACCATTCAGGCAGTAACGGCGACTATCAGCGCATCACCGCGGTCGAACCTGTCCATGATTTGGTGCGCTATCCCGGGTCGTCCTCCGGTTTCATTGAATTCTTTCCCGCTCACCCACATGAAGGCGCCGTTGGAGTGCCCCAATCTGAACGGCATGCTCGGGTCATTGCGACCGGCACCAGCCTGGCAACCGGTCGTCCCTTCAATCTCGCAGTGGCTTTTGAGAGAAGCCGGGACGCGCATGGAAACAACCTCGGCCGTGCCGTTGCCGAATCGAGCTTTCATCACTTCGTGGACTACAACTGGGACATTGATAGCGGCTGCCCAGGTTTTGTGGCGGAACCACCAGGCGGCGGCATAAAGCGCGAGCCGGACAAGTTGGAACACGTAAAGAGGTACGTGCGAAATCTGGCTCTCTGGCTTGCTCCCGGTCAATCCTGACGCGTGGTTCTTTAAGGAGGAACATGGTCGAAAAAGGCAGGACAAGTTCTTCGGAAACTCATCCGCTGGTTGCAAAAGCGCTCGCTTCGAAAGTTCCTATTGCCGAGCTCATTGGTTTTACAGTTGAAGAGGTCGGTGGTGGGCGCGCGGTAGCTTCGCTTCAATCGGGTCCGCAACATGCCAATCCGATGGGGACGCTTCACGGCGGCGTGCTGTGCGACCTGGCGGATGCGGCCATGGGCATGGCTTTTGTGACAACCCTGGCACCCGATGAATCCTTCACCACGGTGACGCTGTCCATCAATTTTTTCCGCCCTGTCTGGCAGGCACGATTACGCGCCGAAGCACGTGTGATGAACCGAGGAAAGAACGTCGGCTATGTCGAATGTGATGTGACCGATCAAGACGGCAAACGGGTCGCCAAAGTAAATTCTACGTGCTTCGTTTTGCGCGGGGAGCATGCAAAAGGCCGTTGAGGGGAAGGAGGCTTCATAAAACCCGGACCGAGATGAAGGTCCGAATGCAGTCCGGGAGACGTATGAAATTAGCAGGGTCTATCACGCACCCTTGTGACGAGGGCGTCATTGTTTCGACGCCTGCCATGGCTCCGTGTTCCTCCCGGGCGGCGTCGTGGGTACTGGCTGCAACGATCCTCGGTTCAAGTCTTGCGTTCATTGACAGCACGGTCGTCAATGTCGCGCTACCCGCTCTTCAAGCCAATCTGAATGCAACAGTCATCGATGTCCAATGGGTTGTCGAAGCTTACGCTCTCTTGCTGGCCGCTTTGCTGTTGGTCGGAGGATCGCTCGGCGACATATATGGTCGCAAACGAATATATACGACAGGCGTCGTCATTTTTTCGGTGGCCTCCGCCTGCTGCGGTCTTGCGTTGAACGTGGATCAATTGATCCTCGCGCGGGCCGTGCAGGGAATCGGTGCCGCCCTCCTGGTGCCCGGAAGTCTCGCGATCATTAGCGCTTCGTTTGGTGAGCACGATCGAGGGCGGGCGATCGGCACATGGTCCGGTTTCACGGCGATGACAACGGCCATGGGGCCTGTCCTCGGCGGCTGGTTGATAGAGCATGCGTCGTGGCGCTGGGTTTTCTTCCTAAACTTGCCACTTGCGGCGATTGTAATAATCCTTACATTCCGGTACGTACCCGAGAGCTGGAATCCGCAAGCGGGCGGCCGGCCGGATTGGCCGGGAGCTGTCCTTGCGACTGCGGGACTCGGCGGAATAGTTTTTGCATTGATTGAATCATCGAAGAGGACCTGGAATGATCCTGTCGTAATTGCTGCGCTGGTGGTGGGTGTGTCTGCGCTGATCACATTTGCCGCCGTTGAGAGGAGGACGAGAGCGCCGCTGCTTCCAATCGCTTTGTTTCGCGTACGGAATTTCGCTGGGGCGAATCTCCTGACCCTGTTTCTTTACAGCGCGCTGAGCGGCATGTTTTTCTTTTTTCCGATGAACCTCATACAAGTGCAGCACTATACGGCAACTGCCGCCGGCGCAGCTTCATTACCATTCATTGTCTTGATGTTTCTTCTGTCGCGATGGTCTGGGGGGCTGGTGGACCGCTATGGCGCCAGACGACCGCTCGTGCTCGGGCCAATTGTTGCGGCGATTGGGTTCGCCCTCTTTGCAGTGCCTTCGATCGGCGCCGACTATTGGACGGCATTCTTTCCCGCGGTGGTGGTACTCGGATTGGGAATGGCGATAACCGTCGCGCCGCTTACAACAACGGTGATGAATTCGGTGCCTGAAGGTCGAGCCGGCATCGCTTCGGGGATCAATAATGCTGTCTCGCGTCTTGCGGGCGTATTGGCGATTGCCATTCTCGGTATCGTGATGCTCGGAACCTTTAATCGGCATCTCGCCCGTGATTTGGCGGCAATCAACGTCAGCCCCGAGATCCGGCAGGAGCTCGACGCACAACGGATGAAGCTGGCGGCAATAGAAGTCCCTGCGAAAATCGATATGGCGACAAGAGAAGGGATCAGACAATCAATCGATGAATCTTTCATTGCCGGATTTCGTGTGGTCATGTTGATAGGCTCCGGCCTGGCCCTGGCAAGCGCCTCAACCGCGTGGTTGGTAATCAGAGATAAGGCTTAGTGGGCATCGAATCGCCGTAATTCGCATGCAACTCATCGAAGCGACGCTAATACTCCTTTTTCTGACTACGATAACTGTCCCCTGGGCCCGCCGCACCGGCGTGCCTACAGAAATTCTCCTGGTGCTCGGCAGCCTGGTTCTGAGCCTGTTGCCCGGGTTGCCCCCGCTGATCCTTGATCCCGCCGTGGTCTTCGCAGTGTTTCTTCCGCCGATTCTCTTCGCTGCCGCTTACTTCACTTCCTGGAGAGACTTCAAAAGAAATCGGCGTCCGATTTTTCTGCTCGCATTCGGTCTGGTCCTTTTTACGACCACACTTGTGGCGATGGCCATACATAGTTTGGGTTTGGGCATGTCATGGCCTGTGGCGTTTCTCCTCGGAGCGATTGTGTCGCCGCCTGACGCCTCGGCGGCGACGGCCATCATCAGGAAACTTGGAGTGCCGCGGCGGTTAGTGACCATCATCGAGGGAGAGAGTCTCGTAAATGATGCGACGGCGCTCGTCGCGTATCGATTCGCACTGGCCGCGATCGCGAGCGGTTCTTTCTCGCTCGGGAGAGCCGCTTTGCAATTTTTGTTAGTGGCCGCCGGTGGAGCCGTGGTTGGCTGGCTTGTCGCAGCCGGCGGCATTCTCATTGTGCAGCGGCTCAAGAACAGTTCAGCCGAAACGACGCTGACGCTTATCACTTCATTCGCCGCTTACATTTGTGCCGAGCGGCTCGGTTTCTCCGGCGTGATTTCGACTGTGGTCGGAGGTCTCTATTATGGACGCAGACTTCCGGCCGTAACGTCGGCTCAGACGCACATCGAAGGAGAAGCTTCCTGGAATACCGTGCTGTTCATCATCAATGGTCTGGTATTCACGCTCATCGGATTGCAGATGCCTGCGGTGATCGAGGGTCTCAATGGCTACTCATGGCAACAACTCGCGTTTTACGGCGCAATAATCACACTTGTTGTGATGGCCGTTCGATTCCTCTGGATGTTCCCGGCCGCATATATTCCGAGAAAGCTGTTTCCGTCGATCGGCCGCAAGGATCCAATGCCGTCCCGGGGTGTCATCACGGCGCTGAGTTGGACCGGCATGCGAGGTATCGTTTCCCTTGCCGCGGCGTTATCCATCCCGCTGACCTTGCCGTCAGGCGAAGAATTTCCCTTCAGAAATCTGCTGATCTTTCTGACGTACGTTGTAATTCTCACAACGCTTTTGATCCCGGCCACTACATTGCCCGCGCTGATGCGATGGCTCGGCATCAAGGATGACGGCGAAAACCGGCGGGACGAAACCGTCGCTCGCCTTGCTTTATTCAAGGCAGGATTGCGTGAGTTGGATATCCTCAAGCGCGGGTCCGGCTTTTCGGTTGAACTGCTCGAAAGCACTGCATTACGTTACGAGCGGAGAGTCCAGACCCTCGAAAGCAATCTCAAGCCTGCCGCATTTTCTCCGCTTTTCGACGAAGACCAGATGCTGCGGCATTTGATGCGAAAATTGCTGGAGGCCGAGCGCAAGGAGCTCACGAACCTGAGACAAACGGCCACGATTCACGACGAAGTGTTCTTCCACCTCAACCGCGAACTCGACATTGAGGAAACGCGCCTTCGCGGTCAGCGGATTTAGTTTCATGAACATGGAACGTCGACACTCGAGTAGCGAACGTCGCCGCCGAACTATGAACGGCAACTGTGTTTTTGGCGAAGTAGCTCCAACGATAGCCGCTCGGTTCCGTTGGACAGACGCGCGCGAATGTTGGTTGGAGATCGTCGTCACTTTGAGAGTCGCTTCCCGGACTTGAAGCTCGGGCCGCCAATTCAGGTATAGTGCGACGATGAACCGGCCACGTGCTCTCTTGATTTTTGCTATCGCACTCGGATTGCAACAGTATTCCTTTGCGCAAGAACAGTCCGGAATTGTGGGCTTCGCAAAGGAGTTTGCGCAGGACCAACGAGGACTTTGGACCAGCCCGCTGCGGGTGGATCGCCAGGACATGAAATGGCTGCTCCCGCTGAGTATGGGTGCGGCGACTTTGCTGCGTGCGGATCGCAGCGTCAGCAGTGAAGTACAGGAGACAAATTCCCTCCGGACGCCAAGCCGTTTCATCTCCCAGGCAGGTACGTATCCTGTCTTTGCCACGCCATTGGCGATGATGGTTCTGGGCCGTCTGTCGCACAGTGAAAGGACTACGCAGGCGGGCACGGTCGGACTGCAGGCCGCCTTGCAGAGTACGCTCATTGTGCAAGTTCTAAAGGCATCCACGAATCGAGAGCGCCCCGACAAGAATCATGGCAGCGGTGGGTTCTGGGATGGCGGGAAATCCTTTCCATCCGGTCATGCCATGGCGACATGGGCACTCGCTTCCGCGATGGCTGATCAATATTCGGACAAGAAGTGGATCGGCATCACAGGTTACAGCGTCGCAACGGCTGTGAGTCTTTCACGAATCGGCGGCCTGAATCACTTTCCTTCGGACGTGCTCGTCGGGTCGAGCGTAGGTTGGCTCGTCGGGCATTACGTCAGTCGCCATCACAAGCACTGACGCTTCAGAATGCAAAGCCGAGATTGAAACTGAGTGGGATTGTCACTGCTGCATTTTGCGGAAAAACGTTTCCGTTCGAATAGTGGGCGATCCGGATCTCCGCATTTAGATTTCGGCCGCGGCCCACAAAAACCCCGGCGCCCATGAAATCCTGGAAAGTGAAACGCCTGCCGGTATCCTGATTGTCGATGGTGCTTCTGGAAATAAACGTAGGTCCAGCCAAAGAATAGTTGACGTAAAAATCCATTCTCTTCGCTCGGATCGCAGTAAATCGAAAAACCGGAAAGAGGGAAGCGGTGTAAAACCCGTCGCACCGACCCTTGCTCTTGAAGGAGGCAACAGCGGCGCCCCAATACAGCGAGAAGACACGCCGCGTGTGGAATGCGTTGCGCTGGTAGCCCAGCGAGAGTCCATGGGCCGCGCGCACGTTGGCGGCCCAAAAAACAGGAACGGCGCCTTTTGAAACGAAATCGTTGATGCCGTAGCCCAACGCATCCGTCGCATATCCGAACTGCACGATGTTCCTTGGGAAGACAAATCCTGCGTTTGAATTTCTTTCCACGTCTTCGTTCGAAAGAGGACGCATGATGTGATTGAATCCAGCGGAAAAAACTGACGTCCGCGGCTGCCTCGCCTTCGCATGCGCTGCCGAGATGGCACCAACGACGAGACTCCAATTGTCGTTAACACGGTATTGCACGCCGCCTCCCAACAAGAGCGTCGAGTACGCGGCGTCTCTCAATGCTGTGGATTGATCGATCTGAAACCCCTTCCGAGTAATGATCCCGAGACCGCTTTCACCGTACACCGAGACAGTTTTTGTCAGCGGCCGCTGCCCCTTTGCCGTTAGCGCCGCCAGATTCATCCATACAGAGTGACTGGCACGGTCTCCGTTGACGTTTTGATAATGGACCCATTGAAAGGGACGCATATAGCTGATCTGGGCGGAGAGATATTTATTGAATTCGTGTCCTAAGAGGAGCGCTCGAACGGCCAGATGCGGCACCGTGACGGATGCGGCCTTGAAGCCCGACTCCATCTGGGAGTTGGAAAACGGGGAATCGATGTAGCCGACGTGAATTCCAAAATAGGAATTCGATAAGAAACGTGGATATTGCGCTCGATCATCCTGAGCCCAGGCGACAGGGCCATCGACGCAAAGCAGCAGCGCCCAGATGCCGATTGCTAAAAACTGAAGGCCGCGTGCGAGCATGTTTCAACAAATGATCCAAATATGTTTTCCGGATCCAGGAGCTTTGAGAGAGAAATAGTATACTGCCGGGCTGCAAAATGTATTTCCGGCGTGAGAATTCGCGTAAACAGAGGCGCATGGAAATGAGCGAAGTGTGTAGCCTTCCGGTTGGCGTTCTTAGCCGCGAAGCGGCGACAGAGTGTAGCCCCGGGCACCAGCCCGGGGTAAACGGTTGCGCTGGATCCAGCCCCGAGGGGGCGAAAGATAGAAATGAACTCGAAGAAAAATCTTGCGCCCCTTCCGGGGCTGGGATCTCGACGCTATTTTCATCCACGGGCTGCGCCCGTGGCTACATTCTTACGCCGCTCCGCGGCTGGTGCGACATCAGAGCTTACGCCGCTCCGCGGCTGGTGCGACATGAAAGAGCTTCTTACTCAAACACGTTTATGAATAATCCGGGCCAGCATCCGGCAACCAAGGAGAAATATATGGGTAAGCTTGATGGAAAACTTGCACTCATTACTGGTGGCAATAGCGGCATTGGCCTCGCCACGGCGAAGGAGTTTGTGAATGAAGGCGCATACGTCTTCATAACGGGGCGCCGTGATCGGGAGTTGGCTGTGGCTGTGAAGGAGATCGGGAGTAATGTGACCGGCGTGCAAGGGGATGTGTCGAACCTTGGCGACCTTGATCGCCTCTTCGCACAAATCAAGCGGGAGAAGGGCAAGCTCGATATTGTGTTCGCGAATGCCGGTGTTGCGGAGTATGCCCCCTTCGGCGAGATAACTGAAAAGCACTACGACTCGATCTTCAACATCAATGTGAAAGGCCTCCTTTTCACGGTGCAGAAGGCCCTTCCGCTGATGCCGGATGGTGCCTCTATCATCCTGAATGCGTCCATCGTCGCCAGTAAAGGGTTGACCGCGAATAGTGTTTATAGCGCCACGAAAGCCGCCGTACGTTCATTCGCGCGGACGTGGACAACGGACTTGAAGGCTCGGCGCATTCGCGTGAACGCGGTGAGCCCGGGTTCCATCGAGACGCCCGGCCTGAATGAGTTGCTTGCTTCCTCACCAACGGGCGAGCAACGCTTGAAGATGCTTTCCAACAGTGTTCCGCTCGGCAGGCTCGGTACACCCAATGAAGTCGCGAAAGCCGTGGTCTTTCTCGCGTCCGACGACAGTAGCTACATCACCGGAACGGAATTGTTTGTGGATGGCGGTCTCGCACAAGTATAGGTCCCTGGAAATGGGCGCGCCGGAGGAAACTTGAAGTTTGTTCACACATCGGTTCTTGAGATCGCCTACGAGGACGACGGGCCTCGGGACGGATCGCCGGTGATGTTACTCCATGGATGGCCGGATGCTCCTCGCGGCTGGAACGGCGTGGCTCAAGCGCTTCGTGCTGCGGGGTTGAGAACGATCGTGCCGTACTTTCGGGGTTTGCCGCCGACGCGATTTCTATCCCAGGGCACGCCACGTTTCGGAGCGGCTGTCGCGCTGGCTCAAGATGCAATCGATGTGGCTGATGCCCTGGGACTCGAGCGGTTTGCGGTCGTGGGGCACGATTGGGGTGCGCGTACCGCTTACACGATGGGAGCCTTGTTCCCGGAGAGGCTATCAGCATTGGCGGCTCTATCCCTTGGCTATCAGCCGCGCGACGCCTTCAAGGTTCCCGATTTTGAACAGTCGAAGAGATTTTGGTACCAGTGGCTACAGTGCATCGACGGCGGGGCCGAGGCGGTCCGGAGAGATCCTGTCGGGTTTGCCCGCATACAATGGGACACGTGGAGTCCTCCAGGCTGGTTTGACGAGGACGAGTTTGCCGCGACAGCCGAAGGCTTTTCACATCCGGATTGGGTTGCGATTACGCTGAACTCCTACCGAGCCCGTTGGGTCCTGGGCGAAGAGGTGGATTTACATTACGACTCATTGCAGCGAAGGCTGCGTGAAGTGGAGCGCCTGTCTACTCCCACTCTCATGATTCAGGGCGGATCCGACTATTGCGATGACCCAAAAGAGTCGGAGGGCCTCGAGAGGTTTTTTACTGGAAGATATGACCGCCTCTTGCTCGAAGGTATTGGCCACTTTCCTCATCGGGAAAGCCCGATCCAAGTCGCTGAAGCGGTCATCCGTCTGATTCCTGAAACTGGAACCCGCAGCAGAGCCAGGTAACAGGTCCGGATCGCGTCGTCACAGTTCGATCATTCCGCCATCAACAACTATCTCCGCCCCCACGATGAACGATGAATCAGAGCTGGCCAGGAACAAGGCGGTTTTTGCGATCTCTTCAGCGGTTCCCCACCGCTTTATCGGGACTTGTTCGCGGATGCCTTCCATCTGATCGGGACTCATACCTGCTCTGCCTGGTCCCGGGGTCCTCACAGGACCGGGACTCACGGCGTTGACTCTGATCCCTCTACCGATCAATTCTCCAGAAAGAGTTCTTACCAGCGAGAGAAGAGCCGCTTTGCTCGCCGAGTAGACGCTGGTACCCGCCATCCCCTTGTGGGCGGCGATTGAGGCGTTAAGCACGATGGAGGAGTTGTCATTGAGGAGTGGTAACGCTCTTTGAATCGTAAAGAAGGCGCCTTTAAAGTTGATGTTCATCTGGGTATCGAAGTCCGTCTCTTCGACTGCATCAAAGGTTTTGAAGATGCCTGCGCCCGCGTTAACGAACAGCACATCGACCTTTCCGAATTTGTCTCGAACCGCGGCAAACAGCTTTTCAATGTCCGCCAATTTAGTGACGTCGGCTTGCACGGCCAGGACATCCCCGCCTAAGATACGGGCGGCTTCGTCAAGAGTTTTGGGGTCACGTCCGGAAATGGCGAGTCTGGCGCCCTCGCCTTTGAATTCCTTGGCCGTTGCCAAACCGATTCCACTGTTTCCACCTGTAATAACCGCTACCTTTCCTTTTAACCTGTTCATGCCCGATCTCCTTAAAGTGTTCTCCAATGTCAGCAGTGCTTGCATCGGAAGCACCAAGATCGAAGCAATTGAAAACATTGCATTTCCGGTGACGCCAAGGGCGGCACCGCTTCGCGAAAACGTCGCGAAATCGCAGCGAGGTCACGACCGAGTTTTGTGTTCAGCAACAAGCACACGGTTTGGCCGGCATCCCCAGGGACGGCTCGTCCCAAATTATTTATTGTCCCCATGTATCAAATCGGCCTGCCGACCACACCTTAGGAACATGACGCTATCGAACGCGCGTTTGTGTATCCAGTGCGACCTGGTTATGGACGATGTGCGGTGCGAGAAGTGCGGCAACACCATGCTCATTGCCCTGCATTCGCTGGTCAAGCCGGACGAACTACGCGCCGAGATCGCCTTCGCACAGGCGTTCAGGTCGCTGCCAGAGCGCTTTCCGAAGACTGCACCATCGTAAGTCAGGCTCCTCACGTTTCCTCTGAGTTCTAAAGAAATCACTACCGGCTATTCGGCGTAAATAATCGTGGGCATCACGGGCGGGCGACGTGTCCTGACAGGGATGTCATACGATGGTAAACACCGTTTTGGCGGTTACCATCGTTATGATTTCGCAGGATTAATAGAAGAACTGACCGTATGTAAATGGGATAGTGACGCCGGTCGGCCGCAGAAGGAATCCCTGCAGTTGACCGTTCACCAGACCTTTCGCCAGGACGTAGCCCTGATCATTGATGTCGACTGCATCGAAGAGCACCGTTCCATCAGGCAAACCGGTTGTGTTGGCGGTCAAATCCGCAAACTGTCCGATCATGTTCCAGATTGCAGCCACAGTTCCGCCGTTATTCCGTTTCACCATAGCGCCGGCGGTCGTTCCGACTCGGTTGATTTTCCTGGTTTCGACGCCCACGAAAGGCTGCATGAAATACTGGGTTCCTATGGGAATGTTGGGACCAAAGTAGGTAAATGGAAGCCTGGTGATGCCAAGGAAAAAGGGCGAGTTCCCAATAATCCCGAAAGTGACTCCGCGCTCCTGTGGTCGCCCTGAAGTATCGATTGTTCCGACCATGGTTATCATGTCCGGATTGTTGTTAAACACGCTGCCGTTGCTGATTCCACGTGCTTCTCGGAGGCTCCCGAAGACCAGGGGAGGCTGATCCGGACTGGTCCACACGACCGCTTTCGAGGTAAAGCCCTGCCGCCCGACAATGACGCCGGAGTTGCTGACGTCCAGCGCTGCTGTGGGCTCAGTGACGCCGTTCACGCCGGCCATGGGGTTTGCCGGAAGCTCAGCCGCGGTGAATACAGCGCCGGGAGCGGTGACCCAACGCACCGGCTTATCGCCGACCAATCCAGGCCCGATCGTGCCTCTGCAACTGCCCACCGAGACACGACTGTCATTGACAGCGACCGGCGTCCCCGCGCCAAGAGTGCAACCCTGCGGCTCCGGGTAATGACCCACACTTGAGGCAATCGGATTGCAGCCCGCACACGGCAACACCCAATCCGTCGGAAAGCCGTTCGACTCGCCCACAACCTCACCCAGCGTAGGACTGATGTCATTGGCGATGCTGTCACTTGTAGTGGCAGAATCGCCTGGACCAAACGGCAGGCTCTGTTTCCCAAACTGGTTCTCTCTGAACAGGAAGGCGCGCGAACGGCCATCTCGCACTTCCTGCCCGACAACCCTGACTGGAGAATCATTGCTCAAACCTCCGAGCGCCGTCACGCGTCCGATTGAAAGGGCTTCGAAGGGCTTCGTTTGGGCCTGCGCCTTGTCCGCTCCGAAACCAATGATCCACCCGGCCGCCAGGGCCAGGATTGTGACGTAAGAAACCCATTTCGACATCTTCGTATCTGGCTGAATCGCTTTCATCTTTTGTCTCCTTTTTCCGTCAATTTCCTCGCCTCGTCTGGTAAGGCGCGAAATCGGGTCGAAGAAGGGCCACGCGTTTTTCGAGTTTTTGAAAAGGTTGGAAACGAACCGGTGGTTCGAAGGACTTCGTCCAAAAATGTGATAATGTGCGGCCGATTACCCGGAGCCTATGACAAGTCCCTCGGCGCAGGACGTAACGCAACTACTTTTGGCCTGGAGTGATGGCGATCAGGCCGCTCTCGACAAACTGGCTCCCCTGGTCGAGGCGGAGCTGCATCGGCTTGCTCGGGGTTATTTGAGGCAGGAACGTCCGGGTCACACCTTACAAGCCACGGCCCTGGTCAACGAGGCATACATGCGTCTGATTGACTGGAAGAATGTGCACTGGCAAAACCGGGCCCATTTCCTTGGAGTGTCGGCGAAATTGATGCGCCGCATTCTGGTCGATCACGCCCGCCGCCATAATTACCTCAAGCGTGGTGGTGAAGCGCTCAGGATATCGCTGGACGAGGAGGCCGTCGGGTCCTCCAGCCGAGGTTCGGATTTGGTCGCCCTGGATGACGCATTACAGACTTTGGCTGCGATGGACGAGCGTAAAGGTCAGATCGTGGAGTTCCGCTTCTTTGGAGGATTGAGCGTTGAAGAAACGGCAGAGGTGATGAAGATTTCGCCGAGGACCGTCAAGCGCGAATGGAGCCTGGCTCAAGCCTGGCTGTACTGCGAACTGAATAATCGAGAAGACGGATGAGACCGGAGAGATGGCAACAAATTGGAGAACTCTATCACGCGGCGCTGGAGTGTGAAGCCGAACGGCGAGCGGACTTTCTCGGCCGCGCTTGTGGCGGGGACGACGCATTGCGCCGGCAAGTAGAGCAGTTACTCGAAGCGCACGACGTGGCCGGCAGTTTTCTGACCGAGCCTGCATTGGAAATCGCAGCCAGGGCGGCAGTCGCAAATCCGACAGTGTCCACGGTGGGCCGGCAGATCAGTCATTACCAGATTCTGTCGCTGTTGGGAGCAGGCGGGATGGGTGAAGTCTATCTCGCGCAGGATGTCCGGCTCGACCGGACCGTCGCTTTAAAGATGTTGCCTTTTCATGCCGCATCGGATCAGGACAGGATGCATCGGTTCCTTCGCGAGGCCAGGGCGGCTTCTGCCTTCAATCATCAGAACGTTGCCGCAATTTATGACATCGGCGAGTGTGACGGCAGGCGCTTCATTGCGATGGAGTACGTGCAGGGACAAACACTCGCAGCCAAAATCGGTGGGCAAGCGATGGATCCCAGGGAGATCGTCGCGATCGGAATCCAGGTCGCCGATGCGCTCAGCGAGGCCCACTCCAAAGGAATCATTCATCGCGACATCAAATCCGCCAACCTCATGCTGACACCGCGAGGGCAGGTCAAGGTTTTGGACTTCGGACTGGCGAAGATCACACATGCCGAAGGTCCGATGCTGGAGAGCATCTCGATGGGGCCTCGGACGCAGCCTGGAGGCCTGATGGGCACGGTGCAATATATGAGCCCCGAGCAGGTACTGGGCCGCGACGTCGATCATCGCTCCGATATTTTCAGCCTCGGAGTGGTGCTCTACGAGATGGCGGCCGGCCGGGCGCCGTTTGCGGGCGCGAGTATCGGTGAGACTATGGATCGCATCTTGCACATGGAACCGGAAGCGATTCCGTCCCTCGCCGGCGAAGGGCTGGCGCGCATCGTCCGCAAATGTCTCGAAAAGGATCAGCAGCGGCGCTATCAGTCCGCACGTGAACTTTGGGCCGATCTTCGAAATATCGAGCAGAGTGCCGCCTCACCGGCGGTGGCGATCGATCGCGTTGACGAACAAAAGAGTCGAATTTTGAGCCTGGCCCGCGCGAAATATCGATGGCTACTGGCTGCCATGCTGGCGATTGTGCCCCTTTTCCTGCTGCTGTTTCTGAATAGAACAGCGCCCGTGATGTCGTTCAGTCCCCGAGATTGGATCCTGGTCGCAGACGTTGACAATCAAACCGGAGATCCCGTTTTTGACAAGTCCCTTCATACCGCCTTTGTGGTAGGGCTCGAACAATCAAGGTATGCCAATATCCTTCCGCGATCGAGAATCACAGAATCGCTTAAGAGGATGAAGAAGACCGGGACGGAAGCGATTGACGAGGCTTTGGCCAGAGACATTGCGTTGCGCGAGGGGGCTCGCGCAGTGGTCGTCGCAAGCATCGGCGCCGTTGGTGACACTTTCCAGCTTGCGGTCCGAGTTCAGGATCCTGCCGGCGCCGGAAATGTATGGTCGAAGCAATCCACGGTCAGCGGAAAAGACAAGGTTCTGAACGCTGTCGACGGGCTGGTCGCTGAAGTCCGATCCGCTTTAGGCGAGTCCATGCCGGCAATAGCGGCGTCCAGCAAGCCTTTGGCTCAAGTGACGACAGCTTCAATGGACGCCTTGATGCAGTATTCACTCGCCATCGAGAAGCATCGCGCCGCGAATTTTGCGGAAGCCAAAACCTACTACGAAAACGCGATCCGACTCGATCCCGGGTTTACGTCAGCAAAGGGACAGTTGGGAATTGTTAACTTTGAGTTCTTTAACCGGGAAGAAGGCAAGCGGCTGCTCTCAGAGGCCATCCGGGATGTGGACAGCCTGACAGATGTCGAGAAGTATGGGATCCTCGCTTTCCATGCCAGAGCCGTGGAAAACGATATTCCAAAAAGCATCCAGTTCTACAAACTGCTTCTGGCATTGCATCCCGACCTGTCCACGGTTCGCAACAACCTGGGTTGGTTCTACTTTCAATTGGGACGAGGAAAGGAAGCGGAAGCTGAATACAAAGAGGCGCTGCGGCTGGATCCGTACATGATGCTCACCTATAACGGTCTCACAATGGTTTATCTTTTCCAGTTGGGGGACGCCGATGCAGCGCTCGAGCTGATCAAGAAGCAGCTTTCCTACGATACTCGTCAGGCGTTTCCCTACCAGAATAAGGGTTTGGCGCTCCTGGGCAAGGATGATCTCGACGCTGCCGAGCAAGCGTTGAAGCAGTCTCTGGAGATCGACGAGAAAGCCGCCGAGGCTCGTTACCTCCTCGGATATACCTACCTTCTGCAGTCACGATATCGCGACGCGGTTGAAATCTATCTTTCAGTCCCCAGGTTGGATTCAAACGAATACGATGCCTACTACCTGGCCGGCCTTACCTGCCAGGTGTCCGCGGACAGAGACTGCGAGCGGCAAAACTTCGCGAAGTACGTGGAAGAAGTGAACAAGCGCATCAGGAAGACACCGAACGACGCCAGGTACCAGTTCGACCTCGCCATGGCCTACACTCGTATGGGGCAGCCTGCCAAAGGTCAAACCCATGCCAGCGCCGCTACAAAATTGGATCCTGCCAACCATGTGCGCTTCGCTCAGTTTTTAAGTGCGCAGGGAAAGACAAAGGAAGCTGTCGATCAACTGGAAGCCGCCATACAAAACGGCTTTCGAAACTTTATCTGGATGAAAGTTCACCCGGACCTTCAGACCCTGCGCGCTGTGCCTCGCTTTCGCGAACTCGTGAAGACAAATCTGAAATCAACCAGCTAAATCAGTTGGACAGTCTGAATGCCAGCAGCTCGGCGGAGTAGCTGCCGCCGCTGACTGGAACGATGATGTGTTGCTTGCCATTCAGCATGTAGGTCATCGGAGATCCAGTCTGGGGCGCGGGCATGAAGACCGAACCGACCTCCTGGCCGGTGGCTTTGTCGTACGCGCGCAGCATTGCTCCTCGTTGCCCCGCCGGCGTAGTGAAGAATCCGCCTTCGCCGGCGATCACTAGCGTTTTGGTGACCAGTGTGCCGATTCTGCCCTGCCTGCCTGTCCGGGGGATCTTCAGTCCCTTGAGCGCAGGATGATTGCGGATGTTGTCGGGCGTCTCACCGTGCGCGATCTGCCACACGATCTCACCTTTGTTGAGATCAATCGCGGTGATTCGCCCATACGGTGGCTTTACCAGGGGTAGACCTTGAATAGTCAGGGCCGCTCCACCGCCTTCACCGCCACCGCCACCAGCCGATTGCGAACTCGGCGGAGGTGCGTTCGGGTTTGGGGCAGAACCGCGAATGAAGTTCATGTCGGACAATTGCGGATTGCTGACAAGACCGAGGTCCGTGATCGCCGTATTCGAAAAGATGTACATGATACCTGTGTCGGGATCATAGGAGCCGCCCTGCCAGTTTGCGCCGCCAGTGGCCGCAGGCAGCATCAGCATGGCGCGCGGGCCTTCCCACTTGCTTACCACGGGCGGTGTGAAGATCGGACCGAGCTTGAACAGCGAAACGAACTTCACGGCCTCGGCGCGGAGTTCAGGAGTGAAGTCGATGAGGTCATCGATGGAGACGCCCTGGCGGTCGAAGGCGGGCGGCTTCGAAGGGAACGGCTGCGTCGCCGAGTACCACTCGCTTGGAACATCACCCTTCGCCACCTGGTGTTCGTCGATTGGCCATACCGGCCGGCCTGTGGCGCGGTCGAAGACATAGACCCAGCCCTGCTTGGTCGGTTGGGCCACCGCCTTGATCGGCTTGCCGTCCACGGTGATGTTCACCAGGATCGGCGCGCACGGCGTATCCCAATCCCAAATATCGTGATGGATAAATTGGTAGTGCCACTTCCGTTGACCCGTCTTGAGATCGAGCGCCACGATGCTGGAACCGAACAGATTGTTGCCGGGGCGATGGCCGCCGTAATAGTCGCCTGTCGGCATTTCGACCGGCAGGTAGACCAACCCGAGTTCCTCGTCAACGCTGATCTGGCCCCAGACGCCAGTGTTGCCCGTGTAGGTCCAGGAATTGTTCTCCCACGTTTCGTTCCCGTACTCATCGGCTAACGGGATCGTGTGGAAAATCCAGAGGCGCTTGCCGGTTCGTACGTCGAATCCGCGCACATAGCCTTTTTCATTTTTCCGGGTCTTGGGCGCTCCGCCAGGTAAATGTGCTGCGCCCACAATTATCGTGTTTCCGGCTACGACCGGCGCGGCGTGCAGACCGATCTCGCCGGTTATGAGATCCATTTTCTGGTCATCATCCAGCTTGAGATCGACGACGCCGTCTTTTCCAAAGCCAGGTATCGGGCGGCCGATTTTGGCGTCGAGTGCGATCATGTGATACCCGGGTGTGACGTAGATGATGCGCTCAGACCTGCCGTCGCTCCAGTACGACAGACCTCGGCCCGAGAGTTGCCTTGGCGCTGCTTCGCCGCGCTTGCCTTCGTCGTAGCTATATTTCCACAATAGCTCGCCGCTAGCCGCATTCAGAGCCACGACAGAGCGCCGGGTGCCGACCGCCGCGTAGAGGACACTGTTCACCATGAGCGGAGTCGACTCCAGATTGAATTCCGGACGCGGTCCCAGGTTATCGGTCTTGAAACGCCAGGCGACCTCCAGATTGCCGAAGTTATTGCGGTCGATCTGGTCCAGCGGTGAGTAGCGGGTGCTTCCAAGATCCGCTCCATATGTGCGCCACTCTCCGTTCCTGGCGCCCGATTGGCCGGCCACCGGCATCCTCGCCCAGAGTGTCAAACACGCGATCGAGACAAGGACCACAACCAAATGACAGAGATTTCGCCTCACGTTTGCTCCTTCGTGTTCCTATATTTTGCGGGATGCCACTCGGCATTAAAGCACGGGCCAGCTGAACAAGGACAGGATTAAACGAACGCGGGCTAAAGCCCGCGACTACATTTCAGACCCAACGTTGATCCCAAAATGTAGTCGCGGGCTTTAGCCCGCGTTGATCCGCTTACGCGTGGCGATTTGCCAGGTGTTTCCCCATTTGTCTTCCACCATGCAACGACGATCTCCGTAGGGCATGTCCGAAGGCTCTTCGATAGAACGCGCTCCGGCTGAGAGGGCACGCCGATAGGCCGCTTCGGTGTCGCTCACATAAACGTACAAAAACGCCGGCATCGCGCTCCGGATTCCGGAATCACTGACCATAATCAGCGAGTCGCCGATCGCGATCACCGATGGAAGGTCTTTCCGGTATTCTCCCGTAGCGTCGAATACCAGCTTGAGGAAATCAACGAGACCTTTCGCGTCGCCGACCACGATGCGTGGGGTAACGGTGTGCCAACCCTCAGGAGTGAAGTCAGAACGATCGTTTGTATCTTTCATAAGCGCCGGTAAGATTCCAGTAAATTTCCCCTGTCGATTTCAGTCGGCTTTGCGACTTAGTATCATGAAATCGAAGGTCGATGTTTATGGAAAGTAGCACCTCTGAAATGGATCAGTCGGCGAATCGAATCCGCGGCGTCGAGCTCGCTTTCGATGAGGTCGCTGGAGCACGGCCCAGGCAGGCCATCGCCTTCCTGCACGGAATCCTCGGCCGTGGTAAAAACCTGCAGACTCTCGCGAAACGCTTCGTCGAGGCGCGGCCGGATTGGACAGCATGGCTCGTTGACTTGCGCGGTCATGGACGATCGCCGAAGGGCACGGCTGCGCCGTCACTCGAAGCCGCGGCGCGCGACGTCGTGCACCTTGCAGCGCGGGCCGTGCAGCCGTTGCGGGCGATCGCGGGCCACAGCTTTGGCGGAAAGGTTGCGCTCGAAGCCGCGCGGATCGGCGCGACTGCGTCACTCGAGCACGTCATCGTAATCGACTGCGTCCCCGGATCTCGAGATCCGGTCCGCGGCGGCGACAGCGCGCTTGCAGTGATCGACGCAATAAGATCGTTACCGCGTACATTCGCCTCCAGGTCGGATTTCATCGACGCCCTTGTTGCGACCGGCAAGACGCGCGCTCTTGCAGAGTGGCTCGCAGGGTCGCTGGAGAGGGAAGGCGATCGCCTGCGCTTCATCCTCGATCTCGACGAGATCCAGGCGCTCATCCTCGACTACTTCGCACGCGATCTCTGGCCGGTGGTAGAGCACCCGCCCGGCGCCGCGCGCATCCACCTCGTGATCGGTGATCGTTCCGACTCATACTCGCCGGCCGATCGGGAGCGGGCAGCGCGGATTGCGAAGTCGACCGAGCGAGTTACGGTTGACGTACTGCCTGCCGGACACTGGGTGCACATCGACGATCCCGACGGCCTGCTCCGTAAGCTCGTTCATCACGTCGGGGGCTGATTCTGTCTCTGCGGAAATCTTGCACGACCGGCTTGGAGCTGAAAACATCGAGGGGATCAATTATGGCTGAGAAAAAAGAACCCGAAATCTCATCGGTACCGTTTCTAAACATCGACTTCCTGAAAAGCCCTGCGGCCAGAACCATCAGAATTCTTTCTGAGTACATGGAACCGGCGGAACGCCTCCGCCGCGCGCGCATTCGTGACACGATTGTTTTCTTCGGCTCGGCTCGTTCGCCATCGCCTGAACAGGCGTCACTTCAGTTGGCGCAGGTTAATGAAGAAATTGCGCGGACGGGCGCTGTGTCGAGTGAACTGGGAGAGGCCCGGACGCGCGCGGAGAACGCGGTCAGGCTGGCGCGCTACTACCAGGATGCGGTGGAGCTGTCGCGCCGACTGACGGAGTGGTCCAAATCGTTGACTGGTAATCGTGACTTCATCATCTGTTCGGGAGGTTCGGGAGGAATGATGGAAGCGGCCAATCGCGGGGCATCCCTCGCCGGAGGCAAGACCATTGGGCTGAACATTCAATTGCCGAACGAGCAGTGTGTGAACAGCTACGTCCCTCCTGAGCTGGTCTTCAACTTTCACTACTTTTTCATGCGCAAGTTCTGGTTTGTTTATCTTGCGAAAGCGCTTGTGATCTTTCCCGGCGGCTACGGAACGATGGATGAGTTCTTCGAAGTCCTGACGCTCATTCAGACCAGCAAGCCGCGTAAGGTTATGCCGGTTGTGTTGTTTGGCACTGAATATTGGGATGAAGTGATTAACTTTGACGCCTTCGTCCGGTGGGGCACAGTCAGCGCAAAAGAACTGCAGATATTTTATAAGACGGATTCTGTTGATGATGCCTACAAATATCTCACCACCAAACTTGAAGAGCTTTACACAACGCCCCAGGGACTCGATCAGATCAAGCTCACTTGAGCAATGCGCGTGATTCAATGTATCGAGACCTCTTGAACACTGTCGCTGAGGAGCAACGCCGATTCGGCAGCGAGCCGCAGCCGCGATGTACGGAAACGCAACTGGAGCGGCTGGTGGAACGTGTCATGAGCGAATTGGCCGCTGAACTGCCCGAAGAATACAAGGATTTCTTGCGACTCGCTGATGGTCTGGACTGGAACGGCCTCGTCATTTATGCCAGCGAACGAATCCCGATTGCGTCCAATCCGGATCAGTTCATTCGTGGATTTGTCGAGATGAATTGGACATACCGGGAGGACGACAGGTTTCGGTCTCTGGTCGTGTTCGGCTCCGACGGTATGGATATCTACACGTATAACCAGTTAGCCGGGACATACGAGATCTACGACGAAGTCCCGCACGAACTGATTGAAACACTCCCCTCGTTTGGCGACATGATGACCAGGGCACTGACGCGGTGTCTTCACTAGCTCCGACGACTACGGATCCCCCCTTAGAAGTGCGGGAGCCCGAGCGCTTCCCGCACATGCTGACCAGGAAGTGCGGGAGCCAGAGCGCTTCCCGCACTTCCTGACCAGGAAGTCTGGGAACCCGAGCGCTTCCCGCACATGCTGACCGGGCAAGTGGCGTTTCGCCCTTTGTCGATTTG
>Ga0137397_10000809_pt1 | contig 21646 bp, 15 predicted proteins | sample czorhiz116metaG_FD_106658 | JGI IMG/M metagenome (GOLD analysis project Ga0137397, IMG submission 106658) | Vadose zone soil microbial communities from Angelo Coast Range Reserve, California, USA - czorhiz1.16 metaG | ecosystem: Environmental > Terrestrial > Soil > Vadose zone | place: USA... | reverse complement strand
CGCGATCACCGGCTGCTTGCTCACCACGGCGGCGGCGACGCAGTAGCCCATGCCGACGCCCATGATGCCCCAGGTGCCGACGTCGATGCGCTTCCTCGGCTTGTACATGTCGACGATGCTGCGCGTGAAGTCGAGCGCGTTGGCGCCCTCGTTGACGAACATCGCGTCCGGGTTCGCCTTGACGATGTCGCGCACCACGTTCAGCGCGCTGTGGAAATTCATCGGCGAGGGGTTCTTCGCTAGCGTCTCGGCCATCTTGGCGACGTTCTTGGTCTTGCGCTCGTTGATCGCGCCGGTCCACTCGGCGGGCGCCTTCGGCAGGCTGCCAATACCGGAGAGAAGCGCCGACACGCAGGAGCCGATGTCACCCACCAGCGGCGCATCGATGCGCACGTTGCTGTCGGCCTCCTGCGGAGAGATATCGATCTGGATGAACTTCTGGCCGCCCCAATCTTTGTGGTCCTTGCCGCCCCAGGTCTTGCCTTTGCCGTGCGACAGCAGCCAGTTGAGGCGCGCGCCGATCAGCATCACCACGTCGGCCTCGGGCAGAACGAAGGAGCGAGCGGCGGAAGCGCACTGCTCGTGGGTGTCGGGCAGCACGCCCTTCGCCATCGACATCGGCAAATAGGGAATGCCGGTTTTTTCGACCAGAGATTTGATGTCGGCATCGGCCTGGGCATACGCCGCGCCCTTGCCGAGGATGATCAGCGGCTTCTTCGCGCCCTTGAGCAGATCGAGCGCGCGCTTCACGGCTTCCGGAGCGGGAATCTGCTTCGGGGCCGGATCCACCACTTTGATCAACGAATTTTTCCCGACCATCGCGTCGATGCTCTGCGCAAAAAGCTTGGCGGGCATGTCGAGATAGACGCCGCCCGGGCGGCCCGACACGGCCGCGCGGATGGCGCGCGCCACTCCGACGCCGATGTCCTCGGCGTGCAGCACGCGGAAAGCGGCCTTGGCGACCGGCTTGGCGACGGCGAGCTGGTCCATTTCTTCGTAGTCGCCCTGCTGAAGATCGACGATTTCCCGCTCGCTGGAGCCGCTGATGAGGATCATCGGGAAGCAGTTGACGGTCGCGTGGGCGAGCGCGTTGAGGCCGTTCAGGAAGCCGGGCGCCGATACGGTAAGGCAGATGCCGGGTTTCTGCGTCAGGAAGCCGGCGATCGATGCGGCGTAACCCGCGTTCTGTTCATGGCGGAATGAGAGGACGCGCAGGCCCGAGGCCTGCGCGCGGCGCGTCAGATCGGTGATCGGAATGCCCGGCAGGCCGTAGATCGTGTCGAGGCCGTTCAGCTTGAGGGCATCGATGGCCAGCTGGAAACCGTCGATCATCTCCTGTGATTGCGCATTGGCGACGATCTGGCCGCCGCTCGCCATCTTCGCGTCCTGGCCGGACGCGACTTGCGGTTCAACCGTTCCCATACGGCCTCCTTGCGTTGGTCAGACCGCACATTGCGGTCTCCCGAATCCGAACCCGAAAAGTCTAAAGTCGTACTGCTGCCTCAACCTTGACTGTAGTCAATAAATCCCGCTTAATTGCCGGTCCACCGTTCGCGTGCCAAGTCGCCGCCCGTGTCGGCCATCCTCAGTCACCCCCAGCGCAATACGATCCGCCTGCAGCTCAAGCAGAACCTGATGCTGCGCGAAATGCCGGGTTCCGCATGGGACGACCTGGAGCCTCAGCTGGAAGTCGCCGAATACCGCAAGGGCGAACCGCTGGTGCGGCAGGGCAGCACGAACATGGAGCAGTTCTTCATCCTGGACGGGATCCTCAAACGCGTCGTCAGCAATCCTCAGGGGAAGGAAATGATCCTGCGTTTCGCCGCTGAAACCGACATGGACACGTCGTACGCCGCGTGGCGGATGAAGACGCCCGTTCCCTACAGCATCGCCGCGGTCACCAAGGTGCGCGTCGCGCGCCTGTCGATGCCTCACTGGGTCGAATTCCTCGAGCGGCACGGCGAAGTGAAGCTGCGCTTCGAATACGAGGTGATGCGCCTCATGTCCGAGGTCATGGGGCACACCATCACGCTGCACCTGCTGGACGCTCCGGGACGCCTCGCCCGCTTCATGCGCAAGCACCAGGACCTGCTCGGCCGGATCCCCAAGAAGGAACTGGCTTCCTACCTCAACCTCACCCCGGAAACCCTGTCCCGCCTCAGGCAGCGCGTCGTTTAGGCGGCGCGCTTTCCGCGCAGGCCGCCCCACAGCGCCCTGATCAGCGGCCAGAACAGGAGAAACAGCGCCAGCGCCGTCAGTCCTCCGACCAGGCCGTTGGAAAAGAACACCATCATATCGCCCTGGGAGCCTTTGATCGCGTTGCGGAAGTTCTCCTCGGCGCGATCGCCGAGGACCAGAGCGAGCACCATGGGAGCGAGGGGATAGCCGAGCTTCTTGAACGCGTAGCCGATCACGCCGAAGATCAGCATCAGGTAGACGTCGAACATCGAGTTGTGCACCGTGTACGCACCGATCGCGCAGATCACGATGATCACCGGGGCGATGATCGAGAACGGAATGCGCAGAATCGCCGCGAACAAGGGAACGCATGTGAGCACGACGATCAGCCCGGCGATATTGCCGAGATACATGCTCGCGATCAGGCCCCATACGAAATCCGGCTTCTCGATGAACAGCAGCGGACCGGGCTGCAGTCCCCAGATCAGCAGGCCCCCGAGCAGCACCGCCGCGGTCGGCGATCCCGGGACCCCGAGGGTGATCATCGGCAGGAGCGCGGAAGTCCCGGCGGCGTGCGCGGCCGTTTCGGGAGCGACGACGCCCTCGACGATGCCGGTGCCGAACTTCGCCCCGTCCTTCGACAGGCGCTGCGCCAGGCCGTAGCTCATGAAGGATGCCGGCGTCGCACCGCCCGGAACGATCCCCATGAAGCAGCCCACGGCGGCGGAGCGCAAGGACGTCGCCCAGTAGCGCGGCAGCTCCTTCCAGGTCTCGAGCACGACCTTCGCGTTGATCTTGGCCTGCGCCCCCTTGAAGGCAAGTCCTTCCTCGAGGGTCTCCAGGATCTCGCCGATGCCGAACAGGCCGATGACGGCGATCAGGAAATCGAATCCCTTCAAGAGCACGGTGAACCCGAAAGTGAGGCGCAGCGTGCCCGTGACGCTGTCCAGCCCCACCGCGGCGAGCGCGAATCCGATCATCATCGACGAGATGGTCTTGAACGCGTTGCCGGTGCTCATACCGACGAACGCGCAAAAAGTGAGCAGGTAGACCGCAAAGAACTCCGGAGGCCCGAACTCGAGCGCGAATTTCGCCACCACCGGCGAAAGGAAGGTGATCATGACCACCGCGACGAAGGCGCCGAAGAACGAGGATGTGAACGCCGCGGTCAGCGCGCTGCCCGCGCGTCCTTTTTGCGCGAGCGGAAAACCGTCGAACGTCGTCGCGACCGACCAGGGCTCGCCGGGGATGTTGAACAGGATCGAGGTGATCGCTCCTCCGAACAGCGCGCCCCAGTAGATGCAGGAAAGAAGGATGATCGCGGAGGTGGTCCCGCCGGGCTGCTGCGACATGGAAAACGTGAGCGGCAGCAGGATGGCGACGCCGTTCGCCCCGCCCAAACCGGGCAGCACGCCGATGATGATGCCGAGCACGACGCCGATGAACATCAGCAGGAGATTGAAGGGCGACAGCGCGACCCCGAATCCCTGCATCAAGGCATTGATTTCTTCCACCCGGCTCCTCCTTGCCCGGTTACTCGCGCGCTCGCCTGGCGCTCAACCCAGGCCCAGCGCAGCTTCCAGCGGCCCCTTGGGCAAGGGCACCGAGAACCAGATTTCGAAGGTGAGGAAGAAGGCCACGATGACCCCTACCGGCACCGAGACGACCATGAGCCAGGAGTACTTGCCCAGGCTCCGCATGAAGTAGGCGATGAACAGTATCGAAGATACATAGAAGCCCAGGTAGGCAATCACCGCGACATAGACGATCGAAGGCACCAGGACGACCAGGATCTTCTTCAGCTCGCCGCGCGAGACGAACGATTCCTCGGCGAGCGCCCGGTTTCGAATAGCCCGGAAGAGAACCATCCCGCTGGAAATGCAGATGAGCAGGCCGATGTAGAAGGGGAAATAACCGGGCAGCGGCCCGTCCTCCCCCCACCTCGCGCCCACCCGGTAGCTGTCCGCCATGACCACCAGGCCGAAGGTCAGAATGACCGCGGCGAGGCCGATCTCCACCGCGCGGTTCGACGCCGCCGAACGATCCGTACCGTTTTCCACGCCCTCGCCTCCTCGATCCGCCCACCGGCCCCGGTGCGCGCGGAGCGTGCTCCGCGCGCAGCGAAAGCTATTTCGCGAGGAACCCCGCGTCCTTCATGAGCAGCATGTGCCGCGCCTCTTCGCGCGCGACCCAGCTTTCGTAGTCCTTGCCGTTCAACGTGGTCTGGTTGAACGAGCCCTGCTCGAGAAAGTCCTTCCACTCGGGCGTCTCGCGCACCTGCCTCATCAGGTCGACGTAGTACTGGACCTGATCCGCGGTCACGCCGCCCGCCATGAAAATGCCGCGCAGCATCAGGTACTCGACGTCGAGTCCGCTTTCCTTGCACGTCGGGATGTCGTTCCACGACATCGTCTTCGTGACCTTCGCCTTGTAGGGCATGCGCTTCGAGTCGAACACGCACAGCGGCCGCAGGCTTCCCGCGCGCCACTGGGCCACCGCCTCGATGGGGTTGTTGACGGTCGAGTCGACGTGCTTGCCGACGAGTTGCACCGCTACCTCGCCGCCGCCGCGGTACGAGATGTAGGTGAATTTCGCGCCGGTCTGCTTCTCGATGGCGACGGTGATGATCTGGTCTTCCTGTTTGGAGCCGGTCCCCCCCATCTTGAACTTGCCGTCCCCGGCCTTCACGGCGGCGATGTATTCCTTCGGGGTCTTGTAGGGCGTTTCGGCGTTCACCCAGAGAACGAAATTGTCGAGCGCCATCATCTGCACCGGCGTGAGGTCGCGCCAGTTGAACGGCGTGTGGGTGGCGAGCGGCGTGGTGAACAGGTTCGACAGTGTGATGATGAGCTTGTGCGCGTCGCCTCTCGCTTCCTTGACGTCGAGAAAGCCTTCGGCGCCGGCGCCGCCGGCCTTGTTGATGACGACCATCGGTTGCTTCATGAGCCTGTGCTTGGCGACGATGCCCTGGATGAAGCGCGCCATCTGGTCGGCTCCGCCGCCCGTCCCGGCCGGCACGATGAATTCCACCGTTTTTGTCGGCTCCCAGGCTGCGAACGACGCCTGGGGAGCGACTGCGGCCGCAGCAGCGGCCAAGAAAAGCACCCGATCGATGTAGACCCGCATTTCTCTCTCCTTTAGGACTGAATCGACGCCCCTCGCGTCGGCACCGGCGGACGCGCCTCCCCATTATATTGCGCGACCCGCCGCGAGTTTTCTGAAATCATCGTCAGCGACGTCGGAGCGCGGGGCCATTATTACCACAAAGCCCCGAAGCACTCTTGACTGGAATCAAGTCCGCGCCCCTTCCCTTGCTAGAGCCTGTCAGCCCCGTGCTTTGCGCGCCGGGCGAGCCGCTTGCCGATTACCACCACGGCGACGGCGCAAACGGACGGCGCGACGTCGAAGGTGCGAATCCACTCCATATTCGCTTTCAGCCATCCGGCGATCGCCGGATCGGTCGCTCCCATTTCGCCGGCCGTCCACCCGAGAATGGCGGCACCGAGGGTGACGATCAGAGGAAATCGCTCCATCAGACCCAACAGCATGGTGGCGCCGAAGACCACCAGCGGAATGCTGATCGCCAATCCGATAATGAGCAGCGGGAAGCTGCCCTTGGCCGCCGCGGCAACGGCGAGCACGTTGTCCACGCTCATGACCAGATCGGCGATCAGAATGGTCTTGATCGCTCCCAATAGATGCGCGCCCGCGCGCGCGTCGTCGTCGGCGCCCGCCTCTTCGGGAATCAACAGCTGGACCGCGATCCACAGGAGCAGCACCGCTCCGACCAGCTTGAGGTAGGGGAGCTCCAGCAGCTTGACCGCGACGACGGTGAGCAGGACGCGCAGGACCACCGCCGCGCCCGCGCCCCAGAGTATCGCCTGCTTGCGCTGGCGCTCCGGAAGGGATCGGGCCGCGAGCGCGATGACGACCGCATTATCGCCGGACAGGATGACGTTGACCCAGACGATCGTCCCGAGTCCGAACCAGAACTGCGCTGTCAGGAACTCTTCCATCCAGCGAACGCTCCTCCCGCGCCGGCCGGCCTAACCCACGAAGTTCAGAACAGCCCGACCACCTTCCCGTCGACGAGGTCGATTTTGACCGCCGATGGGACCTTGGGCAGTCCCGGCATGGTCATGATGTCGCCGCAGATCATCACGACGAACTCGGCGCCCGCCGCGAGGCGCACCTCGCGCACATTGACCACGTGATTGACCGGTGCAGCCCGCAGTTGCGGGTCGGTCGAGAACGAATACTGGGTCTTCGCAACGCACACCGGATAGTGGCCGTAGCCGTCTTCCTGGAGCTTCTTGATCTGGCCGCGCACCTTGGAGTCCGCGGTCACCTCGCTCGCGCGGTAGATCTTCTTCGCGATCTTGTTGATCTTGTCCCAGAGCGTGTCCGTCTCGTCGTAGACGAACTGGAAGTTGCCCTTCTGCTCGCACAGGTCGACGACGATGCGAGCGAGCTCCGCCGCGCCCTTGCCGCCGTCGCCCCAGTGGGTCGCGAGCACCACCTTGGCGCCGAGTTTCTCGATCCGCGACTTGAGCAGATCCAGCTCCTTCGGCGTGTCCTGGTTGAAACGGTTGATCGAAACCACGCAGGGAACGCCGTAGTTCTTCTGCACGTTCTCGACGTGGCGCTCGAGGTTGGTGATGCCCTTCTCGAGCGCCTCGAGGTTCTCCTGCGTGATCGTTTTCAGATCGGCGCCGCCGTGATACTTCATCGCGCGCACCGTCGCGACGATCACCGCGGCCGACGGGCGCAGGCCCGACTTGCGGCACTTGATGTCGATGAACTTCTCGGCACCGAGGTCGGCGCCGAAGCCCGCTTCGGTCACCACGTAGTCGACCAGCTTCATCGCCGATTTCGTCGCGATCACCGAATTGCAGCCGTGCGCGATGTTCGCGAACGGGCCGCCGTGAATGAACGCGGGGTTGTTCTCGAGCGTCTGCACCAGATTCGGCTTGATCGCGTCCTTCAAGAGCACGGTCATGGCCCCGTGGGTCTGAAGGTCGCGCGCGAGCACCGGCTTCTGGTCGCGGGTGTAGCCGACCACGATCTTGCCGAGGCGCTCCTTCAAATCTTCCAGCGAGTTCGACAGGCAGAAGATCGCCATGACCTCGGAAGCGACCACGATGTCGAAGCCGTCCTGGCGCGGAAAGCCGTTGCCGGGACCACCGAGGCTCACCGTGATGTCGCGCAGCGCGCGGTCGTTCATGTCCATCACGCGGCGCCAGGCGATGCGGCGCACGTCGATGCCCAGCTCGTTGCCGTGGTGGATGTGGTTGTCGAGCATCGCCGCGAGCAGGTTGTTGGCGAGCGCGATCGCGTTGAAATCGCCCGTGAAATGCAGATTGATGTCCTCCATCGGCACCACTTGGGCGTAGCCGCCGCCCGCTGCGCCGCCTTTCATGCCGAAGACCGGCCCGAGCGAGGGCTCGCGCAGACAGATCATCGCCTTCTTGCCGATGTGGTTGAGCGCGTCGCCCAACCCTACGGTAGTGGTGGTCTTGCCCTCTCCAGCGGGCGTCGGGCTGATCGCCGTGACCAGGATCAGCTTGGCGTTGGGCCGCTGCTTCAGGCTGTCCAGATATTCGAGGGACACCTTGGCCTTGTAGTGTCCGTAGGGTTCGAGATGCTCTTCCGGGATGCCGAGCTTTGCGAGCGCGATCTTGGAGATGCGCTCCATCTTGGCTTTTTGCGCGATTTCGATATCCGAGGCCATCGACTTACTCCTTCTGCTGCGGGACAGCAACGTGTCCGATTTTTGGGGGGCGAGACACTATAAGGTCTGCGCGATTGCGCGAACATTGACGGAGGTCAAGATGCTCAAGACGCTCACGCCCCCGGTGGGACCGGGGCTTCGATCGAGCTGCGGCTCTTACGATCAGGCGCCGGAAGCCGCCTTCACCGCAGCGAGCGCCTGCCCGCCGCCGAAGCTCGAGCGCACCGGCGTCGGCCCGCCTTTGGTGACTTTCACCGCGCAGTATTTGAACTCGGGAATCTTGCCGACAGGGTCGAGCTTAGGGTTGGTGAGCATGTTCGCCGCCGCTTCGTAGAAGCAGAACGGGATGAACAGCGCGCCGGTCGGCGTGCCGTCGTCGGCACGCGCATAGAGCGAGATCTTTCCGCGGCGCGATTCGACGGTGACGATGTCTCCCGGCTTCACGCCGAAGCGGTCCAGATCGAGCGGGTGCAGCGATGCAACCGGCTCGGGCTCGATGTGGTCGAGCACCGTGGCCCGCCGCGTCATCGCTCCGGTATGCCAATGCTCGAGCTGCCGGCCGGTGATGAGCACCATCGGGTAGTCCTGGTCCGGGCGCTCGTCGGCTGAAATCAAATCCGCGGGCACAAACTTGCCGCGACCCGTGGTCGTCGGAAAATGCGTGACGAATACGACGGGTTCCCCGGGGTCCCCTTCCTTCTCGCACGGGTAGGTCACCGAGGAATCGCGCTCGAGGCGCTCCCAGGTGATGCCGGCGATCGAGTCCATGCATTTGCGCATTTCGTTGAACACGTCGCGCGGATGGGTGTAATTCCACTGCAAGCCCATGCGCTTCGCCAGCTCGTTGAGGAGCCAGAAATCCTCTTTTGCTTCGCCCGGGGGCTCGATGGCTTTGCGCCCGAGCTGCACCATGCGGTCGGTGTTGGTGACCGTGCCTACCTTCTCCGGCCACGCGGTAGCGGGCAGCACCACGTCAGCAAGATACGCGGTCTCCGTCAGGAAGATGTCCTGCACCACCATGTGATCGAGCGAGGCGAGCGCCTCGCGCGCGTGATCGACGTCGGGGTCGGACATCGCCGGGTTCTCGCCCATGATGTACATACCGCGGATCTCCCGCTTCTTCGCCGCGTGGATGGTCTCGACCACGGTCAATCCGGGTTTGGGGTCGAGCTCCATGCCCCACAGTTTTTCGAAGCGCGCCTTCGCCTCGGGCGTGGCGACGCGCTGGTAGTCGGGATAGAACATCGGGATGAGGCCCGAGTCCGACGCGCCCTGCACGTTGTTCTGGCCGCGCAGGGGATGCAGGCCCGAGCCCGGCTTGCCGATCTGGCCCGTCGAGAGCGCAAGCGCGATCAGGCAGCGCGCGTTGTCCGTGCCGTGCACGTGCTGCGAGATGCCCATGCCCCACATGATCATCGAGCCCTTGGAGGTCGCGTAGAGACGCGCGACCTCGCGGATGGTTTTTGCGTCGATGCCGCAGATGGGCGCCATGAGCTCGGGAGAAAACTTCTTCACGTTCTCGGCGAGCGCCTCGTAGCCCGAGGTGCGGTCGCGGATGAACGCCTCGTCGACCAGGCCTTCCTCGACGATGACGTGCAGCATCGCGTTCAGCAGCGCAACGTCGGTGTCGGCCTTGAACTGCAGGTTGTAGGTCGCGTGGCGCGCCAGGTCGCCTTTGCGCGGATCGGCGACGATCAGCTTTACGCCGGCCTTCGCCGCGTTCTTCATCCACGTCGCCGCGACCGGATGGTTGACCGTCGGGTTGGAGCCGATCAGGAAGATCACTTCCGCCTTCATCACGTCGCGCACCTGGTTCGACACTGCGCCCGAGTTGATGCCTTCCATGAGCGCGGCGACCGAAGAGGCGTGGCACAGGCGCGTGCAGTGGTCGACGTTGTTCGAGCCGAAGCCGGTGCGCACCAGCTTCTGGAACAGGTAGGCCTCCTCGTTCGTGCCTTTCGCCGAGCCGAAACCGGCGAGCGCCTTCTTACCGTGGGTATCGCGGATGTCGCGCAGGCCCTTCGCGGCGAAATCGAGCGCTTCTTCCCAGCTCGCCTCGCGGAACACCTCGGACCAGTTGTCCGGATCTACGACGAAGTCCTTGTGCTTCTTCACGCCGGGCTTGCGGATGAGCGGCTTGGTGAGCCGGTGCTTGTGCTGCACATAGTCGAAGCCGTAGCGCCCCTTCACGCACAGGCGGTTCGAGTTGGCCGGACCTTCCCTGCCCTGCACCCAGAGGATCTTGTTGCCCTTGACGTTGTAGGTGAGCAGGCAGCCGACGCCGCAATACGGGCACACCGAGTCCACGGTCTTGTCGGCGACGATCTTGCCGACTTCGCGCGCGGGCATGAGCGCGCCGGTCGGGCAGGCCTGCACGCACTCGCCGCAGGCGACGCAGGTGGAGTCGCCCATGGGATCGTCGAAGTCGAACACGATCTTGGAATGCTCGCCGCGGAACGCGTAGCCGATGACGTCGTTCACCTGCTCCTCGCGGCAGGCGCGCAGGCAGCGCGTGCACTGGATGCAGGCGTCCAGGTTCACCGCCATCGCGGAATGCGAGAGATCCGCTTTGGGCTGGTGCCGCGCCTCGAAGCGCGGCTTGCCGATCTTCAGCTCCTTGGCCCAGTGATCGAGCTCCGAGTCGAGCGTGTACGATTTTTCCGGAATGTCCGAGAGCAGGAGCTCGAGCACCATCTTCTGGCTGGCGAGAGCGCGTGCGCTGTCCGTGGTGACTTCCATGCCGTCCTTGGGATAGCGGCAGCACGACGGTGCGAGTACGCGCTCACCCTTGACCTCGACCACGCACGCGCGGCAGTTGCCGTCCGGGCGCATGCCTTCCTTGTAGCAAAGGTGCGGGATCTCGATGCCGTAGTGCTTGGCGGTCTGGATGATGGTCTCGTCCGAGCGGCCGACCACGGCCTTGCCGTTCAACTTGAACTCGACGGGCATCGTCGCCGCTTGCGCGGTGCTTATGCGGTCCATACGTCACCTCCAGCCATCAGGCGATCTCGTTCGGAAAGTATTTCATCACAGAAAGCACCGGGTTGGGCGCCGCCTGCCCCAGCCCGCATATGGATGCGTCCATCATCGCCTGGGAAAGTTCCTTCAGGAGCGGCTGATCCCATTTGGATTTCTCGATGAGCTTCAGCGTCTTCGCCGTGCCGACACGGCAGGGCGTGCACTGCCCGCAGGATTCCTCGGAGAAGAACTTGGTCAGGTTGCGTGCGGCGCCGGTCGCGCGGTCCTTGTCCGAGAGGATCACCACCGCCGCCGAGCCGATGAAGCAGCCGTACTGGTTGAGCGTATCGAAGTCGAGCGGGATGTCGGACATCGAGGCGGGCAGGATGCCGCCCGACGCGCCGCCGGGCAGGTAGCCGTAGAAGCTGTGGCCGTCTTGCATGCCCCCGCAGTATTCGGCGATCAGTTCCTTCACCGTGATTCCCGCGGGGGCCAGGTGCACGCCCGGCTTCTTCACGCGGCCGCTCACCGAGAACGAGCGCAGGCCCTTGCGGCCGTTGCGGCCGTGCGACGAAAACCAGTCGGCGCCGCGTTCGAGTATCTCGCGCACCCAGTGCAGGGTTTCCATGTTGTGCTCGAGAGTGGGCCGGTCGAACAGCCCGACTTGCGCGACGTAGGGCGGGCGCAGCCGCGGCATGCCGCGCTTGCCCTCGATCGACTCGATCATCGCCGACTCCTCGCCGCAGATGTACGCGCCCGCGCCGCGGCGCAGATGGATGGGCGGGATCTTGCAAGGCGGATCGGCCTGGAGCTTCGCGAGCTCCTTCTCGAGAATGGCGCGGCAGCCGTGGTATTCGTCGCGCAGGTAAATGTAGATCTCGTCGATGCCGACCGCCCAAGCGGCGATGAGCGCGCCCTCGATGAAGCGGTGCGGATCGCGCTCGAGGTACCAGCGGTCCTTGAAGGTGCCCGGCTCGCCCTCGTCGACGTTGATGGCGCACAGCCGCGGGGCCGGCTCGGCGGCGACCGATTTCCACTTGCGTCCCGTAGGGAAGCCCGCGCCGCCCAGGCCGCGCAGGCCGGAGCCCTCCATGACGGCGATCACGTCCTCGCGTTTCTTCGCGCCTTCGACGCACGACTTGGCGAGCGCATACCCGCCTTGGGCGCGATACGCCGCGTAATCCACGTAAGCGGGGCTGACGATATCCATTTGCGGGTGCTTCGCGCCCGACCCGGGCGCGGGATGCTTCACCGCCTTGGCCTTCACCAGGGCGGCTACCTGTTCGACGCTGGCGCGCGGCAGCGGGTTCTGCCCGACGATGGCGTTGGGAGCCGTTTCGCAGCGCCCCACGCAGGGCGCGTGCAGCACGCGCACCTCCTTGCCGAGAATCCCGGGAAGTTTGGCGAGAAGCTCGCTCGCTCCCGCCATTTCGCAGGCGATGGAATCGCACACCCGCACCGTTATCGCGGGCGGCGCAACCTCGCCCTCCTTCACCACGTCGAAATGGTGGTAGAAGGTCGCGACCTCGTAGACCTCGGTCATCGCGAGCTTCATCTCGGCCGCCAGCGCGACCATGTGCGCGGCCGACAGGTGTCCGTAGCGGTCCTGGATGCGGTGCAAGTATTCGATCAGCAGGTCGCGCCGGCGGGGGGCGTCCAGCAGCAGCGCCAGGACGTCCTCGCGCGCCTGCGGATCGACCTGGCGGCCCTTGGGCGTCGAGCGTACGCGCCCGCGCTTTTTCTCCTGCCCCTGCGGTTTCGTCCCGGCGCGGTCGTTCATGCCGTCATTTTACGTCCGAGCAGACGGGTAAAAGCTTGACAGGCATCAATAATCGCCGTGGTACCGCAGGCCTTCGGCTACCCACCGCGGCGCGATGGGCAGCCCTGAACAGACTTCTACTTGAACAGAATCCAGGCCTTCTCCAGCGTGATCCACACGCCCCAGAGGATGGGGATGCCGACGAAGAGCCAGGCGCCGAACACCAGCCCGGCAGGCGTCTTGTCTTCGCTCGTCGGGCCGCGGCCGCTCGCGGTCGCCGCCTTGGCAGCCTCGTGCGCGAGCTTGCGCTCGGCCTCGAGCTCGGCGTCGGTCATGAAGTGCTGGTCGGCAACGGGTTTGATGCGCCAGTTGCAGATGAAGCCGATCGCCAGCAGCGCGCACAGGATGTAGGCCGTCGTGTCGTACACCTGCGCCCGCGGCACGCCGTGCTCGAGCTGGAACTCGCGCATGTAGTTCACGATCACCGGACCGAAGATACCGGCGGCCGACCACGCCGTCAGCAGCCGCCCGTGGATCGCGCCCACCATCTGCGTGCCGAACATGTCGGCCAGATACGCGGGCACCGTCGCGAAGCCGCCGCCGTACATCGAGAGGATGATCCCGAAGGCGAGCACGAACAGCGCGATGTGTCCCGCGTGCCCCGACCACGGCGCAGACGCGTACATGATGATGCCCAGCGTGAAGAACGTGTAGTAGGTGAGCTTCCTGCCGAGATAGTCGGAGCTCGACGCCCACACGAACCGCCCGCCGATGTTGAACAAGGACAGCAGCCCGGTGAAGCCCGCCGCGATCGCCGCGATCTGGCCTTTTTGCGCCAGGGTCAGGTCGTTGAAGGCGACATCGATGCCGATCAGCTTGCCGGCGAAAATCTCCTGCAGCATCGGCGAGGCCATGCCGATGATGCCGATGCCCGCGGTCACGTTCAGGCACAGCACCCACCAAATCAGCCAGAACTGCGGCGTCTTGTGCGCTTCGCTCAGGTGCACGTGGCGTGTGGTGATCATCGTCTGTGCGGTGGGGGCGGGCGGCGTCCACCCTTCGGGCTTCCAGCCGGTCGCGGGAATGCGGTAGCCGAAGGCGCCCAAGGTCATGAAGACGGCGTAGATCACCGCCATGGTCACGTAGGTTTCCACCACACCGACCGAGGTTGCCGTCGCGTAGTGCTTCATCAGGATGTCGGCGAGCGGCGAGCCGATCATCGCGCCGCCGCCGAAACCCATGATCGCCATGCCGGTCGCCATCCCGCGGCGGTCGGGAAACCACTTGATCAGCGTCGAAACCGGCGAGATGTAGCCCAAGCCGAGCCCGATGCCGCCGATGATCCCGGGCCCGAGCCACATGAGCCACAGTTGATGGGTGTAGACCGCGATCGCGCCGAGCACCAAGCCACCGCACCAGCAGCAAGCGGCGACGAAACCCGCCTTGCGCGGACCGGCGCGCTCGAGCCAGCCGCCCCAGACCGCCGCGGCCGCACCGAGGAACACGAAGAACAGCGTATACATCCACCCGAGCTCGCTGATCTTCCAGTCGCAAGTCGTGGCGAACATGTGCGTGAAGAACGACATGTCGGCGGGACAGGCGATCGCCGACTTGGCATTGATCGCCCGCGACAGCGGCAGCCAGAACACGCTGAATCCGTACGCCATGCCGATGCACAGGTGAATGCACAGCGCCGCCGGCGGAACCAGCCAGCGATTGAATCCAGGGCCGGCGATGATGCGCTCCTTGTCGAGGAGCCCCACCCCGTTGATACCGCTTCCGTTCATGACTGCTGCTACGGCCATGCCATCTCCTCCTCTTGACTTCAATGCCGCTGGAAATTGTTCTTGATCTGATGAACGGAAACGTCCTCACGTTCCCGCGCCACCCGCGAGCGAAGCTATCATCGGGCTCGAAATTCATGCAATATGAATGTCGCTGCTTATGCTCTTCGGAGCATATTTCGCGTTCGCCGCGCTATTCCTTCAATATCGCGTTTCACCCGCACGCTGATTTCGAGCAAGGCCGGAGGGAAAAAATGTTCAAGATGTCGATCAAGCCGCAATGGATGATCGAAGGGCCCGACAAGGTGCGCCGGCCCCTGCATCAACTGATCGCGCTGCTCGCGATCGTGGACGAGCTGGGACAGCTTGCCGCAGCCTCGAGAAAGCTCGGCGTGTCCTACCGCTACGCCTGGGAATTGGTCCGCGTCGGCACGCGGACCTTCGGCGCGCCGTTGGTGACCATGACTCGCGGACGCGGAGCGACGCTCACGCCCCTCGGAAAGAAGCTCCTGTGGGCGGAGATGCGAATCGCCGCGCGCCTGGCGCCGACGCTGGACAGCTTCGCCTCGGAACTGGAAGTCGAGATCGAAAACGTCCTGTCGGACCTAAAGCCGACGGTGCGAATCCATGCGAGCCATGGCTTCGCGATCGAAATGCTGCGCGACTTCCTGCTCTCGATGCATGTGCCGGTAGACCTCAAGTACCGCGCCACCATGGAGGTGCTCGCGTCGCTCGCCGGTTCGAATTGCGACCTTGCCGGCTTCCACGTGCCCCTGGGCGAGATGCAGGCGCCGGCGCTCAAGTTCTATCTCAAATGGCTGAGGCCGGACGGCCAGACGCTGATCAATCTCGCCACGCGGCGGCAAGGGATCATGACTGCGGCCAAGAATCCGAAACGCATCCTTTCGGTGGAGGACCTCGCCAAGCCGGGGCTGCGCTTCGTCAACCGCCAGTTCGGCTCGGGCACGCGCATTCTCCTGGATTTGCTGCTGAAAAGGCACGCCGTGGACAGCCAGCACATCGCTGGATATGCGAGCGGCGAAACCACGCATTCGGGCGTCGCGGCCTATATCGCGAGCGGCATGGCCGACGCCGGGTTTGGCGTGGAGACCGCGGCGCGCCGCATGGGCCTGGACTTCGTCCCCGTCGTCAGCGAGCGCTATTTCCTGATCTGCAACAGCGAAACTCTCGCATCGCCGATGGTCACGCGCATCCGGGAAGTCCTGTCGAGCAAGGAATTCAAGGCGGCGGCGGGCAACGTCCCGGGAATCGACGTGGCGCGGGCGGGAACGACGCTGTCGATTCGCGAAGCATTCCCGAATCTTTCGTCATCCTCGGCGAAATCGCGCGCAACCACGAAAGTGCCGTAGGACCTCCAGGCCTCCCTTCACTTGCGTTTCGGGGAGGCGTTGTGGCCCGGGCTGTACTGCTCGACGCTCGCCTTGGCGTCGATCTTGGCCTCGCGGGCGCCTTGCACCATCTTCACCAGCGTTTCGAGGTCGTAGGAGGAGAGCAAGTGGGGCCGCTCGCGCTCGATATACAGGCGGATCGCCTCGGCTTCGCTCTGCGCGCCTTCGACGATCTTCGCGAGTGGTTGGCTGGCTCCGTACAGCATGCCGAGCGCGCGCAGCGCGGCCTCGAGTGCCTCGAGGTCGACCGCCGGGTGGTGGGAATGGCTTTTAGTCATGTGCGCTCCCCGCAATTGGACGCGCTCTGCCTTACGCCGTCGTCAATGCTAGGCCCTGCCGGGCCGAAGTCAACCGCCGCTCAGGATTTCGGGTTCTTGGGCGCGCCCGACGCGAGGGTCACCACGGTAACGAATTCGGAGGTCAGCGCGTCGGCAAACGCACCGGGATAACCGGCATCTCTGAGCGACCACTTGAGGCGATTGCCGAGATGCGCCTTCTTGTACAAGTTCAGGCGACGTGATCGGGCAAACGTATCTACGCGGTTGAAGGCCGCGTTGTGCACGCCCTTCAAGCGTTGCGCCGCCTTTTTGGGAGACATGCCGTCCACGCTGCCCGGGGGAAAGCGCTTCACCAGGTCGGCGACGATCGAGTCGATCATCTCGTCGATTTCCTTGCAATTGAACCAATCACCGAACATTGGAGCCTCCGCTGCCCAAACGTTTCGATCCGGACGATCCTAGATTCGCCCTTCACACCATGCGCGCCACATCGTCCGGTAGGCGCTCTCGAGATCGCGCACGAAGCTCGCCTCGTCCATGATAGGCGATCGAAGCATTCTTTGGCGAAGCGACGCGCGCAATTCCGCGAGCCGCTTCTCGTCGCGCGCGAATTCGGCCGCCCGCCTCACGTAGTCCTGCGGCGTCGACGCGATCCAGTCGGCGAGTCCGACCGAGGAGAGAATGCTGGCGGCGCTGCGCGATATCGAGCGGGCGCCTCGCAGGGCGACCACCGGCACTCCCATCCACAGCGTGTCGCAGGTGGTCGTGCCGCCGCTATAGGGCGTCGCGTCCAGCGCGATGTCCACACCGCCGATCGAGCGGAGGTAGTCGTGAAGCGCCGCATACGGCAAGGTGGCGATTCTCGCCGCCGAGACTCCAGCGCCTTGAAGGTCGGCGATCAATCCGTCCCTGGCCGGCCCGTCCGGAACGCCGGCGAGCACAAGGCGGGAATCCGGCACAAGCCTCAGAAGCTCGGCCCACAGCCTGCGGATACCCGGGGAGAGCTTCGAGACGTGATTGAACGAACCGAAGGTGAGGAAGCCGTTCTTCTTCGAGGGCAGCTCGGCCGTGGCCACGTCCGCGATGAACGGGCGGTAGCACCACTGGCTGTGGGGAAGGCGCACCAGGGTCTCGGTGTGAAGCGGATCGGCGAGCCCCTCGGGATCGGAATAGCCGTCGCAGATCCTGTAGTGGACGCGACTCAGGCCGGTGGTGTTCAGGTAGCCGAGCCAGGTCGCCTGCACCGGCGCCGGCTGTTGCGCGAGAACGCCCAGGCGAAAAACCCCGGAATGCCCCGAGAGGTCCACCAGGATGTCGACGCCGTCCCGGTGAATCGCCTCGGCGAGCTCGTCGTCGGACATCGATTGCACGTCGCGAAAGACGTCCGCGCCGTCCTTCAGCGCCTGCGTCACCTCGTCCGCGGTTGCGCCGCTCGAGTAGCAGAAAACCTCCTGCGTGTGCCTTTCGATCACGGGCAGCGCGAACAACGCCACCGGATGCCGCCAGAAATCCCCGGAAAGGTAGCCGACTCGCAGGCGCCGCTGCGGATCTTTGACGTTGCTAGAGCGAAACTTTCGCGGAATCGCCCTCTCGAGGCGCTCGCCGAAGGCTCTGTGCCGCGCGAACAGCGCCTCGCCGGAAATGTCCTCCTTGAAATTGAGCGTAAACAACTCAGCGGACTCGAGGTCGAATTTTTGCGGGGCGAGCTTGCGGGCGGCGCCGAAGCATTCGAGCGCCTCTTCGATCCTCGCCTGGCCGCGTAGCAGGCCGCCCAGAGACTCGTGGCCTGGAAGGAACCCGGGATCGATCCCGATCGCCTGCCGCAGGGCGGCTTCCGCTGCAGCGAGCTTTTTCAGCTTCCCGAGGATCACCCCGTAGCTGTACAGCGCTCCGACGTAGCCGGGCCGCTGCTTCAGCGCCGTCTCGAGCGCCGCCGCCGCGGCTTCGGAGGCTCCGCGCAGATCTAGGACATTGGACAAGGCGACCAGAGCTTCGGGAAACTCGGGTCTGGCTTTCAGCGCAAATCGAAGCAGTTCTTCGGCGCGCCCCGGATCTCCGCGCTTGAAGCGCAGGTTGCCGAGGTTGTAGTTGGCAAAGGGGTTGTGAGGCTCGATCGCAAGCGCCGCTTCGAATGACTCGACCGCGCCCTCGGCGTCGCCCGAGGCTTCCAGGCCGATGCCGAGATTGAGGTGCGCTCTGGCGTAGCCGGGCGAGGCGGCGACGGCGCGGCGATACCGCTCGCAGGCCTCACGCAAGCTTCCCGCGTCCTCCGCCTTGTTGCCCTCGGCGATCAGAGCGTCGGCGAGCTCGTTCGCGCCGGCCACGGCGGGCCCGTCCCTACTTCAGCACGGACTTCAGCAGCTTCCCCATCTCCGCGGGATTTTTCGTTGTCTTGATGCCGCATTCCTCCATCACGGCCAGTTTTTCCTGCGCCGTGCCCTTGCCGCCGGAGATGATCGCGCCGGCGTGGCCCATGCGCTTGCCGGGAGGCGCGGTGACGCCGGCGATGAATCCGACCACGGGCTTCTTCATGTTCGCCTTCACCCAGCGCGCGGCGTTCTCCTCGTCCGAGCCCCCGATCTCACCGACCATGATCACCGCATCGGTCTCGGGATCGTCGTTGAACATCTTCAGCACCTCGATGTGCTTCATGCCGTTCACCGGATCGCCGCCGATGCCCACGCACGACGACTGCCCCAGGCCGAGCTCCATCAGCTGGCCGACCGCCTCGTAGGTGAGCGTGCCCGAGCGCGACACCACGCCGATGCGGCCCTTCTTGTGAATGTGGCCGGGCATGATGCCGATCTTGATCTCGTCGGGGGTGATCAGTCCCGGGCAGTTCGGCCCGATGAGCCTGGTGCGCTTGCCCTGCATCTTGTACTTGGTGCGGATCATGTCGCGCACCGGAATGCCTTCGGTGATGCAGATCACGAGGTCGAGATCGGCTTCGACCGCCTCGTCGATTGCCGACGCGGCGAAAGGCGGCGGCACGTAGATCACCGAGACGTTGGCGCCGGTCTTCTGCTTCGCTTCCTTCACCGTCGCGAAAATCGGAATGCCCTCGTAGGATTCGCCGGGCTTCTTCGGATTGACGCCGGCGACGTAGCAGCTCCTGCCGTTCGCGTACTCCTTGCCCATCTTGGTATGGAACTGCCCGGTCTTGCCGGTGATGCCCTGGGTCATCACCCGCGTGTTCTTGTTGATGAGGATGGACATCAGCGCTTCCCCTTCGCGGCTTTTGACCCGCCTTCGGCGGCGGCGACGACCTTCTGTGCGGCATCGGCCATGTTGCTGCCGGAAATGATCGGCAAACCCGAGTCGGCGAGGATTTTCTTGCCGAGATCGACGTTGGTGCCTTCGAGACGCACCACCAGCGGCACGCGCAGGCTCACCTGCTTCGCCGCGGCGACGACCCCCGCCGCAATCACGTCGCACTTCATGATGCCGCCGAAGATGTTGACGAGAATCGCTTTCAGATGCGGTATGCGCAGCATGATCTTGAAGGCCTCGGTGACTTTCTCGGTGGTCGCCCCGCCGCCGACGTCGAGGAAGTTCGCCGGCGCGCCGCCGTAGAGCTTGATGATGTCCATGGTGGCCATGGCGAGTCCGGCGCCGTTCACCAGGCAGCCGATGTCGCCGTCCAGTTGTATATAGTTGAGGTCGTACTTGGAGGCTTCCACTTCGGCCGGGTCTTCCTCGTCGAGGTCGCGCAGCGGCTGCCACTCGGGATGGCGGAAGCCGGCGTTGTCGTCGAAGTTGATCTTGGCGTCGAGCGCGACGACCTTGCCGTCGCCGGTGAGGATGAGCGGATTGATCTCGGCGAGGCTGCAATCGGTCTCGTCGAAAGCCTTGTACAGGCCTTTGAAGATCGCGCGCGCCTGGGGAATGCTCGCCGCCGGAACGCCGATTTTCGCCGCGAGCCCGTCGGCTTCGGCATCCTTCAGCCCCGTACCCGGGTCGATGAACACGGTGTGGATTTTCTCGGGCGCGTGCGACGCGACTTCCTCGATGTCCATGCCGCCCTCGCTCGAGGCCATGAGGGCGACGCGCTGCGTGCCGCGGTCCACCACCATGCCAACGTACAGCTCCTTCTTGATGTCGGCGCCCTCTTCGATGAGGAGCCGACGCACTTTCTGCCCTTCAGGCCCGGTCTGGTGGGTCTTCAGCATCATGCCGAGGATGTTGCCGGCCCACTCGCGCACCTCGGCCTCGGATTTCGCGACCTTCACGCCGCCGCCCTTGCCGCGGCCGCCGGCGTGGATCTGCGCCTTCACCACCCATACCTTGCCGCCCAACTCGCGCGCCGCCTTGACCGCCTCGTCGACCGAGAAGCAGGGGATGCCGCGCGGTGTGGTCACGCCGTATCTACGTAAAATCTCTTTCGCCTGGTATTCGTGGATTTTCATGTTTTCTTCTGGATTTGTGCGAAGTCGAAGAATTGTCTAGACGCGCCAGGGACCGCGCATTGATGGCGGTCAAGCCGCAAAGCATACCCCAGCGCCGGAAACGGCATGACCCGATGCTAAAATCGCCCGTCCCATGAAATACGTGCTCGCCCTCGACCAGGGCACGACCAGCTCGCGCGCCATCGTGTTCGACGAACGCGGGCGGCCTTGCGCCGTCGCCCAGAAGGAATTCCGCCAGTTCTTCCCCCAGCCCGGCTGGGTCGAGCACGATCCCGAGGAGATCTGGCGCTCGCAGCTCGCCTGCGCCAAGGACGCGCTGAAGAAGGCGAAGCTCAAAGCCGGGGAGCTTGCGGCGATCGGCATCACCAACCAGCGCGAAACGACGCTCGCCTGGGACAGGCGCACGGGAATCCCGGTCCACCGCGCCATCGTCTGGCAAGACCGTCGCACCGCGGCGCGCTGCGAGGTGCTGAAAAAGGAAGGCCTCGCCCCGCTGATCGCCGCGAAGACCGGCCTCGTCATCGATCCTTATTTTTCGGCGACCAAGCTCTCCTGGTTTCTCGAGGCCATCCCGGGTCTGCGCGCGCGCGCCGGACGCGGCGACATCGCCTTCGGCACGATCGACACCTGGCTCGCGTGGAAGCTCTCGGGCGGCGCCCTCCACGTCACCGACCCGAGCAATGCCTCGCGCACCATGCTCTACGACATCCACCGCGGCGAGTGGGACGACGAGCTGCTGAGGATTTTCCGGATTCCGCGCGCCATGCTCCCCGAGGTGCGGCCGTCATCGCAGGTCTACGGCGCGAGCATGAAGAGCCTCCTGGGCGCGGAGGTACCGATCGCGGGCATCGCCGGCGACCAGCAGGCAGCCCTCTTCGGCCAGGCCTGCCACGAGGCCGGAATGGCGAAAAACACCTACGGCACCGGGTGCTTTCTCCTGCTCAACACCGGCGACAAGGCGATCGCTTCGAAGAACGGTTTGCTCACTACCAGCGCCGCGCAGATCGACTCGAAGCAGTTCGCCCTCGAAGGCAGCGTTTTCATCGGCGGCGCGGTGGTGCAGTGGCTGCGCGACGGCCTCAAGCTCATCCGCAAGTCGGTGGACGTCGAGAAGCTCGCCGCGAGCGTTGCCGACTCGGGTGG